>Ga0180433_10002150_pt1 | contig 31213 bp, 27 predicted proteins | sample SS_ome_8_FD_132980 | JGI IMG/M metagenome (GOLD analysis project Ga0180433, IMG submission 132980) | Hypersaline lake sediment archaeal communities from the Salton Sea, California, USA - SS_1_D_1 metaG | ecosystem: Environmental > Aquatic > Non-marine Saline and Alkaline > Hypersaline >... | reverse complement strand
TCACATTCGCCCAGATGGCGGCGGACGTCCCGGCCAGGCCGCCGCCCACCACCAGGATCTCGGGTGTATAGTCCGGCCTGGAAAGATCGACCTCTCCCTCCTCCAGAATAGGATACGCCTCGAGCAGGTCCACAACCTCGGTGGGACCCATATCGCCGGCATTCGGCCCGATGGAGATCTTCCTCTTGCCGCCGGCCGCGTAGTCCGGGTGGAGCTGGAGAACCTCCTCTTGCTCTTCCTTGGTCATCGCGGGGGGAGTGTAGTCCTTTCGCTTGTTCCTGGTCTTGTTGACTACGCTTATAAGCTCCCGCATGTACTCGGGATAACCCTCGATGTATTTAAGCTCCGCCATGTCTCCTCCCGGTTGTTAGTCGGCTTCCCTTTGACGCGTGGCATACATTTCTTCAATTTTCTCGATCGGAGTCTTGACCAGGCGATCCATCGGCTCATCGAAATCGCCCGCCTTTATTTCCATTAAGCGCCTGGTGAGATGCTCCGGGACCGGCCTGCCGTATCTGCCGTACATCCTTCTTCCCAGCTGGGCGACATTGTACTGGACTATCTCGGCCGGGCATCTCATCGCGCACAGACCGCACTGGATGCAATCGAATGAGATCTCAGCGACGGAGTCGAAGTCGCCTCTTATCGCGGCCTGGACATAATCCATTACCTCCAGGTCCTGCGGACACGACTTGGTGCAGGTGTTACAGGAAACGCACCGTGCGACCTCGGGGTAGTACTTGATGAATACCGAGGCGTCATAGGTCTCCTTGCCTATGTCATAGGAGGGTTTGAGGGCGGGGGCGAAGGGGATCTGGACGAGGTACATACCATCCTCAACCCTCGTCTGGCAGGCCATGCCGGTCTGAAGCTTATACTCGCCTTCTTTTCTGTAGACCGTCGAACACGCCCCGCAGAAGCCCTGCCGGCATCCCACACCCCTTACGAACCTGTAGCCCGCATACTCCATTGCGGTCAATATGGTAAGATCCGCCGGGACCGTGTAAGCCCTCCCCATTATGTAGATGGTGACCCAGTTTTCGATGTCCTTGGCATCCACACCCTTGGTTATGGACTTGGCCGCGTCGGCGATTCTATCCATGATGCTCTTTTCAGTTCCCATAGTCCTCTCCTGTTTCTATTGGGGTAGAAGCTGCCTTTCCCTGAGCAGGCCCTCAGCAGACACGTAGTTCCTGTCGAATCCGCAGGTCTCGGGCCCCAGACCGAAGGCCAGCGCCATCAACTGGGTGAAGTAGAAAACCGGAATCTCCTCGAAATCGGGATGCACTTCCTTGACCACCGCCTGCCTGTTATCGAGATTGTAGGCGCACAAAGGGCATGATGTCGCTATGGCCTGTGCCCCGTCGGCCTGGGCGTGAGTGAGAATGTCGTAGACCAGGTTGGCCACAGCATACTTGTCATGCATGGTCTGATAGCTCCCGCAGCAGACCTTCATGTAGTTGTTATATACGATCTCCGCTCCCAGGGTGGCGAAGAGGTCTCCCATTATCGTGGGTTCCTCGGGATCGTCAATCCCCACTTCCTTGGGTCTGAGGATCATGCACCCGTAATAGGGCGCCACCTTAAGACCGGTGAGCGGAGTTTCAACCTTCCCGGCTATTGCCTCGGGGCCCAGGTCCCTGAGCAATTCCAGAAAATGGACGACCTCGACCCCTCCTTCATAGTCGTCCTCGAGGTACATGAAATCATTGATGGTCTTAAGATCGTCCGGCTTCTCTTTGACCAGAAGGTTGGCCCGTTTAAGCGTGTTGAAACACATAGAGCAGAGAGTCACCAACCTGTTTTCGCCGTCCAGAATTCCGTCGCGGTTCATCTCCTGAACGCGGATCAGGTTTCTTACCGGCGCCACATGGTGAATAAGGTCGTCATCGGCGAGCGAGAACACCGTGCCGCAGCAATTCCATCTGGGAAGCTCCACCAGTTCCATGCCCAGTACCTTGGCCGACGCCAGGGCCGATGCCTCGAAGCTGGCGGCCGTGGTCTTCAAGGTGCATCCCGGATAATAGGGGAGCTTGGCGTTTTGGCTGTTCATATCAGGATCCTCCTACCCGGTGAACTTTCTCATCCCGGCCACCAAGGCGATCTGGGGAAGTCCAACCACCTCGTCTTTCGGAATCTCGTTTATGTTGATGTGGTCTATCGCCTGTCTGAGAGTCATAAGTCTCAGTGCTTCCGCCACCCTGGATAGGTCCAGACCGCGCGGACACCTGACGGTGCATGTAAAGCAAGAGGCGCACAGCCACATCGCTTTGGAGTTCAATACCTCGCTCTGCCCGAGTTGAACCATTCTCATCATCTGGGACGGTGTTATGTCCATCTCGGAGACCATCGGGCAACTACCGGAGCAGGTCCCGCACTGATCGCATAACGTTATAACCTGGCCGCTGAGCTCGCTGGTCTTCGCCAGGAACTCCTCGTTTTCGGAGCTGATCTGGATCTTTCTTGTCATATCGCCTCCTGCTATGTCTGTTCCGCAAGCTGTCCTGTTAAGGCTTCCCTCTGTTTATTTTCAATGGGACCCGACGCCCTGGCAAACTGCGACAGGTTGTTCATCTGGGCCACAAATGCACCAAGCATTACGGTCACGAATTCGAAACACCTCACCCTGTCCGGTTCTATGCCCCGCGCCTCCAGCACGGCCCTCACCGCGGCGACATTGTCTTTCATCACGGCGACGCTATGCGGGTAAGGCGAAGACTTCTCTTCGCTTTCACCGATAAATATGCCGTCCGCTCCAAGCTCGAAGGCCTGCAACATGAGCTTCGGTGTTATCCTGCTGCCGCTCGGGACCCGGATGATGCGGGTATCGGCGGAATAGGCCATCTTGCCTGTGCCCACATTGTCCGCGAGCCTGTAAGTGGTCTGGTCATCGGCAAAGACCAGGATCCTCACTTCATCTTCCCTCTTATCCAGAAGTGCCGCGCGTACCTGGGCGAGCAGTTGGTCGTTTGAATAGCAATGCAGGTCCAGGGCATCCTTCGGACACGACGCGATACAGCTGCCGCAGCCCCTGCATACGGCCTCGTTTACGGTCACTATCTGGCCCGGTCTCAAGGCTTCCAGGGGGCAGTGTTCGATGCAGAGCCCGCACCCGTCGCAAAGATCCTCATGCACAAAGGCTATTACCGGGGCGATGTCATACTCTCCCTTGTTCATGAGCCTCACAGCCCTTGAGGCGGCGGCGCTGGCCTGAGCCACCGTATCGGGTATGTCCTTCGGGCCCTGGGCGCAACCGCAGATGAACACGCCATCGGTGAGCGTATCCACTGGTCTGAACTTGGGATGGGCTTCCTGGAGAAAACCGTCCGGGCTCTCGGTGAGCTTGAGAATTTCGGCGATCTGCTTGCTCCCCCCGCTGGGCCTGAGGCCCACGGACAGCACCACCAGGTCGAAGTCGCTTTCTATGACCTGGCGGCTAAGAGTGTCCTCGACTTTGAGAGTCACCCGGCCGTTACCGGAGTTGGGGTTGACCTCCGCCACACGCCCCCTTATGAACTTGACGCCGGTATTCTGCGCTCGCTTGTAGTATTCCTCGAAACCCTTGCCGTAGGCCCTGAGGTCGGTGTAGAAAACATAGACGTCCCTGGAGGGATCCGAGCGCTTGAGTAACTGGGAGAGCTTGGTGGCATACATGCAGCAGATTCTCGAGCAGTTCTCGTTGCCTGCCTGCTCGTCGCGGGAACCCACGCACTGGATGAACCCTATCCTCTTCCCCAGCGGACGTATCGGTTTGCCCTCGGCGCCATGGACGATCATGCGCTCCATGTCCAGGGCCGTAATGACGTTCGGCGAGCGCTCGATCCCGTACACCTTCTTTTCCCTCGCGTCGAATATGTCGAAGCCCGTTGCGACGACCACCGTATCGACCGTGAAGGTTATCCTTTCGGGCTCGTCATCGTAGTTTATCGCGCCGGGCTCACACGCGTTGAAGCACCTCTCGCATGCCAGCGGGAAAAGCCCAAGACAGGCTTCCGCATCCAGGACGTAGGTGTGAGGTACGGCTATCGGGGAGGGCAGGTAGATCGCCTTCCTCGAGGTAAGACCCTCCTCGTACTCATTGGGCACCACCACCGGACACACTTCCGTGCAGTCGTTACACGCGGTGCACTTGTCCAGGTCTACGAACCTCGGTTTCTTGACGGCAGTGACTTCGTAGTTACCGAGATAGCCGGTTATGTCCTCTATCTCGGTGTAGGTAAGGAGCTCTATATTGGGATTGGCCGGTACGTCCGCCATCTTGGGCGAAAGGATGCACGCCGCGCAATCCTCGGTAGGGAAGGTCCTCGAGAGCTGTGCCATCTTGCCGCCTATGGTCGGCTCCTTTTCCACCAGGTAGACTTTGAATCCGGCATCGCCGAGATCGAGCGACGCCTGAATACCCGCTATGCCCGCCCCCACGACCAGAACCCTCTTGCCGATAGGCATGGTTCTCTTTGCCAGTGACTCATCCAACCTTGCTTTCACTATGGCCATTCCGAGCAGGCTCTTGGCTTTCTCGGTAGCGATATCTGGTATGTCGAAGTGCGGCCAGGCGCATTGCTCGCGGATGTTGGCTATCTCCAGAACATAAGGAGACAAACCCGCATTCTCGACAGTACTCATGAATGTCTTCTCATGAAACTGGGGCGAGCAGGCGGCTATCACCACTCTGTCCAGATTGCTGTCACGTATGTCATCGAGCACCAGTTTCTGGCCGACCTCGGAGCACATGTGAGAGTAGTCGCGGACCAGGACAACATCCGGTTGCTTTTCGGCGAATGATACGACCTCCCCTATCTCGACAGTCTCAGATATGTTTCCCCCGCAGTGGCAGACGTACACTCCGATTCTCATCTTGGACTCCTTGTGGTTTCTACCGATGTATCACTGGACTGTAACGAGGTCCCAAAACAGCCTTTTTATCACCGTTCTTAGTGGATTTGCGAATTGCGCAAATCGATAAAGACTACCATGCCGGGCGGCTCTTGTCAACGGAAAGAAATCCGCAAAGGAACCCGCAAATGTTACCTTTTAATTGCAAAATAAGGTAATAAATATGGTTACGGTAACCACCCCGGTCACCCATGCCTGTAGCGTCGGGGTTCCACCCCTGGGAAGTAATTCGGTGAAGTAATTCGGTGACAGTTTGGAAATTCTAGGCATGCGGCGGGCGCGGAGCCTGGCGCTTGACAATGGAGCAATTCCTAAACCGTCACAGAATTCTCGGATTGCTCAGGGTCGAACTGCCCGTCTTCGCCAAGGCTACGGCGTGGCAAAGGGTGGCGTGCCCAGCCGAAGCATACAGCAGATCTGAAAGCCTCTTCAGGGTTGATATGTACACCTTCACTGAAGCTACGGCGTTACACCACACCGTAGCCTTCGGCGTAGGCGGGTGGTGGACACTCCGGGAATTGAGCCTGCGCCCGAGGATTGCCGCATAAGCAGCGATCAACCCCTGCTCGTAACCTCCGACCTTGCCACGCTGATTCTCAATCACGGGTTCCCGAGAGCTTCGATATCAGCAAGGTCCCTCTTGCGTCCCAGGGCGCGCTTATTGGCCACCAGCTGATCACGACCCAGGAAGTATACGGAAACGCCCCCATATGTCCCCTCCACTCTGCCCGAGAAGGCTTCATCGCTGGATACTCCGGTCAAGGAGGTAAGAATATCCACTCGCACAGGTGGGACTCCTAGCTGCACTACCTTCTCAACCTGCTGAAAGTCATCGGGGGTCAGCCCGGCCTCGCCGAAACCGAACTTTTCAAGAGCCTTGATGATGCGCGCAGCGTTCTCCGAATCCGCCTTCACCATAATGTCGAGGTCACCGGTATAGCGTGGGGCTCCATGAAATGCCAAAGCATAACCGCCCACGATTACATACTCAATCCCGTGCGCGTTCAATAACGCGAGCAGTTCTTTGAAGTCTGGTTGGACTTCCATTGAATTGCCTTCTTAAGTAGTCGACTGCCGCCACCCGTTCTTCGGGAGGCCTCCTCAACCAGTATTCGAGATCGTACTGAATAAGACGAGGATCTCTCATACTCCGTTTGACTGCAATCTTCTTAATCATACTGCCATGCTACCACAAGCGAGTGCCTACTGATAGTGCTTATTTTCTACGCGCGCAGGCCTAGGTTCGAATTGTTTGCGTTGGTGGAGGCGGCGGGAATCGAACCCGCGTCCGAAGATGCTTCCTCAGGGATCACTACGTGTGTAGCCTATCGTTTAGAATCTCGCGTCACGGGGCTCCGATAGGCGGGATCCCCATTTCGCCAGCCCCAAAGATCTCACCCCGGATGCCGGGGCAGGCAGCCGGAGCCAGCCTGCTCTAGCGACGCTCTATTCCAACCACGCAGGCGAGGTCAGATAGAACGTGACTGCTTAAGCAGCCATTGCCAAGTCATAGTTGGCATTTGATTTTTCCCCGCTTGTTTTACGAGGACCAGCGGGCACCTCGACACGCGATCCCTGCCTCTTCCATCTCCGTCGAACCCTGTTCGCCCCCTCGTTGTTTCGGCAGGAACTACTCTATACTTATACTACGTCGCATTATGCGCAGTGTCAATGGGCGTTTCCCGGTTGCGGGCGGTTCAAGCAGCGTGCCGATTTTGCAGGAAACCCACCCGGTGCCTGACCCCGGGGAAAATTGAATTAAACTTTCAAGATCTGACCCCTACTCGAGGAGTTGGGATGGGGCTTGGTTGGAGTTGTAGGTTCGGGTGATGCCATCCGAGGAGTACACCAGGCTGTATTCGCTGTCCGAAATCAACCTGTATTCAGTGGCTTCATCCGGCACTATTCCAGCACGGTCAAGGGACGCCGGGTAGTGTCCGTTTTCGGCCATGAACCGGCCGAGTCGCACTGAGACCGAATAGAGATGCACGCCGACGGCCTCGGCCTCGACACCGAGCTCCTGGTCCAGAGGCACAGCCATTTCTCTTATTTCGAAATAGCTGTAGAAGCAGCTCGCTACAAAGCCCAGGAGCACTACAAGGAGAAAAGCAGAGGAAGAACCCCGCTTCTTGGCCGGTTTCTCTGCCGCCTTAAGTGCCCGCTCCTCCCGGTCGGCCACAGCCTCGGCCACGGCTTCCTGTATGGTATCGACCAGGGTTTCCTGACCGTCAGTCCCTACCCCCGCTGTGGCCGTCGCACCCCGTCGCCTTTCAATCATCGCATTTCCTTCCATTGGCATTAACAAGCAGGATCACCCGCCGAGTATTATCAAAGCCCTTGGCAAGCACCATATTGCCGCTATAAATCCCCGTCAGTGCCTTTAGAAGCGCATCGTCTTCCGAGAAGACGGAAACGCCGGTGATTCCATCGCCGGATTGTCCTTCAAGAGACCCAACCGGAAGGTGCTCCCAGGAGTATCGCACGCTCATCTCAGGGCGCAGATTCCAGGAGAAACCGTCGGGCATGAACCTGCCGAGCCCGGCCGGAGACCTGCCCCATTCGCTACACGCCGGCCACTCCCCATAATCGGAATAGTACATGGTGGCCGCATCACGGATGACAAGGAAGTCTCCGATGATTCTCGCGGCCTGGGCTTTCTTCTTGATCGCGTAGTAGTTGGGGAGCCAAACATTCACCAGTATGCCGACGATAAGGAGGATGGTTATTATCTCGACCAGAATGAATCCGCGCTCTCGGCTCATGCGCTCCTGTCTTTTGTGTTTGGCCAGTACTGATATTTGTTTCGACCCGGCGCCAGGGCCGCTTTAAGAGGAATTCGCCTCTACTCTCCTACTAAGAACACGGGAGATCTCTCAGATTTGTGTTTCAAATGATTCCGGAGTATGATAGTCTCAGTTAGCGAGGAGAAGGCCAGATGCAAGCCAATCAGGCAACCCATCTAGTCGGAGTTGTGCTCGGACAGGCCGACACGTCTCTCAAGGCTGCTGAGATTGCCAAGAAGTATGCAAGATGCCCCTATTGTGCCTCCTTTTCCAGCAGCGGGAAATCGGCCATGGGGGTATTCACGCTGCCGCAGGGCAGGCGATGGTGGCTGGAGAGCGTGGCAGACGACCCGGGGGCGAGGCTGGGTCTCAGGACAGCGGAGGTTCTTGAGACCAGCGTGCTCGATGTCTCGAGTCCGTGGACCCGGGGCGAGGTCAATCCCAACCTCCACCCTGCACCCTGCGGGATCGACTGTCGGCAGTGTGTATGCTATGGAAAGCCTTGTGACGGCTGTCCGGCGACCCTGGACTTCCTGCGCGCCTAACGCATCCCCCGGCGGGCCGGAGGCAAGGGCGTGCATGGCGGTGGTGCGGTCTACACCACCCGCGCGGAACAGCGGCAACAAAGAGCTTTCCTATTTCTGTAACCCGGCGTAACCTTGTCGGTCGACAGCGGCTAGGGACATTAGGCATACAGGAGAGGAGGGGCGATTCCCATGAAGCTTAGCAAGGAACTCGGGTTGCTCGAGGTCTTCTGCATAGCTTCAGGAGCCATGATCAGCTCTGGGCTCTTTATCTTGCCCGGACTGGCGCATGCCCATGCCGGCCCCGCAGTTGTGCTCTCTTACCTCATAGCCGGTCTTCTTGCACTGACAGGTATGCTCAGCCAGGCAGAGCTGGTCTCCGCTATGCCAAAGGCTGGAGGTACGTATTTCTATATTACACGCGCCATGGGACCGGCGCTCGGGACGGTGGATGGCCTTCTGGAGTGGTTTGCGATTTCCTTGAAGAGCGCCTTCGCTTTGGTCGGTATGGCCGCCTTCGCAGTTGTCATGGTGCATTTAGACATGCAGGTTGTCGGCGTCGGACTCGTGGCCGCCTTTGTAGTCTTGAACCTGCTGGGTATCAAGGAGGCCGGCCGTACCCAGGTCTACCTGGTCGTGGCACTCTTCATACTTCTCTTGTTCTACGTATTTCGGGGACTGCCGGCGATCAGGCTGGAGAACCTGGAACCCTTCGCGCCTAACGGCCTGAACGCTGTCTTTTACACCGCCGGATTCGTCTTCGTTTCCTACGGCGGGCTGCTCAAAGTGACCAGCATAGCAGAGGAATGTAAGGACCCCGGGCGAATCGTACCTCTCGGGATGATCCTGTCACTGCTGGTGGTGACCATCCTCTATATGCTGGTGGTGCTGGTGACAACCGGCGTAATGAGCGCCTCGGCGCTGGACAACTCGCTTACCCCGATATCGGATGGAGCCGAGGTCTTTCTCGGAACCGCGGGTCGAGTGGCCCTGAGCGTGGGGGCTCTCCTGGCTTTTATTTCTACAGCCAACGCCGGCCTCATGGCGGCATCGAGATACCCCATGGCCCTGAGCCGGGACGGGCTGCTTCCTGATTTTATTCAGAGGGTGAACCGGAAATTCAAAACTCCTCATGTTGCCATTATTGTAACGGGGGTCTTCATGGCGAGCGCGATCTTTCTCAAACTCGATATCCTGGTAAAGGTCGCATCCACCGTCCTCATACTCACGTACCTATTGTCATGTCTTTCCATAATAGTCTTGAGGGAGAGCCGGCTTCAGAACTACCAACCCAAGTTCCACACGCCGCTTTATCCATGGGTGCAGATAATCGGGATAGTAGGTTTCGCGCTGCTTCTCTTCGAGATGGGAACGGCCGCGCTCCTGGCCAGCGCGATTCTCATCGTGGGCGGTCTCTTTGTCTACTGGTTCTACGGGCGGATAAGGACCAGCAGGGAATTCGCCCTCATCTACCTGATAGAGCGGATAACCGCCAAGGAGATCACCACGAGATCGCTCGAGACTGAACTCAAAGAGATAATAAGAGAGCGTGATGATATCCTGGCCGACCGGTTCGACGATCTCATCGAGAAGTCGGTTGTGCTCGACGTGGACATGCCGGTCAGAATGGAAGACCTCTTCCAGCTTGCCGCCGACCGTATGGCCCAGCGACTGGATCTCGAACCGGACCAGCTATATAGACTGCTGGAGGACAGAGAGAAGGAGAGCACAACAGTACTCGGCCCTCATCTTGCGATACCCCACATAATCGTCGAAGGCGAACGCGAGTTCGATATCCTGCTGGCCAGATGCCGGCCGGGGGTTAAATTCCCCGGTTCCGAGGAGAAGGTGCATGCCATTTTCGTCCTTGCAGGGAGTAAGGATGAGCGGCCTTGCCACCTTCGTTGTCTTGCAGCTATCGCCCAGATAGTGCAGGACCCCAACTTCGAGAAGCGATGGATGAGAGCCAGGCGGAAAGAGGATCTTAGGGATATCATACTCCTGGGGAAAAGGAGAAGGTAGCCGCCGCAAAACGTCATGGATGACCCCCACGAAGTTACCCGGCTCCGCCAAGGCTTCGGCGGGGCTTAAGAGAGGAAAGCCCCGTCAGAGGGACGGGGCTATGTTGGTGCGCCGCGAAGGAATCGAACCTTCAACCTTCAGATTAAGAGTCTGCTGCTCTGCCTAGTTGAGCTAGCGGCGCGTCCTTTTGCTTATTCGCCTGGTACGCCTGGTAGGACTCGAACCCACAACCCTCTGATCCGAAGTCAGATGCTCTATCCAGTTGAGCTACAGGCGCATCGGGCTGCGGGGCAAAACACCCGCAACCGTCTATGTCAAAGAACCTTGTCCGGTGTGAATACCCAACCGTGGGTTAGAATATAAACTCTGAGCCCGCAGCCTGTCAAGGCTTAGCGTAAGGGGGTCACACCTATTCACGGCTCCATCCGCCGAAGCGGGATAAAGCCGTGAATGGGTGTGACCTTTAACTTTAACTGGCCCCTTCATCTGAATGGGGTGGGTGAGGGGATTCGAACCCCCAACAACTGGATCCACAGTCCAGGGCTCTACCATTGAGCTACACCCACCACGATTTCCATACCACCAACCGGGGCAGATCGGGCGTGGCAGTGAAACCGGTTGCAGGCTTCTTCGTCGCCACGGGAGTGCCGACGCTACGGCCCGCTATTCTATTATCATCGGTTGGCGCGCCTGGGGGGATTCGAACCCACGACCTACGGATTAGAAATCCGTTGCTCTATCCAGCTGAGCTACAGGCGCTCCGTCGCTTACCGGTCCGCGCGATTTCCGCGGCCTCACTAATATACTAATTATGCCTGGCTACTTCATGCCAAAAGCAATGCGATCAGCACCGGCTATTCCCGAAACCACTTGGTCGGGGCGAGAGGATTTGAACCTCACGACCCCAACACGGCTCTCCCATTCCTACCTGTGAGCCGTGTTCCAAAGGGGGCTCCGCCCCCTATGGCGCTCGCCACGCTCGCTGTTACCCCCAACTGCGCAAGGGGAATCCTTCCCCTTGCATCCCCAGGGGTCGTCGGCTCCCCCACTCTCCTATACCAAGCAATGCGATCAGCACCGGCTATTCCCGAAACCACTTGGTCGGGGCGAGAGGATTTGAACCTCCGACCCCCTGCTCCCAAAGCAGGTGCGCTAACCGGACTGCGCTACGCCCCGCCATAGCAAAAATACAGCACTGATAACAGCGCGATCAACAGAATTTACACGAGGTAGGGATACCTGTCAAGCACGGCGCCGGGCCGTCAGGTCCTGGTTGCCGGAGCCAGAAGGCGAATAAAAGGCTTAATGGCAACGAAGGCGCTACCCCTGTGACTTATCTCGTTCTTGGTCTCAGGGTCCAGCTCCGCAACCGTCTTCTTACGCCTGGGCAAATAGAAGACAGGATCATATCCGAAACCACCGGTCCCCTGCGGCTCTTCAGTTATCAGCCCCTTGAGTTCACCCCGCTGTAATACTATCTTTCCCTTGGCGCTTACCAGAACCGCAACACAGACAAACTTAGCCTTGCGATTCTCCTCAGGCACACCCTCAAGCATCTTCAAAAGCTTCTCATTGTTGGCCTCATAGGAGACCGGTTCCCCTGCGAAACGGGCCGAGAGAACCCCCGGAGCCCCGTCCAGCGCGTCAACCTCGAGGCCCGAATCGTCAGCAATCGAGGCGTGTCCAGTATGGCGCCACACATGTAAGGCCTTCTTGATAGCGTTCTCCTCGAATGTGTCCCCATCCTCCTCAACAGGGGGCACATCCGGGAAATCCGCGAGGGACACGAGATCGAGCTCCAGGTCATTAAGGATGCCCGCTATTTCTTTCACCTTGTCCTCATTACGGGTGGCAAGCACCAGTTTCGACAGATCCGGCAATACGTCCCTCCTTGAAATCTCTTACTGGGTCGCGGATTATGAGTTCCCTCAGGGATTTGCAAGCTGTCACCGGGTTGTCTCCGCGACCTCACAATAAGCTGGAGAAAGATTCAAGTCAACGGCAATGGACAGGGTGGGTTTGCGGCAGGAGTGGAAACACAATGGTTTGCGGGAAAGGGAATCAGACTCCGAGGGTCTTTTTCTGGATCGCCACCAGTTGCATGATGCCCCTCTTGGCGAGGGTAAGCATTCGGTCCATCCGGGTCCTGGTGAAGGGGACACCCTCCGCGGTACCCTGCACCTCAACGAAGCGGCCGCGACCCGTCATTACGACATTGAAGTCCACTTCGGCTGCCGAATCCTCGTCGTAGCAAAGGTCAAGGAGCACAGTGTCGGCGACGACCCCCACGCTGGTGGCCGCCACAAAATCAATTACGGGCACCTTGTCAAGCATCTTCCTTGCCACCATCTTTCTGAGCGCATCATAGAGGGCGATGTATGCGCCGGTTATGGCAAGAGTGCGAGTGCCCCCATCGGCCTGTATGACATCGCAGTCAACGACGATCTGCTTCTCTGCAAGCGCAGTGAGGTCTACGACCGCACGCAGCGAGCGGCCTATGAGACGCTGGATCTCCTGGGTCCTACCCGAGACCTTGCCCCTCGTCGACTCCCTGGGGGTGCGCGTGTTGGTGCTTCGGGGAAGCAGCGAATACTCGGCGGTGACCCAACCCTGGCCCTTGCCATGCAGGAAGTAAGGCACCCTGTTCTCCACCGTCGCCGCACAGATTATTTTGGTATCTCCGGCCTCGATCAGCGCGGAGCCTTCAGCATGCTTGAGATAACCCTTCCTGACCTTGATCACGCGCATTTCATCGGGCGCGCGCCCGTCATTCCTATGATACAACTTGAACCTCCTCAGCGGGTTTCAGATACCCTGGAGCTCCACCTCTTCGAACTCCGAGTTGACAACTTTGATTCGGGGGACCTCAAACCCGAGGAAGCGCTGGATCTGAAGCCGCAGATTTAGATGCATATCGCTGACAAAGAGCTCGGCACGCGGGCCGACCAGCGAGGACGCCAACATCCCCTTTTCGTTGAGCAATGCCTCCACCTCGACGGCGGTCTCCTCGGCCGAATCGACCAACACCACCCCCGGTTCCACCACCTTCTCCAGCAGGCCTTTGAGCAACGGGTAGTGGGTACAGCCCAGGATCAAGGCGTCGACCTCACACGCCCCAAGGTGCTCGAGATAGTGCCGCGCCACCTGCAGGGTAACCGCATGGTCTACCCAGCCCTCCTCAATGAGCGGCACAAACAGTGGACACGCCTTGGAGAAGACCTTAGCGTCAGGCTTCCTCGACTGTATGGCCTCGAGATACGCGCCGCTCTGTATAGTTGCCCGCGTGCCTATTACACCGATCTTGTTGTTACGGGTCACCCGGAGAGCTGCCTTCGCGCCCGGCTCCACCACGCCCACCACGGGCACATCCACCATAGACCTGATGACCGGGAGGCTGTATGCGCTGGCGGTATTGCAGGCGACAACTATGAGCTTGGGATTCTTGGTCATGAGAAAACGCACGATCTCGCGGGAGAAGCGGGTAACGGTCTCCTTGGACTTGGTTCCGTACGGCAACCTCGCGGTGTCACCGAAATAAACCACGCTCTCCTTGGGGAGACGCCTGCTTATGGCGTCGAGCACAGTGAGCCCGCCAATGCCGGAGTCAAACATGCCCAGGGGTCTCTTCTCGACCAATCAGTCTACCTCCATTGCCGCGGCTCGAGCGGCTTCGCCACAGAGATGTGACCGCCTATGGTCTCTGTCTCCTCACCCTCTACGAGAATGCGCACGGCCTCTATCTGCGGGAAATTGCCGCAGACAGTCTGCACCAGCGATGGTATAAGGATGTACTCGGCCGTAGAGCCTCCGTTGAAGTCATCGACAAGTTCATCGGAAAAATCGATGACTGCGGTCTTGTCGTGTATGAATACTCCCCGGAGCCTTACCGAAGCCGGGATGGTTGCTACCCCTCCTTCGCGCGACCCGGCGATCAAAGCCTCCACCAGGGTCCGCAGGTTATCAAGCTCCGTCTCCTGTGATGGAAGCGTCCTAACCTCGGGCACAAGCGAGGATCCGTCTGAAGAGCCATAGTAAAGGGTCACCGTTCTCACCTTCTCCGCCTCCGGGACCTCTTCCCTGGGGGGCGGCGCTTCCAGCCGCGCGCGCATAAACCAGATGACCCCTATCGCTACAACGACAACAATCAGTGCTATGAGGAATCGTCTCAAGATATCTACCTTCCGTAGTCGGTCTTGAACCTGAGGACGGCCTCGAGTATAGCGTCGGCCACTGTCTCCTGAAAAGCCTCGTCTTTGAGCAGTCTTTCCTCCCTGGGATTTGTTATGAATGCAGTCTCTATAAGAACCGCGGGAAGATAGACGCCCGCAAGCACCACGAATCCAGCCTGCTTGACACCCCGGTTCTTGAGCGTCAAGCGCTTGTGCATCTCCTCATTGACCATTTGCGCCAGGTTGCTGCTTTCCAACACGAACTCGTTCTGGGCCGTATCCCATAGGATAAAGGCCAGCTCGTCGTCGGCCGAACCCGCAGCGAGAGGCACAATCTCGCGTCCCGCGTTTTCCATGGCGGCAACGGTTCTGGCTCCGTCATCCTCAGCGGGCGAGAGGAAGTACACTTCGAAGCCGTTGGCCTCCGAATTCCGATATCCGTTCGCGTGCACACTGATAAAGAGATCGGCACCCACAGAGTTCGCCACCTCGGTCCTGGTCTCCAGATCGATAAAGGTGTCGTCGTTTCTCGTAAGTATCGTCTCGATGCCCTCCCGCTCCAGAGCGGTCTTAAGCCTTCTCGCGACCTCCAGGTTGAATTCCTTCTCCATGTACCCGGAAGGCCCCACACTGCCGAAGTTCTCCCCGCCGTGGCCCGGATCTATAACAACCAGGTCGAGTTTCATATGCTCCGGCGAGAACCGGTCGGCCCAGAGCATCTGGCTCGGAGGCCTGAACTCCGGCTCGGGGATGTCGGTCAGCGTTCTTCTCCAGACGAGTACCACAATGCCGTCCGGATGCCGGCGGGGGTAAACCCGGTAAGCCGGCCCGTCCTTGCTTAAGGTTACCGTTACCTCAACGCCGTCGGTTTGCTGAACGGCTTCGACCCGCTCGATCAATCCCCCTTCGGAGGCGAAACCGAGAGGTTTCGAGAAAACACCGCCTCTTATGTGAAGTCTCACCTGGCGGTCTTCCTCGGGATAGAGGTCGTAGTTCAGCATGCCTATCGTCTCGATGGTGGCCGTCACGCGCTCCCTGCCCGCCCGGACCTCAATATCTATGATGTTGGGAGCGGGAAGCCCTACAATGATGGTGCGCTTTCGTTCGTCCCACCTGAGGTTTCGATCGAAGGCCGGAGCCAGGGTCTGCTCCACCGAAGGAAGTGTGAGGTAAACCTCATCGCCTTCACTCAGGGTGGCCTCGCCCGCCGCTATCGGCTGGCCGTCTCTTACCCAGACCGTACCGCCGATAAGGATTTGAACGGTCCGCGTGCCGTCCCCCAGCACAACCTCCTGATCGGTCCAGTCCGTCGACACCTCCAAACCCAACAATCTCGATACCTGTAAGACCGATATATATGCGCGCCCGCCTCTTTCCAAAAGATCGATTTCCTCCGAAGGCCTTCCATCGGAATAGCGTACCCCTGCGGGTTCCGCCAGAGAACCCCCGGCGAGTATCAAGGTCAGCAGGATGGCCAAACAGACTTTCATTTGCGCTGCTATCCCCCTACCGATACATCGACAACTTATGTTACAGCCTAAGCATATTTGTCCAGACGCGCCTGGCGCCTGCGCATCTCCCTCTCGGCGTCACGCTTGGCGATATCCTGGCGTTTGTCCCGCTTGGGTTTACCCCTTGCGAGCGCCAGCTCCACCTTGGCTCGCCCTCTTACCAGGTAGACCCTTGTAGGAACCAGTGTAAGCCCCTTCTCGGTTACCTTACTCCTGAGCCTGCGGATTTCCGACCTGTGGAGCAGGAGTTTTCTCTTGCGCTTGGGGTCCGGCAGAAAATGCGCGCTCTTCTCATAGGGGCTTATATGCATGTTGAGAAGGAAAGCCTCGCCCTCATCGATAACTGCGTAGGAATCCTGGAGGCTTACCTTACCCTGTCTGACGCTCTTCACCTCGCTCCCCACAAGCGCTATACCCGCCTCCATTCTATCCATGAGAAAGTAGTCATGCCTTGCCTTCCTGTTCACATAGACGTTTTTCTCCACGGATTCCGGACTCTTCTGAGCCTGGCCCTGAGGTTTTTTCTTACTTGCCATAGGCCTGCCGGAGGGGAATTTCACGCCTCGATCTTCGCTCGAACACCACCACGTGGTCGAAACCGGCGTCCCGGGCCGAATCAAGGCAAGCCTCGATTCCGTAGCCCACCTGATCCGGCCGGTGAGCATCGGAGCCCGTGGTTACATACCGGATCCCGATCTCCCGGGCCGCTTTCAGTATGTCCGGACTGGGATAAGGCCATCTCAGCCCCTTTCTCAAGCCGCCGCTGTTTATCTCGAGCGAAAGTCCACGCCCCACCATTTCCTCCAGTATAGGTTCCACCAATCCCCTGTGGGCAACGTTAAGGGGTTCGCCGTAGAAGTCAAGTCCGAGCCGCTTATATATATCCAGATGGGCTATACCGTCGAAAAGGCCCGAATGCACAGCCTCGCTTAAATCATGACAATAAGCCTCACAGACCTCCCTCGGGCTTTTCTGTGAGAAGCAGGCGCTGCTCTCCCGGGAAGACACGATGTCCATGCCATCCAAGGTGTGTACCCCGCCCAGTATGAAATCGAAATCGAAGGCGTCGATAACAGGCTCGATCAGGTCCTCGATACCGGGTGTAAAGCCGATCTCGAGGCCGCATCGAACGGTGAGTCCCTTTCCGGCAAAGGCATCCGCGGCCGTCCCCACCCGTGCCACATAGGATCCCAGCCAGTCGGATGTGACTTCCACTACCTCGCCATCCACCCGCACCCTGCCGTCATGGTGCCGCCTCACGGGGTCGAGGTCGCAGTGGGTGGTGAAGCATATCTCCTTTAGACCCTGCTCGAGGGCCTTCTCGGCGTAATCCCTGACCGAACCTTCTGCGTCAACCGAATAATCGCAGTGCACATGATAGTCAACCATAGATAAATGCAATCCCCGAAACATGATCGCCCATAATGATGGCAGTTGACAATGATGCCAGTTTGCAATAGGATTATCAACAGAAATCGGGCGTAGTGCCGAAGTGGCGGAACTGGCAGACGCGCTGCGTTCAGGGCGCAGTGGGGTTTATCCTCGTAGGGGTTCGACTCCCCTCTTCGGCACTCCGATACTCAGTCCGAGCAGCCAGCGAACCGATCATTCATATAGAGATAGTTCAGTCGGGTTCGACCTTCCGAGTTTGTCGGAAGAGGCGGGCAAAGGAGGGTAGAGCTGTGGGACGCGCTCTTATCCTACTGGCCGTCACCGGCTTGAGTGTCGGCTGCGGGTCTTTTATTGCAGGGCAGGACCATGCTGAGATCCTCGGTCATTTTGATGATGTGCTCGATTACGACTCCCCCCCCATGCTGGTCCAGGCCGCAAGGCCGGAGTACCCCGAGATCGCTCGAGAGGTAGGGGCCGAAGGAAGAGTCGTGCTCAAGGCACTGATTCTCGAGGACGGGCAGCTGGGCCGCGTCGAGATCGTCGAGTCGCCCAATCCGATCCTCACCAACGAGGCCATCACGGCGCTCAAGCAATCGGTGTTCAGTCCCGCGATGAAGGCTGGTGAGCCCTGCTGCGGGACAATGCTGATCCCCTTCATCTTCGATAAGAATGAGGGGCGGGTGTACGACCGGACCGGGCTGGAGGTGGACCGCACCGGCGCACCTCAAGAGGACAGCTACATGCCGACGGATCTCCCCGAACGCCCGGAGGAAGAAATCAAGCCCGGGAAGTGACACGCCGGGCGACCCTGGCGAGGATGGCTGTACCCATAGCCATCCCTGCGATGAAGACCTCCCAGGGGAACCTTGCGGGTACGGCTCCGGCGTATACCGGGCCGTGATTCAGGGCGAAGGCGAGGAAGACCACAAAACCGCCCGCTATGGCGATAGCCCACTCGACGGCGCTTATGGAGACGTCCTCGGAGGCATTCCTATTGAAGTAGTATAGAAGGCCGGCGGCGATTAGAAGCACCGAGACAAGCATGGGCGCCAGGACGGGACCCGTCCAGATTACCGGAAGCAGAAAGAGGAGATCCCAGGTAAGCAGCGACTCCGGCCAGGATATCGTTACACGCAGGAAAAGATAGTAAGCAAGGTCCCACACTCCGAAGAGGATCATGAAACACGCAAACCGTCCGCGGCGGGTTGCCTCCGCAATGAAAGCCACCGCCAGGAGCATTGCGATTGTGGCTCCCTCCCGGCCGAGCTCGACGGCGGCCAGGTGGAGCTCTATGGTCTTTATCGGAAAGGCGAAGCCCTGAGGGTAGACAATGGCCCTGAGATAGACTACGACCGCGGCTTCCAGGTACCCCATTGCCACGGCGAACGCCGCCAGGAGAAGAACCTTGTTTCTCATAAGTGACTTCCCATGATCTCAATCGCTCCTTTGCCATCCCACCGGGCTTTATTATAATTGGATCGAGGGCTGAATCAAGGAGTATGCACTTGAAGCGGTTTCTCTCTATCGCTCGTGTCGTCTTTTTTGCCTGCCTGGGCATCTGCCTTCTCTCCGCCGCTCCGGCCGAAGAGGACCGCTCCACTAGCGAGACGAGGCTCCGCCTGCTGGTAAACTCCAACCCTGATTCGGCATTGCTCCACGCCCGGCTGGCCTCGGCCTGTTTCGCTGACGGAACGATCGAGGGGAGACGCCGCGCGACCAGGCATCTTAGAAGGGCTCTTAAGATCGATCCCACCAACAACGACTTTCGTCTTCTTCTGGCGGAGGTGTACTTCCAGGCCACGTTCTGGACCCGCGGTGTTAAGGAGCTCCGAACGATCCTCGAGACCGAGCCGGGCAACTCCGATGCGCGGTTCCGCCTGGGCCGGGCCTACCTGGAGAAGGCCATCGAAGAGTGGGGAGAAGCATGGTTCGAACGCGCCATAACCGAGCTTACCAGGGTTGATGAGGGACATGCCGCTTTCCCGAGAGCGTGTCGCAAGCTCTCGCTTTGCCTTTTCGATCTCGGACGCCCCGATTCCGCCATAGCTTCGCTCGAGCGGCTTCCCCGGGACAGCCTTGACACCGATGCCCTCCTCATAAGGGGTATGGCCCTTCTTAAGACCGGGGACCCGGCCGGTGCCGACAAGGCCTTCGCGGGTGCGCTTGCCGAAATGGACGATGGCCGCAGGAAGCGATACCTCGATACCGACCTCATTTCCACGCCGGATGAGCTCAGGCGAATAGCGGACCTCCGGCCGGGCGACGTCGATGAGGAGAGCAGTCTATTCTGGAGGAAGCGGGACCCCAACCCCGCGACCCGCTTTAACGAGAGGTTTATCGAACACATCTCCCGCTTGGCTTTCGCCGACTTCCACTTCTCTGTCCCACGGCTGGATAAGCCTGGAAGCACGACAACACGCGGTGAGGTCTTCATAAGATACGGCCAGCCCCTGGCATGGTTTTACGATCCTTTCGGATCCAACGTCTTCGCCGACGAAACCATAACGCCGCTCTCCGCCCGGTCCGGGCTCCGCGAGCGGACCGAATGGGAACACATCTATAACCAGGGCAGTATCTATCGCTCCCGGTCGGCGCGCGAGGACAGGCCGCGCTGGGTATGGAGATACAGGGACTTCGTCCTGAACTTCGAGGACACATTCATGAACGGCGATTACTCCTTCCCCTATGAAAGGGACTGGAGCGCATACACCTATGCATATCTGGAAAGGGAGATACCGGAGGTCTATGAAACCCAGATCAAAAAGAAGATGAGGGTGGTCGTGGACGCACTCAATCGATTGGATGAGGAAGGAAATCCGGTCCTCGATGTCGTCTACGCATGCGATACCAGGGGGATCGACTACCAGCCGGATTATGAGTGGCCGGAAGGCGAGTTTGAGGTACAGATCGCCGTGCTGGATACCATGAACAGCGATCTCGCGCGTCTGGCCGTGCCGATGAGCCTGGCGGCGGATTCCAGCGCCATGTTTAGAACCGTTTACCCCATGATAGCCAGCCAGGCCCTCCATGTACCCCCGGGGAAAGCCGTCGCTGCCGTATCACTCAGGTCGGAATCCAACGGGGCGGTGGGATTCAGCACCAGGCCGATTGAAGTCAGGACTTTCGGTGAAGGTCTCCAGGTAAGCGACATAGAGTTCAGGTTCACCGAGGAAGGACCGGTCAATCCATCCCGCGTCTATCTCTATCGTGGATACGCCCACCTTGCTTTCGAGATCTACAATCTTACAACAGACCCCGTGGGCACCGGCCTTGCCGAAGTATCGTACAGAATAGCAAAGAGGCAGGAGGCGGTCGGGCCCGCGAGAAGGTTGACCGATTACCTTGGGTTCACATCACCCGATGACCGGCCGGCGGGCATAGCCTCCGTTGAAAGCAGCTATCGACTGCGCTCGCAGGGAGCGCGCGCATCCGAGATGATAGGAATAGACCTGGCCCCGCTGTCCAGGGGACACTACGATGCCGATATCACCGTCAGGGACCTGCTGACCGGTGAAAGCGTGAGCGTGCGAACCGAGTTCAGCATCGCCTCTGAGCTCCGCCTATGAAAAGTTCCACTCAAAGTCGGGGGCTGTATAGATGGCTCGTCCTGTCTCTCCTGATTCACTCCTGCCTGCTGGCATTGCCCTCAGGCTTCCTCGAGACGCTTTTCCCTCCGAGGACCGCGCCCTCTGAGACGGCACCGACCGACTTGACGCCGGACTTCGATGCTATGGCCATCAGCATCATCAGTATGCCCGGTGAACCCGGGGCTGCAAGCGCGGAGGCCGGGGAGACTGAAGACGCGGTTCCGGCCCCGCCGGTGGAGGCCTTCCATGCCGCCCTTCCGGGTACCGGCCCCCCCGAACCCGGGGGTCAAGGCGATTCGCCTTCCAGCGCCGACACCCGTTATTTTCCGCCGGTCCCGCGCCTCATAGTGCCGCCCGATCTGGACGATCTCGGCATCTCGAACCTGGATATCAGAATAAGCATCCTTGTGGGCACCGATGGCCGACCCGTGGAGATAAGACTCCCCGATAGCCTTGTCGACCCGGAGATAAGAAGCAGGCTCATGGCAAGCGCCGGCCGCTTCAGATTCGAACCGGCACGAAAGGGAGACTCACCCATTCAATCATGGATAAGTCTCCCGTTAGAGCTCGAGGCGTCTTCTGCCCGATAGCCTATTTTTCAATCTCGATGTCGGGCTCCGCCGCTTCGATTATCTCACGTGCACGGTCTTCGTCCTCCTCACCCACCTGGATAATTATATCGCCATCCAGATCGGCTGCACCGGACGATGTATCGATATCCGGCTCGGAAACCTGAAACGCCGGTATACCCTCGGATTCCAACAGGCTTATCACGTGGTCGGCCTGTCTCTCGTCACGGCAGCCGAAGATTCCGACCAATGACTCGCCGGATACCGGGCTGGCGTCACGATCGGGGTCACGAAGACCTTCTTCATCGCAGTAGGGGCAGACATCTCCCCGCAACTTGCGCCCGCACGTCGGACATTCGTTCATGTCACCGCTCCTAATTGTCCCAAGCTATTCTGCGACTAAGACCCGATTCTAGTCAACTACTTCGTAATCGGCATCGACAGCCTCGTCTCCGCCCTCACCGGGCTTCTCTCCGGAAGCCCCACCACCTGCCGGACCAGCGGCCCCTGCGCCGCCACCACCGGCGGCACCGCCTGCGCCGGCCTGGGCCTTCTCATACATGGTCTTGGCGGCTTCGCTCCAGACGCTCATCAGAGCCTCGGTGCTGGCCTTTATCTCATTCACATCGGAGCCCTTGAGCGCCTCCTTGACGCGCCCGATGGCGGCTTCGACCTTACCCCGGTCGTCCGCGGGCAGCTTGTCACCCATCTCCTTCAAGTTCTTCTCGGTCTCGTAGGAAAGCTGATCAGCCTTGTTCCTCGCTTCCGCCTCCTCACGGCGCTGCTTGTCCTCAGTGGTATGGGCCTGAGCGCCCTTTACCATCTTGTTGATCTCTTCCTCGCTAAGACCGCTCGAGGCCTCGATACGTATGGACTGAGCCTTGCCCGTGGCCATGTCCTTGGCCGATACATTGAGAATGCCGTTGGCGTCGATATCGAAGGTAACCTCGATCTGGGGTAAGCCTCTCGGCGCCGGCGGAATTCCCTGGAGCTGGAATCTCCCGATGGTCTTGTTATCACGGGCCATCTCTCTCTCGCCCTGAAGAACATGAACGTCGACCTGCGTCTGATTATCGTCGGCGGTCGTGAAGATCTCGGACTTCTTTGTCGGGATGGTGGTATTGCGTTCAATCAGCTTGGTGAACACACCACCCTTGGTCTCGATTCCCAGGGAAAGTGGTGTGACATCCAACAGAAGAACGTCTCTCACCTCACCACCCAGTACACCGCCCTGGATCGCAGCACCGACCGCGACTACTTCATCGGGATTAACGCCTTTGTGGGGCTCTTTGCCGAAGATAGACTTTACGACTTCCTGGACCTTCGGCATCCTGGTCTGCCCACCGACGAGAATCACCTCATCAATGTCCGAAGCACCGAGTCCGGCATCCTTCAAGGCCTGCTGGCAGGGCCCAACCGTCCGCTGTACCAGCTCGTCGACCAGCTGCTCGAGCTTTGACCTGGTGAGAGTGATGTTGAGATGCTTTGGCCCGGCCGCGTCAGCCGTTATGAACGGAAGATTGATTGCGGTCTCCTGCGCGGACGACAATTCGCACTTGGCCCTTTCCGCCGCCTCCTTGAGTCGCTGGAGGGCCATGGCATCCTTCTTGAGATCGATTCCCTGGTCCTTTTTGAACTCATCCGCCAGCCAGTCTATCACCCGCTGGTCGAAATCGTCCCCGCCCAGGTGGGTGTCGCCGTTGGTCGCCTTGACCTCAAAGACGCCGTCTCCAATCTCCAGTATGGAGATGTCGAAAGTACCGCCTCCGAGATCGAACACGGCTATCTTTTCGTCTTTCTTCTTCTCCAGACCGTAAGCCAGAGATGCGGCGGTGGGCTCGTTTATGATGCGCTTCACGTTGAGTCCGGCGATCTTGCCCGCATCCTTGGTTGCCTGCCTCTGGCTGTCATTGAAGTACGCCGGCACGGTGATAACCGCGTCGGTCACCTTCTCTCCGAGATAGTCCTCGGCGGTCTGCTTCATCTTCTGAAGCACCATGGCCGAGATCTCCGGAGGCGAGTATTCCTTGCCCGCTGCCTTGACCCTGGCGTCGCCATTGGGGCCTTTAACAACTTCAAAGGGTACCTCACCCATCTCGGACTTGACCTCATCGTACTTGCGTCCCATGAAGCGCTTGATTGAGTAGACCGTGTTGGAGGGGTTGGTTATGGCCTGACGCTTTGCGGTCAGACCCACCAACCGCTCGCCACCCTTGGTGAAGGCAACAACCGAGGGTGTTACGCGCGCCCCTTCCTGGTTGGTTATCACCACCGGTTCGCCGCCTTCCATGACGGCAACGCAGGAGTTCGTGGTCCCTAAGTCGATTCCTATGATCTTACCCATTCGTATCTCCCCCTTCGTCTCGGGCCTCAGCCGGCCCCCTTCAGTAATAATGGACACTTTAATACGTTGCGCCTATATAGCACTGCAATTGACATGCCACAGCGAGGGAATGTGTCGAGTATCCTCTATCTGCTTTTATATCAATGTATTACAGTATTTTCGGCCCTGGATACCTATGGGGATCTCGTGAGCAGTCTACGCCAACATGGCAGCCCAGACACGCCAATATCCGGTGAAGCGCCATAGAGGCATATTAGGGCATATTAGGGGTCAGATCTTGAAAATTGAATTTCCGGGGGAAATTCAATTTTCAAGATCTGACCCCAAGGGTCTACTTGGGCATCCCGACGTAGCGTACGAAGGGATAGCAAGGCAGTATTACGAATTCGATATCAAGCTCATCACGCAGCCGGCGGGCCCCTTCTATACAGTCAAATGGGATAGCCAGATATGCCGTACCCCGACCCGCCGCCAGATAGGTCAGCTGCTGCTGGGTCTCATGAAGATTAAGTGTCGACTTGGTCTCCACCTCTATAAGGCGGAGATCACCGCCACGCCGCGCCTCGATATCAGGTATGAAACCTCCTATCGAGGCAGGTTTCTTGCGCAAGCCTCCGACGTGATCGGCATTGACTGCGAAGCCTTCTTTTTCGAGGGAATCCACAAGCACGTTGATCATTAGGTAATGCAGGGATTCCTCCTGGTGATCCCGTTTTGTCATGTGCTAGGCTTGTTTACCCCTCTTGTTTCAGACTGCGGCGTCAGTAAGAACCCCCTCCAGAAGATCACTGTCCAGCAGTTGGCCTTCATCGGCCAGCAGCACCGCCCGATTTATCGCGTTCTTCAGCTCGTGGATATTGCCTTCCCATGATTGATGCGTAAGGAAGAACCGGGCGTCGTCGCTGAGCTCACCGATGTCCTTACATTCTCTGTGGGAGTAAAGGTCCAAGAAGTACTTGGCCAACGTTAGAACATCGTTTCCCCTTCGCCTCAGCGGAGGAACGTCAACCGTAATTACGGATGCACGCAGGTAGAGCTGGCTCAAGTACCTTCCCCGCAACGTTTCCCGTCGAAGATCCCGATGGCTGGAGAAGATCAGCCGGTTGGAAACCCAGGCGGAGCCGTTTCCTGTCCGGCTTTCTCTGGCGTCAAGATAGGCCAGTAACCTCGTCTGACCGACGGAACCGAGCAGATCAATGCTTCTTACATAAACAGTCCCGCACTCCCCCTCCAGGGCCTCCAGCTTCCCGATTAGCTCCTCCAAACCCTCGTCATTCGGCATGCAGAAGAGTGTGTGGAAGTCTCCGGAACGGAAAGGCGAGTTCTCGTGCATCTTCCTGGCAAGAAAAGCCTTCCCGACACCGCTCTCGCCGACCAGCAAAACGTTGGCCCTAGAGGACGCGGCCTGGAGTATCAGCCGGACCACCGGTTTCATTGTCGGGTCTTCACTTATTGGCACCACGGTCTTCTTCCCTCCCTATCACCAACGCCGGCATCTTAGCCCCTGGGCTCAGATCTGGTTCTACTGTCAGAGCGCCAACTGGAATGCCATGGCCATCAGGATCATCCAGAAATCGCCAAGAGTGCCGGACGTTGGTTCAAGGGAATCATTGGAAGTGCAACCCGGGGGCACAATCGATGGATCCCCCGGATCTGTTGCAGGATCGTCGCCGTCAGCCCAACAGCAAGCCAAGACGCCGGTCCCAGCTATTACAAAGAGCGCAAGGACCGCCCAAATCAACAACCGCTTTTGCATACCTCTCATGCCGTCTACCCTCCGTTTCCTGCCCATCACCGACCGCCTGCCGATGAGACAATGCAAGCGGCGTTCCAATCACCGAGGTTTTGAAATATGCTAAGTCATTGTTATATCTAAAGTTAGAATGCGCTTTCGCGCGACATAGAGGGTGCGGCGGGTTGACTTCGTACCGGAGTACGACATGGCCAATTGTTATGGAGGCAAGATGGGTCTCAACAAGGGTCTAGACTCCTGTCACGGATATGTCCGCAAATAACCCTATGATTGTACATCCGTTAGCCTTAATCAACTCCTGGTGTCGTCACCAGCGCTGAATCCGGCCTGATTTCGTACGACCGTACGAATCGTACACACGTACGCCCCATCACTTTTGGACGATATTAGGTGGATTCCAGCCCAAGCTTCTTCATCTTCTTCCTCAGAGTGGCTTCATGGATACCCAGGTGCCTGGCCGCGATGGTCTTGACTCCTTTGTTCTGCCTGAGTGCCTCCTCAATCATCCGCCTCTCAAGTCTGGCCACCGCATCCGGAAGCGAGTGGTGTCCTGTTTCAAGCTGGATAATCGGATCCTGCGATCTCAGGTTGTCCAGCACCTCATCGTGAAGATGCTCCGGCAGGATCTTGTCTCCATCGGCCTTGACAACCGCGTGCTGTATGCAGGTTTCGAGTTCGCGGACATTGCCCGGCCACCAGTATCTCATAAGAAGCGCCCTGGCCTCGCGTGACATGACGAGGTTGGGTTTCTGGTTGGCCTCGGCATACTTGCCCAGAAAGTGATCCACCAGGTACGGCAGGTCTTCTTTGCGTTCCCTCAGGGCGGGTATATGAATGCGCATCCCGTTCAGTCTGTAATAGAGGTCTTTTCTGAAATCACCTTTCTCCACGAGTTCTTTGAGGTCCTTGTTGGTCGCACTTATCACTCTTACGTCCACCTTTATTATCTTCGAGCCTCCCACCCGCTCGAACTCATGCTCCGAGAGCACCCTGAGGACTTTCATCTGGGTCGTCTCCGGCATGTCTCCGATCTCGTCGAGGAAGATCGTGCCGCCGTCAGCCCTTTCGAAGTATCCCGATCTCGGTGAGACACCGGTGGCTACGTTCTTCTCGATTCCGAATAGCTCGGATTCCAGAAGATCCTTGGATATGGCCGCGCAATTCACCTGGATCATCTGCCTATCGCTGCGATCGCTCTGGCTGTGTACAAGGCTTGCAATCACCTGCTTCCCGGTGCCGTTCTCTCCGGTTATAAGGATCCTGAGATCGCTACGGGCGGCCTTATCCACTCGCCTGAAGACTTCCTGCATCCTCTTGCCCGGTCCAATCACATTCTCGAAGCTGTATTTCTCCTCTGCCTTAACACGAAGGTTCGCCACGTCATCGTAGAGTCTCCCCACCAGCCTGGCATTCACAATGGCTAACGACACCTGGTTCGCGAAAGCCTCCACAAATGACTTCTCCAGCCCGGAGAAGCCCGAGGAGATGTCCCGGCTGTCAACGTATATGATGCCCAGAAGGTTGTCCTCCATTGTCAGAGGCACGCACATCACCGACATTATGTTTTGGGTCTTGACACTCCTGCTGTGTTTGAAACGGGGGTCCTTGGTTGCATCCCCGGCTATCACCGACTCCTTGGTCTTCCTTACCGATTCGACAATGGACCGGCTCACGCTTATCACATCCTCCAGTGACTCCTGATCCATGGCCCTCTCCGCGAATGTCGCGAGTTCGCCCGTGCCCTCGTCCTCGAGCATAATAACTCCCCGCTCGGCCCCGAGGTACTCGATGGCCAGATCCATTGCCCGGTTGAGCACAGTGGTAAGATCGTGACTGGAGTTGAGCGTCTGCGAGATCTTGCTGAGAGAGCTCACTGCCTTGACCTCGATGTCGCCGGACGGTACTTTTTCCATCTCACTCACCGCCTTGTCGTAAGCGTCTTCGATCTTCAGTGCGTTGAAGATGCGTGCAGCCTCGAGGAGATAATGCCTTGCCCGAAGGAGATTCCCGTGACCGAGAGCATGCCTGCCCCCCAGCAGAAGCGCACACGCATAATCGTACCTGCCGCCCGCTGTTCTGGATATTTCCAGGGATTTCCGCAGGTAGCTACTCGACGAGTCATAGTCGCCTTCCATGAAGCACGCCATTGCCAGCCCGCGAAGCACCCTCGCCATGTAAAGAGACCGCGGGACCGCCTCAAGCCCCTGCTTGGCGGCGAGCAGCATCGACGTGCCTTCCTCCAGCCGCCCGAGACAGCACATGGCCTCACCCAGCAGGCGCCGGGCTTCGTTTGCAAGCAGCATCGAAGATGACGACGTGAGGGTCTTAAGCGCCTTCCGGGCTGCCTCGGCGGCGCCCTCACAGTCTCCCGCCTCGAGCAATGCGCTGCCTTCGGCAAGCATTGCCTGTCCCACACCTTCGGAATCCTGGGCCTCGCCCGCAAGTACATAGCTCTCCTCAGCCAATCCGTAGGCCTCATCGATCCTGCCGCTCATGCAGGCAGCGAGCGCAAGATACCGCTTGAGCATGGCCTTCTGGAACGCATCGAGCGCGCCTTCAGCGTTAAGCAGATCGCTAAGGCGGGATTCGGCTTCCTGCCAGTTGCCGGCTTCAAGCGAAAGCGCTCCCAAGAGCATGGTGCTGGTTACCAGCGGGGAATGCCATCCGAGCAGGCTGCCTGCGGCCAGGGCCTCGCGGGCAAGGTCCGTAGCTTTCGTGAGATCGCCTTGCTCCAGGAGGAGGATAGCGTAATTCTGCTGGCAGAATGCCTTCTCACCCATGGCCCCGATATCGGCAAAAACGCCGAGGGCGGTCTTGAAGCAATGCTCCGCCTCGGCGAAGTTCATAGTTTTCCTGTGACAGAGCCCCAGGCTCATGAGGCATATCGCGGCGCGTTTGGTGTCGCCGGCCTGTTCGAAGTAATCTATAGCCGTCGTCCACACGCGTGCGGCTCGCCTGAGGTCTCCCGCTTTCCACTCCATATATGCGGTCCGGTTCGATGCAACGCCCGCCTCAAGATACATGCTGTTTTTCTCAAACACCTCCCGGGCCTCGTCAAGGGCCTCGAGGCTCAGGTCCTTCCTGGATTGCAGGGCGTAGATATACCCGAGATCGGAACGGATCCTGGCGGTTTCGACAGTGTCCCCAACCGCCGTTGCCGCTTGTTCGCACCGCTTGAGTATTTCGACCGACTCCTGGTATTCACCCTTAAGCCCCCTGACCCAGCCGAGCTTCCTCAGTGACGATGATCTCTCGACCGCGGCCCTCTCGAAATGGCTTATTGCGCTTTCCAGGTCGCCCTGCTCAAGTTTGAGATCTCCGATCTTCTCGGAAACAGATGCGAATAGACCCGGGTCAACCTTGCAGGTAAGGGCCTTCCTGTAAGCCAGGAGGGCGTCTCTGATCGAGAATCTCGAGAAGCGATCGCCCGCGTCCGAAAGATAGCCGAACGCCGAATCCCGCCTGCCGCCCTGGAGGTAGAGTAAGCCCAACCTGTAATGGTCATAGGCGCCCCTTATCCGGCTTTCGAGAATCCCGGCCATGCCGAGGCTGATTTGCTCGATCTCGTCCGCGGCGATCCCGGCACCCAACGCCTCCTCCAGCGACTCCTTTCTCATGCTCAGCCTGACCCAGCCTCCTGCCGGCTCGACCAGACCTCTACCTCTGAGCTCCTGAAGTGCGGCATAGAGCGTGTCCGATTCGACCCAGCGGGACAGTAGATCTGTTTCCATCTCTCCCCCACCCACAAAAAGCACTTTAAGCACTCTCATCGCCTGCTCGCTAAGGTGAGCCAGCTTCTCGTGGACGATGCTTTTTACCGAGGAAGGTACTTCGAGCCCCCCATCCCAGGCCAGCTGCACTGTCTTGTTCTTCCTTACGAAAGAGAGGCTCCCGATGTTCCAGAGGTGCTCAATGGTAAGGGCAAGAAGCCCGGGGTTGCCGCCCGTGGCATGGTATAGCTCCTCTGCCAGCTCGGACGGGAGCGTCCGTGTGCCGAAATGCCACGAGATCACCCGTTCCACATCCCGAGCGGTGAGAGGGGGTATCTTGATCTTGACGAAGCTGTCCGATTCCGGCAGCTCTTTCGCGCCGGCCTCTTCTGCTTGGTAACCGACCAGGACCCCGAGCCGGCCTTTCATTTCCACGGACAGGGCCCCAAGAAGCCTCAGTTCGTCCGGCTCCATGGCCTCGCCGCCATCCACGATCAGAAGATGCTCGCGGTCAGGCTGAAGGCCGGACCGGAATGAGCCGAGAATCTCCCCAAAGCAGGCGGTCTCGCCCACCGGCTCCTCCGAGATGACGGCGTCTTGACTTTCCACGGACTCTGACTGCGTACCTCGAACAACTTCGACAATCTGGGCGATGGCCGGCATCCCCTCATTCAATGAAACAGCGAATACTCTCTGCCCCAGGAGCTTGGCCGAGGCCCCGATCCTATCAAGCAGTCTGCTCATCCCACAGCCGTGATCCCCGACCATGAGGACACCTTTGCCGCCGGGTGGCACCAGCAGGCTCCGGGCTCCAGCGATCTCGTCTCTTCTCGCCACCAGCGGCGTGGATCGGGGAGGCATAAGGTTTTCCAGATAGAGGCCGGGGCGGCCTGCAACGTCTTCAAGATCCAGGCCGGCCTGGTCAGCATCCCCATACCTAAGCAAGGGCTCCTTTTCGATCAGATTGGCCACGAAAGCGTCCCACGCCGGGTCTATGTCCGGGTTAATGCTGCTCGGGGGAGGAGGCTTATATTCCAGGTGCTTCCTGAAAACCTCCTGCTGGTCTTTGCCTTCGAAGGGGATGTCGCCGGTGATGATCTCGTACAGGGACACTCCCAGCGAGTACAGGTCGCTCTCTCCCCCGGCCTTGAGATTTCTTAAGATCTCGGGCGCCATATATAGAGGCGTGCCCGCAAGTGTCGGAAGCGCGTTACCCTCTCCAACATCCAGACCAGCATCGATCAGCTTGACTTCGGGACTACCGTTCTCTTCGTAAACCAGAATGCTGTCCGGCTTTAGGTCACCGTGAAGACGCCCTAAGCCATGGAGGTAACGCAACGCATCGATAACCTTGGCAACAATGAGAGGGAGCTGGTCCATACCGTGACTTTCCACATAGGCCCTCATGTCGACGCCGTCCACCATCTCAGTCACCAGTATCGGACCCTCGGCACCATCAAGATCGAAATCCATGGCCTTGACGATCCGCTTGTGATCGACCGATGAAAGAAAGTCGAATTGCTTTCTGAGGAGATTAGCGCACAGGGGATCCTGGCCGGCGACACTCTTCAGGGCATACCTGTTGCCGATGAGGTCGTGAGCCTCGTAAACAATCCCGAAACTGCCTCGGCCGAGCTCCCTGTCTATGATGTATTTCATGACGTGCGTCCCTCGAGCAAATGATAGCCGAATCGCCGCCTAACCTCAACCGCGTAGCGTCGGAGTTCCATCCTGTAGCGTCGGGGTTCCACCCTGTAGCGTCGGAGTTCCATCCTGTAGCGTCGGGGTTCCACCCCCGACGCGGATAGCGGTTCCACCCGGTAGGTAACAGGTACGCAATTCTGCCCAAAGCGGGACACGAAGCTTCCCCTTCGGGAAAGCATCATGTCCCAGAGGCGGAATTACGAACCAGTCACCACGGTTTCGTCGCGCACGGAGACGCGACGCTACATCTAC
>Ga0180433_10002146_pt1 | contig 31248 bp, 32 predicted proteins | sample SS_ome_8_FD_132980 | JGI IMG/M metagenome (GOLD analysis project Ga0180433, IMG submission 132980) | Hypersaline lake sediment archaeal communities from the Salton Sea, California, USA - SS_1_D_1 metaG | ecosystem: Environmental > Aquatic > Non-marine Saline and Alkaline > Hypersaline >... | reverse complement strand
TAGATACCGCGGAATGATAAGAGCGGCGATGATTAAAATAATCGCAATTACAACCATTAGTTCAACGAGAGTCATGCCCTGACTTCGTGAACGTACCATACTCATGGTGTTTCGCATTACTGACCTCTGACATAGAGAAAAAAGTGCTGGAATGAGATCGTTTGTCCATTATATTCTGATATCTATTGATGCATGCATCATACCGTAAAAATTTCTGTATTATTCGTGAAATACTGTCATAAAATAAGGCAACACGCAGTGCAAAAAACGCAAAATGCAATGAATACCGTCCTTCTTGTTGAAGATCGTGACACTCTCAGACGATCCTTGAAACGTATTATGCTTGATGAGGGATGGCAGGTGTATGAAGCTGACTCACTGAAAGCGGCTCGTTCAAACCTGAATAGTGTGATACCAAATGCCATCGTTACTGACCTTCGACTTCCCGATGGATTAGGTACCGACCTATTGACAGAGGCGGCAAACCTATCCCTTAACCCTCCCGTGATTCTCATTACCGCATACGGTACAATTGAAACCGCTGTCAAAGCGATCAAAATGGGTGCATATGATTTTCTCATGAAACCTGTTGATTCACAACATCTTCTCCTCCTTGTTCGAAGGGCGATAGAAGAGAGTAAAAGACGTTGGCGTTATGAATCTCTCATGCGAAAATATGAAGCCGGTGGACCAGTTTTAATAGGAACAGATCCGGTATTCAGATCGGCGGTTGAACGGGCGAAAGATGCGGCACAGACCGATACAACCGTTTTGCTACTCGGAGAAAGCGGCACGGGGAAGGAATTATTGGCCCGGCTTATCCATCAGGAAAGCGCGCGAAATACAGGCGCTTTTGTACCCGTTAATTGCGCGACCATATCTCCGAATCTGGCGGAAAGCGTATTATTTGGACATGAAAAAGGAGCATTTACCGGCGCGACGTCTCAGCATAGAGGATGGTTTGAACTTGCACATAACGGAACGCTTTTCCTTGATGAAATCGGTGATTTCGACTTTCCTCTACAAGGAAAACTACTCCGAGTACTTGAGGAAAAAGCATTTCAACGTGTAGGTGGAACAAAATGGATAAAGGTCGATGTTCGTATAATCGCGGCAAGTAACAAGGTTCTCGAACGCGAAGTCCATGAAGGTGGATTCAGAAGCGATCTCTACTACCGACTCGCGGTTTTTCCTCTGACCCTTCCGCCGCTCAGGGAACGAATAGATGATATTCCGCTTCTCGCTGATTATTTCAAGGAGTTGCACGGCAAGCGTTTGCGCAAACACGATCTCTCGATCGACGAATCTGTGTTTGAAGATTTGAAACAGTACCATTGGCCGGGAAACATCAGGGAACTGAGTAATATCATAGAGCGTGCGGTCATCGTATCCAGGTCGCGGATACTCGATCAAATAATGGTACCGATTTCCAGGCATACGGACGTCCGACAACAGGGTTCGTATCCGCCTATTCCCCTTGATTTAAAAAACTATACTGCCCGAACAATTGCGAAGATCGAACGCGATCTTATACGCGCTGCCCTTGATAAAACAGCATGGAATCATACCCGCGCGGCGAAGTTACTCGGCATAACGTATAGAACACTGCTCAATAAAATGAAACACCTTTCCATCGAACGAGAGCGTCTGTAGATAGTGCACCTAACCCGACCCTGATTTCATGTACCCTGCAATAGAAAGAAATGGTGGATGACGATGAAACTAAAAGATCACCTTCGCGGTCGTGATATGCTTCTTACAAAAGACTGGAGTATTTCGGAAATTGATGAAGTGTTACTCCTCGCCGGGAAATTGAAAGATATGCGCCGTAAGGGAATATCTCAGAGAGAACTATTACCGGGCAAAACGGCATTCCTTATTTTTTTTGATAAATCTACTCGTACTCGAAATTCGTTTGAAGCGGGATTAACACAACTTGGCGGCCATGCCCATTTCATTGACATCGGATCCTCTCAGATTGCCCATGGCGAAAGCCCGAAAGATATGGGTATTATCCTGTCCGGCTACGGAGAGGCAATCGCCATACGACATGATCTCGTCCCCGGAGAGGGTCAATCATACTTGAGAGAGGTGGCGGAACACGCAACGATCCCCGTATTCAACATGCAATGCGATATCGATCACCCGTTCCAGATGCTCGCGGATCTAATGACCATCCGGGAGCATTTCGGTTCGAATACACAGGGTTTGAAAGTTGCCGTGACATGGGCATATGCTCCCTCGTATGCAAAACCACTGAGTGTTCCTCAGGGATTACTGATGCTCCTCCCCAGATTCGGTATCGATGTAACGCTGGCGCATCCGCCGGAATACGAATTACTGCCGAAAGCCATGCAAAACGCCGAAGAGGGTGCTATACAGGGAGGAGGAAAGATCACGCGAGTGGATTCCATGGAAGACGCGGTCAAAAACTGTCAGGTCGTTTACGCAAAGAGTTGGGGATCCGCGTCACTCATGCACGATCCGGAGCAATCACTGAAAACTGCGAAGAAATACTCCGCGTGGCGCTGTGATGAAAAACTGATGATTTCAGCCGGTAAAGAGGCCATGTACATGCATTGCCTCCCCGCGGATCGCGGTAATGAAGTTACCGATGAAGTCTTAGATGGTCCCCGTTCGCTTATCTATCAGGAAGCCGATAATCGTCTGCATACCGCAAAAGCCGTTATGGCCATGACGATGTAGTGAGTCAGGAATCATTGGTTAGGGGCCATTCGTCAGGGGTCACTAAAAAAGCTGAAAACATAAAACGGGGAATGCCTGTTTGAAGCATTCCCCGTTCGGAATTCCGGAATTATCGAATGATCACCGGGGTTACAATCGAGCCGGCATTGGAGAATACACGCACCATATAAGTTCCTGGAGTCATCTCCGCCGCATCCCAGTCAACAGCTAATGATCCGGCATGAGACTCACCAGACCATATCGTATCCAGTTCACGCCCGGCTAAATCATAGAGCACGATACGAATCTTACCACTGGAAGGCAGAGATAGGTGAATAATACCCGTTCCATTGGATAGAGGAGTCGGCGAAACCGTGACCTCTATTGCCGTGGGCAAAGATACAGGAATAGTGACCGCTACCGGTCCGAATCGTTGGGAATTTCCACTGAAGTCAATCTGTTCTAGCCAGTAACTATAGCTCACGCCAGGATCGACATCATTATCCACAAATACGTAGGATTGAGGCTCAAGCGTGGTTCCGGCTCCGGCAATTATTTCATTGTTAATACAATCAACTGTTTCGCCCGTTCCTCGGTGAACATTGAATCCGAGATTGTCTTCCTCGGATGCGGTGTCCCAGCGGAGTTCAACTCCGCCAGGCGTTGCGCCGGCTGTGAACGTCGTGAGTTCAACAGGCACATATACGGTAGTGAAATCTGCGCTGCAATCATTGGTGTCCTGGTTGAAGGGAGTTCGAACGACTTCATAATCCTCAGCGGGTGCAGATATCACTCCAATCCCCGTATAACTTTGAGAACCCCATACAAGCACGTCGATGACGGTATCCGATCCATCGAGAACAAGAACGTGATCACCAGAATTAGAGAGAGAAACGGAACCTGTTGCCCAGTTCGGGTAGGCACTCATGTCGGGAACGGCCGCGTTTCCGGGAGAGGCCAATTCGTAATCGGGCAGAAATCCATACGTTGTATTTACATCGTCGGCGGTGTTCCCTATTGATTGCAGTACTCCGGACCCGATGCTTGACATAACCGGAAACCGAACCATTCCTTCCGTTCCGTCGTAGACTTCTTCGTCGCCAATCTTATAGTTATCGAGAACGATCGCTCCCGGTGTCACGTTGAAGATCCTCATGAATTCGGAGTTAGGTTCCGGAGTCGGGCAGTTCGGGAGCGCTCCCGCTACCACCACGGGCGGAAACGGCTCTGTATCCGGATCAAACCAGATGTCAAAATAATAATTGACTACACCGTCGCTGACTTCAGTCCACGTATTGGTACTTAACATTCCGGGATCACCGTAGTTTGTCACCGCATCGAGTGCATCGGAAGTGCTCCCTCCTCCCGTATCCCACGTATCGTCACTCTGATTGGCACGAAACGTTACCACGGTAAACCGAACCCACCTGGGAAATGACATTATCTCCATTGCACTCCACGGGATGGAGAACTCGATGGTTTCAGTAATAGTGCTTATCGCTTCCGATCCAACGAAGGTAGGTCCGACAAAACCACCAGGACCCCAAAGGATAACATCCGCATTATTGCTTCCGAATCGCGTAATGGCGAGATACTCCCATTCCGCGTTCACATCCACCTGAGTATCACTATTTCCGCCAAGCCATTCAGTACCACTACCCGAACTTCTGTCGAGATCGATCGCCACCTGAACCTGTGGTGCGCCGTCGCCTTCCGATTGGTCAATGTCAGTCATCAGCGCCATGAAGTAAATGTTGGCCTGATCCGCTGTAACACGGAATTCCACGAGATCCACACGTGTGTCAGGATTGGAAAAGTCGGTTCTTTCATCACTCACTTCATCCTTCCACAGATACTCTCCGTTGGATGTCGCATTCCGGCAGATATGGCCGAGATTTGCCGCCCCCGGGGATACCATCACCCAGTCGGAGGGGTCTCCATCCACAGTAATCGTATACCCGAAGATCGAAGAAGTCGCAAACAGACTCACCATTACTGAGAGCACGAAAACTCGTCGCATATTCGTCGCCTCCTTTGGGTAGGTATCAATCAGACACGAAACACATCCGGAAATCATTGATAATTTTAGACTCTTTTCTCGTAACCGCAAGCAGTTGAAATAGACTATCTGTTAAAATAAGAAAAAATGGGCAAAAAAAAGGCCGAGCCAAACGGCTCGGCCGATTTTTAATGAACTTTAATTTAGCTGGCCATCATCGCCAGATCACAGATCGGCGTGGAGGCGCTGCTGAAACCGGAGTTGAAGTGGAGCCAGGGACCACTGCTGCCGGGGGTATGGCTGTATGAAGTGCTTCCCACTGAATGTCCGGTCAGATAGGTTGAACCTGCTGCTATGTGGAGTGATTCACTGCTGTTGGTCTTTGCGCAGGAAAGAGCCGAGGTCTCAAAGGAGGCTTCGGAAACGATAGTTGGCTTACGATAAGTCTTACGCATTGTTACCCTCTTTCTAATATTTAAGTTTACCTTTAACGGGGATCAACCGATACACGGACGTGGGCGGATAATTTTCCACCGCGAAGAGTAACGATCATCCAACGGCCGTTCTCTTTTTTCTCAACATTCTTAACAGGCTGCACCGTTTTCGCCGTCGCATTAGGAGCAGCTATGCTCTTTCCTTTTACCGCCTTAACGGCATCCTTGCCCGCCAGAACCGCTGGCGCCGCGAGACTAAGGATGAGGACGGCTACGAGCAAGTAGCGCATTACTCCCTCCTTCCACAGGGACAGTCAATGTAAAAGGCCTCACTCCGGATATTACACCGAATTGTGTAGTTTTCCGCGTCGATAATCCTTTGCGCCTTTTATAAGGATTCGTTTGGCCGATGTCAACATAAAAAAAAGAGCGATGTGAGTAGTGGAACCAACCATGTTCATGGGTGTTTTCAGAAAGAGGATGGGTAAACATTTTGTATCATCCTCGATTGTCTGAACTTATGAATGAATTGATTTAATATATACGGAGGTTGATAATTGAACGCGAATCAGAACACAGCACGGGACTCGGTATCATCAAATGATCGACCGTCATCCCGTGTTCGGGCTATCCCTGCAAAGGTCCTGCCCCTGAAAAGACTGTTAACAAACGCGCATCAGGAGCCGATAGATCTCATGAATGAATCAGATGATAGTCTCATGGTACGCGTAAAGCGAAATGATCACCAGGCGTTCAGGATCCTTGCCGATCGGTACCGAAACAGGATTTACCGCTTTATATACCGTATGCTCCATAACGAAGAAGTGGCTGAGGATCTTACTCAGGAAACATTTCTTCGTGTGTTCAAAAGAGCGAATACCTACAAGCCGGGAAGCAATTTTTCTATTTGGCTCTACACTATAGCGAAAAATCTCACTTTCAATCGCGTGCGGGATGAAAAACGACAACCATTGGGTGTCGCGGATTCGGTTGACGAGCATGGATGGGATTATGCGACTAAAGATGCGGGCCCTGATCCCCTTGAAATGAGTCAACGGGAGGAGATTCGAAGGCTTGTTACCTGGGGTGTATCCCAACTGCCACCAAAATTCAAGGCGGCAGTGGTTTTGAGGGATATCGAAGGCTTCGAGTATGAACAAATAGCGAAAATTCTCCGATGCCCCCTCGGCACGGTAAAATCAAGAGTAAACCGAGGCAGGTTACGGCTACGTGAATTGATTGAGCACGAAGCGAGGGAATACCTTGAATAGACCCACATGTTTCATCAGTCTGGAGGTGGAATTTGAACCTTGTATTATCGATTTCCCGGAGGTAGAGCTGTGCGTTGCTCAAATGTAAAAAAACGGCTCTCTGAATACCTCGACTCGCGGCTGAACACGAAAGACCGTATCGCCGTTGAAAACCATCTACAGGAATGTATATCATGCAGAAACCTTCATAGGGATATGCATTCACTCTGTAACGACCTGAGATCTCTCCCTGATCCACCTGTTCCTGCTGCTCTGGCATCAAGAATCAACCGGATTCCGGCGGAGTATGAGCAACGAATGGCTTTTCGACCGAGTTACAAACTCGGGTGGCTAGCCGCTGCTGTTGCCGCAATGGTAGTCGTTCTCGTTCTTGATCCATCGATTATCAGACATGACAAATCCGACGAGACCATAGCACAGATCAATACCGCTGCGGATACACAGAGTGATATGGTCGAAGTCCGTCGTCTTCTGTTACCGGAGGAACGGCCGACAGCAGCTCCGGTCCAATGGGTTAGATTACCTATGTCACGGGGCGTTCCGCTGGATCGCCGATCACAACCCGTGGAAGAATCTCTGACCCAACGGGAACGGGATAAGCAGATTTGGGAAGAAGTCAGGAGAGTTTCCGCGGCATCGCGTCGATCATTCTAACCGGTACGAATTTGCGGAACTGTACCAACATTCCGGCGATGTATTCCATGAAAAAGTCATTTTCCGCCATAGCATTCGGCCTTTTACTGCTCATCCTTACACCTTCATCGGGATGGACAGAATCAGTGCTTGAACGACTTCATACCGAAGTTTCAACTATTGTCACGAAGACACGATCAAATATCGTAACTGTATCTGTTCCTATTTCATCCGAAGATTCAACGGTCCGTTCACTACTCATTACCTCGGGGCTAATCGTCGGTGATTCACTGGTGGTTACCGCTTCAAACGTTGTGGACCAAACCGAAGAAGTCGAAATCTCCTATTCAGACAGGAGTAAGGCACCGGCAACCGTTACAGGAATTGACGAAATAAGCGGAATCGCTCTTCTGCGGGTTAGCGGAATCCTTCCTGATCACTCGACGCCGCAACCGGGATCACTGCCGCTTGTAGGTGATTGGGTCTTTCTTGTTACTACATCCTTCGAGGATATCGCGGGATACTGCCCGGGTATCGTTCGTGCGGTTCGTCCCGCGGGATTGAACGGTCAAGTTACCACGGAGATAGAGGCAAGCGCTTCGCCACTTCCTGCAAGTGCGGGGGCAGTACTTGTTAACATTTATGGTGATATCGTGGGACTCGTTGTCGGGCGAACCGGATCTGATCGGACTCGATCTCCGAATGAGCCACCTGCAGTTCCAGGCATTCTGGCGGTGCCGTTGAAGGAAGTATTGGACATCTCGAGCAAACTCGCTCAATCAGGACACGTAAGTAGAGGCTGGATCGGTTTGAGTGTCCAGGAGATGACACCGGCACTTCGTACCATTCTCGGCGTTGATCCCGGTAATGGAGCAATTGTCGTCCATGTAGAAGAAAACAGCCCGGCCTTTAATGCCGGACTCGAATTGGGTGACGTTATTCTGACCTGTCAGGGGAGATCCATCCATTCCCCCGGTGACGTCATGGGAGCCGTAGCGGATATTTCTCCGGGCACGAGTATTGAATTTGGTATCCTCCGCAATGATGAGATTTTCGTGCTTCCTCTTGAGCCGGCTCCACTTTCTATAAGTAATCCCACAAATTTCGAGCATGATGGAAAAACCCGCGGAACACGGTCTCGAATTGAATCCCTTGAACGGGAACTGAAGCGCCTGAAAGAGTCGCTTCAGTAATCCGTTACTCATATTTCAGGTATCCGTCATAGATCTTGTACCTCCAGATCATCCCCGTATCTTCATACCCGGTGAATCACCTAATCAGTATCTCACAGGGCGGCGCGATAGTTGCTATTTTCGGATGTGATACATGTTTCACGGTACAACTGACACATTCAGAAAGGAGAAATTTATGGTGTTTCTGCTTATGGCTTTGCTCGTATTCATATTCCAATCGTCAAATGCCGATCCATGGAAAAAGGCGGCAGACATATCCCTTACGTTCACCCAGAGCGGGTATAGCAATTCCTGGGAGGGAGGCGAATCAGGAACGCTTGCATGGACGTTATCGTCAAACCTCCTGTTTGAAAAAACTTTTAATCCAGATCTAAACTGGAGAAATGAGTTCAAACTTTCCTTCGGTCAAACACATGCTCAGGAAACGGATTCCGCAGGCAAACGTCGTTGGCAATCCCCCGAAAAATCATCAGATCGCCTGTTTTTAGAATCGGTGATTAAACTCACGAAAGAATGGGGTGTGGATCCTTTTGCTTCACTCACCTTTGATTCGAGGTTTTACGACAACAGTGTTCCGGACGTACCACGCTATATCAATCCCATAATATTGACCGAGGCAGTAGGGCTCGGAAAATCATTTATCAAAAACGACAATACGGAATTCCTCAGTCGGCTGGGTTTCGCTCTGAAGCACAATATCGAGAACACCGTCGTAACCGTGGATCCCGAGGTAACGGAAACGAATACATCTACCTATGGCGGATTTGAGTGGGTGACTGATCTCAGTCATACGTTTCCCGGTGAAACAGTAAAGTATGTCGGGAAGGCGCGTATTTTCCAGGCGTTGTTCAACTCAGAATCCGACGAACTCGAGGGGCTTCCCGGAGAGGACTACTGGAAATCGCCGGACGTAGCTTGGGAGAATACGCTCTCTATGTCCGTTGTGGAACTCATCCAGGTGTCCGTTTTCTTTGAACTCCTGTATGACAAGGAGATTGATCTCCGTGGAAGATTCCGGGAAGTTCTCGGAATCGGCTTTGCGTATTCACTATATTGAGCATTACTTTCACGTATCTGCCATAACCTGAACGGAGAATAAAAGAATGGAAAATGTAATGGATACTCTTGTTAAGTATGCCACAACGTATGGTATCAGCATAATCGGCGCTATCGTTATTCTTATCATCGGGAGAATTGTAGCGAACTGGACAAGAAAAGCCGTTCGCAAGGCTCTGTCATCACGAGATGTTGATCCCGCAATAATCAGTTTTCTAGGAAGTCTCAGTTATTTCCTGGTCTTGACGTTCGCCGTTCTAGCGGCACTGAAAAAATTCGGTATTGAAACCGCATCATTGGTGGCTGTGCTTGGTGCAGCGGGATTTGCCATCGGCTTTGCTCTGCAGGGATCACTTTCCAACTTTGCCGCCGGGGTCATGCTGCTTGTCTTCCGTCCCTTCAAGATTGGTGACTACGTAGAAGCCGGGGGTGCCTCGGGAACGGTGAAAGACATGGGCCTCTTTACCACCATTCTGATGACACCGGACAACATCAAAATCATCGTACCGAACGGTAAGGTTTTTGGCGACACCATTAAGAACATCACCGCTGAAGAGACGCGCCGGATAGACCTCGTTATCGGCATCGGATATGGAGCTTCCATTTCACAGGCGATATCGGTAATCAAGGAAACATTGCGGAAAGATGAACGGATTTTAGAAGATCCCCCCGTTCAGATCGCGGTGAGTGAACTCGCGGATTCCAGCGTTAATTTCATTATCAGGCCATGGGTAAAGACATCTGATTACTGGGCCGTGAAATTCGATCTCACGCGGAACATCAAGGAAGCCTTTGATGCTAACAATATAGAAATCCCATTTCCGCAAGTGGTTGTTCACAAGGGGTAACTGGCAGAAGCCAGAGATCAGGGTTCAAGAGCCAGGGGCGGGAGGTTCGAAACTCAGGATTCGAATCCTGTATAGCGTCTCCGGTCCGCGGCCGGATTTTCGGACTGTGGAAACCCGGCCAGTGTATAGATATAGAGGATTTTGAATGAACATTTCTATGGTAACACTCGTTGTTTGTACGCTATTGACCGGAACTGCGGTCGCGGATACCATTTCGATTCGTCTGCCGGGATCGACGTATGAGAGCGCGCGCGCTGCCGATCCCGGTTATAGCGAATTCGGGTTTATCTACCAGCACTATCAAAATTCCGATCATATTGGCCTGCGGGGAGAGACCTATCTGCGTATGCCTCCATCGCTCAGATCCATAGAGATAGGTATACTAACGGGATACGAACACGTATCCAACGGTGACTCGGACCGGGGACTCACGGATTTGGATATTGCCGTACGATACGCGCCGGGAAATAATAGCAATCTCATGTCGGGACTTCTGGTCAGTTTCCCCACGGGGATGGAAGCGGCCGGGTACGGTGGTACCGACATTGAGATATTCGGCTCCGCTCGGTATGGTTTGTACCGGGTAAGTATGGAGGGCTTTGCTGGTGTAAGATTGAACGGTGACCTCAAATTGGGAGAAACAACTCGAATTGACGAACGAACCGGTGAAGAGAGAAAGGTTACCATCGACCGGGATGGAAAGCCATCGGCGAGGATCGGTGCCGGTTTACTCATTTCCATGAGTCAAACCACCACCGTCACCGGTCATATTTCGGCCGAAACGGCGAGATGGGATGGATCTGAGAGCGATATCCACTTCACTGCAGGTGTGGATTACCGCATCACCCCCTCACTTGGCTTCCGGAGTGGAATTGGATTCGGACTCAGTGATGATGCACCGGATTTCGAGCTGTCAGCAGGTGTTTCTCTGGATTGGGGTCGATCACCTGATATTGAAGAACCGGAAAACGTTACGCCCGTTAAAGAGTCACCTCCGCCTGCTGAAGAGGAAGGAACTATAATCTAACCGTCCCATCGCCCAACTTCCATCGGATCTCAAAATGACACCCTGGAGATCGTATTCTCTCTTAAAACTATATCAGAGGCAGATCAATAATCTTTGAACCGAAAAAGAACACAACTTCATCGATAGTGGATATAAAGGAAAAGTGGGCTAGAATCGGGGCGCCAACGAAATAGGCACTCGTTCCGCTCGGTCTACTATGACGTCAACGCCTTCGGGGGTAACGTCCAAAACTCCTTCGCTGATCTCGAAATGAAGCCATGAGCCCCCTTTCTCCAGACATACCAGAGTCCCGGAGTTCATGAGACATAAAAGAGGCATATGCTGGTTCAGTATCCCCAACTTACCGCTCGCACCGGGCGCGACCATGCTTATGACCTCCCCCGCATACACAATCCCTTCAGGTGTCATCAGTGTCATGGAGTAAGGGGGGGCTGTGGCGTCGAACAATTACCGGGACCTGCTTTTACTGAGATCATCCGCCTTTGATAACGCATCTTCGATCGTCCCGACCATGAAAAACGCCTGCTCGGGAACATCATCCATATCGCCATCCACTATTCTGGCAAAACCTTCAACCGTATCGTGAATCTTCACATAGGCACCCTGAAGACCGGTAAACGGCTCGGCCACGAAATTCGGCTGCGATAAGAACCGTGTAACCTTTCTCGCCCGAGTAACAAGCGTTTTGTCTTCATCGGAGAGCTCTTCAATACCGAGGATAGCGATGATATCCTGAAGTTCCTTGTATCTCTGAAGTATCGTTTGTACCGCCCGTGCGGTCTTGTAATGCTTCTCACCCACAAACTGGGGTTGGAGTAGTTTCGATGATGAATCCAGGGGATCCACGGCTGGATATATACCGAGTTCCGCGATCTTTCGGTTGAGCACCACCGTACCGTCAAGATGAGAGAACGTCGCGGCGGGAGCGGGATCCGTCAGGTCGTCAGCCGGAACATAGACCGCTTGCACGCTGGTTATGGACCCGCGCCCCGTAGAGACTATACGTTCCTGCAACTCGCCCATTTCCGTGGCGAGCGTAGGCTGATATCCCACGGCAGACGGCATACGACCGAGCAAGGCTCCAACTTCGGCACCCGCCTGGCTGAATCGAAAGATATTGTCGATAAATAAAAGGACATTCATTCCCAGCGTATCCCTGAAGTATTCAGCCTGAGTAACGCCGGCCAACGCCACACGCAATCGTGCCCCGGCCGTTTCATTCATCTGACCGAACACCAGAACGGTTTTATCAAGAACGCCGCTGCGCTTCATCTCAAGCCACAGGTCGTTTCCCTCCCGCGTTCGTTCGCCTACACCGGTGAATACGCTGTAACCGCCATGCTCCGCCGCCACATTTCTGATCAATTCCATAATGAGAATAGTCTTTCCTACTCCGGCACCACCGAAAAGCCCTATCTTCCCGCCACGCGGGAATGGGGCGAGGAGATCCAACGACTTCAAACCTGTTTCCAGTACCGTCTCGGGAGGGACCTGTTCCTCGAAGCGCGGAGGCTGGCGATGTATCGGCAGCCATTCAGATTGCGTAAGTGGATTCCCACCATCCATGGGTCTGCCCATCACGTTCAAAATTCTTCCAAGACAATTTCTTCCCGTGGGAACCATGATCGGTTGCTGCGAATCAAGAACCAGTTCTCCGCGGGACAATCCGTGTGTCGCGCCCATGGCAATGCATCGCACCACATTCTCGCCGAGGTGTTCAGCCACTTCAAGAACCAGCGGGTGCCCCTCAACGACCATGTCCGGTACGATCAGGGAACTCCTGAGAGAGGGTATCTCAACTCCGTAAAACTCGACGTCAACAACCGGGCCGATGATCTGCACGACTTTCCCGCGCGTACCGCTCCCGATACCGGAACCGCTCATCAGCGTACAGCCCCCTGTGCTCCCGCCACGAGTTCCAGCAGCTCCCGTGTAATTCTCTCCTGGCGGAGTCTTCGAAATTTCATGGATAATTCGTCGCGGATTTCTTCGGCATTTGAAGTGGCGGACTGCATAGCCAGTGCTCTTGTTTCTTCCTCCACCATCATGGCTTCAAGAAAGGCGACGCGGAGTTCAGAGAGGAGATACCGCGGGACGAGATGGTCAAAGAGTTCCATGGAACCCGGTTCGATCTCCGGGCTCAGACGAGCGAGTGAACGTTTCCTTGGAGGGGATGCGGGTAAGAGAATCTTACTCCTGACGCCACGCATATCTCCTTCCGTATCCGATGATCGCAGAACTATCACACGCTGGAAACGATTCATGAGATATCCGGTAGCAAATTCATCCGCATAGGGCGCAATCTCATCAACAGATGACGACCTCGGGAGGTTCTCAACGCGGGAAACGGCATGACCGGCCTTTCTCAAGAGAGACGCGAGTTTCATTCCGAATACCACGACGCCGCGAGACAGGGTCGGTTCAGGATACTCCAATTCTTCGAACGCAGCAACAATTTCATTGTTATAGGAACCACAGAGGCCACGATCGCTGCCAATTACGATAACGACATCTCTCACAATAATCCGTGATTGAAGAAGCGGGTGCTGAAGACCGTGACGGAGTGTGAGGAGCGACATTACCCGTTCGAGACCCGTAACATACGGCATAACCGCATCCAGGCTTTTCCTGTGCTTGCGCCCTCGGGCCGTCGCGACGCGGGTCATCGCACTGGTGAGATGTCTGAGATTTTCCACACTCTGTATATGACGCCTGATATCCCGGATACCAGCCACTACGATTCGTCCCCATACCCCATTGATCGTAACAGCTCATTCCCCGCCTCTTCCAATGCTTCGAGCATGGAAGCATCCAGGGTTTGGCTTTCCTGCAGCGTATCCATAATCATCGTATATCTATCATAGAGTATACGGACAAACCGGATCTGTGCCTCGGACACTTCGTTGACCGGTATCGGATCCAGAAAGCCGTTTACGCCCAGCCAAAGGAGTACGACCTGATCCGATACGGATTTCGGTTCGTGGAGATTCTGTTTCAACAACTCAACCAGACGTCTCCCTCGCGTTATCTGACGCCGACTCACCGGATCCATATCAGCTGCGATCTGGGCGAATGCGGCAAGTTCGCGGTACTGGGCGAGTTCGATACGGAGTTTTGACGATACCTGTTTCATGGCGGCCGTTTGCGCACTTCCTCCTACACGCGATACCGAAAGCCCCGCATTCAGGGCGGGGCGGATTCCGGATCTGAACAGGTCTGATTCGAGGAATATCTGTCCGTCGGTTATTGAGATGATATTGGTGGGGATATACGCCGAATAATCCCCTTCCAGAGTTTCAACAATCGGCAATGCAGACAGGCTCCCCCCGGTCTCCGGTAACATGGCAACACGGAGGGTGTCAGCATCGTCACGGCTCTTTCTGGTCATTTCCGCACGTTCGCGACCTTCCTGGCCCTTCCATTCCATGCCGTCAATCGCCGTTTCAAGACTGATCTCCTCATCGGGGATACTACCGGGCACGAGCACGTAGGATTCGATCAGTTTCGCCGCACGTTCCAGGAGTCTGGAATGGATGTTGAAAATATCACCGGGAAATGCTTCCCTCCCCGGTGGTCGCCTCAGAAGGAGTGAAATGGCACGATACGCCACCGCGTGCTTATACAAGTCATCATAGATAATCAGCGCATGCATGCCCGCATCACGGAAATGCTCTCCAATAGCACACCCGGCATAGGGAGCTATGTACTGCATAGTCACCGGGTCCGCCGCTGTGGCGGAAACAATAACCGTATGGTCCAGAGCACCATACGCATTGAGGGTTTCGACCACCGAAACCACGCTGGACAGCTTTTGCCCTATGGCAACATAGATACAGAGAACATTCTCATCTTTCTGGTTGATGATGGTATCGATCGCGAGGCTTGTTTTACCCGTCTGACGGTCACCGATGATGAGTTCGCGCTGGCCGCGGCCGAGAGGTATCATCGAATCAATGCACATGAGTCCCGTCTGAAGCGGTTCACGTACGGGTTGTCGCTCGATAACTCCGGGAGCAGGTGCCTCAAGTGCCCGGAGATTCAGACGTTCACCCGGTCTCTGCATATTTTCATCACCTTCATGTACATCTTTCCTGGGAACACGCGCCGCTACATGGGGCGCCGGTCCTGCGATTTCCCGGAACGATGTGGACATGATGGGTCCCTTTCCGTCAATAGGCTCGGCAAGTGCATTGACCACCCGTCCGAGGAGTTCCGTTCCCACAGGAACGGAAAGCACGCGATCCATACGATGAACGATACTGCCCTGGCGAATAGTTTTTGCATCCCCAAGGAGAATAACACCAACTTCGTCCTGTTCGAGATTAAAGGCCATTCCGCGCAATCCACCCTCGAACATGAGCATCTCTTCAGTCATGACATGGGGGAGCCCCTTGACGCGCGCTATACCTTCTTCCACCTCCACGACCTCACCTGCTTCCCGTCCACGGATCTCTTCATGATACCCTGCGAGACTGTCTTTGAGCGCGGCCGAAATCCGTGCCGAATCTATGACACGATCAGACACCTGAATTCACCTCGATCTCCTTCGCCGCCCGGCTGAGCGCTGAGCGTATATGCCTGAGTCGTGTTCTGACACTGTGATCAATTACTTCGTTACCCACTCTGATATACGCTCCTCCCATGATGGATTCGTCTATCATGTTCTGTATTTGAACGGGACGGTGTACATGTCCGGAAAGCGCGTGTTCAAGCTTTTCCAGTTGCTCGCCATCCAAAGGAACAGCAGTAAAAACCTCAGCCGGGATGGATTCCCGGGATTCAGCGGTCAATTCGAGGTAATAGTCGATGAATGCTCCGATGAACGTCTCATGTGCCTGCTGCATCATGAGATGGATGTGGTGGATTACGAGATCATCAACAGCCGCGCCGAAAAGCGGGCGAAGTTGCTTGATCCGATCATCGGGTGGTATGCCGTGATCCTTGAGGATAGCCCGGAACTTCGCATTCTGACGGAAAAGCTGGGATACTATTCTGATGCTGTTTTCGATGCGGTTCTCCTCGTTGCGCGCGCGGGCGAGAGCCAGCAGAGCTTCCGCATATCCCGCAGCCGTATTACGATCCACGTTCGTTATCTTTCTCGAGTTCTTCGATGACTTCGTCGATGAGCCTGCGATGGGTATCTCCGTTCAGATTTGCTTTCACGATACGTTCGGCGGCACCTATGGCGAGATCCGCGACGGTGTCGGATAGTTCCGAGAGTGCCTGTCTCTTCTCCCGTCCTATCTCATCCTCGGCTTTTTTAAGCATACGGTTCGATTCTTCACGTGCGTCATCCATGATCCGGCGTTTTTCACTCTCAGCGGTATCCCGGGCCCGGGAGATGATCTCGGATGCCTGCTGTTTGGCTTCTCGCAGGGTACGCTCTCGTTCGTCAGATATGGCTTCCGCCTGCGTTTTCGCTTTCTCGGCCTCCCTGAGGCTTTCTTTGATTCGCTTCTCGCGTTTCGCGACGAGAAACATGAGTGGTCGATACGCGAAACGGCTCAATACGTAGAGGAGGAGGAAGAAACTCACCCACGTCCAGATTAACAGACCGATGTCAATGGACATCAATCCTTCTTCCGACGCATGGGCGTTTGATACAGTAAGAAGAAGCCCCGACACGATCAACGAATACAATAGCGTATTCATTCAATCATCAGGTTTTAAAGACCAGAAAAAACGCGATCACCAGGCCGTAGAGGGCCAGTGCCTCCACGAATGCGATCCCCATGACCATGAGCCTTTGTATGGAACCCGCTGCTTCGGGTTGCCGTGAAACACCTTCCAGACCTTTCCCGACCATGAAACCCATGCCGATTCCGGCACCAAAAGCGGAAAGCCCGATGGCTAAACCCGCCGCCAACCATGCAAATGCTACGCTCTCCACACTCATTCTCCCTTCAAATGGGCATCATTGCGATTCTTCCGCGTGCCCTACCGCTTCCGAAAGATAAATCGCCGTTAGCATCGAAAATATATACGCTTGTATGAGTCCAACGAAGATCTCGAAAAGCCCCATGACCACGACACCAAAGAGCGGGACTGCTTTCAGGAACCAGAGCCCGGTGGCCGTCATGCCGAGAAAAACAAAAATAACCATATGCCCCGCAAGCATATTGGCGAATAGTCGCACCGCCAGGCTGAATGGTTTTGCAACAGTACTTATGATTTCTATCGGTATCATGATAGGGTACAGTGCGGGAGGAATACCTTCCGGTGCGAAATGCCGGAAATATCCCGTGAACCCTTTCAATCTGAACGTTTCATATTGTACATACCCGAAAACCAGAATAGCCAGCGCGGCGGGTACATTGATGTTACTGGTAGCTGTAAATGAATGGGGAAACAGACCGATCCAGTTACACACCAGAACGAAAAAAAACAGCGTAGCTATGAACGGGAAGTAATGTGTTCCCTCCAGACCGAGATTTCGTTTAACGATGTCTTCTCGAATAAAAATCAGGATCGCTTCCAGCACATTACGCAATCCCCGAGGCGCTAAACCACTCTGACGGGTGGCAAGTACGAACATCATGCACAGGAGAAGACATCCCAGCCACATGATGATCACCGCTTTTGTAATATCAAGATGGATCGGTCCCAGAGAAATCGGAACAAGAACTTTGAGCGTAAAATGCTCCAGGGGATCGACGGATAAAAGGATTCCCATCATCCTATATGACCGGCACTCGTCGTATATATAGCGCGGTACTTGTTGCATACCCGAAGAGCACGCATGGGAGAACCGCCGCAGGTTCCATTCCGAAATAGAGAACGACCCATATGATCACACCCGCTACAGTCAATCGCAACAGAAAAAGCCACCGGATCATACCCCGCCCGGGCGGACGCGAATTCGTGATAAATGGACGAAGCATGGCATAGGCATATATCCATCCCAGCAGCAGACCAATGCACCCGTGAACGATTATCATTCCTATTCTTCCTTCGCGAGCCGATATAACTCACGGAACCCCGCTGCCGCTCCGAGAAAAAAACCCGCGAGAAAACACCATGGTTCACTGTTGAAACGATTATCCAGAACACGACCCGCGAAACTGCCGATGAGAACGGAAACCGCCACATGAGTTCCAACTGTAAGGAAGCGAAGCGAAGATGACTTCATGATCATTGTTCAGTTTGTGTTCACATACATATTCATCGAAGCAGAACGTGAAGAACAAGACTTTTCTTCACTGACCGGCTATATATGTGTCTTAAGAAACGGCGTGCGAGTGGCTCTGGCAACCAGGGAGATTGCATGGATATTCAAATACGTCAACCTGTAGGTGATGCGATCCGCGAAGGTCGAGGAGTCGTTGGTCTTGAAAGCGTTATTTTTACCCACGGTCTTCCAAGCATACACGGACCGAACGCGGCGCTGGATGCGGAGGACGAAATACAATCAGCCGGAGCAGTTCCCGCAACGTGCGCAATCTCCGGAGGAACCGCGATCATTGGTCTGACCGGGGAAGAGATTAACGACCTGTCGAATCATCCCCCACATAAGGCCAATAGTTCATCCATGATCGCAGCAATGGGACTTGGAAAAAATGCCGCATTGACAGCGGGAGCCACTGCACGGTTGTGCCATGCCGCGGGAATCCGTGTCGTGGCCACCGGCGGTATCGGCGGGGTTCACGACGAAGACGGATTCGATGTATCCTCAGATCTGCATGTACTCGCCACATGCCCGCTCATCGTCGTGTGTTCCGGTCCGAAGATCATTCTCGACATCGTTAATACATTCGAATTACTGGAAACCCTGGAGATCGTGGTGGTTGGATATCGATGCTCAACCGCGCCGGGATTTTATGTACGCAATTCAGGGATCAAAGTGGATCACACTGCCGAAACAGTTGATGAGCTTGTCGCAATCTGGAGAACGGGCATGGATCTCAATCACCCCGCAAGCGTGCTGGTTCTGAATCCGCCCCCGGAGGAACACGCCTTCAAACAGTCGGAGATTGACGAGATCATGATGAAGATCAAATCTGACGCTCTCGGTGCTGTCAGCGGCAAGAACGTTACACCCGTGGTACTTTCACGGCTCCAGGAGGAACTCGGACCCTCCTCAATAACCCTGAACCGGGCACTTCTCCGTTCCAATGCGCGGCTCGCCGGCGAGATCAGTGTTTCGCTTGCATCCTGATCAATAGCTTCCCTGGTAAAGATCATTCCGGGCACTATTCTAACGTTAGAATAGTGCCCGGAATGTGTCTATTCTACCACGTTTTGACCCGGTCGAGGTTCGACCCTCAAGTCAATTTTAGTCGCGGTTGTCCTTCAACAAACGATTTCGAAAGATATGAGCGTTAAAACTGTGGATGCGGAAGGCAGATGTCCCTCATGCACTCCAGCGCGAACACATCGCTCATTCCGGCCATAAAGTCGATGATTCGGCGTGTCGTGGATGCTTCTTCCGCATCATGAACGTGCCGGTATCGTCCGCGAAAATGCGCGAATACGGATTCCAGTCGTATCCTGGGGTTTTCCAGACGCTGTCTGTCGCGATCAAGGGCATGCAGAAATTCAAAAATCTCCTTCAAAATCCTGCTTGAGTACGAGCGATATTCAAGGAGAAGATCGTGATTATAGATTGAGAACACACAGAATTCAAAAAGTTCCTTCATGAGCTGATAGTTGTCATCAGATAGTCTGATTCCGTCCTGTTCATTTGAACTGGCTATGATATCTACAACCAATGCATCTATAATTTCCCCGTTTCGTGTTCCGAGATTCATCCTCACGCGAGGTGGGACGGAATTAATATCGATAATCCCCGCTTCTACCGCATCTTCCATATCGCGTCCGAGATATGCCACTTTGTCGCTCATTCGAACGACGCACCCTTCCCATGTACACGGATACCGGGAAGACCAGAGTGCACGTTCCACGGTTTCCAGTAACGGAATTGACTCCGATCTCGGTGTGATGTTGCGTTCGAACAATTCCCCGCAATGAAATAGGACGCCATCACGAACCGCATATGTGAGATTAAGTCCTTTTCCACCGTTGCAGAGTTTATCAAGAACACGAAGGCTATGGATTTCGTGGACAAACCCTCCCATATCGGATGCAAGCGTATCAAGTATCTGCTCGCCGGTATGCCCGAACGGCGCATGGCCCACGTCATGCCCGAGACCAATGGCTTCGGCAAGATCGAGATCCAGGGAGAAACCGCGTTGATTGAGACCTTTGCATATTGTAGCCGCTATTGAAGCAACATGAAGGACATGTTCAATCCGTGTACAGATGTGATCATTCTTCGGGGCAAAAAACACCTGCGTCTTATGTTTCAATCTTCTGAACGGCGAGCTGTGTATAATTGCCGTCTGATCTCTGAAATACGGACCTCGAATATCATCTTCACGATCGATCAGTCTTCGCCGGGCCTCGGAACTCGATCCGCTGATCATAATACCCAGAATTCCCTGGCTTCTTTTACCGTGGTGGGAGGTCCGTGTCCCGGGAGTATGACAACATCATCTTCCAGTGAAAGAAGTTTCTCTTCAATTGATTGATCGAGATCCTCCCGGGAACCACCCCACAGATCAGTCCGCCCGATATTCCCGGCGAACAGCGTATCTCCGGAAAATACCAGTTTCTCATCCTCCATGTAAAAACTGCAACTACCCGGTGAATGCCCCGGTGTATGCAAAACTCTGATGGAATGCCCGGAACAGGTAAGAATATCGTCATCGTTCACTGGCGAAAATGCATCAGGCAAACGCGGGGTTTCGGTTCCAAGGAAACCAGCCTGATCTTCTATGTGTTCAATGAGTTTTTTATCGTCGAAGTGGAGAAAAATTCCCGACTCCCGTGAATCCATGAAGGAGTACACCTCTTCCAGAGCGTACACGTGATCTATATGGGCGTGAGTGAGAAGGATTCGCTCCAACGGTATATCCCGCGAACGAAGAACACCGGTGATGCGTTCGGCATCAAAACCCGGATCAATGACTGTTGCTCCGTGGCCGGCGCGCGGGAGTAGTATATAGCAGTTGGTCTCAATAGGCCCGACATTGAGTCCGATTACCCACTTGCCGAAATTATCCATGGAGTGCCCAATCCAGGGTTGCGAAATTCCGACATCCGTCCGCGGTGACTACCACGAGTTCTTCGATACGAATACCTCCGATATCGGGGTAGTATAATCCGGGCTCGACAGTAACCACGTCCCCTTCTTCTAAAATCTGGGAAACTTCACCGATTCTCGGTGACTCATGTACTTCCAATCCAACACCGTGCCCGGTACCATGGAAGAAACCCTGAGGCTTTCCATCTACCGTCTTGGTTTCGAATCCTGATTTCAGAAAATGCTCCTGGATATTCTTGTGGAGCGTGGCGCCGTCTACACCGGGTCGGATGCCTTCCAATGTCATCTCAACCGCTTCAGATACGGCTGAATGCATCCGACGTATCTCGTTGGATATGGAACCATGTACGACTGATCGTGTCTGGTCGGCATGATAATATGTCTCCATGGAACGCGGAAAAACATCAATGATGATGGTTTCGCCGGACTTGAGTGGGCCGTGTCCGATTTCATGGGGTAATGCGGCCTGGGCACCGCACGATACAATGGGTGGCGATCCTTTATATCCCTCGTTCAGAAGCATGATTTCAATAACTCTCCGTACTCGTTCAGAAGTAAGAACTTCTCCGTCTGTTACGAGAACTCCATCAACAACATCGGCATCCCAGATAATCCGCCGCGCTTGATCGATGGCTCGTTCAGTGGCCCGTTCCGCGGTGTCGATAGCATCTATCTCCCACGGCTCTTTATGTCTTCTTTCGGGATAAAATGATCCCTTTGAAATGATGATCTCATGACCCAGTTCGCGTAACCGCTCCACTGGACTGACGGCCATTGATCCCGGTACTTCCAGTTTCGCTTTTTCGAGGTTTTTCCCGGATAAATAAGCATGCACGATATCGCTCAATCTCGGACGTTCAAGACCCTGTTTCTTCAACGCCTTCCGGTACTCCGACTGCGGTTCCACAACATCAACCGTCGCGGTTTCCCGTGCGCGTCCAAGTTCGAGATCACTGGCAATAAGAATCGTCTCGCTGTCTATCTCGAGGAAGATAAATGGATCGGGAGCCCAAAACTTGGTTTTATACAACAAATCGGCCGATGACTCCGGTGCGGCAATCATCAAACGAACTGAGGATGTATTCATAAAAACCTCCATGAAGGAATAGAGATTACAATCCGAGACTCAAAGAAACGTATGGGTCAAATTGAGTACGGCTATACAATGTTATCTGAAACGTCAGGACTATCCTTTAACACTTCCAAGCGTCAATCCTCCCACCAACCATTTGGAGAGAGACAGAAACAATACCATGACCGGCACCGCCACAATGAGCGCGCCCGCGGCATACAAACCCCATTCCGTACTGAAATTTGATTGAAACATTTTGAGGCCGAGGGGAAGCGTATACAACCGCTTGTCATTCAGGACCACGGCTGCTACGAGATACTCGCTCCATGCGGCCATGAAACTGAAAAGCGCCGTAATAACCAGCGCGGGAAGCGCGAGGGGAAGTACCACGAGTCGGAATGCATTGAATGGACTGCATCCATCGATGGATGCGGCTTCTTCAAGGCTGAATGGAATTGTATCATAATACCCTTTCATGGTCCACACACAGAAAGGGAGTGCGGTAGCCGAATAAATGATAATCAGACCTCCGAAGGTATTCCAGAGGTGCAGTGCCCTGAGCATCATGAACATCGGCAATAAAAGCATGGTCACCGGGAACATCTGTGTGGTAATGAGCGCGATCATCGCCGATCCGCGTCCACGAAACGAGAATCTGCTGATGGCATATCCCGCGGTGGATGCGAGACCAACGCCAAGGAGTGTAACACAGATGCTGACGATCGCTGAGTTGAGCATCCATTGAAGATAGCCGGTCCCGGTGAATAGCGTCTTGTAAGAGGATAGTGATGCATCTTCAGGAATTATCGCCAGAGAACGACTGTGGAGCTGGTCTCCCGGCCGAAGGCTGATCGTGACGACGCGGAGAACAGGATAGACGCTGAATGCTACAAAGATGAGCAGGACGATATAGATAACGATTGTGAGCCAGAGTGGATCTTTTTGTTTCATGATCAATACACCGCCTCAGTGCCTTTGGTGGACTTGATGAATCGTACACTCATCAGGAGAAGTATGCCGAAGATCACCATGGAAAGCGCTGCTGCATACCCGAATCTGTATAGATTGAATACGGCACGGTATACATATGAAACGAGTATATGAACCTGGTCCGCCGGTTTTCCCCCGTTTGATACAAGCCAGATGACGTTGAAATTATTGAACGTCCATATGATACCAAGAGATATTGCTGGCACCAGAACGGGACGAAGTAATGGTATGGTGATCTTCCAGAGTCGTTGCCACCGGCTCGCTCCATCAACTACCGCTGCCTCATACAATTCGGCGGGAATGCTCTGCAGGCCGCCCAGTGCGATGATCATCATGAACGGGAATCCGAGCCAGATGTTTGTAATGAGACAGGCTCCGAATGTGGTCAGCGGCTGTGAGAGCCACGCCACACCCTGTACCCCGAATACCTTATCCAGAACCAGATTTACGGCTCCATACTCAAAATGAAACATGCCACGCCATGTTAATGCTGTGATATATTGAGGAACGGCCCAGGGAAGAACAAGTAGCGTTCTGATGATCGCTCGTCCGGGAAGAGGTCGATTGAGTAGTAAGGCGAGGGAAACACCGATTACGACATGGAAAAAGACGTTGATGAATGTCCATGCAAACGTCTTGAGTAATGTCGTGTAAAATATTCCTTCCTTGAAAACCTCCACGTATCGGTCGAGACCGGTGATCTTCCAATCCCAGAAATGCCTCATACTCATATTGGACAAGCTGAGTACAACGTTGTAGAAGAATGGAAAGATGACCACGAGTCCAAGTACGATGAAAGCGGGAAGCGCAAACGAATATGCGATGGTTTGTCGTTTCATTGGTTCATCGCCTTTATCATTTTTTCCGCCTCTCTTTGCGCATCTTCAGCTGCCTCTTCGGGACTTTTCGTTCCATTTAGAACGGACTGATAATTAGGTCGAAGAGCATCCCAAATCGCTCTCAATTCCGGATCTACAGGCATCGGTTTCCCCACCTGAGCTTGTTTCATGCTGATTCTCAACATGTCGTCCTTCGTAACAAGAGAGTCCTGCAGAGCTCTCACTCGTGAGGGGATGGTCTTCATTACACGTGTAAACGCCAGTTGTGCTTCATCCGAGGTCAGGTATTGAAGAAGATCGATGGTCTGCTGCCTACGCGCGCCCTCCAGATTGACATTGAGGCTGTATCCCTGTGGGGAGACCATAGGTACCGCCCATTTCCCTGTTTCACTGACTTGAGGAATCAGTGCCAATCCCATATCCATACCCATATCCAGATACTCCGCCCATGACCACGGACCATTGATGATCATTGCTGTTCTTCCTTCTTTGAAAAGCGCGTCCGCGGTGTCATAGTCGGATTCCGGCGGAAGGATTTTATGTGTAAATTTTAAATCCTTCATGAATTGAAACGCATTGATTGTCTCTTGATTGTTCAGGGTTGGATGGGCTTCATCGTCCATAACCCACCCCCCGAATCCTCCAAGAAAAGGGACAAAGAAATATGGTTCCTCGAAATTCCACGCCAGACCGTAGGAATCGATTCTCCCATCGCCGTCCTCATCTATTGTCAGTTCCTTTGCCAACTCGATCATTTCGTCGGTGGTTTCTGGTGGTTGGGTGATAATTTTTCGGTTGTATAGAAGATGGAGATGATTACCTACGCGGTCACTTACCTGATATAGATGTCCATGCCGCCAAACGAGACCTGCATCAACAAATCCATTCAAAAAGTCCTTCGGAAGGAGATCTTCTATCGGAGCGATAAGTTTCATCTCACTGAACGGACCGACCTGATCACTTGGTCCGTAAATAAGGTCGGGTCCGCTTCCCCCCAGAGAGGCTATCTGGAAATTACTTCTCAGCTCTTCCGTTTCATAATACACTTGAGAACAGGTTACATCGGGGTGAATCTCCATATAAGCAACAAGAAGTGAATCCAGTACATCCCTGCCCTCAGGTCTCATATTGTTCCAAACGACGAGATCGCCTTCGCCGGGAGCACCACAACTCAAAAACAGCAAAGGAATGAGTAGAAGTCGGATCATGGCGTAGGCCTCCAGCGTGAATCCGTGTAATAATAATCTATCATTATGCATCGATGCCCCATTCTCCTCAAGGAAATCATGACGCCTCCCCGCTCTATTGTTTCATTTCCCCGAATGTCCACCTGTCTATTTGTCCATCCAACGGCCCCGGTCCGGGATCGGGCACATTCCAGCTCGTATCCAGCGGAGCCCACCGCGACAGCCAGCAGGAACAGACCATTCCCATATCCTCTGCAAAGGCGGATTGCAGCCGTTCGGAAACCGCTATCCAGATATCAGACGAGGGATATGTCGTAATCTCACACGCCGTTCTACTCAGCGAAAGAGGATCATCCCAACCCCTGGGGGAGGGAGGAAGAATGGCATTCGGTTCAACCTCCCATACACCGATGATCGCTGCCGTCTCATGCATATACATCGGATCCCTGATCCACTGGTCACTGGTGACAAGACGAACATCTACTCCGAGATGGGAGATATCGGTCTTTACCTCTTTTCCCGCCTGTACCGCTTCCCAACGTGGTTCGGTCAGAATGGTTATAGATTCCGGTATGTGAATATCCGTACCTGCGGTGTCCATATCCACCGGCAATGTACTCCACGACCCCGGTACTCGAGGAGGAAGGGGGCATGGTGTGATCCATGAAGGACGCGAGCCAACACGGGCAGCCAATCGTTTCCTGTCCACCGTTTGACCCAGTACAGACCGGATCGCGGGATCCGAGACATCAAGACAGGTAGAATTCCACATAAGATAGAGCAGGCTGTTCGATCGACGGGCAAAACACGTATAGCGGTCTTCATTCCCGCAGAGGAGTGCCCGTTCCTCGAACGATATATCATCGATTATATCAAATTCGCCGGAAACGAATCCTTCCACCATCCGTTCTCTGGATGCACATGCCGTGACCATAATGTTATCAGGTCCCACGCGATCCGGATTATTTCTGTTGAGAATAATATGTTGTTCCCTGACCCATTGTTGAATATCATACCCACCGAATCCGACTATCATAGTGTCTTCGTCTCTCTCTTCGGGGGCTTCGAGAAGCTGAGGCCATCCGGATTCAACGGTAATGGATACGATATGCGATGACATCGGCGTTACGGATGTATCGGAGAACCCTCCTGATTCCGACATGTAGACAGCCGCATTTTCCGATAGGACGAGGATAAAATGACCATTTCGAATCGACCATGATCTGGCGATTCCCGGGCGAAGCGTCCAATCGGCTCCCAGTCTGCACCACGGTTGCATAAAAAGGCATTCCGCGTGGGGATACCATTCGCCTGAACATACTTCAACGGGCATTCCGAACGTACCGAGTCTTGGAACGCAAATCGTATGTGATTCGTTGTCCTCGAGAAAAGAGAGACTCAGAATAATGATCAAGGGAATCATAGGCCGTGATCCTTTGTGCTTTTACTCATGGGACTCTTGAATATAGAGACGCAAACCGTGTCAATCTCCGCATGGTGTTCGGAGTTGACAAGCATCAAGAGAAAGCATAATAGTGCGTACTTATGATGATTAGCACATGATTTATTTCACGCTCATCGAGCAGAGAAAAATAGGGAGTAACGTATGCGAGTCCTTATCGCCCTGTGTGTAATCGGTATTCTCACGATACCTGCCGGAATCTTTGCCATGGATGTTTCTGAAATCGGGCTCATTACGGGACATCTACGAATCGGTACCAGTGGTGGGGATAAGTTCGGCTATACGATTGGCCATGAACTGGAAGAGGAACACAAGGAGCGAATGAAAAACCTGGATAACAACATAGGTATTGGCGGCTCGCTATCGTATCGCAAGGGTATTTCTTCATCTATCCTCTTTGGCTTCTCTTTTGATTATTTTCGAAGCGGAGATATGAAGGGGCTGGGCGTAGATGACGTTGCCCGAGAAGATAGTACCTTCGAGGGCGGATCATACTCTCTCATTGGCGTTTCTCTTAACCTGCAGCCCGGAATGAGTATTACGGAAGAATTGATGATTTTCGCGGAGTTCGGCTTGGGAGGATATTCCGCTCGACTCGAGGGAAAAAGTCAGGATCTTAATGCAGCGATGAACGTTGGCCTCGCCGTGGATTACTTCGTATCGGATGCCATGGCTATAGAACTATCAGTCAGGAAACCACTCTTTCTCTCAGAGTTTGTTTTCGTGGATGAGTATTATACGCTCGACCCGTCACCGCTGAAAATTGGTCTCGGAGTCTCACTGATTCGGGAATAACCCGGTACTGCAGATTCTGCATCGATCCGGAACATTTATAGACCCGGTTTTTCCGGTTGCTGATTGCTTCCGATATATTCCATACCGCCATGAACTATGAACTGTTTCAGGAATGCAAATAATCCATTGAGCACCCGGCCGTAGTTTTTAGTAAAATCCCACAGAGTATGTCTATCAGCCATATCCGTGATTACACGAAACGCGAAACATGGTATGGCTGACCGCCGTGCAGTCTTCAGAATATCGGCGGTTTCCCAGTCACAGACTTCGGCTCCAGTGGTTTCATGAAGTCGATTCCTCAATGTTCGATCTTTAACAGTAACCATTCCGCTGGCCGTATCAGAGATATGAATAGTGGTATTCAGAGTTGAACCGATAGAATCCATGAGATCGTAAAACCTCTTCAAATCAGTTTCATCAAGCATATCGATCACGGTTCGTTCGGGGATTCCATCGGTAATTGACACGGTGCCGGAATCCTGTTCAATTCCATACGGAATGGCGCGACGAAGAACGACTACATCACCGATTCGTCCGTTTTCCGTCAAGGATCCCGCTGTGCCTGCAACGATAATGATATGTGCGCCAACCGAATCTATGATATGCATTGTCGATGCAGAGCTTTTCGTCCCCCCGAGACCGCCTTTCACGGCATTGAGTGAGTAGCCGAACCGATTACCGGAGTATATTTTGTTTTTTCCCAAATGCCGAATATCCCTCAATTCAAGAATTTTCCTGCATGAGCGAAGCTCTATTCCCAATGGACAAATAATGCCAACTGTGAGATCTTCGTGATGTCCGATATCGCTCATAGTTGCTTCAGGAGAATAATCATATGAATCAACATGCCATGCGGACTACATATCGGTGTAAGGATAGCTTCATACACCCATATATCATACTGCGAGTGTTTCACGCGCGACATCCGTTTTTTGCATGCTAGTATGCGAGCTTTATATGAATCATGGTATTGGCAACGCAGGTCAGCAGTACAAAAAGTATGAGAAGCGGTACTTTCTTATACCGTTCGATTCCTTCGAGACTATCACCGAAAATGAGAAGAAATGGGCCGATGATCTGCGGTGAATAGGGAATCGAGTATCGCGGATCGAAGAAAATGAAAAACAGACCATGGGCAACCATGTACGTCAGAAGCAAGACCCCTAATCTACCGAAATAGCCGCCACGAGCGATGCTCATCAGAAACAGATAAACAAACGGTGCCAGAGCCAATAATGCCGGTGTATGCATGGTATAGCCTTTCAGTATATCCATGGGCGCGCAATAAGCCGCACAGACCGGGGCATCGCTGAAAGATTGCACAGGAACGCCGATGATCGCCGTCACACTCGTATTCAAAAGCACCGTGACTATATGGTTCCATGAGACCAGGCGCGATATATCCCCCTGCGATAATATATATTCAAAGCTACGTTTCAGGAATTCAACATGACTTGTTTCACCCCCGGCAACAGAGAGATACTGTGCTCGTACCCCCACTGCAATCAGGATTGTCAGAATGGATATTCCCAGTGCCGGGAAAAGCCCCCTCCAGGTTCCCATATGAATCCATTCCGAAATCATATACCCGAATGAGAACAGGATAAGAGTAATGGGACTCTGAAGGCCCAGCGCCGCCATTGAGATGAGAAGGAACACCATGGACAACGGATTACAGGAGCCGACCCACAGGATCCAGAATGATATCGTTATCATGACCAGAAGACCGGCGGGTTCAATACTCCCGGGTATACCTGCGTATGTCATGTGTGAATTGGATAATCCGAACAGGAACGAGAGCAACGCGGCAATGAGAACGCCATCCCCCGTTTGAAGCCGTATATATGCAAACAGACCGATACTTATGGCGGCACACAGAATACCGGGGATAATGAGGGAATAGTTCTCAGGAAGTCGGGAAAGAAAAAAAGGAAATCGATGCAGGAGTGGAGTGAACAGCAGATCACGATCGCGATTCACCGTAAAATCGATTTCATTTACGGTGGAAACATGCTCGGAGACGGTGATAAAATAATATGCCCTTGAACTCAGAAGGGCATCCCAGTTACGGGGAAGGAACGTATAGAAAACGGCACATATCAACGGTATAATAATAACCATACATGTTTTCAGTATACGATGCGAATTCATATCACGTTCTCATCCAAAATTGCTGTACCATACCGGTATCATGTGTGTACCATTCCCTCGTCTCCCGCAATAAGCGATTATACTGTTCCCTATCAATAAAAGATACACCGGGTATTCTGTTCTACTATAGCATTGATTACCTCGCATGTCTCATCGGTCAAGTGAGCAGCAATAGCGTGAGTCAATTCTCGTTGGAATCAGGAGAAATTCAGATGGGTTTGTCCCCTATCTTCCAGACGCCCTTTTCAAGAAAGGCTTCAATGGTTTGGTGCTTTGCCTTATTGATAAGATTGGAATGTGAGAGGGTATGCTTTTTCGCATCGTCGGCAAGCGTCACGATTTGCGCCCCCTCCAGATAAGCCAGCCGCTTATGGTAGCTGTTCGTCAACGCTTTGCCGACGATCTCTTCCATGATTTTCGTCGCGGATTTTTCATCAAACTCCTTAAACGATTCGTAATACAGACTCCTGTCAATGAACTTGATGTTAATGGGTACAAAGCCCTCTCGGATGAGCAGATAATTGTTGATCACCCTTCCGATACGACCATTACCGTCAACAAACGGGTGGATAGATTCAAATGTAAGATGCAGCCGCGCGATACGTTTGATAGTAGTATTTTGGATTCCGGCATAATACTCGGCAAGCATCTTTTCCAACCGTTCGACCACTTCGTTCGGACCGGGTGCAATGTGAGTGGCGACCCTGATCCACTGGCCCTCCGTGCGTAATTTTCCGGCAATATCATCCCGGATATTCGAGATCAGCATTTTATGCAGCAACAAGATGACTTCAGGCGTTAGTTCCTGCTCTTTGGCTCGTGTATCGATATACGAAACGACCCGGGCGAGATTTTTGGCTTCAAAAATTTCCCGTTCGGTGATATAGCGATCCAAATTAATGTGCAGAAGGATTTTCTCGGTCTCTTCAAGCGTCAGCGTGCTGTTCTCAATGGCATTAGAGTTATAGACCTGCTCGGCAACTTCGGCTTCGGCGATTAATTATATCAATTCCTGCTTGCCGACGGACGAGGTGTAATACCGTTCCCTCAGTCGGTTAATCGTATTAAGAATGTACAGCACTTATACCATCGTCATCGAATCCTTTTCAGAGATACTCCGCTCTGCGGGATCCATTTTATATCGTGAATAGCTGCCAATATTTTACCATAATTCACATTTTTGTTCCGAAAAACGTGAATTATAACATAAAAAAGACTCTTTTCACGGTTTTAACCCGCATTACTCATCAGGTTATGTTTTTGGGGGGACATCGAGAGGCGCGTGATATTACGACATACGGTTAAATCCCTCTTTCTCTTTCTTCATCCTTTTAAAAAGAGGGCAGAGGAGGATTTATCATCTTCCGAAGCCTGATATCCTAAACAGAGACGCCCCTGCGCTCTATTGAGCACAGGGGCGTGGTGACAACTCCGGCGGCGACCTACTCTCCCACCGGGCTACCCCGGCAGTACCATCGGCGCTGGAGGGCTTAACTTCCGTGTT
>Ga0180433_10002145_pt1 | contig 31259 bp, 27 predicted proteins | sample SS_ome_8_FD_132980 | JGI IMG/M metagenome (GOLD analysis project Ga0180433, IMG submission 132980) | Hypersaline lake sediment archaeal communities from the Salton Sea, California, USA - SS_1_D_1 metaG | ecosystem: Environmental > Aquatic > Non-marine Saline and Alkaline > Hypersaline >... | reverse complement strand
TGTCGTAGAAACGGCAGTCACTTATCGATGAGTACCTATTGTTATCAGAGTGAGGAGCAGGAGTAACGTGAATATGAAAGAGAATGCATTTCGCGTACCGCTTTTTAGACGCGGGGATATTGATGGATTCATCGGCCTCTTTACAGATAATCTGGTAAATCTTCTCATCATTACCGGATTATGTCTGGGTATCGGGATGCCCCGTGAGCTGGTTTTCGGGAGAATACTTCCAGGGACGGCGCTTTCAGTTCTGGCGGGGAATCTCTTCTACTCGTATCAGGCGAGAAAGCTTGCACGGAGGGAAGGACGTCTCGATGTTACCGCATTACCCTATGGAATCAATACCGTGAGCCTCTTCGCTTTCTTTTCCTTTATCATCGTGCCCGTGTATATTCAGACGAGAGATCCCTATCTCGCATGGAAAGTTGGTGTTGCGTCATGTTTTATCAGTGGTCTCTTTGAGGGTCTCGGTGCTTTTATTGGCGAACGTATCAGAAAAATTACACCACGGGCGGCACTGCTCTCAACACTTGCAGGAATAGCAATTGTCTTCATTGCGCTCAATCACACCCTGCCGATATGGGAGAAACCGCTTATCGCATTTATACCGCTTGCCTTCATCCTCATTGAATACTTCTCCCGTGTGAAACTTCCCTTGAGAATTCCTGCGGGTCTCTATGCGCTTATCATCGGTGGGGTGATTGCCTGGAGCATCGGAGCAATGGATCAGAAGTCGCTTGTTGAATCGACTGGAAATGTGTCATTCTATCTTCCGGTTTTTACTTTTTTTGATATCTTTTCCGGTATCGGAGATATCGTACCGTATCTTGGAGTTGCTATCCCCATGGGTATCATGAGCTTTTTCGGCACACTTCAGAACATAGAATCCGCATCGGCGGCTGGCGATACCTATCCCGCCATGCCGTCACTGCTGATGAATGGTATTGGCACCGTTGTGGGATCTTTTCTCGGCTCCCCCTTTCCGACAACAGTATACATTGGCCATCCTGGCTGGAAGGGATTGGGCGCCCGAGCTGGTTATTCCATAATTAATGGAATCGTGGTGACACTTATTTGCATTACGGGAATTATGAGCGTTATATCCCGTGTGATTCCGATTGAAGCGGGATATCCCATTCTCCTGTGGATTGGTATTGTCATTACCGCACAGGCGTTCCAGACCACTCCAAAAGAACATGCTCCCGCTGTTGCACTGGGACTGATGCCGGCGATTGCTTCATGGGGCCTTTCACTCCTGAGGCAGTTCATAAATGTCGACGGGAAATACAGTATTTCCGAAGTCAACGGGATTATATCCCAAACGCTCCCTCAGATGATGGGCATTATTCAGTTTGCCGAGGGTCCGCTCCTCTCGGCAATGTTTATTACCGCGATGGCTGTGTATTTGATTGAAAAAGACTTTCTGAAGGCCTTTTACTGGACGATCCCGTTGATCATCTGTTCCTATTTTGGGTTTGTACACTCATCTGATATCGGCGTTGATATGGCGGGATTTATTCCACATGGGTATCTCCTCATGGGGATACTCATGCTGGCAATTCACTGGTACAATAAATTCTCCGGAAAAAAGGCGTAATACCGTTTGAGGAGATTATCTCTGCTCGGCCGGTACCTATTGCATGCGTCTATGATCAGGCGCATCTCCGCATCTGAAAAAATGAATTGTGTGCCCGGTAGAGGGAGAGGTGCACAATCGATGTATCGTGAGCGCGTACCTGCTTTCTCAAGTCCCCCAATGGTAAAAATAAATTTTTGGAGTTATTCATAAGATTATTGTTGTCAACAGATAGTTATGCGATATGCATGGACACAGAATAATTATCATTCGTCATTTTGGGGGATGATCTAAGAATATACGTGTGAGTGAAGCGCAATGATAGATCTCGATTTTAAAAAAATGAACGGCCTGGTTCCGGTAATCGCACAGGATTACAAAACGAATGAGGTCTTAATGCTGGCATTTATGAACCGGGAGTCATGGGAGCTGACGAGAGAGACCGGAATCGTGCATTACTGGAGCAGATCTCGGAAGGAGATATGGAAAAAGGGGGCGACCTCGGGAAATATGCAGCTGGTAAAGGAAATACGAGTCGATTGTGATGAGGATTGCCTTTTAATAAAAGTTGATCAGGTGGGTGGAGCAGCCTGTCATACCGGTTATCGGAGCTGTTTTTATCGAATACTCAATAACGATAAAGTTACGATTGACGGTGTCAAGGTTTTCAATCCTGAAGAGGTTTACGGTGATTCGAAATGAGTGAACGCGTGCTAAAGCTTGGAATACCGAAAGGGAGTCTCGAGGAAGCAACACTTGATCTCTTTCAGAAAGCAGGGTGGCGAATATCCATCTCTTCGAGGAACTACTTCCCGGTCATTGATGATGTTGAAATTTACTGTGCCCTGATTCGTGCTCAGGAGATGGCACGATATATTGAGAGTGGCGTTCTCGATGTAGGTCTTACCGGATTGGATTGGATACTTGAAAGCGAAGCAGAGATCGATATTATTGCAGATCTCATTTACTCAAAAGTGAGCACCCGAAAGGCGAAATGGGTTCTTGCGGTCCCTGATGGTTCCGGTATAAACTCCATCGAAGATTGTGCGGGAAAGACTATTTCGACAGAACTGGTTAATTTCACCAGGAAGTATTTTGCAGCGAGGAATATAGCTGTCACCGTTGAGTTTTCCTGGGGAGCAACTGAAGCGAAAGTTGTCGAGGGACTTGTCGATGCGATTGTTGAGGTAACCGAAACGGGAAGAACCATTCGTGAGCACGGTTTGAAAATCATACACACCCTCCTTGAAACGAACACGAAGCTCGCTGTGAATTCTGAAAGCATGAAGGATCCGTGGAAACGGAAGAAAATTGAGCAGATTGCCCTTCTCCTGAAAGGTGCCCTCAATGCTGATTCTCTTGTTGGCTTGAAAATGAACGTACCTCGTGACCGTCTTGAAAAGATAGTTGCCCTTCTCCCGAGTCTCAATGCACCGACTGTTTCACAACTCCATAATACGGACTGGTTTTCGGTTGAATCAGTTGTTAACGAAGCGGTTGTGCGGGAGATTATTCCCCGGCTTATTAATTCCGGGGCTGATGGTATTATTGAGTATTCCCTGAACAAGGTCGTTAATGTAACGGATACACTCCAGAGGTAAAATTCTTTCCGAAATCACCACTTCACGTGCTTTTTTATACATATGTGATGCTTGATGCCCATCCTGTGAATTTGCATGCAGTTTTTAATTTTTATTGAAAAATAATATGGAGCATTTTATAAGTGAACTGATTCGCACTTTGCTTATGAGGAGTGTCCGGATTGTGTAAAGATTCCGATGCTGTGAACAGTGATGCAGGGAGATTCGTGATTCAATAGAAGGAAGCTACAGAAAAGACAATGAGACGACAGTATACAGGTTTGCGATTTGGTGGGCCGATTACCCCGATGGTAAAGCGTTTGATGATTATCAACGGTGTCATTTTTCTCCTGCAGCTCATTGTGGGTCTTTTTGCGCCGGGGAGAATAGAGTACTATTTCGGTTTACATCACATCGGATTGTTACACCGCTTCATGATCTGGCAGCCATTTACCTATATGTTCCTTCACGGCAATTTTCTCCATATCTTCTTCAATCTCTTTGCGCTGTGGATGTTCGCCGGTGAATTAGAACTGCAATGGGGAAGCAATACCTTTCTGCGCTACTACCTCTTCTCGGGCATCGGTGCGGGGATTTTTATCGCTGTCATGAACTTTGTCATATTTGAGAAGTATGGCAGTTCTCCCATTACCATTGGAGCTTCGGGGGCGCTGTATGCAATACTCCTCGCTTACGGATTGACCTGGCCGAACCGCGAAGTACTGCTCTATTTTCTCTTTCCGATTAAGATGAAATATCTTGTTATAATTTTTGGCGCAATTGAATTCTTTGGCACCATATCATCCGCTCAGGGTGCTGGAGGGAATATCAGCCATATCGGTCATCTTGGCGGACTGGTTTCGGGATTCATCTATATTATGTATCGTGTTAAGATTTCTCCCCTTTCCCGGAAGCGGACGAAGGACAAGAGGGGGGTTGTGGACGAATACCTGAAGCAGTCACGGCTCAAAAAAAAGCAGGAGGAGATTGAGACGCGCATTCAGGCGAAACTGATTATTGATCGGCTCCTCGAAAAGATTGCCCGTGAAGGGATGAGTTCACTCACTCCGAAGGAGCGGAAAGAGCTTGAATGGGCGAGGAAGCACTATTACCCGGATGATTCAACAACCATCCATTAGGCCGAACCTCTCAATTGTGCATGAAAATCACGGATTAAATATTCTTGAGAGGGATTGATCTTCTCTTTCTCCATAAGTAAAGCGTTCTGATGTATCAACACTATACACAAGAATTGGATGGGCATAATGTTCTGGAATGAAGAGATCGAAACACTTGACCGGAAATCATTAGAGAAACTGCAGCTTGAGAAGCTGCAGGCATCGCTTACAGCTGCGTCACAGACGCCCTTTTACCGAAAGGTCTTTGAGGATACTGGGGTTGATATCGACAGCATTCGATCTATCGAGCATTTACAGGATCTCCCTCTGACGACGAAGAATGATCTTCGACTGAGCTATCCGGATGGCATGGTAGCTGTTGACCGCAAGGAGATAGTTCGCATGCATGCCTCCTCGGGAACAACGGGCAAATCGACCGTGATCTTTTATTCGAGGAGAGATATTGAGGATTGGGCGGATCTCGTGGCGCGCTGTATGGTTGCAACAGGAACCACTCCTGACGATGTTTTTCAGAATATGATGGGATATGGTCTCTTTACGGGGGGATTGGGCCTGCACTACGGCGCGGAGCGTCTCGGCTGTCTGGTGATTCCCTCCTCGACGGGAAATACCATGAAGCAGATACAGCTCATGCAGGATTTCGGTACAACCGTCGTTCACATCACGCCAAGCTATTCACTGCATCTCGTTGAGGTCATCAGGGAGAATGACATCGATCCGCATGATCTCAGCCTGAAGAAGGCGTATATTGGAGCCGAGCCACATTCGGAGGCAACCCGCAAAAAGATTGAGGACCAGTATGGTATCGATGCGTATAACTCCTATGGCCTCTCTGAAATGAACGGTCCCGGGGTTTCCTTTGAGTGCACGGAGAAGCAGGGAATGCACATCTGGGAGGATTTCTACATCGTTGAGGTCATCGATCCTCATACCGGTGAGGTCCTGCCGGACGGCGATGAGGGAGAGCTCGTTCTCACGCATATCAATCGCGAGGCAATGCCCATCATCAGATACCGGACGAGGGATCTCACCAGAATAATTCCTGATTCCTGTCCCTGCGGCCGTACCCACCGGCGCATTGAGCGGATAAAGGGGAGAACCGATGATATGTTTATTATCAGTGGCGTGAACGTGTTTCCCTCTCAGATAGAATCCGTTTTGATGAATGTACCCGAGGTCGGCAATAACTATCAGATTGTTCTGGACCGGGAGGAGAACCTCGACCGATTGCATATCAAGGTTGAGCTCTATTCGAAGATGTTTCATGGAGATCTCAAGGAGCTGAATCGGTTGAAGGAGACTATTGCAGAGAAGATCCGGTCAACCGTGATTGTGAATCCGAGGGTCGAGCTCCTTGAGCCGGGATCGCTGCCGCCGAGCACGGGAAAAGCGGTGAGAGTTATCGATAACAGAGAACTGTAGGAGTAAACTCATGCCACATCAAGTATCAGTATTTGCTGAGAACAAGCCGGGAAAGATAGAACATATCACTGAGGTTTTATCAAACAGGGGAATCAATATCAGGGCAATAACCATTTCAGATTCCGGTGATTACGGTATCATCAAACTTCTCCTTGACCAACCGCAGGAGGGATGTGACTCCCTCACGGAGAGCGGGTTCACGGCGACCCTCAAGGATATCATTGCGGTGAAGATCAAGGATAGGCCGGGCGGTTTGCATGAGATTGCTTCCATCCTTACAAAGCATAACATCAATGTCGAGGATGCATACGGCTTTATGGTGAAGAGCCATGAGGAAGCAGTGTTTGTCTTTCAGGTTGAGAATATCAAAAAGGCGGAGAAGCTTCTCAAGAGCGAGGGATTTACCCTCCTCAATGACAAGGAATTGTATCTCCTGTAAGATAATTCTGAAAAGCTACAGAGAAATAAATGTGCTACGGAGGTACTGATATTTTCAGTAGAAAGAAAGAGGATTTATGAAAGGTATATCTTTTATTTCGACTATCATAATACTCAGTGCGGTTCTCTCTTCCTTCGCACAGGAGGAGATTCTCGTCAGGAAGTATTTCAGGAACCGCAATACCTATGTTATTGTCTGCAAGGGATTTCCCAATGAAGCCCTCACCGGGAAGCCGCGTATCGAATCGGCCAAGGAAGCTGCGCTCATCAACGCGCAGATCATCGCGAGAGCCATCTTCGATGACTCGGTCGACGTGTTTCGATACGGCCTGGTGGAAAAGTACCGGGTGTACCGGGATTCCGCGGTTGTCTATTATGTAATACGGATGAATAACCTCAGGCAGCGATTGCGGTAGGCTTATATGCAGTGCTGAGAAAATTAAAACGATTATTCTTTGTGGTTTCATAGTATATGAGGTTGAATGAATGCGTTCGGAATTTAATAGTTATCTTTATAAAGTAATGAGGCGAATATCTTTTATATTTCCTGTGCTTGTTTCTCTCGTGCTTGCCTGCGGGGAGCTGTACGATATCGCGAAACGGGCCGAAGAGGGCGATACCGTAGAGTTTTTCGCAATCGCCGATAGGGGTGGATATATGGTGCTCCTTGATGCAAATGAAAATGATGTCCGTGAATATCAGGTGGCGAACACAAGTGCTGTTGACTGGGGAGCGAAGCCGCTCCTTCAGATGGCTGAGGATGGGAGCGCCTGGATAACATTCAGGGATAATGGGACCTGGATGTGGCTTATTTATCGATCGGATGGAAGAAATTACAATTACTGGATGAAGAGGAGCAAGGAGTTCCCATTCGGTTGTCAGGTATCAGCCATCACCGCGGGCAGGGGGAATGTCTATATGCTGGTTGAGGGTGCCGGGGTCGATGATGGATTCTGGGAATTTACCTCTTCGAGTGCACGGCATCTCGCTTCTTTCCCGAGTGGGAAAACGCTTTTTTATTCATATGTTGATGGGATTATGTACATGACCGTTGATGGCGGTGTTAGTACTGAAATACAAACATATAATTTTGCTACCGGTTTCCATAATCCAGCCTATAATTCAAATGCGGCTCCTATGTTCGGCTCTTTTTTCGCTGCTCAGTATGATTATACATTTTTAATCGGTTTTTTCAATGAATTGGCGATTGATGATAATTATGGTTTGACGCCACCTTTCCCTTTCTCGGTGCCCCCCTTTGATCTGGATTACACGATTGAGGCCTATGTGGTTTTCTCGAATCGTATCTTTGCTGCCGCGGTCAATGGAATGCTCCCCTCTGCGGATATTCTCTACTTTGATAATAATGAAGACCCGCCTATGACGGATTTTCAACCGTATCATCATATAAGCGATGAGGGGGGAATCGAAATAGAGATGGAACGGGTGAGCGGAAGAAAAATCGCTGTCGGTATAAGGTTTTCACCTCAAAAGAGCGGGCTTCATATATTTGACCACGAATCAGGTGAGATGAAACAGTTATCCGGTTATGATGTATACGATGTGTCGGTGAGACAGTGAAGATAAAATAGTTGTTATAAGTATGTGTCACCGCACAAAAAAAGCGACAGCAGATGCTGTCGCTTTTTTTACTTTGCTGTTGAAAGACTGAGTTATTTGATGCGCTTCGCGGTAAGCATTATCTTATTCGGGAAGGTCTCCTGAATCTTTATATCGAATCCGAGATTGCTTGCTTTGGCGTTCAGCTCTTCAGCGAGATCATTGGTCTTCCCCGCGAATTCAATCTCAATTTTGGCTGCTCTTCCGCTCTGCCCCCGAGAGTAGACCTTGCTAACACCGCGAATCCGGTGCTGAATTTGATTTCTGAACTTGGTGAGATCATCAAAATCCAGTCCGGAAATGGTCATCATGATCATCCGCTGCGTCGCAGCCTGCAGGAACTTCTTCGTTATCTGATTCATGAAGGGTCCGGATTTGAACTTCCCGGTGTCCTCATCATCCTTGCCGAGTATTCGTTGCAGGCATCGCTGTATGGCCATTTTGGACGCTGTTGCCTCATCGATATGAACGCCCGGCGAATTGGCACTGGTGCTGGCAAGAATCCTCCCGGTATACACATCGACCGCTTTCAGATTAAGAATGGCCTGTTTGGACTTCATGTTCTTTATGCCGTAGCCGCGCATGGTTGATGACTGATCACTGGTATTCGCGGTGCCGATGATGATAACCTCAGCGCCGAGGTCATCGAGCAGCAGATCCTGCACATTACCGGAAACGCGCCCTGCAATGGCCTGTTGCATCTTGCTTCGTTCACGACGCATCAACTGCTGTGTCATTGCTGCATCGACAAATTCAAATCCGGCATTTCCCATAATCTCCATCATGGTGAGCTCAGTAACGGTGAAACCGGGCTTATTCGCTTTCCCCTCGAAGGTCTCGTTGATGAGCACCATGAACTTCGGTCGGCCGTAATTCCTCAGCGTTGATTCAATGGTGTCATTGACCGCCTGGGGATAGACGCGGCCCCGAATGGTGACGACAAAAGCGCCCTCTTCCGCGCCTTCTTTTAATATCTTCCAATCCTTCACCATTCCTGATGACTTCGCTTCGACTATAGATTCGATCAGAACGAAGTCTTCGACTACCTGTCGACCTGAAACTGTTGAACCGAGTACCTTTTTTACCAGTTTGTTCATGGCATCATCGATTGCCCGATCTCGCGCAAGCGCTTTGTCATTGTCGAATATAGTCGCATATCCGGTTGCCTCTCCCACCATCTGATCCTTGGAGGCGGAATCGTCTTTTACCTGCTCTTTCCCTTCACAGGATATAAATCCTACAATGAAAAGCATTGCAATTAATAGGGTGAGTTTTTTGCTCTTCATGCATCGAACTCCTTTATTTATTATTGTGGGTACCTCTTAACCCGTGTGAAGTAGAGGTTGTGGTACGATAAAGTTAACGCAACTAATATAATAAGGGTCAATAATAATAGTCAAACTATTTTTGTTGAATTTATGTTTATTATATACGGGTATTAATGTGCTTTATGTATTCGTGTTGTTCAAAGGTAAGGGGAATAGTACGAAGGTGAATGAATACTATTTGTATTTGGCATTTTCAGTTTCATACCGTGCTTATAATTTTGTTGGACTTTCTGGTACCTTCGTTTATTATTAGGTATAAAGAGAATCACGTAATAATTCCCGGGGTGCGTATGGAAAAGGATAGAGATTTCCTCCAGACCATGAAGCTTGAGATTAGCAAGAATTTCAAGCTCGTTCCCTATGAGCGCATTGCATTCCATAAACTGTTAGGGATTCAGCATTCGGAGAATGGAATCAAGATACTCCTCCGTGATATTTATAAGGAACCTGTTGTCCGTGCCAGTGCCATTTCGGTCCTGAAGCGCGTAAACAGTGACGATGTTCATACGACCCTGATGAGTCTTCTGAATGAACAGCTGAGCGATGATGAGCGGATGGATATACTCGAGCACATCGAGCTGTTCGGTGATCTCAACTACGTTGAAACGCTCATAGAATTTGTCGAATCTCACCGGGAGAATGAGAATGCTCACCGGTTAGTGTCACGAGCGCTCGATGTGTTGCGGCATATCGGTTCCGGTTCGAAACAGCTCTATGATTACTTCATGCAGATCTCAAAGAATAAGGAGATTGATAAATCGATACGATCCCTGGCAATAATTGGATTATCCTCTTTTGACGACCCGACGGTATTTGAAAAATTTTTGAAAGGGGAAAGTGATGAGATCATCTTCTCGACATACTATTCGATATCCCTCTTTTGTGATCGCATAATAAAGGAGCTTGAAGCGGGTGTCACGGAAGATGGTTTTTTCACCTATCAGCCTGAAGTCGAGGATCGGAGCATTCTGGAGATGCGGGTGCTTCTGGGAAAGATGACCAGAAATTTTGATGGGTATAGTGACCGGATCAAGTCTGCCTTTATTAATGCGATGATTTCCTGCAATCATCGTGAGTTTATCATCTACACCATGAAAGCATTGACTTCGATGGAATCGGGTCTGGTTGCTCTGATCCTTTATCAAATAGTATCAAATGTTCAAAAATTGCGGGATCCCGATAAGCTCTTTCGAAACTTAATTGCGCTCCCGGTTGATACTGAGAAGGGGAATGACATTATCGTAGAGATCTTCGAGCGGTATTTCAACAACCTCGTTGAGAACAGGAAGAATAATCTCCTTCGCGATAAGATGTACAACTACATTATTGTGACTCTGGAAACCTATTTCGAGACCTATCGAAAGGAGTTCATGGTAAAGGATGTTGCTGAAAAGAGTTTTCCAGACGACTTTCAGCAGATACGTCACTTTATACTCGAACAGTTCAATCCGACGCTGAAAAAGCAGATTATCAACTACCTGAAAGTCGGGGATGCCTCTACAATTCACAAGCATCTGATGAATATATCCGAGCAGTTTTACTATCTCGACCAGCGCTATCAGGACGATTTATCGAAGCTGATTGCGATTCTTCATGAGGGCGATATTAAAGCGAGGGAGATCGCCGCATCGAGAATTGAGAGTATTGAATTTGAGAAACGCTATCTCCGTGATAGGATAGTTCGACTCTGCAGGATAATCGGCTCACTGGACATCAAGAATGCCTCAACCCCACTCGTTAAGATTTATAATTATGTTAAGAAATATCCGGATTCTGATATACTGGATGCGTCGATGCTTGCGCTCTCTCGTCTGAATTATTCCTATATGCTGGGAGAGCTCGAGGTAATGCTCACCTCAGGTGATGACAGTGAAAAGATGCGGTGTGTGCAACTGCTCGCGCAATTTTCCGAGCAGCGGACATTGAACATCATGCTGGATTTTATAAAGGATTATGACGAGCATGATGTATCACTGGTGCTATCAATGCTCAGGATTCTTGAACAACGGGACCTGCAGGGAAATGTGATGGCCAATCACATTCTCAAGAGATTGATAGAATCGAGCGGTAACGGCGAAATAAAGCGGCATGCAATTCTCTGTATCGGTCGATGTGGAGATGAAGCCGATATTGACTATTTGAACGATGTCTTCTACCGATCTGATGCTTCTGATCCGAAAGACGCTATCGTGCTCGCCATCGGATACATTCTGGTGTACTCAAGTAATTATGACAAGAGGAAGGTCATCCGCACACTTCAGGAGTATCTCAAAGATTCCGGAATAAAAGTTCGGATTTACGCCTGTTCACTGCTCATTCAACTGGGGAGCAGGGAAGCGTTGAGGAATATTCAGGACATGATGGTTATTAAGAATAAGGGGATTCAGCGGGAGATTCTCTCGATCATCGGGAGTTTGCGATCGGTTGACTTCGCCTATTTTTTAATTTCGCTTCTCAAGGAAGAGTATGCCATAAGTCATGATATCATCCCTCTCCTGAGATTGCTTCCGCAGGAGGAGCTCGATGAAATCGATCACTTTATTACTAATGTTTTTCGAAAATTTGAAGCTCCCGATTTTGATGATTCTCCCAAAATAATAACAAAGAAGGCTGCTGATACCTCATTGATGAAAAATCTTAGAACACAGGATATGACTATACTCTCAATTGAGGTGTCTGATTTCCAAGCGGAATTTGATCGCCTCAACCTGTCGGATAAGATCATTTATCTCAATAGTATCAATGCAGCGGTAACCACTGAAATAGTAAATAACAGTGGAGTCGTATCGATGAATAGCAATGGGCACATTATTTGCCTTTTTGCTGATCCAGAAACTGCGGCCACTGTTGCGCACCGAATTTTCAGCAATGTTGAAGCGATTAATACCATGAATCGTTCTGAGAATACGATCACTATCAGCATTGACATCATTCATCAGAGAGCTTCGATAATTAATGGGGAGATACTGCAGGGCTCTGATCTCGCTTTCAGAGCGATTGACTCGGCGCAGCTCAAGAATAGAATTATCATCGATGCCACCATGAAGAACACTATTGAAAGGAGTTTCTATTGTGATGATCTCCCTGAGATGATTTTTCTGCGAAAGGGATTGGACCTTTTCTTTTATGAACTGATGAACCCTATTAACTTTTTAACAGTTTCTCAGGATATTCTGAACCGGTTGAAAAAAATGGAGCAGGAACGTCAGGAGTTACAGCTGCAGCTTGATGCCGAGCTCAAGAAGCGGAAAAGAGAATTCAGAACACCCACGTCCGTTACCTATGCGCAGGCAGTTGACGATCTGAGCAAGAAGCTCAGGCTCGAGCTGAATGAAATTAACAGGTATGTACAGAAGCGATCAACAGATCGCGAGCTCTTGAATACCGTTGATAAGATGCTCAACAATGTTCATAAGCGTTTTGTTATTGAGAGTTCCAAGATAATTATGGAATGAAATGGAGGGGTGAGCTCCTCAGTAGGATATCATCATACCTGCCATAACCTCGAGAATGACACCGCCGGGTGCATGATCAATGATTTCCAGCGCAGTGTATGCTCGCTGCGGTCTGAAGACACCGGTGCTGAAGAATAAGGAGAGGACCTCCCGATATCGGTATTCAGCTTCAAAGTCGAGTTCGTCACCAAACCAGGTTGACTTTTTCCCTTTCCGTTCAAGCTCCTTCGCAGTTCTGAAGTGCATGAGTTTAATTTTCACCAGGACTGAATCGAGAATGGTCGATTGAAGCTTCAGACCGCCACCATAGAGACCGTACCAGCATGATTCACCGCTGCCCCGTATGGCGAGCCCGCCGGTGTTATCGACTGCAATAAGCGAAAACCCGTGAGATGATTTAATGTCCTGGAATGACCGTTCATCATCGGGGTCATCTGGATCGCCTGTTGCACCTTCGGCAATGAGGCTACAGTGTAGGACATTGAACTTATACCCCGCCTCGAATTCGAGGAGTCCCGCGTTTATGTCAGAACGGATAACCTGACCGGTTTCGTCCCGCCATCGGACGAATCCCCAGTTGTATATACCTCCAATGCGTATGAGCCAGTTTCCCGGTACGAGTTTATTGTGTAGTCCGATCCAGCTTAGCGTTGCTTCCCGCGGATCATCATCAGTGGTATAGCGGTCGTACTCGTATACGTAATAGGTTTCTGATTTTATGTCAGGGATAAAAGTTATATTTGCACCGGCGTAGTAGATATTATCGTCCTGATAGTCGGGGGGATCCGATTGTTCTCCAAAGGTATCGTCGGCGTCATCAAATGCTTTAATGATTGCAGCATAGGCGTTGATTTTCCTATTGAAGAAATCGTGATTATACTGAATGCCCGTTGCATCCCGTGCCAGTATGTAGCCTCCCGGAAGGCTGAAGGGTTTCAGACCAACCTCAAGTTCAGAGCGATCGGAGAATTTGATAACGGTGTATACATCACGGGTTACGAGGTTTGTCGTGCCCTCTTCCATCGAGAAACCGGTTTCTTCCTTGCCGAGCGCTGAGATGATGTCGAATACCGAGCGAATTTCAATAGTGGGGAGCACCTTTATGTTGAAACGATTTCGAAAGAACAGATCCTGATAGTCGACATCTTTATGCTGATCTGTTGCCGGGAACGTATCGGGGACTTTAATCGTACTTGAGGTATACCAGGTTCGTATTCTGAGAAAACCTGAAAAGCTCAGTTTGGAGAGCGAGGGATCAATTGCAGCCCCGTAGGCTGTGTGATTACTTAACAGCAGAAACAGTAATCCTCCAATCAGTAGTGTAAAGTGTACTTTTTTTTCCATAGTTACTATTATATTTTATTTGAGATTGAATTTTTTGAGCCAGCTGTCGATGTATCCCTGCCGCACTATTTCAGCTATGAACAGGTCTATCTGATTCTTCAGGATAACATCACCGAAAGGGAGCCCAATGCATATCTTCTCAACCTGACGCCCGCCGTGTAAAAGGGTGTACGCGCTACTTATCTTGGCACTGCTGTTGTTGAGATATTCAAGGAATAGAGAATCGTGTACAAAACCGTGTACCTCCCCTTTTTGAAGGAGTTTGAGCCCTTCTTTATTGGTGGTGAAGAATTTCCTGGGCATGTCGGGGAAATGGTTTTTCAGCAGGTACTCGTATGAGCTTCCCTTCTTAACCGCGAAGCTGAATTGTGTCAGTTTCTTGAGATCCCAGATAGTACGTATCGGGTTTTCCTCGAAGAGCTCACCGAACTTTGTTTGAGGGAGCGCCGTTTTGCGTGCCAGCACGCCGGGAGTGACCGTGATATAGGCTTGAGAGAACCATATCTTTCTTGCCCGTACGAGATTTCGAGAGAGCCCTGCGATGATTATATCCACGCGCTGGCCCAGAAGAGCGGGTATATACTCTTGTACATCAAGGGGTACCAGAGTAACCTTGACATCAAGGAATTCACCGAGCTTTTTTATCATCTCCATTTCAAGTCCCTTTTCGCCTGAATTGAAGTTCAGGGGAGGGTAGTTTTTTGATATGCCGATTCGTATAACCTTATTTTTGATAATGCGTTGATAGACCTGTGTGCTGTTCAGATCCGCTGCGAATGTGCTGAGGGTGAATGAGAGGAATATAATGGAGATAAATGATGGTAGTATGTTCCCTTTATGCATGATAACCTCGGGCTCTTTTCTTATGAGAAATCATCCCAGGAGTAAATGTTAAATTTTAATGGGCATAAATTACGAAATGAACCAGTTTACACCGGATTATAACTGAAATTTGTTTATTAATCAAGGAAAAAATGCTTCGATTTCGGGTTTATCGGTCTATAAATCGCTTGGTCAGGTCGAGCTTGTGCTTGATGAGCACAATAGAGTGGGTGAGGAAGAATTTATCATTCCGATGTTTAAGCAGCATGCTGTACTGTTCATAGGCAGTGTGATAGTCCTGAAGATTGAAAGAGCACTCCGCATAGTAGTAGTGAAGCGATTTATCATATTCGCCGGTCGTATCAATAGTTTTCAGGAGGATGAGTGCTTTATAATATTTTTCACGAATAAAATGTATCTTTGCGAGCCCGAGGAGTCCGTTCGGGAGGGTATGGTCGATGGAAACAGCAGCCTCATAGTATTTTTTTGCCATCTCATACTGCCTTCGGTTGAAGTAGATGTCACCGATTCTGACGAGTGCTGTCAGTTCTTTCCGATTGGTTTCAATGGCCTTCCGGTAAGAGTCGATGGCGTTTGATTCGTTTCCCAGTCTCTGATATATATATCCTATCTGTAAATAGGTCTTTGCGTATTCGGGGAAGATATTCTTCGCTTTGTTGAGGTGTATCAGTGCTCTCTGAAGTTCATTCAGGTGGATGAAGCAGAGACCGAGGTTATAGTGAAAGGGGAAGAAGAGCGGGGCATGGCTCAAAGCGCTTCTGAGTATCTTTTCTGCTGATGTGTAGTCCCCTTTTTCCATGAGCTGTGCTGCACGGTTATTCTCCTGTATCGCTTTTGAGTGTCCGGTTCCAAAGATGATCTCATTTCGTACATAGAGATTTTCACGGGGCTGTATATCGAGTGGCGGCTTCTCAATTTTTTTAAGGAGATCTTTCAGATAGGGATCGGATTCAATGGAGAAGAGGCCATTCGGGAAGAGAAGGAATATGAGTATGCCTGTGAATGATAAGAGCACTTTCATCATCGGCGCTTTTCTGACAGAATAGTTCTTTTAATAGAGGTGGCAGGCAACCCGTCTTCCATTGTATTCTCGCATCGATGGATACTGGTCTTTGCAAATGTCTAGAGCTTCAGGACACCGGGGGTGGAAGTGACAACCGGCTGGCGGATTTTCGGGTGATGGAATTTCACCTGGGAGCACCGAAAATCCGTGTTTCACCGGTTTGTTTTCCGGAATCGATTGTAACAGGCTTCTCGTATAGGGATGGAGCGGTTCGCGATACAGCTCATGCCGTGTGCTCTCCTCCACTATCTTTCCCAGGTACATCACCACAACACGGTTGCTCATGTGCTCGACGATTGCGAGATCATGTGCCACAAAGAGATACGTGAGGTTGAGCTTTTCCTGAAGATCTTTGAGAAGATTGAGGATCTGACCCTGTATTGATACATCAAGAGCAGAGACCGGCTCGTCGAGAATGATAAAATCGGGATTCAAGGCTATCGCTCGTGCAATGCCGACACGCTGGCGCTGGCCTCCGCTGAATTCATGAGGATACCGGTCGGTTTGATCCTCCTGTAACCCGACGAGTTTCAGCAGCTCTGCTCCCCGCTCCTGAAGTTCGGTTTTGCTCATTGATGTGTGGATGCGCAGCGGTTCGGTGATTATCTTTCCTATGGACATCCGGGGATTGAGTGAGCTGAAAGGATCCTGGAATACCAGTTGCATTCTTTTGCGAAAGTTTCGTAATTCGCTGCTGTTTAAGCTTGTGATTTCGGTATTGTTGATTGTGATGCTTCCCCCATCGGGTTCAATAAGCCTGAGAATTGACCGGGCGGCTGTTGTCTTTCCGCTTCCACTCTCTCCCACCATGCCCAGCGTTTCACCTCGCCCGATAGTAAAATCGATATTGTCCACCGCTTTTACAATTCCAGGCTTTTCAAGCAGTCCGCTCTTTCGCGTTTTAAAATATTTCTTGAGATTTCTTACTGTTATCATATCTCGAATTAAGAGAATCACATAATGGTGATAGTGACGGAATTTCTATTAAGGAAACATCATTATAGGAGTGTATCAATTAGTCCACTAAAAATTGTGTTGGGGAGAGGGGATTGATCATGAAAAAGCCCGAAAAGCAGTCACCGCTCTACCAATATGAGGATGGTGATTTCTTGATCCTCTCCGTAAAAGGAACACCCGTGAAGGAAATTATACTTGAATTAATCGTTATCATATAATACGCTCCGTTACACATATTGATGCCGTTTCTGTTCACACAAATTACATGATACTAATTTATAAGTGAAATTGATTCCCGTGGAATGTGCGGATCTATCCGTACGTATGGTCAATAGAAAATTTGTATGAGGCATAGATTCCAGCACCAAACCTCTGTGAAAAGAGGGTACATATTTTTCAATAGAGGAGAGGTTGAGTTATGAAGAGTGGGTATATGAGAGGTTTTTGCGGAAGGATAGTGCTCATCCTGCTGGTGATTCAAATGGCGTCCTGCGGGATGATCTATCGGCATATGAAGCAGAAAATGAAAGAGAACTATCGAGAGGGCATTTCCCTCTACCGGAAGGGGAAATATGCTGAAGCGATGGATCGATTTCAGGAGGTGATTTCTATCGACCCGGAACACCGCGGAGCGAAGCGGTATGTCAGCATTACTAAAGAGGCGATGGAAAAAACCTCACGAGTTCATTATCAGGCGGGAATGAGGTATAAGCGATCGGGGAACTATGAGAAAGCTCTGGATGAGTTACTCATCGTGATGAAGAAAGATCCCGATTATCGGGATACCACCACCCAGATAGATGCGATACGTGGTTCTGATAGAATACAAAAGGCGTTTGAGCGCACGATGAAATCGGCAAACCGTCTCTATGAAAGAAAGCAGTACACCACAGCATATCGAACCTCTCTGAAGGCGGAAAAGTACAATCCTGAAAGCCTTGAACTGTTGATGTTGAAAATGAAGATAGAGGGCGCATTGAATGATAAATCGAGCCCCTTTCGCAATAAAGGTGAGAATCTCTATTCTCAGGGAAAGTATCAATCGGCGCAGCAACAGCTCAAGAGGGCGCTGCGGGTGAATCCCTGGGACAAGGATGCGCGTGAGCTCCTCGGTAAGTGCAATAAGAAGATACAAATTGCAGGGCTCTATGCCCGTGCGAAGAGGGAGTACACTCGTAAGGATTACTTCGCTGCTTATGAGCTGTTTCAGAAGGTCGATAGAATGGAGCCGGGATACCGGGATGCCAGAGTGTATATTGAACGAACGAAGAGCAACCTGAGCAGGAACATCAATACCTATTATAAACGCGGTATTGCATACTATAACAATGAGCAGTTTAAGGAAGCTCTTGGAGAGCTGAACAAGGTACTCAGGATTAATCCGGGCCACAAACAGGCAAAAGAGTACAAGGAACGAGCTCGGGCAAAACTATCGATTATGCGATCGCTTGAGGATTGAGCATTCAGGCGGGGAGGAGCGTCGGGATATAGCGGCCACCCTTGATCAGGAATTTTACTCCTTCATCGAGTCCGTCAATCGTAAGATCGAACATGGGGAAGATGTCCCGTATGATGCGGATGGTTTGCACATATCCCCATGATCTCCGCGGAATGGGATTGAGCCATATGGAATCCTTGAACTTATCCCTGACGCGCTGCAGCCATACCATGCCGGGTATATCATTGTGATACCAGTAGTCAATTGCTCCATTCACCCAGGTTAATTCCGAAGGAGCCATCTCCGCGTCACCGACGATTATTACCTTGTAATCGGGGTCCATGCTCTTGAGGAAGTCCGCTGTCGATATGGTGTCCTGTCGTTCAATGTCGGTATAGAGATCCTGATAAATGCAGTTGTGGAAGTAGAAAAAATTGAACTTTCGTATCTGTGATTGTGCTGCGGAGAATAATCTCTCAACCATTCGCGAGTAGGGCGTCATAGAACCGCCAACGTCCATGAGAAGGATTACCTTTGACGACTTTTTTTCTTTCGTTTCCCAGACAAGTTCTATTTCGCCGGCATTCTTGCAGGTGGTATCGATGGTCTCTTCGAGGTTGAGCTTCTCTTCGGGACCAATGGGCAGGAGCGATCGAAGATGCGAGAGCGCAACCTTCATTTGCCTCGTGTCCAGGATAATAGTACTCGAATAGTTCCGGAAGGTTCTCCGCTCTGCAATCTGAACAGCTCGCTTGTGTCTCGATTCTCCCTGTCCGATGCGTATTCCTGCAGGATTGTATCCCCATGCACCCTGTGTCGATTTTCCGCCGGTCCCTATCGCCCTGTCACCGCCGACGTGGTCTCGATAATTCCCCTGTCTGAGCTGTTCTTCAAAGTTCTGTATTATCTGGTCGAGATCGAGCTCCTCCATCTCCCGCTTTTCTTCTTCGGTGAGATGGAGCTCCTTGACCTTTTTCAATCCCTCGAGTATCTTTTCGAGCATCTCATCGGTCGTTTCGATATCCTTGAAGGTGTCGAGGAATGCCAGATCGTACTTGTCGAAGAAAATCTCGTTCTTGACCAGAATGCCCCGGCAGATGTAATAGAAGCGGGTCATGCTGCAATTGTTGAGATTCTGAACAAGAGCCCGGTGAAGCGTGATCCATTCGTGTATGGAAACAGGGACGCCGTAGGATTTGAGGTTGAAGAAGAAGTTAATAAACATTCCTCGTCCTTTCGCTCGCATTGAATGCGTAATGCGACGACTTTCCCGAATTCAGAATAATCTCCATATCTTCTCGCTTTTTCAGGAGCGCTCCCATAAAGGGGAGCTCCTCTTCGACGGCTTTCACCGGAATACCTCCCACAACGAGGGCCTGGATCCAGTCGATGAGCTCGCTCGTTGAGGGCTTCTTTCGAAGCATATCAAACTGCCGTATCCAGTAAAACTTTTTCAGAGATTCTCTGAGGAGCTTCTTCTCGATGTTCGGATGATGGACCTTGATAATATCATTCATCAGCTCCTCATCGGGAAATTCGATGAAGTGGAATACGCATCGTCTGAGGAAGGGATCGGGTAATTCCTTTTCACTGTTTGATGTTATGACAACGATGGGACGGTGCTTGGCGGTGATGGTCTCCCCTGTTTCGGGTATGTAAAAGCTCATCTCGTCGAGCTCGTTGAGGAGGTCATTGGGGAATTCAATATCGGCCTTATCAACTTCGTCGATGAGCAGGACCACCTGCTCCTGTGACGCGAAGGCCTCGCCCAGCTTCCCCAGCTTGATGTATTGCTTGATGTCGGAGATGTCCTTATCGCCAAAGCGGGCATCATTGAGCCGCTGAACGGTATCGTAAACATACAAACCGTCTTTTGCCTTGGTTGTTGATTTGATATTCCATACAATCAGTCGCTTTTCCACTCCTCTGGCGATTGAATGAGCAAGCAGTGTTTTTCCCGTGCCCGGTTCACCCTTCACGAGAAGGGGACGACCGAGTGCAATTGAGACATTCACATTGTCTCTCAATTCCGGAGAAAGAACGTATTCCTCCGTTCCTTTGAAATAGTTCATATGTGCCACCATTTTAATTGTGTTTATTGTTCAGTATATCTGATTCTTCGCATTGGGCAAAAAAATTCACCTCTACAGCAATTTTAGGAAGTGGACATTCACTGGCAAGAACTTTTTCGCGGGATAAACCGCTGCCCGGAAAGGAATCCTGTGCCGTGAATAGTAGTGTTGTAAAAATGTGTTTTTAGAGGTAAAAAAAATTATTGTGCTCTTTCCTTTAAAAAGCTACATCAATAACAAGAATGTTTCCTTGTGATTCACTGTAAGGGGTAAATGATGCGGATTGCGGTTGCAATGAGCGGTGGAGTTGATTCGTCACTAACAGCGGTCCTGTTACGGGAAATGGGCCACGAAATTGTGGGAGTGACTTTGAATATCTTGTCCGAGGGGAGTTCTTCCCGTGCCACACGGCCGGATATCAGCTGTTCCCCCGAAAGCATTGAGGATGCCCGTCGGGTTGCGGAGCTCTATCGGTTCCCGCACACAGTCGTTGATGTGGAAGAGGAGTTCAGAGCCGGAATAGTGGAGCCCTTCTGCTCGGAGTATTTACGCGGGAGAACACCGAATCCCTGTGTTCACTGCAATGCCAGAATCAAATTCAAGAACCTCATTGCACAGGCGGATGAGATGGGTTGTGATTTTCTCGCGACCGGGCATTATGCACGGAAAAGAAGCTCGGAGGGGAGATTCTCTGTTTCCATGGGAGCAGACAGGGAGAAGGATCAATCCTACTTCCTCTTCACCCTGAGCCAGAGTCTCCTCTCACGGATTATATTTCCGCTGGGGGATTATCACAAGCAGGAGATTAGGAAGATGGCACGGGAGAGGAATCTCCCCGTTACGGAGCGCCCCGAAAGCCAGGAGATATGTTTTGTTCTGGATGGCGATTATGCAGGATTTATAGAGCGGCAGAGGGGTGTGATCCCTACCCCCGGGGATATTGTTGATATGCAGGGGAACAGGATAGGGACGCATCGGGGAATACACCGCTATACCATCGGACAGCGGCGGGGCATGCGAATCTCGAGCACGCAGCCCCTGTACGTCCTGGAGATAGATCCCGTGAGAAATGTCATTGTCGCCGGAAATCGGGAAGATTTGTACCGGAAGGGGCTTGTCGCTACTCAGGTCAGTTATATGAAGCGGACGGATCTCAACGGGGTACAGGCACTGGTCAAGACCCGCTCGACGCAGCCTCCCGTTCGATCGCGTATCGAGGAGCGGGAAGATGATATAATTATTGCCTTTGAAGAGCCGCAGGAGAGCATCACGCCCGGTCAGGCGGCAGTTGCCTATGATGACGATGGTGATATACTCGGCGGGGGATGGATAGAGCGCTCCTTCTAGCGCTTTATCGAATTGATGATAGCAATTAATAATTGACTCCCCCTGCAATCTCATTTATGGTCATGCTGTCCGGACGGTATCGGTAATGGATGAAAAGATAGTTATACGGGATCTGAAAAAATCATTTGGCAGCAAAATCGTGTTTACCGGTGTTGATCTCAGTGTCAGCAGCGCGGAGATTCGCTGCATCGTTGGGAAGAGCGGATCCGGCAAATCAGTTTTGCTGAAAAATCTAATCGGTTTGATTGCGCCTGATGCGGGCGCCATTCTCGTGGATGGCGTCGATTTCGTGGGATGCGATGAGGAGATGAAGAGGTCGATTCAGTCGAAATACGGAATCCTGTTTCAGGGAGCAGCGCTGTTTGATTCGATGAACATTTACGATAATGTGGCCTTCGGTCTCAGGAGAAAAGGGGTTCCGGAAGAAGACATTGCCGTTATCGTGCCTGAGATGCTGGAGCGTGTCGGTTTGCGAGACATAGAATACCGTCAACCCTCCGAGATCTCCGGCGGGATGCAGAAGCGGGTTGGCCTTGCCCGCTCCATTGCCGTGCGGCCGGAGATAATGCTCTATGATGAACCGACAACCGGTGTTGATCCCATCACGGCTGGTGCGGTTACTGAATTAATTGTTCAGATGCGGGACACCTTTCAGATAACCTCTCTGGTGGTTACTCATGATGTCAATTCGGCCTTTCACATTGCAGACAGGATTTCGATGCTCTTCAACGGAACGATAATATTTACCGGAAGTCCTGAAGAGATGAGAAACAGCGATAATCCCGTTGTGCAGCAATTCGTTGAGGGGAGAGCACATGGACCGATATCAATTGCATAGGGTGATACCATCTCTTCTGAAAGGGGTGAGTGGTATTCTCCTTATCATGCTGCTGGCTCTTGCCGTTGGTTGTAAGCGTGAACAGTTTCCCTATGAAGGAGATCTCTCTCTCGACAAGTACCCCTGGTTGAAGGAGCGGAAGATATTTCTCGATCCCGGCCACGGCGGGACCGGGAAAAGCGATCTCTTCAGAATGGGTCCTCACGGAATCACCGAAGAGGAGATAAACCTGAGAGTGGGTCTTTATCTCTATGCGATGCTTCAGCGTGCCGGTGCTCGTGTTGCAATAAGCCGTCTGGAGGATGTGAATGTCTCGTTACACGAGCGGGTACAAATGGTGAACGAGTTTCAGCCGGATCTGCTCATCAGCATTCATCACAACGGCTCGCCGCGGCGGGCTGATGACGTAAACTATCCTGCGGTTTTATTCTGGGGATCGAAGGTGAATAGACCGCTGAGCCACGACTTTGCACGGCTTCTCCTCGATGAGCTTCATGGAATTATGGATGAGCGGGGACATATTCTCTCCGATTTCTCCGTTTTTCCTGAAACCGGTACCATGATACTGCGGGAGACGCGGTATACCTGTCCGGGCGTTATCGGAGAGGCCGGTTTTTTTTCCGACGAGAGGCATGCACGGAGATTACAGGATCGTCACTATAATCAGTTGGAGGCGGAATCCTATTTTCGCGCAATTGCCGAGTTTTTCAGGAGGGGCATCCCGAGTGCGATGATCTATTTTTCCTGTGCCATTAATCGCGATGGCATTCTGCAGAATATGATTACTGATACGAAGCCGGTAATTGCCATAGAAACTGATGCGGGAACAAAAGGCGTTTCGGTTGATACGAAGTCGCTTCGCGTGACACTCGACGGGCTACCGGTAAGCTATCGATTTGTCAATGACACCCTCTGTGTTCTCAAATACGGTGAAGAGCTCTTACCCGGCGGTCATTCATTGCGCTTTTCATTCAAGAACATGCTCAATCAGCATAGCATGGTATACCGGGCTCCCTTCACTGTTGCCATTCGAAAAGGCGATTATGAGCGGCTCGTGAAGAGCGGGTTGCGGTTGGTAAAGAGGAGAAGAACTGTCCGTAAGGGGCTCAGGATGCTTCTCGCCGCCCTTTCGATGGGGCTGACCGATCCGAATGCCGATGAACTGCAATGGCATATCGCCCGGGGGTTCTCACGAATTGGTGATGGCCAGACCTCCCGGTACTATTATAATCGGCTGCACCATTTCTATCCCGGAAGCAGATATGCTGAGCGGGTCAGACGGTTCAATGAGAGAATGGCGGTAGAGTATCTCGGCAGGCGGCTTGAGATCAATTCCGATCCCTCGAAAGGGGAGTATCGGAATCGATAATATACCTCTCCTGATGATCACTATACATCATAGCATCCGATATGCCGAGAAATGACAATTCGCTGCACTTCCGACGTCCCCTCGCCGATGGTCAGGAGTTTGTAATCTCTGAAGAAACGCTCGATGTTATACTCCTTCATCAGGCCATACCCGCCGTGAATCTGAACGCCCCGGTCAACGACGCGGCCCATCACCTCGGAGCAGTAGAGCTTCGCCATGGCGGCCTCCGTCGAGAAGGGAAGACCGCTGTCCCTGAGCACGCATGCCTTGTAGAGCAGGTTTCTCGCCGCCTCGATCTCCGTTGCCATGTCGGCGAGCATGAAGGCTATCGCCTGGAAGGTGGACACGGCAACGCCGAACTGCTTCCGCTCACGCGCGTACTTGAGCGCGAGTTCATAGGCCCCCTGGGCGCCGCCGAGTCCCATGGCGGCTATGGCGAGCCTCCCGTTGTCGAGCGTTTGCAGCATCTGGTGAAAGCCCTCGCCCCGCTTACCGAGGAGGTTCTCCTCGGGGACCCTGCAGTCGTCGAAGTAGAGCTCGCCGGTGTCCGACGATCGCCACATCATCTTCTTCGTCATCTTTTTGGCGGTGAATCCCGGCGTTCCGTTGGGGACGAGGATGCAGGAGATCTCCTTCTTTCCATCTTTTCGTGTGCCCGTCACCGCCTGCACCGTGCAGATCCCCGCAAGGGGAGAGGTTGAATTGGTGATGAAGATCTTGCTTCCGTTGATGATCCATTCACCATTTTCCAGCCGGGCCGCCGTCCGGCTGGAACCGGCGTCCGAGCCGGCCTCGGGCTCGGTGAGCCCGAATGATGCGAGCATCTCGCCCCGGCAGAGGCGGGGGATCCATTCTTGCCTCTGCTTTTCGTTGCCGTAGTAGTAGATCGGTCCGATGCCCAGAGAATTGCCCGCCGCAACCGTTGCTGCCTGCGAGCCGTCGATGCGGGCAAGCTCCTCCACGACAATACAGTAAGAGAGATAGTTCATCCCCGGGCCGCCATATTCCTCGGGGACAAAGATGCCGAAGAGCCCGAGATCGGCCATCTTTTTCGTCAGCTCGATGGAGAATTCCTCATTCTCGTCGAGCTCCTGTGCGATCGGCGCGATTTCGTTTTCGGCAAACTCGCGGATGTTGTAGCGCAGCATCTTCTGTTCTTCAGAGAGTCCGAAGTCAATCATGGGTATCCTCCAGAGTTGCGCGGGTGAAAGAGATCCACGCCGCGTGATACCGTGAAGCGTCACCCCGCCGCCGGCGGCGACAGGGTGACCGGGTGCTAAAAGCTGAACCCCTCGGGCAGCGCGCTCGCCGGCGTTCCGGCGGGAACCCACGAGAGGTCGAGAATGGTATAGGTCGGGCTCATCGTTTTGAAGATGGGAACGACCTTCATGCCGATTTCCGGATCCCCGAGCGACAGATAGCTCATCAGAATGGTGACGACCCCCTCGAACTCGATGTTGATGAATTTGATGGGCTTGTCGAGAAAGTTGAAAGCTCCCGCGCGCTCGCAGACCATGAAGGTGTGCACGATCGCGGTTTTTTTCGCGATGTCGGTCATGTCGATGACGGTATTCCTCCCGAGGCAGTCGGGGCAGTGAATTCTGAATGGCTGGTACACCGAGCCCTTGAAGGGGCAATCCTTGTTGTCGCAGCGCGTTGCCAGAAGCTTCCCCTGGCTCAGCGCCTCGAAGAAGGGGGCCTCGCCGCCGTAGGCGTGAATGTAGGTCATGTCACGCGGGTTGGTGACGCCCATGAGCTTCCACCCGTCGTCGGCATTTCTGATGGGCATATTCGGGGTGAGATGGTGGAACTCACCCTTCAGCTTGTACTTGTTGTTTTTAACGCTTACCAGTCCTATCATGCTCATAGTATTCTCTCCTCTACGCGTCCTTTTTCAGTACGTTGTCGGGGTTCATCAGGATGGTTGCGGTGACGTGAGAACCGACCCCGGCGTGGCTTATCGCCATGGCCCTCCTGGCGCCCTCGACCTGTAGGTTCGTCCAGTCGGAGGGCTTCTCCCGGTTGAATTCCTTCCAGAGCTTCTCGTCGCCGTGTATCTCGGCCCATCGTCCCCAGAGATGAGTGGCTATCTCGAAGGTCTGCATGATGCCGGTCGCGCCGACGGCATGCATGCAGCCGATGAGCCCGCCTGAGATGTTTGACGGGAGCTTGCCCGGTTTGCCGGTTTTCGGATTGGTGTGATAGCAGTCGCCCGATTCGACGTAATCTCTCCCTTCGCCATAGGGGCGCACGCCGATATCCTCGTAGGTCTGAACGTCGCTGATGGTGAAGGCGTCGTGGAGCTCGATGACGTCAAGATCCTCCGTGGGATCGTTAATGCCCGCCATGCGGTACCCGTAATAGGCAGCCATGCGGGCGGCAAGGAAGCCGGAAAAGCCGGGATACCGGTCTCCGCCGGGGAAGCGCTTCCCCAGATCCTTGTACTGATCGGCGGCTTCATGGAGAAGGAGGGGTATCTCCATATCACGCCGGTCGGCCGGCCGCAGGGTGTGCGAGGCGGCGGCGACGTAGATGCGAAGCGGCTTGTTCTTCGAATTCTTGGTGAGCTTGACGGCGGTCTCCTCGTCGCAGATGATCGCGCAGGCCGCGCCGACGCTCATGAGGCAGCAGTCGAGCGCCCTGAGGGGATACGCCACAACGGGCGAATCCAGGACATCTTGGACGGTAATCTTCAGCGGACCGTGGGCGAAGGGGTTCATTCTCGCGTAGCCCCGGTGCTTGACGGCGATTTCCGCCAGCGTTTTTCTGAAGGAGTCCTCGGCCTTTCCGAAAATCTGCCAGTATCGCTGTGCCATGACGGCGTAATAGCCGGTGTAGATATGGCCGAGGGGTGATTCCCAGTCCTTGTCAGCCGCGCATGATATGAGGAAGTTTCCCTCGTCGGTGGGAACCTCGTCCATCCGCTCCCATCCCATGGCGAGCGCACAATCAGAGTATCCCGACGCGACCGCTTTCATCGCTTCCCAGAGAGCCGACCCGCCGGTGGCGCCGCCTGTCTTAATGCCGATATTGCCCAGGGGATCGAGCCCGAGTCGATCGTGTATGACCGCCTCGCCGAGAAGCTGGTCTCCGAAGTGATCGGCGAAATGCCCGTAGTAGCAGGTGTGTATGTAGCTTTTCAGCTCAGCCGGCGACATGTCGAGGAGCCTTGCCGCCATGGTGAGCGCGGAGATGCAGAGCTCTTCTGTCCGCATCTCCGGAATCGCCCGGTCGAATTTCGACTGGCCGGCGGTAACTAGGTACACCGGCCTGGCGAGCTTTGGAATCTTTAACTGCTGTTCGCTGAAGGTAATCATGCTTGACTCTCCTTTAATGGTTTCTGTTCAGTCGATGCCGTGTGTCATTCACTGTCAATAACGGGCGGTGCGCCTTAGAGCGTTCCCACCCAGAGAACAACGGAACGCATCGCGTTCCTGTTGGTGATCTTCTGCTTATCGGGAATTGACCAGTAGTGCACCGAATCCCCTTCACCGAGCTCGAGTGTCTGTTCTCCGTGAATAAGCTCCACGGATCCCTTGAGGACACAGAGGAGCTCCTGGCTGTTCTTGATGTTCTTTCGCACCGGGATGGACTTTCCCGGCTCGATGACAAGTATGGAGCTGTCGATAACAGTTCTGTTCTCGGGAGCGAGGAAGCGACGGGTCACAAAACCCGAGTGTGGGAGATCGACATCATCCCATTCGCTCTTTCTAATCAGGACGAGCTTTTCCTGCTTTTCAACCTGGTTCAGGACATCGCCGGCGTTGACGCCGATGGCATTGCAGATGTTGATGAGAGTGTCGAGGGATGGCGCGTTGACGTTGTTTTCGATCTGGCTCATGAATCCTTCGGAGATTCCCGCTCCCTCCGCAATGGCTTTGAGAGTGAGCTTTTTTTCCTTGCGATGTTTTCTGAGAATGGTGCCGAGGTTCATGGTTTTTTTCGAATTATTATGATAAAGTCATGAGAGGAAACCGATTGTAAAAAATTAAGTATTTGTTAATGTTTACCATAAATAAATGTTTAATATGTTGTCAAGTTATTTCCCGGTGTGTGGAGGTAAAAACTTGTTTGAGTGAAATGGGAGAGTAATTGGGGTATTAGTGTTAATCTGAGTGTTGAGTGAGAGAGATTTAATTTTTTAATAAAATGTGCGTATCTGGCGGTATTCCCCAGTATATATGCCAGCATATCACTTCCTCGAAGGTTTTTTTGATAAATATATAATTACGATAAAAATAATTATCGGTATTTCTATTCTTTTTAAGTAAATCATCCAAATAACTGAATACAACATAGGCAAGAATTAGCGAAATAGACATTTTGAAAAACTTTCTTAGATCCAGATAATACTCGTATTCGTATTCATTTAAAACGACATTTATTCTCTTCCAGTTCTCTTTCAAATCTCTATTCTGGTATTTAATTCTGGAATATGTTTTAATCATCTTATGATTGTCTTTCATTATTCTTTGCATGAGCAGCTTAATAAGATAATTTCTCGATTTTCCTGTTGATGTTATGCCAATGTCCAATCTATTCAGAGTATTCTTATGAGCATACAGGGTAGTTTCTATAAGCATATTAATCCTCCGTTGAGTACTATATATATATTACGAATAGGAATAGAGAAATATAAACAAGTAATGGAGTACTTTTACGAAAGTTTTTAATCTTAAATGAAGGATAAACTCGGAGAAAATGGGCGTCAAATGAAATCGGAATGTTATTGAAGGCTACTGACGGAGTATATTATTCCGAGTCGTACACGACGGCGAGAATGGAAGACTCGCCGGTATGGAGGTTTTCCACCTTGTGCGGCGTTCGCGAGCTGTAGTAGATGCTGTCGCCTTCGTTCAGTGTCTCTTCGCGGCTACCCAGCGATACTTTTATCTTGCCCTTCAAAACCAGAAGGAACTCCTCGCCCGGATGCGTGGAGAAGCTCGGCTTTGTCCCCGATTCTTTCAGGGTGATGATGTAGGATTTCATCCTCCGGCCGCCGGCTTCGTCGCCGGCAAGCTGCCTGAGATGAGCCTTGTCGGTTAATCCCTTGCGGTGATGGCCGCTCTCCTGGGAATCATCCTTGCGGAGTACGGTATATCCACGTTCGAGCCCCTTCTGGGCGAGCTCGGGGGGAACTTTGTCCAGGTCCTGAAAAACTTTTTTAATGAAGTGGAGGGATGGATATTTCTCCCGCGATTCTATCTTGGAAAGGGACTCCTTATCTATCTGAGTGATTTGAGAGAGGTTTTCCATTGATATGTTATGATGTTCACAGAAATCCTTTATCATATCACGAACAGAACTCGATGGTCCCCCTGTTTCCTGCTCGCGGGCGTATCCTTCGAGATCTTGAATGAATTTATCGAACTCATCGCTCTTCGTTTTTGATCGCATGGCGCACGCTCGTCATAAAAGATAATCAACAGCCTTCGAATGTTAAACAGCGGTTCTGCTTACGCATATCAATGATAGTGATATGCGATAGAAAGTCAAGATATAATCGGTGATGCATTGCCGATGCGGCGATGGGTATGACGTCAGGGTGCATTGACTGCTTCATTCAGGGGGATAGTCCCGAGCCTCCTCCTCTTTTTGTAAAATGCGGTGTCCGGCGTCGATGAGCGCGGATATTTCATCTTCGCCGGGATATATCATGACCGGCCCGAGAAAGCGCACCCGCCCGGTGATCCATGCGGTCAGCGTCGCCGAATGGGTGAGCCCTCCGGTGAGGACGATTGCATCGAGGTCTCCCCCGAGCACCGCTGCCATGGAGCCTATTTCCCTGGCAATCTGATATGCCATTGCCTGATATGCTCTTTCAGCCTCTTGATCTCCCGCCGCGATCCTCCCTTCAATTTCGCGCGCGTCCTTCGTTTCGAGGTAGCCGAACAGGCCGCCGCGCCGCAGGAGGAGCTCGTGGATTTCATCGCGCGAATATCCCCGTTTGAAGATGAGATCGACCAGCTCGAGCGAGGGGAGCCCGCCGGCTCTCTCGGGTGTGAAGGGGCCCTCGCTCAGCCCGTGCGTTGCGTCGACCACCCTTCCGCGCTCATGCGCGCCCACCGTGATGCCCCCTCCCATGTGGACGACTATCAGGTTTATTTCATCGTAGCTGCGCCGCATGTCGCGCGATGCGGCCCGTGCGGCTGCCTTGTGGCTGAGGGCATGGAAAGCGCTCTGCCTGGGTATCTCCGGCATGCCGGAGAGGCGCGCGGTATCGCTGAGCTCGTCGGTGCTCGGGGGATCGACCACAATCGCGTCGCAGTTGCGTTCCGCTGCCATCTCCAGGGCGATAACCGGGCCCAGGGCTGAAGCGTGTCTGCCGTATCTTCCCGAGAGGAGATCGCTGCACATCCGTTCGTTGATCCGGTATATTCCCGAAGGGGTGGGCTCCATGAGGCCGCCGCGGCTTACGATGATGTCGCAATGGAGCGGTTCGATATTCTCATCGTTGAGGAATTTTTCTATATCCCTCTTTCTGTGAATGTGCTCTTCGGCGACGGTCAGCGATTGGCTCTTCGTGTATTCAAACGATTCGCGCAGAGAGAGGGAATCGCCGTGAATGCCGATTTTGGTGGACGTCGATCCGATATTTATCGCGAGTATGTATCCCATGGCATTCCTATCGCTCGCTGAGGAGCTTCGCGACGGCAAGCTCGGTTATCCGGTTCCCGGGCGAGAGGGAGGGCATGTTCAGAATCACGGGAACCCCGGCGCCGAGGAGTATTCCGGCCATGGGCATTCTGCCGATAAAGCCCAGCACCTGGGCGAAACAGCATCCCGATTCGGCGTCGGTGACGAGAAAGATGTCGGCGCTCTCGGTAACGGGGCTCATGACCTTCTTCCGCTTCGAAGCCTCCATGCTCACGGCGCAGTCGATGTCCAGGGGGCCGTCTACGACAACGTCGCCGAATTGATGGCGCTCGCCCATCTTCGATATGATTGCGGCGTCGGTCGTGGAGGGAATCAGCGGATTGATGTATTCCAGGGCCGCGATGACCGCGACGCGGGGTTTCTCGATGCCGAGCACGTGCGCGAGGCCTATGGCGCTCTCAAGGATTGAGCATTTCTGCGCGAGCGTCGGTTTCTCGTTCATCATGGTGTCGGTGATCATGATGAGGCGGTTCGTTCTTTCGTTTTCGAGAATAGACACATGGCTGACGGTCGAGTCGACGGCTATCCCCGTGCGGGGATGGAGGACGATGTCCCGGAAGAGGGTATTCTTTATCTTCCCCTGCATGAGGATTTCCACCGACCTGCTCTGTACCAGTGAGACGGCCTCCCGCAGCGCATGACGGATGTCCGGGATGTCGATGATCTCGCAGCGCGAAGATGAATTTGTTTCATCGAGGATGTGGTTGATTTTTTCGCGATCGCCGATGAGAACCGGTACCAGCGTGTCCGCCAGCTCCGACGTGAGGAGCGGC
>Ga0180433_10002143_pt1 | contig 31284 bp, 18 predicted proteins | sample SS_ome_8_FD_132980 | JGI IMG/M metagenome (GOLD analysis project Ga0180433, IMG submission 132980) | Hypersaline lake sediment archaeal communities from the Salton Sea, California, USA - SS_1_D_1 metaG | ecosystem: Environmental > Aquatic > Non-marine Saline and Alkaline > Hypersaline >... | reverse complement strand
TCTTTCTTTACTGTTTTCTTCTCTCAAGATAAAAAATCTGTTGTCATAGAAGAATATTTCCGTTTTTGGCTGGATAATAATCCTGAATGGCCTAAACTGGGAAACCAAGAAATGCATATTCGACTATTTGATATACCAAGCAAAAGAAAAGTTTTTGACTCAAAAAATAAAAGCACATATAGAAACACTATCCCAATTAAAGATCTGACGTTTAATCAACTTCCAAATTTTATACGCAACATTGATAAGACTTTTAATAAAGATTCTCTATTTACTCTTTTATATTCTCATGATAAAAGCTATATGGCACTACTAGAAACAAAACGTCATTGGCGAAATAATCAATGGATTCCAGAACTTGGAGGTTATTTAAGAATATTTGATATACATAACAAAAAAAAGATATTTGATTCTAAAGAATTCTTGAGACTAGATAAACCTATTTGTAGCTTTACTTTTTGTGATAAAAGTAATTGGATATATGTAGAATGTAGTAACTTAACTCGATTTACAAGCTATATCATAAATATTCAAACCAAAGAAAATCATCTTATTACCTGTAATTATGAATAAAAATATCTCCGGGGGTACATAAGATTTTTTATTTATATATAATAGATATCATCCTAAAAAAGCAAATAATTATTTTTTAACAAGCTAGTAGCATTACTCTTAATTTATTTTTTCTTTTCTTTGTGCTTTTTTTTCTTTTTTTACAGAACATCTCTCTTTTGCAAAAAGTAAATGTCGCATCTATCTTTTTTTTTCTATAGACTTTTCCCTTTACTTTGTTAACATAAAAATAGCCTAAAAAGAGAGTTTTTTTTATAAATAAAAAGTAATGAAGGATATATATGAATAAAAAAAAAATATTGATATTGATATCTATTTTTTTATTCTCAAGTTCATGTCTTGCAAGCCCTAAAAATAAAGTTTTTAGAAATATACGCATTTTAAATATATTACAATCACACATAATTAATGCGTATTGTGCAAACTTTGTTCGTATTGTATCTAATTCTGCCAAAATTTTTAGAGACCTTGAGCTTAACACAATTACAAAAAATAATGCAACAGTAAGTTGGCCCTCAACGGTCGGTCCTGCTGGAACATTTTTGGCAAGTGATGGACAAGGAAATCTTATTTATACAACTCCTCCTGGAGGGGGAAATGTATCTACTACTCTGAATTTTAATAGTAACAATGCAATTTTAACAACAGATACTCCAAGTGGACCGACTTTCTTAAAACAATCGGGAGTTCTTATTGATGCAGCTGATAATATAACAGGAGTAAACAATCTTACAGCAAATACAGTAACTGCTTCACTCAATGGCAACGCAACCTCAGCAACTAACTTTACAGGCCTTTTAGCTGGAGATGTCACAGGCCCACAAAATAATACCTCTGTAGAAAAAATTGGTACTCAAACAGCAGCTTATATCGAAGCTGGTGCAACTGCTGCAAATACTGCAACAGATGCAAATACTGCAAACAAAATTGTCAAACGTGATGCATCTGGAGATTTTAACGCAGGAACAATTACTGCTAATTTATCTGGAAATGCCACAAGCGCAACAAATGCAACAACAGCCATAAGTGCAACAACAGCTGCAAATTTTACAGGGTCTTTAACAGGTGACGTCACAGGAACTCAAGGGGCAACTGTTGTTAGTTTTGTTGGCGGACAAAATGCAGCAAGTGTCGCTTCAGGCGTTATAGCAGCAAACTCGGCAACCAATGCAAATACCGCTAATGCAATTGTCAAACGTGATTTATTAGGTAATTTTATTGCGAGTAGCATAAATGCAGACCTCATTGGTAACGTAACAGGAGACCTTACCGGAAATGCAGATACGGCTACAATAGCTGGAAGTGCCACTAATTTTTCCGGTTCTTTAGCCGGTGATGTAACTGGAGGGCAAAATACTACCGAAGTAGAAACTGTGGGGGGCCAGACTGCAGCAAATATTGCATCTGCCACTGTACTCGCAAACGCTGCTACATCTTCTAACTCCGCAGGTGCAATTGTCAGGCGTGATGGTTCAGGTAATTTTAGCGCTGGAACTATCACTGCAGATCTTGATGGTAATGCAACTACAGCGACAAACGCAACAAATGCTAATACGGCAATCAATTTTTCTGGTTCATTAGTTGGTGATGTAGTAGGCACCCAAGGTGCAACTGTTGTAACTAAAGTTGGCACCAAACCAGCAGACGAAGTTGCAGCTGCCACTGCAGAAGTGCAAGCCGCGACTTCAAGTGATTCAGCAGACACTATCGCCAAAAGAGATGGGTCTGGAAATTTTGCAACTAATATGATCACGGTAAATGGCATTATCTCCGCCAATAAACATGTAACTACAAAAGAGTATGTTGACAACGCAGTTGCTGCAGGACTTGTTGCAAAAGAACCTGCTCGCGTTGTAAGCACATCAAATATTACTCCCCTCAGTGGCTTGCCTACTATAGATGGTGTAAATAATCTGAGTGCCTCTGATAGAGTTTTACTTGTAGGACAAACAACTGCATCAGAAAATGGACTCTGGGTAATAGGCCCAGATCCCACTAACATTTGGGATCGACCTACCGATTTTGATACTGGCGACCAAGCCGAAGGAGCATATATACTTATCACTGAAGGGGATACCCAAGCAGGCTCAAGCTGGTTATGTATAACCCCTACAGCTATAATCGATACTAACCCTATAGAATTTGTACAATTTTCTTTAGCTGGTGCAACAACAGGAGCCAATGTTGGTTCCGGCACTGGCCAAGTCTTTAGAGACAAAACAGGTGTTACATTAAACTTTAGAACAATTGGTGGCGGAACACATCTATCAGTCGGAACTGATACACCACCAAATGAAATAACAATAGAAACAGATGCAGCAAGCGCTAACACTCCAAATACTATTGTCGCACGCGACAATATGGGAGCTTTTTCTACAACCCTAATAAACACATATTCACTCTATGTAGATGAAACACTCAAGTTGAATAACCAGTCAGAAATACGTTTTGAAGATGAAATAGGTGGTGAGTATGTAGGACTGCGAGCACCAAAAACAATTGGTTCTAGCTATACCGTAGATTTGCCAGCAAATCAGCCGCTAATAGGCCAATATTTACAAGCAATATCGCAATCTACTACACAATGGACAACTGTTGATGCACCACCAGCATCTACAAAAACATTTTATGTGACAAAAGCAGGAGATGATAGCAATGATGGTTCTTTCTCTGCTCCATTTTTAACAGTAAAAAAAGCAGTAGAAGAAGCTAATTCTATTGCATCTTTTACAAACCCAGTAACTATCGATATAGGGCCTGGTATTTATACCGAAAATAACTCGGGAGGACCCTTAACAATATCTACTAATGGAATAAGCATTAAGGGGAGTACCCAAAAAAGTACTATTATCATGCCACTTGACCACAGTAATTACCTTTTTTCTATAACCGTTGCCAATACTGAACTAACTAACTTGACTTTGAACGGAAACCCTGGGACAACTATAGCCATTGGAGCTATAAGTTTTGTTTCAGATAACCTTGGGTCAGCTCTCTTTAAAGAGCTTGAAATTTATAGCTTTGAAACAGGCTTGACCGCAAGTAGCGCAACTGGGCAACCTGTTATAGTATTTAAAAATAATACCGTAGCTAATAATGAAACAAGTATTTCATATACTAATATTCGATCTTTAATACAAGGCTCTCTCTTTAGGGGTACCCTCTCTAATATCCCTGGGAATAATGGAATATCATTAACAGGCACCAATTCTGAGATCGCTATCTTAGATTGCTTTTTTACTGCTTTTGAAACAGCTATCAACGTTACAGGCGGAGCTTACCTTCGACTCTTAAGTAGCAATATCGAAACCACATTAAATGGCATTGTTTGCGATGGCACAGCAAAGGCAAACATAGCAGACCTTAGTGTCACACTCAATGTTACAAACTCAATTAATATAGCAGTATCAGGAGCTGGAACAAAAGCTTATATAGAAGGATGTCTTTTTGATTGCGAAGATGCATCGGATACCTCTCAAGGCACAGCTATTAAAGTAACAGACGAAGCAGAAGTGTTTGTTTTTTCAAGTTCTATAGAAGAAGCAATTGTTGGTATCCAATGCGGGGAAACTGGAGATACAAATACAACGAAAGTAATAGCATCTGGCGTAAATATTATAGAAAGTGCAAATAAAGATATAATACAAAATGGAACTTCAACATTGCAATTTATTGGAGGAACCTATGAAACAAATAATATAACAATTACAGATGCTACTAATGTAGTAATATCAGCATTTGATCAACATGGTCACCTTGCAATAGGCAATACAACAGATATTGATCAGACAGTTTACCAAATGGAAAATGGACAAGCTATTCCACCAAGCGTTATGTATAGAAACAATTATTATGGACATAAAGGAACTGTTTATGAAAATCAAAACAATACACCTACCTGCAATGGAATACAGTCAGAAGATGATGACGCTAGTTATTATATCGTTAGCGGTGATAACACCAAAAAAGCTTCTCTTAACCTGATATCAGATACTGCAGACTTTGGAAGCGACAATAATATACGAGGATGGGAAATCTCCAAAAATGGCGCCCAAGCAGATCTTTCTTTTATCTATACTAATAACGACGCTGGCTTGCCAGCAATAGGCCCAAATACAATTATGCAGCTAAACGGACTTGATAACCAAGTAGAATTCCCAATAACAACTAATCCTACAAATGCAGTGGCAAAATTAATATGGGCTGGAGATACAAATTTATATCGAAGTGCTGCTAATATTTTAAAAACTAACGGAGATATTATTGTTGATGGTCTTACAGCAAGCAGAGTAGTAGTTACCGATGCAAGTAAAAAACTTGCATCAAGTGCTACTACTGAGGCTGAGTTAGGATACTTGGCAGGTGTTACATCGCCAATACAAGCTCAAATAGATGGAAAAGTTGCCAAAGCTGGCGATACTATGACCGGCATACTTACCGTTCCTGCTGGAACTGCAGGTAATCCATCTATACAATTTTCCGGAAGCACCAATACTGGAATCTCTGCAGCAATGGTAGATTCACTCTCATTTGACACCAATGGCAATGAACGCATAAATATTTCTCCCACAGGTATAGTTACCATTAATGGGTTTACTACTGCTGGTATAGTCCATAATAATGCAATTGGAGCATTATCAACATCACTTATAACTAATGCTGATATAAGCCCTACTGCCGCAATTGAGGATACTAAACTTGCAACAATAAGCACCGGCGGTAAAGTTGCAAATTCTGCAACAACTGCAACTAATGCAAACACACCAAATGCAATTGTTTCCAGAGATGCGTCAGGAAATTTTATTGCAGGAACTATAACAGCTAATCTCGCTGGTAACGTAACAGGAAATCTAATTGGAAACGCAGATACAGCTACAACTGCTGTAAATGCTACAAGTTTTACTGGCCCCTTAATTGGTGATGTAACAGGGACACAAGGTGCGACCGTTGTAAGCACTGTAGGTGGCCAAACAGCTGCTAACGTAGCAGCGGGAACTATCCTTGCTAATAACTCCACATCTGCAAATACAGCGGGCGAAATTGTAAGACGCGATGGTTCAGGTAATTTTAGCGCAGGAACTATTACAGCAAGTCTCACTGGTAATGTAACAGGAGACCTCACAGGAAATGCGGATACAGCAACAAACGCGACAAATGCTGTTACAGCAACCAATTTTTCTGGTTCATTAACTGGCGATGTAACAGGTACTCAAGGCACAACGGTTGTTAGCACTGTTGGAGGCCAAACAGCAGCTAATGTTGCATCAGCTACAGTAGCTGCAAATGCTGCAACTCCAAATAACACAGCAAGCACAATTGTCGAAAGAGATGGATCTGGAAATTTCTCTACAAATATGATTACCATAAATGGTACAGTATTAAATCCTACAGATGTCACAACAAAAGCCTATGTAGACAGTGCTGTCGCAGGAGGCCTTGTTGCCAAAGATCCTGCACGGGTTGTAAGCACGTCAAATATTACTCCTCTCAGTGGCCTGCCTACTATAGACGGCGAAAGTCTCGTTGCTTCTGATAGAGTTTTACTTTTAGGACAAACAACTGCTTCAGAAAATGGACTATGGAAAATAGGTCCAGATCCCACTAACATTTGGGATCGACCTACCGATTTTGATACTGGTGACCAAGCCGAAGGAGCATATGTTCTTATAACTGAGGGAAATACTCAAGCAGGTTCAAGTTGGCTATGTACAACTCCTACAGCCATTATCGATACTGATCCTATAGAATTTACTCAATTTTCTATTCCTGGTTCAACAGATGCAGCCAACGTTGGAGCTGGAACTGGTCAAGTATTTAGAGACAAAACAGGAAACACATTAAACTTCAAAACATTAGCAGGAGACACACATCTGACAGTTACCAATAATGCAGATGATATAGCACTCACAACAGATGCAACAAGTGCAAATACACCAAATACCATTGCATCACGTGATGGCACAGGAACTATTGCTGCAGACTTGACCGGTGCAGCATCACTTAACGTACTTAAAACTGGTGATACCATGACAGGTAATCTCAATATGGCAACACAATCTGAAGTGCGCCTTGAAGATGCCGCAGGCAGTGATTATGTCGGTTTACGTGCACCAGCTACTGTTGACTCAAGCTATACAATAGATTTACCAGCAAACCCACCTACAGCTGGACAGTTTTTACAAGCCACATCCTCTTCTGCCACAGAATGGGCATTGGTTGATGCACCACCTTCAGCAACAAAAACATATTATGTTACCAAAGCAGGCAACGATAGTAATGACGGCTCTTTCTCTTTTCCATTTTTAACTATTAAACATGCAATCGCACAAGCTGATTTAGTTGCAACCTCTACTTCTAATCCGGTAGCTATCGATGTTGGACCCGGCATTTATGTTGAAGATAATTCAGGAGGACCAATTACAATTAATAAAAATGGGATAAGCATTACAGGCCGTGCTGAAAAAAGAGTTATTATTAGTCCAGTTGACAACACAACTAATCTTTTTAACATAACTGATGCAAATATTGAAATGACAAACCTGACTCTTCAGGCAAATTCTGATTCTCCATCAACTGCTGCTGCGATCAATTTTGTTTCTGACGATCTTGATCAAAGCCTTTTTAAAGAAATTGAAATCTATGGCTTCCAAACTGGTCTTGCCGGGAGCAGTACATCAGGATTCCCTGTTATTATATTTAAAAATAACATTTTAGCCAATAATGGAACCAATATTTCATTTACTAATATTAGATCTTTAATACAAAGCACTCTCTTTAGAGGAACACTAGTTAACACACCTAGTAATACTGGAATATATCTAACAGGCGCTGATACTGAAATTGCAATTTTAGATTGCTTTTTTACTGCTTTTGACACTGCTATCAATATTACTGGAGGTTCTTATACCCGTATCTTAGCTAGTAACATCGAAACCACATTAAATGGAATTGTTTGTACAGGAGGGGCCAAAGCAAATGTAGTGGGACTGAATGCCACACTTAATGTTGCAGGTTCAATTAATTTAACTGCATCAGGAGCAGACACTAAAGTTTATCTAGAAGGATGTCTTTTTGACTGTGAAGATGTATCAGATATACCTCAAGGCACAGCTATAAAAGTAACAACCGGCGCAAAAATTTTTGCCTTCTCTACTTCTGTAGAAGAAGCGATTCTTGGAATTCAGTGTGGAGATCCCGGAGATACAAGTTCAACTGAAATATTAGCATCGGGAGTAAAATTGATAGATTGTACCGAAAATATAGATCAAAATGGAACCTCAAAGTTGCAATTTATTGCAGGTACATTTGAAATAGATAAAATTACTATTAATGATGCTACTAATGTCGTAATATCAGCATTTGATGAAGATGGCTACTTTACAATAGGCAACACAACAGATATTAATCAGATAATTTATGAAATAAATAACGGGCAAACAACTTTGCCACTTGTTGAATATAGAAATAATTATTATGGACATAAAGGTACCATTTATAAAAACCCAAATAACAATCCAACCTGTAATGGGATACAAGCAGACAATAATAATGCAAATTATTATGTGGTTACGGGGGACAACACCAAAGAAGCTTCTCTTAACTTGATATCAGATACAGCAAATATTGGAACTGATGATAACGTGCGTGGTTGGGAAATAACTAAAGAAGGCGCTCAAGCAAATCTAACTTTTGACTATAAAAATAATGATGCATCTGGTCTTGCTAACAGAGGACAAAATCCTGTTATGCAGTTAAATGGTTTTGATAACCAAGTTGAATTCCCAGTCGCAACTAACACTCCATTACCTCTCAACACAGTAGCAAAATTAGTATGGGCTACAGATACATATTTATATAGAGACTCTGCAAATACATTAAAAACTGATGGCGACTTGATTGTAGATAATCTTACAGCAAGTAGAATTGTCGTTACTGATGCAAGTAATAAACTCGCATCAAGCGCTACCACTGAAGCTGAGCTAGGGTACTTATCAGGTGTTACAGCACCAATACAAGGTCAGCTCGATGGAAAAGTTGCAAAAGCCGGAGATACTATGACTGGCACACTTACAGTACCCGCTGGAAGCGCAGCAAACCCATCTATACAATTTACTGGTAGCACCAATACTGGCATCTCTGCAGCAACTGTCAATACTCTCTCTCTTGATACTAATGGTCAAGAACGCATAAAAATTTCTCCAACTGGTACTATTGCTATTAATGGATTTACAACTACTGGAATAGTACATAATAATGTAAGTGGAGAGCTGTCAACATCGCAGATAGTTAACGCTGATATAGCTGCCGGAGCTGCAATTGAAGATACCAAACTTGCAACAATAACGACAGGTGGCAAAGTCGCTAATTCTGCAACAACTGCAACAAATGCCAATACTCCAAACACAATTGTTTTACGGGATGGATCCGGTAATTTTAATGCTGGAACGATAACAGCCGATCTTACAGGTAATGTCACAGGAAATCTTAATGGAACTGCAACATATGCAGAAACTACTGGTAGTACGGTTAATTTTTCAGGGTTCTTAACTGGTGATGTAACAGGAACCCAAGATAATACAGTAGTCGAAACTGTAGGAGGCCAAACAGCTGCTAACATCGCAGCAGCTACTGTTCTTGCAAATGCAGCAACATCCTCCAATACGCCAAGCACAATTGTTCGACGTGACGGATCGGGCAACTTTAGTGCCGAAGCTATAACAGCGGCAAAATTAATTTTAACTGGCGTACTTTGTGAGCAAGCAATACAAATAGCAGCTGCAACGACTGGAGGGTCTGTAACAGTTAATGCAACTACCTCTATCTTGATGTTAAATTCAGCAGGAAATGTTGATAATTATACTGTCAACTTTCCCCCTTCACCAACTAATGGACAAAAGTTTACTATTTTGACAAGAAACACTGGGAATACAGATATTAATTTAATTAATATAGGCGGAACCGGAGGAGCTTCGGTTGCGAATGCTATCTTACGGTTAAACCCAACAGATCGTTTAGTTGGCACACGTGGGGGCACCTCTGTTACCTATATTTATTATGCTGCTGATAATGCTTGGTATAGATGTGGCAGAGGATAAATAAAGCAACCACGGCCGAAAGGTCGTGGTACTAATTTTTTACAAATTTTTTACATTGCATCTTCGCTAAATATCTCCAAGACGCCTTTTGAGATATCGACCTTAATCGCTTTGATATCTGGTCTTTTTAAGAAAAATTTAGAAACAGGAACAGCAATAAAACTATGTATCTCTCTCTTGAGTGGCCTTGCCCCAAACTCTTTGCTGTAACCCCGTTTTGCAATTTCCTTTAGAATTTTGTCTGTATATTCAAGACGCAGGCCTCTCTCTTCTAGCCTATCTACAAGTTCTTTAAGTTTAAGTTTCGCAATTTTTTTAATATCATCTTCAGATAATCTTTTGAAAAATATTATGGCATCTATTCTGTTTAAAAACTCAGGTTTAAATTTGTGATATAAAAGCTTATCAACTTTTTCTTTTACTTTATCATCAATTTTTTTAGCATCAAGTAAAACTTCGGCGCCTATATTTGACGTCATTATGATGACACAATTTTTAAATGATACAGTTCTGCCTTGTCCGTCTGTTAGTTTACCCTCATCTAGTATCTGCAAGAAAATATTAAAGACATCAGGATGCGCTTTTTCTATTTCATCAAAAAGAATAATACTATATGGATGCCTGCGTACTTGTTCTGTTAATTGACCTCCTTCTTCATATCCGACATATCCTGGAGGAGCACCAATTAAACGTGCAACAGAATGTTTTTCCATATATTCTGACATATCTATGCGTATCATTTTGTGTGGATCATTAAATAAAAAATCGGCCAAAGATCTTGCAACTTCGGTTTTACCAACCCCTGTTGGTCCCAAGAATAAAAACGAGCCGATTGGCTTATTAGGATCAGCCAATCCTGACCTATGCACCTGTATTGCTGCAGATATTTTATCTATCGCTTCATCTTGCCCAATAACTTTTTTTTGCAAGATTTCCGGCATGTTTAATAATTTTTCTGACTCAGAAGCTTTTAATTTTTCTACCGGTATTTTTGTCCATCGCGAAAGCACGGTTGCTATATCATCCGCATCTACTTCCTGTTTTATTAATGTTGTTTCTACATGCTTTAGTTTTTCCTGCTGCTCTTCTAATTCTTTTTCAAGTTTTGCAATTTTCCCATATTTGATCTCTGATGCTCTTGCATAATCACCTTGACGCTCTGCTTGATGATACTCTATATTTGCATGATCAATTTCTTCTTTTAATTTGTTAATTTTCTCCAATGGAACTTTTTGAGTCTGCCATTTATTATATAAGGTTGCATGTTTTACTTTTAATTCAGAAAGATCCCGTTCTAAGTTATTAAGGCGTACTATTACCTCATCACCCTTTTCTTTTTTCAGTGCTACCCTTTCTATCTCAAGCTGTCTGATTTTACGATCAAGCTGATCTATTACTTCCGGTTGGGATTCAATTGACATTTTAACTAAAGAAGCTGCTTCATCAACTAAGTCAATAGCTTTATCTGGTAAAAATCTATCAGGAATATATTTCGTAGACAATAATACTGCATCGACTAATGCCTGATCTTTTATCCTAATACCATGGTGAAGTTCATATTTTTCGTTTAGCCCTCTCAAGATTGAAATCGCATCTTCTGGCGATGGCTCTTCTACTAGAACTTTTTGGAATCTTCTCTCTAAAGCTGCATCTTTTTCAATATATTTTTTATATTCCATTAATGTAGTTGCACCTATGCAATGCAACGAACCTCTGGCAAGAGCAGGCTTTAATAAGTTTGATGCATCCATGCCACCACCGGTAGCACCAGCACCAACTAACATATGCAACTCATCAATAAATAATATTATATTGCCCTGATTGTCTTCTATTTCTTTTAATAGAGCTTTCAGGCGATCCTCAAATTCACCTTGATATTTTGCACCTGCTATCAAAAGACCCAAATCAAGTGAATATATTTTTTTATTTTTTAGACTTTCTGGTACGTCATTGTCTACAATTCGCTGCGCTATCCCTTCGACTATGGCTGTTTTACCTACGCCAGGCTCACCAATTAAAACTGGATTATTTTTTGTTCTTCTTGATAATATTTGAATCACTCTTCTGATTTCTTCATGTCTTCCTATGACAGGATCAAGCTTTCCCTCAAGTGCCATTTTTGTAAGATTTTGACAATATCGATCAAGTACTTGATAGCTACTTTCTGCTGTTTTACTATCAACCTTTTTGCCTTTTCTTAAATTTTGCATATATTTCATTATAGTTTTTTTATTAAAATTATGCTGAGAAAAAAACTTACGGACATCTTCTGGCAAGTCATGTGTTTGCGCCCACTGCAATAGAAAATGTTCTAGACTTATATAACTATCTCCTAGCTGATCTGCCTCTTTTTTACATTGTTGTAAAAAATCTTGCAAACGAGGTGATACTCGCAGTTGATAACTTCCTGTTACTTTTGGTAAACCTTCCATTTCATTCTCAATGATACCTCTTAATTTAAAAACCGGTATGTCTAACAAGGTAAAAAATGATGAACAAAATTCATTATTTAAACAGGCTGCAAGGGTATGAATGGGTTTTAATGTAGAACTCGAACGATCTCTTGCAATAGCTGCACTTTGATTTATCAAATCCTGCGCAGCATTGGTGAATGATTCGCTATTCATATTCTTCTCCAAAAAATAACTTTTTATTTTTTTAATACTAATTTTTTTAACACTAAAAATAGTTTAGAAAAAATAATACTCAGCATGCAACAAAAAATTTTTTGCTTAAAAATTTATTTATTTTTTTCTTTTTTTATTCGAGATAAGAATCTTGCACTTTTTTATTTTTTTATAATTCCAGAGAAAATATATCTTTGATATTATCTCTTTTGCGTTTAATCTCTTTTTTTTTATTTTTATAAGCAATTTCTACAGGAGGAAGTTTTTCTTTATAGTAAAAATTTTGCATATTTTTTTCTGCAAGTTCTTCTTTCAAAACTCTTACAAGCTTAAATGTCTGATGTGCATCAGATGCTGCATATTCCGTTGCTAAATCTAATGGCACCTCAGAAAAGTTTCTGTATCCGTTGCCAAAAACAGCTTCTTTAAAATCTATCATCGTTTCATTAAAATATTCTTCAGATAGATCTTTCAAGCCATTACGCCTTTTTCTTGTGGCTACACAGCGAGCTGCAATTAAGCTATCAAATGCAAGACCTTGCAGGTCAATGCCCATCGCATATAAAAATTTCATATCAAAAAGAGCATTGTGCAAATATTTTCCTATTTTTTCATTTTCAAAAATAGGCTTAAAATATTTTATTACTTGTTCTTTCGTTAGCTGCTCTCCTGTAATCTTGTGCCTAAACGGGATATAATAAGCCTCACCTTCTTCAATGCAGACTGATATTCCTATACACTCACATGAAATGGGATCAAAGCCTGTGGTTTCTGTATCCAACGCAAAGGATTCGCAACCCTCCAACTTACAACAAAGATTTTGTAATTCTTTTTCATTCGTTACACAAATAAAGTTATACACAGTTATAAACTCCCGTTATAAGATTAGCCATAATTTGATTATAGCTTTATCACAGGAAAAGAAAAGCAAAATCACAAAGATAAAAACTTACTATCAACTCTTAGATAACAACTTTTCTTCGTTTTCTTGGATTAAGAATCTCATCTCGCAAACTTAAAATATCTTCTCTTAAACGCTTTTTTGTTTCTCGGGGAAAAAAGTTTTTACTTCTATCATTATTTTGTATTGCTTTCTTTTTATCTTCATACAAAACTTTTTCCCGCGAAAGAATTTCTTTATAAACCTGTTGATCCAGTTGTTTTTTTTGTAACTTTTTTTGAAATACTTTAACAATTTTTAATGTTTGGTGAGCATCAGCTGCTGCATATTTTGTTGCTAAATCTAATGGCACCTCAGAAAAATCTTTATGCCCATTATCAAGAACCGCTATTTTAAAACTTATCATCGTTTCACCAAGATATGCTTCTGAAAGAGATTTTAAATCGTGCTTTTCATCTAGATCAATACAACGTGCTGCAAGAGAACTACAAAATATAGGACCTTTTACATCAATGCCAACTGCATACAAAAATAGTATATCAAACTCAGCATGATGAAAATATTTCTCTATTTTTTCATTTTCAAAAATAGGCTTTAAATATTTCACAACTTGCTCTCTTGTCAATTGCTCAGACTCAACGTTATGGGCAAACGGAATATAAAAAGATTCACCTTCTTGTATGCTTATAGAAATCCCTACACACTCATTTTTTAATGGGTCAAACCCTGTTGTTTCTGTATCTAAAGCGAAGGCTTTGCAAAGCTTTAGTTTAAGATAAAGATCTTGTATTTGTGTTTCATTTTTTACTAATTTAAAATTATATTTATCAGCTAGACACCCCTTATATTCATTATCCATGGCACCCGTATAATAAAAATGAAAAGAAGAAAACAATAAAGTAATGCAAAAAATAAAATAGAAAGAATTACTTTTTCTTATATAGAACATAAACTATCTCCCGTAAGCTAAATGTGACCTTTATTTTAAAGTCAATCTCTCACACAAAATAGTTTTTTGCAACTTCTATATAAAAAAAGCTAACTAAAGATAAAAACAATGTTTCGTCATAAAAATTATTAAGCAAATGCTCTGAAAAAAAACTATAGAAAAAAATATTTTTTATATTTACTTTTATTTTACTCATCAAACACCTCTCATTATCAAGATATCACACTAACAAGATAGTAAAAATTTATGAAAAGTTTTCATGTTTACATTCTCGAGTGTAGCGATAATTCTTATTATGTAGGACATACCGATAATCTTGAACAAAGGTTAGAACAACATTTACTAAGTGAAACCAATAGTTATGTATCCTCTAGAAAGCCCTTTAAGCTCGTTTATTCTGCACCATGCGGAAATAGAGATTATGCTAAACAAGCAGATGCTTCGTCAGGCTCAGCACGATCGGGGTTGAAGGGTTGGTCTAGAAAGAAAAAATAGGCATTGATAAATCAGGACTTTGATCTGTAAAAAAAACTTGCCAAGAAAAAGTTTAAAAAATAAGGATTCACCCTTCGTTATGCAAGTCATAAAATGACTTACTACGGAAAAAATTTTTGGATTTGAAGAAACCTTTAGTGCCTTTTTAGCATGAGATTTCTATACTATCCATACTGTTGTACACGTATAACAAAAATATATAATATTTACAAAAATATCATAAACCCTAAACTCCACACCAAAAACTCAAATAGAAACGCTACTCATTTTTTAAGCAAAAAATTTGACTTATTGCTAGATTTGCTTATAATTTCTCTAGGTATATAATTTTTTTAATATAACAAATTAGGGTATAATTAGGGGCAAAATGAACAAATATTTCAATTTTAAAAGTTTCCTTGTTTTTTGTATAGCAATATCTACCAGCTCTCTGCATTCAAAACTTAAATATGACCCTCGGTCAGTAATTTGTAATAAGCAAGAGGATTATATAAAGCAAATTGCTAAAAATTATTGTTCAAATTTGAAAGATAGAAAAAGAGGAGAAGAGCCAGAACCTGAAATCACAAAGGCTGCTGCATCTCAAAACTTTAAGGGTATTAAAATGCTCGTTAAAAACGGCACAGACCCTAACACTAAAAATGCTGATGGCTTTACTCCTATTATGACCTATATTATTAGTGATTACATTGCAAACTTTGAAACAAACGAATATATCAAAGAAAATAAAGATAATATCGGTTCATTTTTCGCCTCCGTAGGCTCTTCTGTAGGTTACTTAGTATCTGGAGATAAAAAAACAAAAATCGTAGAGTTTCTTTTAAAACAAAACGCAAACCCAAATGTAAAAAATAAAGAAGGGCAAACAGCTTTAATGCTCGCCGCTTATTTAAACCAAGTAGAAATGACCAAACTATTTCTTAAAAATGGTGCTGACATAAATGCTCAAGATAATAATGGCAATACTGCTTTACTTTTTGCAACATGCAAAAAGAATGACAAAATAATAAAAGTTCTTTTAGAAAACAAAAATAAAGACAATAAAATAGATGTAAATATATCCAATAATCATCTTTGCTCACCGTTAAAAATTGTTGCTCGTGAAAAAAAAGATATCGAGCTATTAGAACTTCTATTAAAACATGGTGCTAATAGCAATATAAAAGACAATAAAGGTAATACCCCACTTATGGAAGCAGTATCAAAGGGGAACTTCAAAGTAGCCAAAAGGCTAATTACACATAAAGCAGATGTTAATCTTTTGAATAACAAGGGAAATTCTGCACTTAAAATAGCAGTTAAAAAAAATAACATACATATTGCAAGATTACTCTTAGAAAAGGGCGCTGATAGCAATATTAAAGATATAAATAGCCGTACTCCTTTACATAAAACAGTATCTCTTAAAAACTATACACTTACAAAATTATTAATTGATCACAAAGCTGATACTAACCTTGTTGATGATAATGGTATTTCTGTGCTTGCAATCGCCGCTCAAAATAATGATCTAAAACTAGCAAATCTTCTTTTGGACAAAGGAGCAACTGTTAACATTCAAGACCATGAAGGAAAAACACCTCTTATAGAAGCTGTACAAAGTAAAAATCTTAATCTCGTAAAGCTACTTGTAGGTAAGGGCGCAATTATTAGTACATTTGATAACAATTTAAATACAGCACTTAAGGTTGCTGTCCAAACAGGCAACACAAGTATCGTCAAATATCTTATTGAAAATAAAGCAGATATTAACTTTAAAGATATGAATGGTCAAACACCATTAATGGTAGCCGTATCTGCCAATAACATCTCTATGACAAAATTACTCTTGCAATATAAGGCAGATCCAAATATTCTTGCTACAAATGGAGATTGTACACTAAAATTAGTAGATGCAAAAAAAGGCAATAAAATACGAAACTTACTTGTCGCAAATGGCGCTCAAGAGCAAGTAGAAAGTGATATAACCAACTTAATCCCTGAGTTGGAAACAGAAATCCCAAGCAACACTCAAAAAATAGTAGCTAATAATAATAATAATAATAATAATAATAATGCGAATAATACATCTGCCGAATTGAGTACAGAAATTATAGATGAAACAAAAAAAATGCTCGAAAGTGATGCTAAAAATCTAGTATCCGAGTTGGACAATTTTGGTACGGTCGTTGCAAATGCATAACTTTCTTTTTCTTAGTTAAATACTACTATTATCTTTCTAGTCGCCTTATTTTACGCATTTCTTCTGCCTCTTTTACAATTCGATTAATTCTGTGTTGACTAATACCAACCTCTTTTAATTTGTCAATATTTTTTTTTATCTCCCGACATAAGACAATATTTTTCTCTATAAGCCTCCTTTTTTGATTACTAGAAAGGGTAGACAATGCAGTGATAGGGTGAATTCCTAATCTATCTATTAATACAGCAAGACTTCCCTCTTGAGGATAAGACCAATCAATAAGCTTCATGCCAACACATTCGGCATATTGTATTGCCTTACTTGTAAATTTGGTATTAGTGATTACCAATGCCAGATGATTCTTCTTTTTGTACATAGGCTTTTGCATATAATAAGCTTGAATATCATCAAAACGAGCTTTGCTATAAAGTACCGGCTGGATATCGCTCTTTCTCCCTTGTCGAATATGAAACTTACTTTCAACAAAGTGATACTTATTCTCTTTCTTGAGAACAAGGTCAATTTCATAAGAGATACATTTTCCCGGAGCAATCTGATTCAAAAAAACGTTATATCCTTGCTCTTCAAAAAGTTTGGCTAAAAACTTTTCTAAAGGAAACCCTGAAGGTCCAAGGTCATAAAGAGCCTTTTTTAAATTATAACGTGCAGCAGCAGGAGATCTTTGGCTCACAAGTGCATTAAATGCATATCGATAGATATCTGAGGTTGTCTTCAAGTCAGTTCTCCTTATAATTTCTTGGACTAATTCTTCAATAATCTTTTCTGATACCCCAGATCTTAATAATGATCTCTTAAATTTTTTTATATCAAATGATTCTTTCTGGCCAGAAGCTTTTGTAATTATGCGCATATTTGCTCCACTCTTCTTCTTTTTGTTTAAAATATTTCACTTTATCTTAATAACAGCCGAATTTTTAATAGTAAATAACTAATACTATCCTCTATTTTTAATTTACATAAAATTAATAATCACTGCCCCCCAAATGGTCAGTATAAAATTCCCTAATGCATACGGTACAGAATACCCAAGCGCAGGTGCTGAACTATCACACTCATCTTTTAATACATTTAAGGATGGCGTTGCAGTGCCCGCACCGGTTAGTGCACCAAACAATAATACTGGATTTAATTTAAGAACAAAATATCCAAAGATCATACTTAAAATATGAGGTATCAACGTTAACCCGGCCCCTGCAAAGAACAATTTTGCACCATGGATTTGCAATGCATAAACCGCTCTGGGGCCTGCAGTCAGCCCAACACATGCAATAAACAGGTTTAATCCTAGATCTGAAAGTACCCATTGAGCGCCATCAGGAAATTGACCGAATGTCGGATGCACAAATCGCAACCAACCAAAAAATAAACCTGATAGAAGCACTCCTCCACCAACACCAAGAGTTAATGGAACTATACCAAGCTTAACAGTCGCCAAACCTAACAATGTTCCAAGAAAACAGCCAAATCCAACCATGGCAAGATCAGTAATCTTTGTTTTTCGTTTTATATATCCAATAGCTTTGGCAAACTTTTCTACATTACTCTGCAAACCAATAACATATAAAATATCACACTTTTGAATAACAGTATTCTTTTGTAAGGGTAACTCATGTCCTAATCTTGTTATTTTATTTACAAAACAGTTTTTGCAATATGGATGTATTTCACCTAATTTTTTCCCTGTAACTATAGATTTTGTCACACATATCCGAAGCATTTCTGGCGTTATGCTATCCAAAATTGGATCTTGAACTTCAGGGCCAATCATATGATTCGCACCTATAATGTTCTCTCTTTCCCCAATTATCAAAAGTAAATCACCCACATATATTCTTTTATCAGGAGTTGGCTCCAATATTTGATTGCCTCGTTTTATTTTCTCTACGCTTACTTTGTTTAAAAATAAAGTTTCTACATCACTTATCTTTTTTCCCTCTAAATCTTTACTTACAGCACGGTACACTCTGATGGTAGGACGCATATTCCATTGGAAAGAATCAGAAGATAGCTGAGTCTCTTTTATACCTGAAAGTTCTGCTTCTATCTGTTTTGCCTCACCCTTAAGATCTATTTTTAATAGCTTTGGAACCAATCGATAAAAAAAGATCAAGCCCGCAACGCCAAAAACATAGGTTATCGCATAAGCAACTGCAATATTTGAGGTAAGTATTGTTTTTTGTGCAGCAGAAATAGATAAATTTCTTATGGCACCCTCAGCCGTACCAATAACAGAAGATTGTGTAAGAGCACCACTTAAAAGGCCAGCCGTTGTTCCTTTATCAAATCCAAATAGCTTGCCAAACCATATTGCCGTTATAAGCCCAATTATGGCAAAAAAAATAGATAAAATAATATAGTTTAACCCTTCTTTTTTCAGGCCACTGAAAAATTGTGGGCCAACCTTATATCCAATCGTAAAAATAAATAATCCAAAAGCAATTGTCTTTATCAGCGGCGTTACTGCAACATCCATCTGTCCTAATAAAATTGCTGCCAACAACACACTTGCTGTTGCCCCAAGACTAAACCCAAAAACTTTAATCTTTCCCACATAGTACCCAATTGCCAATGAAAGAAATATTAAAATTTCTGGATAATTACGACATAGAGATACTACGTCGTGTATTATATCTTGAAATATCATTACTTTTTCCCTTTTTCAATTTTAATTCTAAAACTATGCGCTATGGGCCTAAAAAAAATAATGAATTAAAATCGCCACAAATGCAGCTACACCTAAAACAGAAACCATAATTCCAACATATACAGATAGATTAAATGGTGCTTTATACTGACAACCTTTACTTTTGATACACTTTATTTTGTGTTTATGTTGAACCAAAGCCAAAACTATAGAAATAACACCAACAACGATCAAAAGCTGCCCAATAAATCCTACAGCTTTAATTATAAACTTTTCATAATGCTCTGACCTCATAAATGCAAGAACACTACCAAGCGCAAAACCTAGACCTATCAATGTCAACCCAACTTGAATCCACTCCAATAATGTTTGCTCAGCAATCTCGCAACTATTGAGCACATCTAAATCTTTTTCGCGATCATCAGTTACCACAGCTTCCCCTTTTCTTTTTTATTTATCTTACATGCCCCCACCTACTAAAAGCTGAAGGTACCATAGATTAACTCTCTTCATCTTACATAGATATAGCAATATAATCAAAATCTAAACTATTTATTTTACCCAATCTCTTACTTAATATAAAAAAGAGCCTCGCATTTGAGATTCTTTTTTTACAAAAAACATATAAGATATTATCTTATTTACTTTTTATGCAATTAAAGACTTAGCTTTTCTAAATGGCCATGTAATCGCATCCTTTATAGACTCCCAAATAGTTGGCTTGCCAGGAGCAGAATCAACAGGCTCCATCCCTAATTTAATTTTTAATTTACGAATCGTTTTTTTTGCCACTTTAGGATCAAAATCCTTTTTCTTTTGATCCATTAAAGAAAATCTTATTCCAACATATTCAACATTATGTTTTTTTGCTGCTTTTTCGACCGATTTCACATTAATTACTTTATCATCAAGTAGAATAATTTTTTTTGGAGTATAATTTATTTTTTTAAGAAATTGGAAAAGTTGCTCTCCTTTATCATTGCTTCCAGTAAATATAATCCCTTTAGAATATTTGCCCACATATTTCAGATCTAGTTCTAAGTCTTTATCATATAAGCTATTTTTTGTGAGATCTATGTTAATTTTTTTTAATCGCTTTATTGTCCTTTCTATAACCGGAATTGATCGATTAGTAAGCGCAATCACTGGAATTTTCTTTTTTTGTAAATCATTTACAATATCTGGAGAATTGGATAGTGGAATTAACGTAGTATATTTAGTAAGCAAAAAAAAGATAGAAAGAACTAACTGAAATGCCCCTTCATGTGACAACCCTTTTTTCTTAAGATCTTTAGTTTTATACCACACCCACGGTTCAATATCCATGGAAACTACTGCCATCGTATTATCAATATCAAAGATTACAAGTGTATCTTCATCTACATATTTGTACACTGTTGCCAAATTATCACTCTCTACAATAAGTGCATATGTATGTAATTGCGCAAATAATAATGCTAAAAATATAACCTTTTTTATACCCTTTTTAATCATCACTTCTCCCTTTACTTACTTTTTTGGACACGGACCACCATGGTGATCCGCAAAACAATAATAGCAAAATCCACACCCACATTGTGTACATACAATATAATTACACCCCCCATTTTTTTCAATTCTCACCCCACAATCTGGGCACGCCTTTGTATTTTTTTCTATCCATTCTTGGCTTAACCTCTCTTGCTCCCCCTTTCTTGTTTCAGCAACTACTGAAAATAAACTTAGCAGCAAAACGGCCACCCATAAATACCTCATACTTACCCTTCTTTTTATATATACTTTTTTATATACACTTTGATAGATTTTACTATGATATTAACAAAGTTTTTTGTAAATAAGCCAATATTTAATAAAGGTTATTCGTGAAAAAAAATAAATATACCATTATTGTTACTATACAATATGGTTCCCATTTGTATGGAACAAACACACCAGAATCTGATCTTGATATCAAGGGAATATATCTTCCTTACGCAAGGGATATACTACTGCAAAGAGTAAAACCAGCTATCACTGAACTACGGCATAAAAAAAGAGGTGAAAAAAATATACCGGAAGATATAGATTATGAGCTTTATAACCCAGAGAAATATTTAATTTCACTTGCCAAAGGACAATCTTTTGCTTTAGAAATGCTATTTGCTCCTGACTGGGCAATACTTGACACACCAGATAAAATCTGGGAAAAAATTAGAGAGCTTGCTCCAAAAATTTTGACAAAACAAGCAGCTTCTTTTGTTAATTATTGCAAGCAACAGGCATATAAATATTGCTTTAAAGGTGCAAGGTTAGCAGCTGCAAGACTTGTCCTTGGGTTACTGGAAACAAAAGAAAAAAATTTGGGCACAACCACAAAACTCTCTGCCATTTTAGAAGAGTTAGAAAAACTTGCACAAAATAACGAATATCTTTCTCTCATCAAAGATGATAAAGATAATACTTATTTTCAAATTTGTGGCAAAAAAGCATTATTAACAGCATCGATAAAATCAGCACGTATACTTGCTGAAAAAATAGTCAGTCGAGCACTTGAAGCAGAAAAAAGTAAGGGCTCAGACTGGAAAGCATTGTCCCATGCCGTTCGTATAGGTCATCAAGCAATAGAATTTTTGACAACGCACAAGATGACGTTTCCACGCCCTGAAGCTGCACACTTGCTTGCTATTAAACAAGGCAAAATTAGCTTTGAGCAAGTTACTCAAGAAATTGAGCAATTATTAACAGATGTACAAAAAGCAGCCCAAGAATCTACTTTGCCTGAACATTATGATCAAGAAATTATAGATAATTTTATTGAGAAAATTTATTTAAAGCAGGTAATAGAAAGCAAAAAATAAAATATCTTGCGATCATAAAAATCTTATAATCACAAGATATTTATTTTAAAAAACCAAACTACTGAGCTGCAGGAAATCTTATAGCAGCTGAGGATATATAAGCTGTTTCAAGCTCATCTGGTAAGGCATCTGTTCTATCAAAAGCAAGCAAACAAAAATCTCGTGGATTTGCACCAGTACCACTCATAGTAGTTGTTATCAGATAATGGTTTGTATTAACCTCATTAAATGGTGAAGCAGTATTTGTTGGTTGTACAATTGTAACAGGGTCAAACGTAGCTTGCTCATCAGTAGGATCTGGATTTGCATTAAAAGCTTCATTATGTGAACGATAGGCAGCCCTAACCCTTGCTACCAAATCTCCAGAATCACCTTCTCCTTGTTGACTTGAAACAGTAAAGACATGCAAATCAACATAATATGGCTGAGTCGAATCCCAACCGTATGGAATACTAAATTTTAATGAAACAGGTTCTTCATACTCAGGAGACGCAGTAGAGTGAAACTCCCAAATTGAAAATTCTACTTCAGAATCACCTGCCGCATCGCCAAACATATCTGTCAAAATCTTGTTCGGTTGATCATTTCCATGAGGCGAAGTCATAGAATTTGCATTGAATTGCAATTCATAGAAACCTACGGGACCGGCTGGACCAGTAGCACCAGTGTCACCGGTAGCACCGGTTGAGCCAGTTGGACCTGTTGGACCTACATCACCTTGTATACCTTGTGGACCTTGTGGACCTATTGGACCTTCATCACCTGTAGCACCCGTTGCACCTGTGGCACCCGTAGCGCCAGTTGCACCATCTTCACCAGTAGCGCCTGTAGCACCCGTAGCGCCAGTTGCACCTGTAGCACCCGTTGCTCCAGGATTGCCCATTGGACCTTGAGGGCCCACAGGACCTTGTGCACCTGTTGGCCCTGTTGGACCAGTTGGTCCCTGTGAAGGACCAGTACAACCAGTTGCACCAGTAGGGCCAGTAGGGCCAGTAGGACCTACTGCACCATCCCCAAATATTTTACCCTTCACGCAAAGATTTCCACATATTCTTACATCATTTTGCACAGCCAATGCACACGCAGTAAGTAATTTCTGCACCAGAACATTCTTCTTGAACCTCTTACAACTCCGGCCAAAAGCCCTAGTTGTAACAAAAAGAATAAACAATAATGGAAAAATTAAAGTTTTATACTTATAACAACACTTCACCCTTCGACACTCCTTTCGAAATAATAAAAATTAATAAAACATAAAAATTAACTTCTATCTACATAACAAGCTAAATTTTTTTGTAAATAATCAAGATCTGGTTTTACTTGCAAAGCCTTCCTCACTGCTAATTCTCCAATCTCATATTCACCAACATACCATGCACAACGACTCAAAAGATCATACCTCATAAAATTATACAGATCTTGTTCTATAAATAAAACATCTGACTCAGGATATGACAATTCTACTGCTTTACAAGCAAATAAGAAGCACAAATTCTTATCTCCCTTTTTCCAATAATACTCGGCTAAACGAACCAACGGTTCTACTCGAGTCGGGCGATATGCCCAAGCTTCAAGATAATAGTATAATGCTTTTTCCCACTTGTTTAGATGCTCATATGCCTGAGCCAACCTGTATAATGCCATAAAATTTTCCTCCTCCCATCCATTCATACTTATACGATGCTTATACCATTTACATGCATTTTCCCAATCACCTAAACATGCACATGTTTGGGCCAAATAAAAAACAGTACGACAATGTTCAGGATTGCGTTCGTGTTCATTTAAAAGTAATTTGTAATCACGAACCCACCTTTTTCTTGATTTTTCTTGACCATAGACAGATGACTTTCGCTTAAAAAAAATATTATTGGGCACTCCCTTCCTCGTACAATAATCAAGCACTTCATGTACAACTCCAGAAAAACAGATATCAGAATTCAATCTTATAAGACGCGCAGTATAAAAATCTAAACTATCACCAATAATACGTACAAGATATGCCAAACAATTGTCATCTTTATGTTCTTCACAAAATTGTATTAGCTCTTGGACATTTTGCATATACCATTCTGCATCTGGCATAAGCATAAAATAACCGTCTTTAAATTCTTCTCTCGCCAACTCTAACGCTCTATTTCGTGAGGTGGCAAAATCAACAAATGGCTCTTGTTTTATTACCCCATTTTGCACGTGATACTCTTGAAAAAACTCTCTTGTTACAGCAATTGTTTCATCTGTAGAACCTGTATCAAAAATCAAATACGAATCTATACCTGCATCAACAAATGGTTGTAAGGTATCTCTCATAACAGCTTCCTCATTTTTCACCATGAGAACAACAACTAAAAGAGGATCATAGGCCTGTGCAAAAAAAGAACAAGAAAAGAGAAAAATAGATAAAATGAAAGAATAAAAATAGATTTTCATTAATAAACCTTTCTTATTTTTTATAATTTTTCACCTGCTAAAAACAACAATAATGCCGCAATAGCACTTACAATAGCTGCATATATAAATGCAGCTCCTGGTTTTATCTCCCAAAGGGCTCCTGCAATAATACTTGCAGGCAACGCTGCAAGACCTATAACAGTATGATATGCACCAAGGCTAGTTCCTTGTAACTCACCTTTTGAAAGATCAGAAACAAATGCCCGTTGGTTTGCATCAACCATAGCCTTTACTGTACCATAAGCTGCAAATAGCAAAATAAAGGGAATTATTGTATCAAAAAAGCAAAATCCAAGCGTCGTCAGCGAAAAAAGAGAATATCCCATTAACAATACTTTTTTTCTGCCAATTTTATCTGAAAGATACCCGAATGGAATGGCAAGCCCTCCATAAAAAATATTAAACAATATATATAATAATATTGGTACACCAATGGTATATTTACCCATAAAAGCAGTTTGTGCTTTTAATATAAAAAACATATAACTAAAATTTGCCAACGCATAAAATGCTGAAATAATCAGAAATAATTTTAGTTTGTTTGGCAATCCTAAAAGTGTTACTTTAAGCGTTATATCTTTTTTGGAAGCCCCCTGTTCTTTAACAAAATAAATTGGAATTAAAGAAGTAAATGCAATTACTGCCGAGATTACAATAATTGTCCTAAATCCAAGCCCCATAAACCAAAAAAGTATAAACGATATTATTGAACCTAAAATTGCACCCCCTGTATCAAAGGCCCTATGAATACCAAATCCTTTTCCTTTTGCATCCGGCATTGATTCTGCAATTATCGCATCTCTTGGCGCATCTCGCAATCCCTTACCGATTCTTTCAAGACCAATAAATAATAGTACCTGCTGCCATACTTTAGATAACGCAAGCATAACTTTAAACACAGAAGACAAAAGATATCCAGAAAATACTAATTTTTTTCTTTCTCCTGTTTTGTCAGAAATATATCCAGAAACCACCTTAAGTAAACTTGTCACACTTTCTCTCATGCCACCGATTAAGCCGATAGCAATACCAGCCCCCCCCAATGACGCAATAAACATCGGCAATATTGGCAATATCATCTCACTACTAACATCATTAAGAAAGCTTACTATTCCAAGTAAAATTATATTTAAAGAAACTTTACTCCCTTTTTCCATCAACGCACCTTCTTTTTTAAATTTTTTATTACTACAAAACTAGTTATAGCATATATCAAACTATAATAATATTTACTTCAAAAATAAAAAAACACTTGAAAAAATAATTTCATTTTTGTTTTAGTAATAAAAGAGATTTTTTTTATTTTTAATCTTAAAAAAGGAGTAAAGATTTGAAAAAGATAACTATTTTTTCCACAGTAACTATTATTTTTGTAATAGCCATTGTCGCATTATTTTTTTATCGACAAACAAAAGAACTTGCTAAATTAAACACCCTTCAAAAAGATGCAACATCAATAACTAAAAAGATACAAGAAAAATTTTTGCAAGAACTACCATTAAAAAATGAAAAGGATTTTGAGCTTACACAACACAATCTTATAGCAAGGCCAAAACACCTTGTCATTCGTAACAAATCTGGACAGGCTATCTGGAACCTAGATAAATACTCATTTATCGATCTTGCTCCTGATTCAAAATCTCCAAGCACGGTTAATCCAAGTCTGTGGCGACAGGCAAAACTCAATATGTCTTATGGTTTATATAAAGTAACTGATCGCATCTATCAAGTTCGGGGTTATGATATTTCCAATATTTCCTTTATCCAAGGTAATACTGGCTGGATTGTCTTTGATCCACTTGTTTCTGAAGAATGTGCAAGGGCCGCTTTAAAGCTCGTAAACAAACATTTGGGAAAACGACCAGTTGTAGCTGTTGTCCATAGCCATAGTCATACAGACCATTATGGTGGCGTAAAAGGGGTAGTTACAGAACAAGAAGTAAAAGAAGGCAAAGTGAAAATTATTGCACCCCACGGGTTCATGAATGCGGTTATCAGTGAAAATGTTTTGGCAGGCAATGTTATGAGTCGTCGCGCCATGTACATGTATGGTGCACTGTTACCAAAAGAAGTAAAGGGACAGGTTGACGCCGGCCTTGGTAAAACAAATTCGATTGGAACTATTGGGCTTATCAAACCAACTAAAAGTATAACAAAAACAGGTCAAGAGCTAACAGTTGATGGCGTTAGAATGATTTTTCAATTAACTCCTAATACAGAAGCTCCAGTTGAAATGAACACCTATTTTCCACAGTTTAAAGCGCTTTGGATAGCTGAAAATTGTACCCACACTCTTCACGGTCTTTACACTATACGTGGAGCCAAAGTAAGAGACGCATATGCTTGGGCTTACTTCATAAATCAAGCAATCGAGCTATATGGCAGCAAGTCTAATGTGATATTTGCAGGACATCATTGGCCTATTTGGGGAGAAAAAAATATTTTAAAATTCTTAAAGAAACAACGAGATATGTATAAATTTATTCATGATCAAACATTGCGGCTCGCAAATCATGGCTACACCATGCTTGAAATTGCTGAAATGCTAAAACTTCCAAAGTCGTTATCAAATGAATGGTTTAACCGAGAATATTATGGAACGCTTAACCAGAATGTCAAAGCTGTATATCAAAAATACCTTGGGTTTTATGATGGAAATCCAGCAAACCTTCACCCATTACCACCACAAGAAGCTTCAAAAAAATATGTAGAATTTATGGGCGGCGCTGACAAAGTCATAAAAAATGCCCGCAAATCATATAAAAAGGGTGAATATCGTTGGGTTGCGCAAGTCATGAATCACGTTGTATTTGCTGATCCAAATAATCAAGAAGCACGAAATTTGGAAGCAGACGCTTTGGAACAACTTGGCTATCAGGCCGAATCTGGCCCGTGGCGCTGTGTTTATTTGATGGGCGCCAAAGAGCTCAGAGAAGGTGTCAAACCACAACCCTCTCTCCAAACAGCAAGTCCTGACACTATTAAAGCAATGCCTGTTGGCAAATTTTTAGACTTTCTTGCTATTCGCTTAAATGACAAAAAAGCAGAAGGAAAAACAATGACATTTAATCTTAACATCACCGATAATAATAAACAAAAAGAACAATACGTTATCACCCTAGAAAATTCTGTATTAAATTATCTCCCAAACAAACAAGAAAAAGATGCTGATGCGACACTCTCAATGGCACGAGAAACATTTAATAAAACTATGACCCAACCAGGAATGGTTAATAAAAAAATCGCATCAGGTGACATAAAAATTACTGGCGACCAAGAAAAGCTAAAAGATTTTCTTGGAATGCTCGACACATTTGATCTTTGGTTTAATATTGTCACGCCATAATAATTTGAGTATAACATTCCCCTTTTTTTTAAAAAACCAAAATAGGGCCTGTTTTTCCACAGGCCCTATTTTTTTACAATATTTTATTTACGAATATTTATCACGAATCACCTTAATAATAACCACCAAACCGCTCTTCTTGCTGAAGTTGTCTGGCATACTCTGCATCTCTATCTATCTGTTGAGGATCCTGATATCCTGGTTGTGCTTGTGCTCCGGCACAACGATAGAGGTCATGAACGCTACCAGTATAAGCTTCTCCACTTCTAGGGTGCACATAATCACAGGCATAACAGAATTGTTGTCCGCATCCAGCAACACGACCACCATACTCATCTTCAATTTTACAGGTCATATGGTTGCAGCCTTCTGATTTTTTAATTAAGACTCCACATCCGGGACAAGCCTTAATACCTTCTCTTCTCATATATTCTTGATTTGCTTGTTCTTCTTCAGTTTGATTTTCAGGATGTTGTGAAAGTCTTACATGTTCTTCACATGTTGTTACATTTGAATGAGTTTTTAAGCATTTACCACAGAACTCATGATTACAATATGGACATGCACGAGTCCCACTGGTAGATTCAATAGGAATAATCTTACCACAATCAGGCCCAGGACAACATTTAAGTTGATCATCATGCAAATGCATTTCTGATAATTTAATTTCATTAAGTTGTTTTATTTTTTCTCTGTCACCCCATATTCTTACAGCTATTACATTTAAATCTTTAGATTTAATTAACTCGTTACATCCTGGACACTTTAAATTTCTTGTAGTTTTTTCATTTACTGCAATATCCATCTGCCTACTTATACAATCACTGCATGCTTCATGGCTACAACAGCTTAATTTATGAAATACACAACTATCATCGGCACAAATTTCACATTCTTTTTCGTTCTGTGAAATTACAAGGCCATCTTTCGTTACATTAGAAGCGCCAGCAGATTGGCCATTTGCTCCTGGTTGATCTTGATCTAATTGCTCATCAATGTTTTCAAATTGGTTACTTGACGGTCTTGCTTGTGATCCAGCATCTTGATTTCCAGGTTCTTCTTGTGATCCAGATATATCATCAGATTGATTATCATCTTCCCCTGATACTGATCCAAAATCATCATCATTGAATGAATCAACTTCAGGCTGCTCTTGCTGCATTCCAGCTATAAATTCTTCGTCTTTAATCCTAGTAATCGCATTTACCAAACCAACATCATCATTTGTAGCTACTCTTACATCAGCAATTTCAAGCTGTCGTTGGCACTCAGGGCATACTAAATCTTGGGAACTTTTAGTTTCTATTGTACTACAAATCTTTTCCATTAAGCATTCTTTGCAACATTCATGCCCACAACTTAACGTACAAAAAGCTTCTTCATTTCTATTCTGTGCACAGCCAGAACATCTTTTTAATTCTGAAGCTTGAGGATTTGATTCTCTTTGGCTTCTATTTTCTGTATTAGGCATTGATGAATTTGATGAATTTGATGTTTCTCCACCAGCGATAAATTCTTCGTCCTTAATCCTAATAATCGCATTTACCAAAGCTATATTATCATCACCCATAACTTCTCTGGTAACTGCTCTTACATCAACATCCCCAAGTGATTGTTTACATTCAGGACATACCAAATTTTGCGAGCTTTTACTTTCTGCAGCGCTCAAAATCATGGTCATTAAGCATCCTTTGCAGCATTCATGCCCACAACTTAACGTACAAAAAGCTTCTTGATTTTTATTTTCCGTACAACCAGAACATCTTTTTAGCTCTGAAGCTTGAGAACCAGACTCTCTTTGGCTTCCATCTTTTGTATTAGGCGTATTAGGCATTGGTGATTCTGGTGTTTCTTCACCGGAATTTGGTAAATCTGTATTATTTGATTCTAAATTATCTTTCTTTTTGTTCTTTTCTAAATCTCTTTTTTTCTTTATTTCTTCTATTTTTTTACGAATTTTTTCACCAGCTAAATTCGTATAATATCCATCAAATCTAAATCTATCGATGAGACATCCAAGGCCAAATAAACAAGTTGTAATAAATGCAACCTTGGCCCCTGTCTCTATTGTCTTTCCAATAAATCTTGTCAAAAAAAATGCTTGCGATTGTGACGCTGTTGAACTTATCAACGCTACCAATATTAGTTTTGTAATAAATGATTTATTTTTAACCATCGCACAAAAACCTCCATAGTTTATTTGTTTTAATAATATAAATTAACAATAATAAATATCAATAATATAAAAAGTCCCCACATTTAAGAACACAATTAGCTATCCTCATGCTATTAACATGGCATTCAAATATTAAAATATTGTAAAAATTATATTACTTAAACCCCTAATCGTCAAACGCTCCTGCCAATCAACATATCATTCAAAGAACAAAAAGCACAGCTGCTCTCAATCATACTTATGGCCTTATCCTTCCTTTTTTACCCCCTTTTTTTATAAAAAGCTATAAAAACTGTTTATACTTCTCAAAATAGCATCTACCCTAAATAACGACCCAATCTACACAAACATGAAAACATAGTCCCTTTTTTGGACCCTGTTGACGAGAATAACTTAAATCTATAATCTATTTACAAGCTCATTGAAAAGCGCAACTTAAATTAAGTTTAAATAACTGCTTTGAAATAGCCTTGAAGTTTGATCTTTGAATGGAGGGAATTATAAGTTGGAGGTTATGAACGGTGGAGGTTCATCAGCGCATATGTTTATTATAAATGGAATAAACATATATTGACTCAATAACGGTTTTCCCAAAAAAGTATTTATTATATTTATAATTAGAATTGTAAGTAATAAAATAATATTTTTTAAAACCAATGTTGAGTTAACAACAAAATGGAGTCAGCCTAAATTAATATCTATTAATACTAATCTATGGCTCCATAAATCAAATGCGTGGAATAGAGGAGAAAAACCCCTTAACTGTAGTGTACAGACAGTTAAACCTAAGAAAGCAAAGCCCACATTTTTATTAAACAGTTACTTTTTATTATTAACCCATTTTATGATGGAGGAGCATTATGAAAAGCTCAAAAACATTTAAAGGAGCATTAGCTCTAACAATTATTTTGTCTTTAGTTTCTGGAAAAGTTCTTGGTATGTGGAACCCATTTGGCAAAAAAGAAGAACCTAAACCAAGTACAATTC
>Ga0180433_10002142_pt1 | contig 31286 bp, 20 predicted proteins | sample SS_ome_8_FD_132980 | JGI IMG/M metagenome (GOLD analysis project Ga0180433, IMG submission 132980) | Hypersaline lake sediment archaeal communities from the Salton Sea, California, USA - SS_1_D_1 metaG | ecosystem: Environmental > Aquatic > Non-marine Saline and Alkaline > Hypersaline >... | reverse complement strand
TTGTTGGTGTTGATGGGTATCTTTGTACTTTTTCATCGATAATATACTCTTTTTATTTAAGTTAGGATTACTTAAATATACAAAATTTTAGACATAATTCAAAGAACTTTTGATACAGCCCCGAGGAAAACAAAATTTTAAATTGTAATACTGCAGCCCACACTGGTGATGCTGTTAGTATAGGAATAGTAGGCATCATTGGAATCATTGTTCAGATACAGATAGTGTATATACACCTGCATACTTCGGGTAACCCCCTTAATGCTGAATGTTTTCTCCAGAGAGGCCCATACAGCAGGCAGGGTGTCTTTTCTGACAGTTCCTTCCAGAATATTCCCCTCAAGATCATAAACCGGCCGGTCATACCGTTTAAAGGTATAGGAACCTCCCAGTTTCAGACTGCTGCTCCAGGGAAGGATCTGGGTCAGTTCAAGAGAAACCTCCTCCATATCATAACTGTAGGGATCATCAAAAAGCTCATCATTGGTTTCATAACCGGAATCCTGACCTGACAGCACTCTGCTGCCTCCGGCAGGATTTCTCTGCACCGCTGCTTCCAGAGCAACCCCGGTCTTTGCTGCCACAGACTGGGCAATCCTCAATGACCCGGATAACTGCAGCACTCCGGAGCCTTCTGATGCTACCTGTACAGTGCGATCATATTCAACATCCTGGTTGTCCTGGTTATCTCCCTTACCTCTGCCCCTGCCCCGGCTTCCCTTCTCTGTCCAGTCCATATCCTCAATGTATTCATAATCTGCAGCCGCCTCCGCATACTGTTTATACCCTGCCTGAATCCTGGCCATGACAGTTGTCCGGGTTTTAAGGAATAAACTTAATCTCACAAAACCGGCTGATTCCAGAAAACTGAATTCCGGAAGCTCCTTATACTGACGGTAATTGAGCTGCATTCCCAGAACCCATTCCCTGTTCTGGCTTTTATCAAAACGGAAATTCAGATACCCCTGAGCAAAATCATAATTATAATAGTTATAGTCATTCTGATTGAATCGACGGCTGCCCTGAATCCCCCAGGACAGTAAAGGAGCTGCTGTATCTGTTCGCCAGGAGCCTGTTATTCCGATGTTGTGATAAAAGTACTGACGGGAAGTAAATTCATCAAATAAAAATGCTGAGCCGTTATAAAAAAACCGCACCCGTGCTTTTTCAGAAGCATGGTCATAAAAAAGAGAAAACTGCGGCTGATGAATAATATCAGATATGTTTTCATAATTCCGAAAGGTATTTCCGTCCATAACTGTTCCGTATAAAACAGTCAGCCCGGCCTGAGAGTATCCGTCTGAGATACTGCTGAATGTAATAACTGCATACAGTAGTGTGAAATATATATATTTTACTGAAGTCATGCTTTACGCCCGGAAATATTGGTGTACGAGATAATTACTTTTTCCCTTTTCTTTTGCCCTGGCCTCTCATGCGCTGCAGATTGCAGTCGTCAGCAATGCCGTCACCGTCAGCATCAATGAAAAAATCCATACGCTGGTGCTGGAGCTGGGTACGGCGCTGCTGATTCATGAACCTGTCGTTTATACCGTCCCCGTCAGCATCGTTAAAATTCTTGTCTGCAACTCCGTTCTCCTCATCCACATTGCCAAACCGGTACCCGTACAGATCTCTGCCGGAATAACCGATGCCTGTGATGTCATTCTTTCCATCCTGATCCGTATCCAGCACATAACCCATTAACTCCCGCCCCCGCAGACTGCTTCTTTGCTGGTCTGCTATGCCGTCTCCGTCAGTATCCACCCAGCGGGAATTCTCTGCCATTACCCTGCCCAGCCGATCATTCACTCCATCGCCGTCTGCATCAGTCCATACATCATTTATACCATCCCCGTTCTTATCCTTGAATTCAAATGAATGAGCATACTGCTGGCCGGTCAGATCATTGATGCCGTCCCCGTCAGCATCACAGAAACGGTCATTGATCCCGTCTTTATTCCTGTCAATGAAACCAATGGCTCTGGTTTCAGACTGAGCTCTGAGCAGTTCAGTGCAAAAAAGGCATAGAGCACTGACACTCATTAAAAATAATGTTCTTATATTCATATTCATAATATACTTTTACCTATACATAATGTCAAATACTTTTCACTGTAAAACTGTCCGGGGACAGCAGGACAGTATGCCACCTACTGTCCCCGGCTCTTTTTTTAATTAAGCAGAATCATCCTACTGCAGAAAGTCATTTTACCGGCCTTGAGCTGATAGATATACACTCCTGAAGGAACCAGCTTTCCTGAATCATCTCTGCCTTCCCAGGTGACAGAATACTGTCCCGGTGAACGGCTGTCATTGACAAGAGTGCGGATTTTCTGTCCCAGGATGTTATATACTGTCAGATTTACCGGCTGCTGTACCTTTCCTCCCAGAGTAAAGATTATACTGGTTTCAGGATTAAACGGATTGGGATAGTTGGGATACAGTTTATACTCTCGTGGAACATCAGTCATCCCCTCAGGGATATCTGTACAGCCGCATTCACTTGATGCAATCACCAGATCAGTAAAATGAATGATATCAGCATAAATCTTGTTCATCACTGTATCAATCACAATATTGGTAATCCCGTCGCCATTGTATTCCCCGGCTGAATTGTAGAAAAATATCCAGAGATCCTGCTCATTAAGCCCCAGGGAATCCATCAGCACTTCTTTATAAGGAAGTATAAGCTGTACCGGCTCTGAAAAATAATAAGGACTTATCAGACTGTCATTGACATACACATTAAAACTAATCCCATTAAGGATCTGATCAGCAAAGGAGACAGTGGAATCATCCCCCACTGTGGCTGCCCCTGCCAGACTTATGTCAATTTCAATACCTTCGGTCAGAGAGCCCGGAGGAAAAACAAGTTCACCGCCGTTGAGCACATTCAGCGGAAAAGAAAGACCATTTATAACAAAAACAGTGCTCTCCTGCACCCGGCAGCTGTCCCCCAGCATAATACCCTGCTGATCACGATAGCGGATACGGACTGTATCTCTTTGTGCAGTATCACCTGCTGCGGCAACAAGAATGCGGGTAGTTGCATTCAATTTATTCGAAAATGCCCGGATCAGACCAACACCTTTCTCTTCTGCAGTAAACATTCCGGTCTCTGTGAGTGTACCGACCTGTTTGCCGCGAAGTTCCCATTCAGCAGTAGTCTCATGCGCAGCACCGTTACTGTCAACCAGAACCACAGAAAACTGAACAGTCTCGCCAATGATTACCATGGTATCAGCAGGAATAATCTCAAGATACGACCACTCACATTTCCTGGGATCACCCCGGGCAGTATCAATCACTGCAACATGGGCTCTGGCACTGAGATCTCCGGCTGAGGCATATACATATCCCCGGCCCCGCTCAACTGCTGTAAAAACCCCGTCTTCTGCTATTGTTCCGAAGCCGGTGGCATCCACACTCCAGTTAAACACTGTATCTGTTTCAGACCCGTTCCTCTCTATAATACTGGCAGTGAACTGAATCTGATCGTTGACCTGAACTCTGGCAGATCTGGGTTCAATAACAATACGGCGTGTACGCCTGGGGTTCTGACCAAATACCTGGTGAATACCGGTGAAGAGCAGCACCAGGAAGAGAAGACTGCTTGTTCTGACAAATAACTTATTCTTCATCATAATTGTATCCTCCTGTTATTTAAAAAAAATAACACTGGGGCTGTACAGGAAATTTCCCCTGACAGCCCCGTTGAATGAATTACACTATATTACCGTCCGCGTCCGCGACCGCCTCCACCTCTTCTGGCGGATGACTTTCCGGATGCTGCGCATGTACCTGTGCCGCTGTGCTGCTGCATTCCTCTTCGTGTACCGTCTGCACGTAATCCCTGCATGTTTTTACGTCCGCTTCCGTCTCTGGGACGTGTATAATCCGGATCCTTTCCGTTAGCAATACCGTCACCGTCAAAATCCTGCATACGGTCATTGATCCCGTCTCCGTCTGTGTCAATGAAACCGCGTCCCTGTCCTGTTTCCGGTTTTACATAGTCCGGGTCCTGGCCATTGGGGATACCGTCTCCGTCATGATCAGGGGCATTGTCATTATACCCGTCTCCGTCTTCATCAATAAACCCATTACCATGACCGCCGGTACGGGTACCGGTTGAATCATTTGTTTGTGCAATTGATACCTGGCTTGTCAGTGCCAGGAGTGCCATTACTAAAACAGCTGCGATAGATAATTTGAAAATAAGTTTCATTTTTTTCTCCTTTCAGATATATAACTATTCTTTTTTCATTTTCATATCTGCATTGTGTTTATGCAAACGGTATACCACAATTATAAGCCGATTAATTAAACTTATATTTTTCAATATGTTAAAAAAATTATAGGTCGGATAGACTGAAGCCTAATTCGACATTTTTGTCGAACCGTTTCGTCTTTTCTGTCGTCCGGAGATCAGAAACCAGAGATCAGAAGTCAATAGACAGAAACCGGCATTGACCGTGGACCGCGGACGGCGTGGTGATGGGGAATTGGTTATTCGGTATAAGGTATATGGGTATATGCATGACCAGTCCCACTGAGGCTCTGCCTCTGCGAAACAATAATAGTCTGAATCACAGATGGTCACAGATGCCGCAGATGACACAGATTAATAATATTGTTGTTTGGAATTTGAAATTTTATTTTATGACACCCTTTTTCCTCGGGCTTGCACCGAGGGGCTCCCCTCAAGGAAAGAAGTACGATAAAATCCTCCCTTGAGGGAGGACTCAGATGGGTGTAAGAATATTTCCACAAAGATCTTCTCCCTTCTCCATCCTCCCTTGAGGTCCTTCGTGGTTGAATACAACCGGCAGCTCCGCCAGCAGCCGGCTATTTCATCTTATATTTCTTCATCTTGTATCGTAATGTCCGTTCACTGATGTCCAGAGACCTGGCAGCCTGACTTTGATTACCGTTTGATTCACGAAGTGCATGCCTTATCATATTCTTTTCCAGATTCTCAACAGACTGCTCAAGGGATCCGGTCATCTTTACATCTGCCTCGCTGGTCAGCTCTCCGATACTGGAAGGCAGATCTTCAGTGGTGACAAGTTCGGTTCTGGCCATAACCACTCCGCGCTGAATGATATTTTCCAGTTCTCTCACATTCCCGGGATAATCATGCTTCATCAGTATATCCATAGCTTCTTTGGAAACAGAATGAATATCTTTATTTTCCTGTTTTCTGTATTTATCCAGAAAATGATCAATCAACAGCGGAATATCCTCTCTTCTTTCCCGTAAAGGGGGGATGGAGACAGAAACAACATTCAGACGGTAATAAAGATCTTCTCTGAATGTTCCCTGCTTGATCATTGTTTCCAGATCCTGACTGGTGGCGGCAATAATGCGCACATTAACATCTATCACCTCAGAGCCCCCTACCCGTTCAAAAGACTGTTCCTGAAGTACCCGAAGCAGTTTTACCTGGCTTGCTACAGGTATATCACCGATTTCATCAATAAACAGTGTACCCTGATCAGCCTGTTCAAATCTTCCCCGGCGCTGTCTGTCTGCTCCGGTAAAAGAGCCCTTTTCATGACCGAAAAACTCACTTTCCACCAAATTTTCCGGTATGGCAGCAACATTGACAGGAATGAAGGAATGGTTCTTCCTGGGCCCGCTGAAATGGATCGCCCGTGCAATAATCTCCTTGCCGGTTCCGCTCTCTCCTCTGAGCAGTACGGATGCTTTACTACCTGCAGCTCTTCCGGCAAGATTTAAGACCTCTTCCATTTTTTCACTGCCGCTGATTATCTGTTTAAAATCATACTGCCTGTGCAGCGCTGCCTTTAACTCCCGGTTTTCGGACAGGATTCTCTTTTTATCAATAATTTTTCTGATCACAATATCCAGATAGTTCAGATCGATTGGTTTCTGAATGTAATCCTCAGCACCGGATTTCATAGCTTCGACAGCATCTTCTATACTGCCAAATGCAGTTATCATAACAACACTGATATCAGGATTAATTTCTTTGACCTGTTTTAACAGTTCCAGTCCGGTTATTTCCGGCATTCGTATATCAGAGAGAATAATATCTATCAGCTGATTTCTGGTAATATCCAGTGCTTCCTTACCGTTATCGGCTGTAAAGACTGCCATTCCCTTTTTTTTGAGATATCCGGATAAGGTCTCTCTCTGCGCTTCTTCGTCATCCACAATAAGAATTGTTTTCTGCTGCATTATGTATCCTTTACAGGTAATTTTATAATAAATTCAGTTCCCGTACCCTCACTGCTGACAACCTCAATACTCCCGTTATGACGATTGATAATCTGATAAACAATTGCCAGCCCCATACCCAGCCCGTCTTTGCTGGTGGTAAAATAAAGATCAAATATTTTATCACGATGATGTTCCGGAATACCGACCCCGTTATCAGTAACTGATATAATGTAATATTTTTTATCTGTATTACCGGTGATAGTAATCTGTCCTTTACTGCTGATTGCATTCAGGCTGTTCTGAACCAGATTAATAAAGACCTGCTTAATCTGATTGGCATCAATATACAGTACAGCATCCCTGATAATATGTATTTTTATTTCTGTATTCTTTGCCTCCGCACTGCTTTTCATAATATCTTTTACTTCATAAAATATTTTTGCCGCTGATACGGTGGAACGATTGAGTTCTGCAGGCCGTGCATATTCCAGAAAGCGTCTTATGATCTCATCACTTCGTTTTGATTCTTTTATCAGGATTCTGGCAAGATTTTCATATTCTTCTCTGTCTGTAGAGGGTTTAAATTCATTCAAGAAACGCTGTGCAATCATGTTTATGGCATTTACAGGATTTCTTATTTCATGGGCAACACCTGCTGCCAGTCTTCCCATGGCACTCTGTTTTTCTTTCTGACGAAGTGCCTCCTCCAGTCGTTTCTGCTCAGTCAGATCAGTAACAACCAGAATTACTGTATCTGATACACCCTGATCATTTTTCAGAATTGATGTACGCAGAGAAAGGGTTCTTTCCTTTTTCCGGATGATCACTTTTTCCCGGATACGTGCTCCAGCGGTTCCTGTATCCAGTGATTCCTTAATTACAGAACAAACTGCAGGAGGAAGAAGAGAAACTGCACTGCCCACAGCTTTTGACGGTTTTATATGAAATATGCCGGAAGCAGCATCATTGAAAACGGTAATATGTCTGTTTTGATCCGCTGTAATAACGCCGTCTTTCATTTTCTGAAGAATTTCACCAGTATGAGTCTGTACCCGTTTATATGCCTGGGACAGGAGTTGCAGATTCTGTCTGGATACAAAAACACTTATTCCGGCAGCTCCAGCTAATACAAACAGTACAACAATAAAGATCAGCCTGTACCGTGTGTTTCTCAGTATATGCTGATAATGAGAGGTACCGAGACCGATTCTGAATAAACCGATATTCTCATCTTCAACCTGAAAATCACCCGCTATCTCAAATACTTTTTTACCCTGCCACCTGTAAAATCTGCTGTCTCTGGACCGGGATTCATAAATTCTGACAAGAAATGAATCTGTCTGAATCCGGTTTATGGAGGTGATATTTGTACTTGCCAGCATAATACCAATGGTATCCTGAAGAACAACATATTCTATCCCGGGCTGATTCCCGATCTCCTGGATGAGTCTGCCCGGCCCCAGTTCTTTGCGGAATTCTATCAGTCTTTCAGCATCTCCTACGACAACAACAGCCCCTCCCTTCCTTCGCCTGAGAACAACTGCGTACCGCTGCTGCAAAGGAGAACGCCCCTGCCTGAAACCGATAATAAGGGAATCTGAAGTTGTCTGAGCGAGGAATTTTCTGATTTCTGCTTGTACTGTGGGAAAGGTTTCTGTTGCTTCATGTACACTCGGACTGCTGCTGATACTGAGGCTTCCATATCTGTCATATACAAGAATCCTGTAAAGTGATGTTCTGGCAGATATTTCATCCAGGACACTGCGTGACAGATTGCTCTGAAAATCAAGCTGCTCTATCCAGCTGGCATTATCCAGCAGTCTCTTCTGCATCAATAATTCAGATTCTTCATAGGCAAGAATCGATCGTTCCCCACTGGCTATGAGCGCATCCAGAAGAGTAAACCCCTCATCCTTGAGCATGGTAGTAATATTCGATTTTGTTCTGGAAAACTCGAGCAAAGAAAAGGTGACAAACAGCAGTAAAAGGAGACAGGCTGAAATCAGCACTGTAAGAAAACGAGGAGGGTGGTCAATTATCTGTTTTTTGGATTTCATAGTCTGTTCATTAAAAATTTATATAATACACAGTGAATCCTGTAAAAACCAAACATTTCTTATCTGAATAAAAGTTTTATCGCTATAATCATATTGTTTTATATATATTCGTAATGTATATAATTAATTGAAATTTTGCAAACAGTAATCATAGTCCTATCCTGAATAAGAGTTTGGAAAAATTATTATTCAGGATAGTGTAACGGAGTAACGGAGTATCGGGGTATCGGAGAAAATCATAACACCCAAATCCCAAATTCCAAATGGAATAGTGGAATGTTGAATAAAGGTGATCAATGTATAATTCATTATTCCAATTTTCCACTATTCCAGCATTCCCTTCTCCTTTTTCCCTTTTCCATTCTCCTTTCCTCCCTTTCTCCTGGTGTCGTCCTGAAAAAAGTTTACAGTTTACCAAACCAGTCATCCCGAAATGTCATCCTGAGCGAGCAAAGCGAGCGAAGACGTTATCCTGAGCGAGCAAAGCGAGCGAAGAATCTCATGCCTCGTAATGATAAGGTATGATGATACTTTGCTGGTAACGGACGAAACTTCAACAACATTATATTCATTTCCAGCAAAATTTGATACGTTATTTTACCTCCAGTAGCATGAGATCCTTCGTCATGCTCAGGACAGGTTCAGCGCGCATAAAATATGGGGCCTTGCCCCATTAAGAACCTTACCGAAGCAGACGATTCACCTCATTTCCAGTCATTGTCTTCGTATGGTAAAAACATCCTGTCACTCCTGTAAAAATCTTTTCTAAAACCAGGGCGAGGAAAAAAGTACGGCCCAAATCCCCAATGAAATTTCAGAAAAGATATAATCCACTCTTGACATTTTGATTTTATTTTTTTAATATAAAATATAGATAATGCATTCTTCTAACATCCTGAAAATAAGTATAGTTAATGAAATACAAATATTCCTGCATGTGAGTTAAACACCGGAAGATTAACTTTTTTTTGCATCAATGAGAGTAATGATTCAAATATTGTTCTGCTTTTAAAGACTAAGACATTAAAATTGAATACATTCACCTTCTTGAAAAAAAATTACTAAGATCGAGAGGTCATTAATGACAAAGACTTCAAAGTACAAACTCTGGTGGGATAAAAAAAATAAAGGAGGAAAAAAATTCATGGCAAAATCAGAACTGGAAAAATATAAATCCTATGTCTCTGATCAGCTTCAGAAGATTACTCCAATACTGCAGAAATATGCTATGGGAGATTTTTCGCCATCCATCCCCATTCCGGAAGAGGAGAACGAGTTTACTGAACTGCTGGTGGGATTACAGCTTATGGTAGATAATATACGGGAGATGGTTAAGGAAAAGGACAGTATTATCAGCAAATATAAAAATACAGAAACAGCCCTGAAAGAAAGTGAAAATAAATTCAGATCAATCACTGAAAATGCAGTGGATTATATTTTTATTAAAAACAAAAAAAGAAAATACACATTTGTCAATAAGGCTATGCAGGATCTTCTAGGTATATCCAAAAACAAAATTCTTGGCAAATCACCTAAAGAAATATTCGGATCCAAACAAGGAAAAATTATTAAAAAAATTGATGACCGGACTTTTTCCGGTGAAACTGTAAATGAAACCAGAAATCTTACCATATATAATAAAAAACATTACTTAAATACTGTCCAAACTCCATTGGCTACAGAAGACGGAGAAGTTACTTCAATAATGGGTATCGTAAGAGACATTACAGAATACAAAGAAGCGGAAGCCGCATTATGGAAAATCAAGGAAAGATATCGGGCAGTTGTTAAAGATCAGACAGAACTGATTTGCCGTTTTGAACCTGACGGAACATTTTCTTTTGTTAATGAGGCTTTTTCCCGCTTTTTTAATAAGCACTCCGGACAATTAATAGGAAATAATGTCAAATCTCTTATGACCAATGAAGAACGCATTAAATTCAATAACATAACCTCATCTCTTACTATGGATAATCCTGTTGTAACACTTGAGAATTCAAGCACTCTGCCTAAAGGAGATATACGATGGCTGCAGTGGACCATACGAGCAATGTTTGATGAATACGGAGAGCTGAATTTATTTCAGGCAGTAGGATGGGATATTACTGACCGTAAAAGAACGGAACAGGAACTGAAAAAGAGCGAGGAACGCTTGAATTTAGCAGTACAAAGTGCCAATATAGGCCTTTGGGATCAGGATTTTAACACTGGATTTGTTACACGTAACCGACAATGGGCTGAAATGCTGGGATATACATTAGAAGAAATAAATTCAGATATTAATGTATTTTTTGATCTGCTCCATCCTGATGATAAGGCGGCAGTAAACGAAACAATACATAAACACGAAACTGGTAAATTAAAATCTTTTAATATTGAACACAGAATGAAAACCAAGGAAGGAAAATGGAAATGGATACTGAATTATGGGAAAGTAGTAAAAAGAGACTCAAAAGGTAAACCATTAAGAGCAATTGGTGTACATATAGACATCAATGAACGGAAACAGGTGGAAGAAACACTGAGAAATGCTGAAATAGAAAAAAAAATTATTCTTGACAGTCTGGTAGAGCATGTAATACATGAGGACAAAAACATGAAAATCATATGGGCAAATCAAGCTGCATGTAAATCAGCTGGTTTGACCCGGGAAGAACTGATAGGACGCCATTGTTATAAGATATGGGCTAAGCGTTCAGACCCCTGCCCTGACTGTCCTGTTGTAAAATCCATAAAAACACATAAGCCTGAGGAAATTGAAAAATCAACTCCGGATGGAAGATTGTGGTTTATTCGTGGTAATCCTGTAATTAATGATCAGGGAGAGGTAACGAGCGGAATTGAGCTTACCCTGGATATTACTGAGAGAAAAAAGACGGAAAATGCACTCCGTGAAAGTGAAGAACGTTACCGGGCTGTGGTGGAAAATTCCCATAATGGAGTTCTCATTGTGGGAGAGGATTTCAAATTTATGTATGTTAATAATACTCTGTGCAGAATACTCGGCTATGAACGTGAAGAAATTATCGGTCATGATTTCAGAGAATTTCTGGATAAAAAAAGCAAATTTTTGGTAAAAGATCGGTATATCCGACGTCAACGGGGAGAGAGAATACCCTCCCGGTATGAATTTAATATTGTCAGAAAAGATGGTGAAAAAAGACATGTGGAAATCAGTTCTACTGTTGTAAAGGATTCACGAAACAGAATAAAAACTATAGCACAGATTTTAGATATAACTGACCGTAAAAGGGCAGAAGAGTCGCTTCGGGAGAGCGAAGCCAAGTACCGGTCTTTAATTGAAAATTCCAATGATGCTATATATCTGCTCTACAACCGGAAATTCGAGATCATTAATAAAAAGTTTGAAGAACTGTTAAGTGTCACTGCCGAAGATGTGCAAAAACCGGATTTTGATTTTATGGAGCTAGTCAAACCGGAAGATCGTTCCCTGATCAAAGACAGAATGGAAAAAGTATCAAAAGGAGAACAGGTTTCTCTCAGGTATCAATTTACAGCTGTCAGGCCTGACGGGCGCGAACTCATTTTAGAAACATCCGTCTCCTATATACCCTATAAGCAGGGAACCGCAACTCAAGGTATACTGCGTGATATGACTGAACGTATTCATACAGAGAATCAGCTCAAAGACAGTTTGAAAGAAAAAGAAGTGCTGTTAAAAGAAATTCATCACCGGGTTAAAAACAACCTTAATGTAATTACCAGCCTTCTTAACCTGCAATCCAGAAAGATCAAGACAAAAAAACAAGCCATGGATGCTTTTAAAGAAAGCAAGGACCGGATTTATGCCATGGCTATGGTACATGAAAAGCTCTATCAGTCCGGAGTCTATTCAGAAATCAACATGAAAGACTATACAGAAACACTCATCTTAAACCTGCAGACAATTTATCCTCCAGAAGCTAAAATTACCTGCACCCCCAGAATAGATACTATTAATATTGATATCAGCCGGGCCATTCCCTGCGGTCTTCTGTTGAATGAACTCATTACCAATGCATTAAAACATGCTTTTAAAGGCAGGCCAAAGGGCAAACTTGTTGTTGAATTTCACCAGTTGAAAAAAGGACAGTTTGAAATCAAAGTAAAAGACAACGGAGTGGGGCTATATAATAACGGTTCTGCTCAAAAAGAGGAATCCCTGGGACTTCATCTGATCGACATATTAACAAAGCAGTTAGACGGAAAATTATCCATAAAAACAAAAAAAGGAACAGAATTCCGTATTGTGTTTCCTGTTAAAAAATAGCAAAACGTGGGTAAGTAAAGTGATTAATATTAACCATTAAAGCGTATCTTGACGGATAATAAATAATGAAATGATAGAAAGGTAAAAGAATCTAAGTATAAAGGATAAAAAAAATTTTAGAACGTGAGAGCTATAGAGCGTAAGAACGTAAACATGCAGAAACCGGAATTGACCGCTGACCGCAATGTGTAGCAGTGTTCCTGAACATCCTTACTCTGTCACTCTTAGTTCATCGAAGACTGACAAGCGCAAAGGGGATCAGAATAAGGTATTATGTATAAAAATGTGGGAAAAAGCCACGAAGATCAATAAGACCCCGAAGGGGAAAAAATAACAATAATCAATGATCAATTTTTCAGCCATGGATATACAGAGATCTTTACGGATTTATTTGATAGTTGGTACTTGGGATTTGAAATTTTAAAAATTCCCTTCTCCTTTTCTCCATACTCCATTTTCCTTTTCTCCATTTCCCTTAGTACTCTTCGTGTGCTTCGTGATAAATTAAAAGAATAAAGTAATAGAATAACGGAAGGGATGCGAGACAATCCGGCATCTGGAAATCTGCGTTTTGGGTTACTTTTTTTAAAAAATTAAGTTTTTTATTAAATTATTCACTATATTTATAGATTATCACCTTTAACTTAAAAAAATTTTTTACTAAACAAATTAATTATCATATTCGTATTATAGTTATAATAAGTCACGTAATAAGAATCTGAAATTCCAAAGGGATAATCAATGCTTGGTATTCACCTTAAAATGTCCTTGAGACTTAAAATTACATTAGCCTTTGTATTTTTAGTACTGGTCATGATGATTATTGTAACCTATGTGTTCACAATTCGTCAGCAGAAAATCGCTATCAACCAGGTCCAGCTCCGAATGGAGCGTCTTGCCAGAAATATCGCAACTATCCGTTCTGTGGAAACCCAGGACTGGAGTATGTATCAGAACTACATCGAAAACCAGCTTCGTCTGAATCCCGATATTGTTTATATTGCCATAGAAGACGATCAGGGCAATCTTCGTGTGTATGATATTAACACAGACTGGATCGAAATGGATGAAATTATTCCACCTACAGAAGCACAGCTCGAATATATGGTGCGTCAGCTTATAGCCCGACAGATTACTGAAGCAAGTCAGCAGGATCTGGAATCCAAATCTGTGAACATCATACTCAGCGGCCGCCGCTCCGGTACAGTAAAGGTAGGGTTTTCTCTGGTTTCCATTAATAATTCCCTCAGGACCAATCTCATCCGTAATCTAATCCTGGGTTTAATCTTTACACTTCTGGGTATCGGTATTGCACTCTACATCAGCAACCGGATCGTCAATCCACTCAGCAAACTGACCACTGCTATGAACAGTATATCCATGGGAGATCTGGATCAGACCTTACAGATAAATTCTAAAGATGAAATTGGAATTATGGCCCGTACCTTTAATTTTATGGTTCATGGCCTGAGAGAAAAAAAAGTAATAGAAGATTTTACCCGGGAACTGGGCAGCAATCTGGAACTGCATTCAGTTTCAGGTATGGTACGGGACCGTATCACCTATACTTTTCAGGCAAAAAGAGGCATACTTCTGCTACGTGAACAATCATCAGATCAGGATTTACTCCTTACAAATACAGATACAAAAACAGAAACAATGAAAAATACAATTCGATGTGAACAGAGCTTTTCTGAATATATGAAAAAGGACCCGACACCACATACCCTGAAATATATAAACAGGTACCATAATTTTTACCATTATCTGCATTCAGAACTCGGCTGTTCTGACGCTTCTCTGATAGCCCCTATGCACATACAGAATGAATGTCTGGGTGTTTTCATACTGGAACCTCCGGAGGGCAAAGTTTATGATCTTAATGAAAGAGCATTTCTGAATACACTGGTTATCCAGGGTGTCATGGCCATAGAGAACGCTATGCTTCTGGAAGAACTCACAGAACAGGAAAGACTGAAACGTGAACTGGAAATTGCCCAGCATATCCAAAAAAGTCTTTTACCCGGAACCAAACCGGTTATAAAGGGAATAGATGTGGATGGATACTGCCTGCCGGCAACAGAAGTAGGCGGTGATTATTTCGATTTCTTTCAAATCGGACCTGATAAAACCGGCATCGTCATTGCAGATGTAGCCGGCAAAGGTACATCCGCTGCCTTTTATATGGCAATGGTCAAAGGACTGATGCTTTCCTTTTCCCGGAATATCCAGTCCCCCCAAAAAATGCTGTCTGATCTCAACCATCTGCTCTGGGGACAGATGGACCGCAAAATTTTTGTAACCATGATCTATGCTGTGCTGGATCATAAAACCAGAATCTGTACTTTTTCCCGTGCCGGACACAATGGTCTGATAATACAGAAATCAGGCAAATCAGAAGGAGAATACAAAGCTCCAAAGGGTATTGGTCTGGGGCTTGAGAAAGGTGAAGTGTTCAATCAGACCATTGAGGAGAAAAGGATACAGCTGGAAACCGGTGACCGGATACTTTTTTATACAGACGGAGCTTTCGAAGCACAAAATCAGTCTCAGGAGGATTTCGGAGAAGACCGGCTGATACGTCTGTTCAGTAACCTAGATAATTCCGACTCTGCATCTATAAATCAAACAATACTAAATAATATTACAGATTTTATTTCTGATGCAGCCCCTCATGACGATATCACGTTGGTAACAGTCAGAGCAATATAATTTTTTTTAGAAAGGGGAATCTAATATCTCCGGGAACCCGTATAATATGAGGTGATCAGTTTTGACATATAAGAAAGGATCCTGACTATGCGATTCAGAATAATATATATGTTGCTTGTTGTCTGCTCACTGCTTTTTTCCTGTAATCGTTCTCAGGAGCAGCGTAAAATCAGACTTTCAAACGATTCCTATGAAAGCGGTGACGAGGCACAGCTCTCTACCACAATTTATCTGGAGGAACAGCAGCGCCGCTCACTGGCTGTTCTCTTTTTTCAGAACAAGACCGGGGATCAAAATTTGGAATGGCTTAAGAAAGGACTGACTGAAATGTTTATCCGGGCTTTTAGTCAGTATCACTCTCTTGCAGTTTTGGGTACAGACCGTTTATATGAAATTGCTCAGCGTATTGGTACAGACGGCTCTGCAGACAACATGGATCTTAATATGGCAGCGCTGTTTGCCAAAGAAGCCAATGTAGAAACCATTCTAACAGGGAATATTACCAAAAACGGTGACAGCCTGCAGATCAATGTAAGCCTTCATGAACCACAACAGGGCATGCTCCTGAGCAATGAAAGTGTGGAAGGTAGTGGCATGGAAAACCTCTTTTCTATGGTTGACCAGCTTACGCAGAAACTGAAAACCGACCTTCACCTTTCTTTAAAAGAACGGGAAGATTTCAAAAAACTTGCAGATTTTTCCACAGAATCCATACCTGCATGGCGTCATTATATTGCCGGCTTAGAACATCAAAATCAATTCCTCTTTGCGGAAGCTCTGTCTGATTTTCAAAAAGCTATTGATATTGATTCCTCTTTTGTTTCTGCCCATTATATGCAGGCCCAAGCTTATCTTGGAATGAAGAATGGCCAAAAAGCCATGGAAGCTTTCCACAAAGCCAATACAATCAAGGGAAAAGCTACTCTAAAAGAAAAATACCAGATCGATCTTTTTGAAGCAGTACTTGACGGTAATGATGATACTGTATCCACAGTGTTCAATCAAATGATTAAGGACTTTCCCGGCAACACAGCATTTATCAACCAACTTGCAAATTATTATTTCGGCAACAGACGATATAAAGAAGCATTGGAATTATATAAAAAAGTACTTCAGATCGATCCCAAACACAAAGTAACACTTAATCAGATTGCTTATCTGAATGCTTATTTAGGCAACTTTGATATAGCTAAGAAAGTTATGAGAAAATATATCGAACTTGTGCCGGATGAACCTAATCCGTATGATAGTATGGGAGAAATCCTCTGGATTGAAGGTAAATTCAAAGAGGCAGAATCTCACTTTAAAAAAGCCCTGAAAAAAAACGAATTATTCAATGGATCCTGGGAACATCTGGGTCAAGTCTATCTGGATCTGGGAAAATATAAAAAAGCGTATAAAACATATCAGGATTATCTCAATATTGCATCCAGCGAAGGGCGGAAAGCATTTACCTATTATATGCTTGGTGTGATTGATTTACGCCGTGGAAAAACTGAGAATGCTTTAGAAAATTTTAAGCAGGCATTGGAAGAAACGAACTTTTTTAATGCTTCTATTGACCAAACTGCAGAAATTCTACAAAAACAGGACAACAAAGAGATAGTACAAAATTTTTTACATCAACACTATGAACAAATCCTGGGACAAGTTGATTACCACGACGAAACTATGGGTCATATTACTGCTTTGTTTAATCTCTCAATCCAACACGATATTTATCCTGAAAAGACTCTGGAAGTGATTGAGCGGTTTATTAAAGTGGCTGATCGCTCAATTCTGAAACTTCGGGGCATATTTATGCAAACACTGCTTGAACTGCAAACAGACAAAGCTGAACAGCATGGAGGTGTCTGGCGTGATGCCAATGAAAACTATCTCGTTCAATTTCTTAACTTTACAAATACATTTGGGTATATAGGTTTTTTCAAACATTTTTACATCTTAAATCAATATTATAAAGATCATACTGAATCAGGCATACTGTTTTATAATTATCTGATAAGTAAAATGTCTGAGGCCAACATAAAATCTTATGAAATGGGATTCCGCGGTATATTAGCTGATCTTTTTACCATTACCAATAAACTGAGTTATGCCAGAGCTGAATGGAAACGGATAGGTATGCCCTCAGAATCAATATGGCGGGTAATTGGTCCTTTTGATAATAAAAAAGGATTTTTAAGAAAATATCCACCTGAAAAAAAACTGAACTGGAAGAAGACCTATAAAAGCCGCGGGATGAAGGTTGAATGGGTTGGTCATGAAGATGGTCATTACGATGGTTTTATTGATCTTACAAAAGATTTATCTGATTCAGACTGGTCAGTTGCGTATATATCTGTGGATGTAATGTCACCGGATACCCGATCTGCCTGGATCCGACTCGGTACAATGAACCCTATTAAAATGTGGATGAACGGGAAAGAAATCTGGCATTCCAATCGTTATCGCGAGGCCCTTTTGGATGACGATATAGTGCCGGTATCTCTGCAAACCGGAAGAAACAGCATTCTCATTAAAATCTGTAATCGGTTAGGACATATGGGTTGCTACTTCCGCATTACAGATGAAAAGGGTAACGGATTTGATGATATTGAATTCAGTGCCCCTGACCGGGATACAAAGAATTTGGTAACCTTTAGATGATGTAATGTGAGGCGGTCAGCGGTCGGCAGTCTGTGGTCTCATTTTTTAATATTTCTTATTTGGTGCTTGGAATTTGGAATTTTAAGTACTTAAAGTGACTAAAGTACTTAAACTTTAAGACACTTTAGACACTTTCAACTTGAGGCACCTTAGGCATTTTTCACTTAAAACACGTTAAAACTTTAGTCACCTCTACTTTTCCTTATCTTCATACTCTACTCTCCTTTTTTCCTTTTCTCCCTTCTCCATTTTCCTTTATCTATTCCACTATTCCATCATTCCAGTATTCCTATATCCTATCCCTCTATTATACAACATCAAATCCCTGCCTGCTCAAACACTATATCAAAATCAATCTTCCGCATCTGCAGCAGAACTCTTTTCAGCCTGACCCTGACCGGATCACCCATTCGAAAAACCCTGCCCCTCTTTTCCCCGATCAGGCAGTAACGCTCTTCATCATGAACATAATAATCATCATACAGGTCCCTGATCGCTATCAGTCCCTCAATTAAATATTCCGGAATTTCCACAAATAATCCAAAAGGAACAATACCAGAAATGATTCCGGAAAACTCCTGTCCGATTTTATTGGCCATGAACTGTACCTGCTTCGCCTTGATTGATTCCCGCTCTGCAGATTCAGCAGTTATTTCCCGTTCTGTGGTAATTTTGCAAATCTCAGAAAGAGATGCGGGAAGGACAGGAGGATCATCAGCACCACCACAGTAAAATTTCAACAGACGGTGTACCGTAAGATCTGCATATCGCCTTATAGGTGAAGTAAAATGAGTATAGTGAGTAAACCCTAAACCGAAATGGCCAGGATTTGCTTTGGAATATTTTGCCTTCATCATACTCCTGAGAGCAATATTTTCTACCAGATACTCATGATCAGTTCCTTGGACCTGCCGGATAAGACGCTGGAAACTTTTTGATTTCACCTTCTTACCTACATTAAAATCATATCCTAAAACCTCAACAAATCTTCGCAGTTCAGTTATTTTCTCTCTGTTCGGCTTCTCATGAATACGATATACAAAAGGGAATTTACCTTCTTGTGTTTCTCTTATTTTTTGAATATGCTCTGCCACAGTCCGGTTGGCCAGGAGCATAAAGCTTTCAATGATATTATTGCTGTCAAGAAAGTCCCGGGCTTTGATATCATAAGGTTTCCCATCAGAATCCAGCATTACTTCAGGTTCCAGAGTGGTAAAATCTATCAACCCTTTCTGCCGCCATTTAGCCCGTAATTTCAGGTTCAAGCTGAACATATCATTAATGGTCTTTTTTAAAGAATCCGAACAGCTGTTGTTTTCTTTATCAGCAGTATCAGTACTGTTATCCTTTTGCTCATCCAGGATCTTCTGAACTTCTTTATAAGAAAATCTGAATCTGCTGTTTATTATACTTTCTTTAAAATCATAATCAATCACTTCTCCATTGGAATTTACTTCCATTAAAACACTGTAACAAAGGCTGTCTTCTCCCTGCCGTAAACTGCAAATATGATTGGAAATCTGTTCCGGCAGCATGGGAATTACCCTGTCTACCAGATACACACTGTTACCTCTTTCCAGAGCTTCCTTATCAATGTCAGAGTTTGCCTGTACCCAATGGCTTACATCTGCTATGTGAACACCTAATAAAAAATTGCCATTATCCGATCTTTCCAGTGAGACAGCATCATCAAAGTCTTTGGCATCTTCCGGATCTATGGTAAATATCAGTTTTTTGCGCAAATCCAGACGTTTTTCATACTCTACTTCTGAAATTTCTCCGGATATGTTTTCAGCTTCTTTTTTTACCGAATCCGGAAAGGAGAAACGGATCCCCATATCATATATGATAGAATCTATATCAACGCCTTTATCTTCAGGATAGCCAAGTATGGCAACAATTCTGCCCTGTAAGGGCTCTCTGATATCTTTTTTAGGTTCCAGCTTCACTACAACTTTCTGTCCGGGTTTAGCCTGTGCCCGGTTGTCTTCGGTTATAAGAATATCATTACTGATTTTTAAATCATCAGGAATAACATAGTTGAATTTCCCCCCTTCAGTCAAGGTACCGACAATTCGTTTATGATATCGTTCTAATACCTCCAGTACTCTTCCTTCACAGAGTTTTCCTTTATGCTTAGGTACCGCCCATAAATTTACCTGTACTCTGTCCTTATGCAGAGCCGGTCCCATATTACGCTGACTGATAAATATATCTTCACCTCCGTCATCTCTCTTTAAGAATCCAAATCCCTCAGTTTTAACATCCAGAGTGCCGCTGACTATATTATCACTTTTCATTTTTCCGTATTGATGACCTTTATACCGCTGAATAATCCCCTGATCAACCAATTTGTCTAATAATCGTTTAAAATCCTGATAATGCTTATTAGGAATATGTAACCGTTTGGCTAAGGTTCTTCTTTTGAAAACTCCTTTTGCATGTTTATCAAGAAAATCAATGATCTTCTTTTTATATTCTTTCATTTTCACCTATTTATTTAAGTTTTTATATTTCATAATATTATGTGCTCAAAAATTTTTTTACTCCAATATAACTGCCAAGCAAACCCAGAAAAAAACCTGCAAAAACAGGAACTAGAAGCAGCCATAAGGTAATAACAAGAATATCTCCGTAAACAGTATTTACCAGTTTCATTAATAATAGAATAATGCAGCATGCTATAACCCCGGCTACCAATCCATGGAATACCCCTTGTATAAGATAGGGTCTGCGAATAAATCCTTTGGTGGCTCCAACCAGCTTCATGATAGATATTAATCTTTTTTGGGACAGAATCGTCAGACGTAATGTATTCGTTATAAGCAAAATAGAAGCAAAAAGGATAACCAAAAAAAGTGCAATAAAAACTATCATCCCGATACGACTGTATTTATGTACTATTTTAAATATCTCTCCATGGTAAGTAACATCTGTTACTCCGGGAAAAGATAACATTTTAGTCTCAAGCTTTTCCACCTCTCCTGCAGTTCTGTAGGATTTTGCCAGTTCAAGCCGTATTGAAGGTGGCAAAGGATTCCCTCCGATAATTGCCACAACATCCTGATCAAACTCTGCTTTAAATTCCTCCATTGCCTGTTCTTTGGATACAAACACTGCTCTTTCTACTTCCCTGAGGCTGGTTATTTGTGTCTGTAATTGTCTGATTTCTTCTGAATTTAAACTGTTATCAATAAAAATCTCCACTCCCAGTCTTTCCTTAAAAAGTTCAACCCCTCTTTTAAGATTATAGGTTATGGCCAGATAGCCGCCCAGTATTGTCAGGCTTATTGTAATGGATATCAGGGTCATTACTGAAGAAAATCTGTGCCTTCTCAAACCCTTAAATGCTTCCCCGACAGTATAGAAAATATTTAAACTCATTCAATCATCCTCCCCTGATTAAGTCTGTATATCTTCCCGGGCAGATCTTCCACTATATCAGATTTATGTGTTGCCATAACTACAGCAGTCCCTTTCTGGTTTATTCTTTTTAACAGATCAATTATCTCGCTGCTGGTTTCAGGATCAAGATTTCCGGTAGGTTCATCAGCTAAAAGAATATAGGGCTCATTAACCAGGGCACGGGCAATTGATACTCTCTGCTGTTCACCACCTGAAAGCTCTGTTACCATTGAATATCGTTTATGGCTTAATCCTACTTCAGCCAGAACATATAGGGCTTTTCTTTTTATTGTATTTCTCTTCACTCCGGTAGCCCACAATGCAAAAGCAATATTCTCATAAGCATCTCTGTCATCAAGAAGTTTAAAATCCTGATATACCATACCAACTTTTCTTCTTAATAAAGGTATTTCCTTGGAACGTAAAGTAGAGACATTACAATCTATGACTCTGAGATAGCCGCTTACCGGAAAAATTTTCATATGTATTAGATTTAGTAGTGTACTTTTACCGGCTCCGCTGGGCCCGACAATACTGACAAAATCTCCGGATTCTACTCTTAGATGTATATCCTCTAAAATCAGTTCACCCTTTACAGAATAACAAACTTCTTTTAACTCAATCACAATCCCTCCTTCATGAAGACAAAATGTACCCGTTCCGATTCATGATGAGCAGGTTTGAATGTATACTCGTGAAAGCATCCAATATATCTCCATGTATCGCTGTTTACAATATTTTTATACTTTTTCTGATCATAAATATATTGCATATGATGCTCCCGGGTTGTTATTTGTGCAGACCGGTCTGTACATTGAAAGCTGGTATACAACTGTTCTTTTTGTTCGTCGAAACAGCTCCTTCTTTTTACCTCCCATCCATTGATGTTTTCTTTATTTGAGAAATCAAACCAGTATTTTTTAATATTTTTTTTTGTGGCTATATCAAAAACAAATAATCCACCAGTATGCAGGATACGCTGTATCTGATGTATATATATCTTTATCTCATCTTCATTCAAATATTGAATGGTATCGTACATACAGATTACTGCATCCCATTGCTTTTTTAATGCTAATGATTTCAGATTACCCTGCCACAGCATTCCTTCGGCTTTCAATTGTGCTTTTTTTACCATATTAAATGAACAATCAAAACCGGCTACAAAATATCCCAGCTTTTCCAGTTTCTGCATCAGACTTCCGGTCCCGCATCCGCAATCCACAACATTACAAACCAGACTGCCATATTTTTTGAATATCATAGATATATAATCAGCCCAGGCAGAATAATCAACATGATCCATAACTGTATCATAAATCCCTGCCAGACCATTATAAGGCTGGACATTTTTTATATTACTGATTTTTTTTGAAATGATCCCATCCACTGGTTGGTAAAGACATTTTTTTATCATCGTCGAGGAGTTGCATTCCATCCTCTTTATTACTTATTTTTCCTATTACACTGATAAGATTATTTTTAAAAATTTTATTTTTCTTTAATTTTTCAAAATTGTTTTCAGATATGGTGAACAGCAGTTCATACTCCTCACCACTCTTCATCGCATAAAAAAATAAAGGCTTTTTCTCTTTGTAAGACAGTATCTCTAACTCTTTTGCTGCAGGAATTTTATTTCCGTATATTATACATCCTTTTTTGCTGCTTGAACAGATATGGTGTATCTCGGAAGCCAATCCGTCACTGATATCAATCATTGCATTAATACCTACCTCTTTTGCCAGTATCTGTGCTTCTCTTACTCTGGGTTTCGGATATAAAAAATGATTTACTGCTTTCTCACCCCTGCTTTTCCGCTGTGATGAAGAAAGGATATCCAAACCTGCTCTTGCTCTGCCCAGCACTCCTGTAACACATATCAGATCTCCGGTTTTAGCTCCGCTGCGCTGTATACAGCATTTCGGTTCAACCTCACCAGTTACAGTGGCTGAAAGAAAAACATTACTTACAGAGCTGACCGTATCTCCGCCGATCAGATCACAACTGTACTGTTTACAGCAGTCTGCTATGCCCCGGGCTAACAGATCAACCTTTTTAGCGGACCAGCTTTTGGTCAGGGCGATAGAAACCACTGCATTTCTGGGGATTCCTCCCATGGCAGCAATATCACTGATATTAATTGCCATTAACTTCCATCCGACTGAATGAACCGGGGTATAAGAAAGATCAAAATGCACTCCTTCAACCAGGGCATCAGTAGTGATTACTGACCATTTTCGGGAATTGATTTTGTAAACCGCAGCATCATCTCCGATACTGATGTGTATATCGGACGACTGATTTATCTGAACGTTCTTAATACGTTCTATAATACCAAATTCCCCAAGCCGGGAGAGAGTCACTCAATCCCCCATTATCTTGACCAGAAGCCTGCGTGTTCTCGGCCCATCAAACTCACAAAAATATATTGACTGCCAGGTTCCCAGAACAAGTTCAGAATTTGTAATTATTAAACTGAGAGAAGGATTAAAAAGACTGGATTTAATATGAGCTGCAGAATTACCCTCACTGTGGTGATATCCATCCTGAAAAGGAACTATCTTATCCGTTTCATAAAGAATATCCCGTACTACATCCGGATCTGCATTTTCATTTATGGTCACTGCAGCTGTAGTATGAGGTACCCATAAAACACAAATACCCTCTGTAACCCCGCTTTCTTTAACAACTCCGGTAACTTTCTGGTCTACAAGAACAAATTCTGTTCTTGATGAAGTTTTTACTGTTAATTCTTTCAGCATGCTTCAATGTAACCAGATAATTTTTTATTATCAATGATTTTCTGGATTAAAACAGGGAAAAGTGTAAATATTTCCGGGGATTCTTTTTTATATCCTTAATGAGTGAATCCAGGCTATTTGTGGTACTCACCAACTGCTCATAGAATATCTTGTCACCCGTCATTTTTCCAAAGGTGCTTTGCTCATTTTTTAAACGCTCAATTACCGGATGTAATAATGTAATAGTGGTATCCAGCAATACAACAGTATTACTAAGATTATCAAGAGTAGTATTTATATTATCCAGAGTAGAATCAGCCTGAAATTTCATTGATATTGAATTAAGTGTTGAAATGGTTGAGGATATATTTTTTCTGTTTTCCTTTAATAATTCCTTTGTCTGAAAAGAAACTTGTTCCAGGTTACTGATTAAATGTTTAATTTTATTTCTTCTAACAATATTATTTACCGTACTTAATAATGAATCTACCTTATCCATTATCACAATACTTTTTGCCATGAAAATCCTAATATCCCCTTTGTTTTCACCCATAAGTGTTTCATCCTTTTCTAAGGGTAAATTACTGTTTCCCGGAAAAACCGATAACTGTTTTCCTCCAATAAGTTCTTCAATCTCTAAATATACTTGTGCATCTGAAAATATAACCACATCCCTGTCAATACGAAATTCAATCATCACCTTATCCTTAAGAAGTATTATATCTGTAATCTCACCTTTTTTAATCCCGTGAACCATGACCGGATCTCCTTTTTCCACTCCCTGAGCATTCCCAAAAACAGCATTATATACTTTATATTGAGAAAATATTGGCAGCCTTTTACCCCATATGATTCCAAAGATTAATAAAATAAGGGCTGTAAATACAACAATACCTATATAGATTTCTGTTTTTCCTTCAGAAAACATATTTTTTTCCTTTATTTTATTCGAAATCAGGGCCGATATACTTCTTAAGAGAATTGACGTCTTTTTTCATATAGCGAGTGATCTCATCACTGAATTCACGAGCATTATATTGCCCCTCAAGCCTGCATAATTCATTTAAAGCGATCACCTCTGCAATTGTGGATATACTTTTCCCTGGAAATATAGGAAGATGAATTATTGGGATTTTTAAATCCAGTATGTCAGTGGATTCCTCATCAATTCCAAGACGTTCGTATTTCTGAGATTTTTCCCAGTCAACCAGTTTAAGTTCTACTTCAATTCTTTTGCTTCTCCGTATTGCTTTTATACCAAATATCGATCGTATATTGATTATGCCCAGTCCCCTGATCTCCATATTGTACTTTAATTTTTCATTACCTCTTCCTAATAAAATATTACCTGACATTCGGGTAATTGTCACCACATCGTCACATATAAACCGATGCCCCCTGGTAACCAGATCCAGAGCAAGTTCACTCTTTCCAATCCCGCTTCTTCCCGTTATTAAAATACCGATTCCGTATATATCAACCAGACATCCGTGGACAGTAGTGACAGGAGCAAATTTTTCTTCCAGATAATATCCAAGGTTATCAAAAATCTGAATTGTAGATAAAGTCGTACTTAAAACAGGTATTGTTCTGCTATTTGCAAGCTGGATTAATTCCGGAACAGTTTTCTTTTCATTGGTCACTATAACACAGGGAATATCAAAAGAAAATATTTTCTTTAATATCTTCTTCCTTTGATTTATATCCAGGCTTTTTAAATAAGCCAGTTCAGTATTGCCAAAAATTTGTATTCGCTTATAGGTGAAGATATCCACAAAACCTGCTAATGCAATTCCGGGCCGGTGAAGATACTCTTCAGTAATGATCCGTTCCAGATCAGCATCCTGAGTTAATAGTTTAAAATGCAATAATTGCTTTGTTTCTTCCAGTAAGGTCTTAACTGTCAGTTTGGATTTATTTATTTATCCACCTCATTTTCTAAATGACTGTTTACTTTTTCATGTTCAAAATTACGACGTCTGTCTTTGTATCTTTTTAGTCTTCTCTTTAATTTATTTATGCAAGTATCTATTGATTTCGTCATATTATCTGACCTTTTATGTACCGATAAAATCTTATTGTGCACAGAGAGATTTATCTCTGCTATACGATCTTTATTTTCCCAATCTAAAATTACTTCCCCATCAATTATACCGTCATAATATTTTGTTAATTTAAGAGTCTCATTTTCAGCATATTCTTTCAGTTCATCTGACAATTTAAAATGTCTGGCAGTCACTTTAACTTGCATATACCTCTCCTTATTTTTATGTTAAACAAACATTATTTAACTATCTTTTCTGCTCTGGGGTGAGCCTGTTCATAGATTTTCTTCAACCGGGAAGTTGACAAGTGAGTATACATCTGTGTAGTTGATAAACTGCTGTGTCCTAAAAGTTCCTTGACAGCCTGCAGATCCGCTCCTCTGTCGAGTAAATGAGTTGCAAAGGAATGACGAAGAATATGTGGACTCAATCCTTTTTTTTCCGATACCATGGTGAGCCATTTGGTGACTCGTAACTGGATGCCGCGGTTAGATAATCGCTTTCCAAATCGATTCAGAAATACTGCATTATCATCTCTAACCTTAAAAAGTGCTTCCTTTTTGTAAAGATATTCTTTTATTGCCCGGGATGCACATTTCCCGATCGGTACTATTCTTTGTTTAGCGCCTTTCCCTAATACCCGAACTGTACCGGCATGTAAATCAATATCATGTATATTCAATCCGGAAAGTTCAGAAAGCCGTATACCGGTACTGTAAAAAAGTTCAAGAATAGCCCTGTCCCGTATTCCCGAAGGAGTGTCTGTATCAATTTTGTTAAAAATCTCACTTATTTCATGTTCCTGCAAAAACTGAGGCAGTACTTTTTCCTTCTTGGGCAGTGGAATACCTGAAACAGGATTTTTCTGAATCAGATTCTCTTTATTTAAATAAGAAAAATAGCTTTTTAATGCAGCAATCTTTCTTTCAGCACTTTTTTTGCTCATGCCGTAACGAATTAAACTGCTTATAAATTCTCTGACATCCTGTTTGGTTATTTGATTGATTTTTTTGTGCTTTGCTGATTCATTCAGATTAAAAAATTCAAAAAACTGTAAAACATCTCTCTTATATGCTTCTATGGTATGCTGTGAGTACTGTTTATGTGAAGAAAGATATTGTAAAAAATTATTGATGTGCTGATATATTTTGCTCATGGATCTTAACTTTTACCCTCTTTTTTTACAATATGTTTACAGTTTGGACACTGTTTAAATGATCCTTTTGATTTTGTATATCTGAGTTCCAATAACGGATATCCGCATTTCGGACATTCCTGTGCAACCGGTTTATTCCATAAGGCAAATTTGCATTTGGGGTAACTGGAACAACCATAAAACACTTTGCCCCTTCTGGTTTTCCTCTCCACAATCTCACCATCACAATTTCTTTCCGGACAGGGAATTCCCAGAGAATAAGGTTTGGTGAATTTACATTCCGGATAGTTTGAACAAGCTAGAAATCTGCCGAATTTACCCACTTTTATTTGCATAGGTGCGCCGCATTTCTCACACACTTCATCAGTTTTAGTTTCTTCTTCTTCCAGAGGCCGTGTGTAGGTACATTCCGGATATCCGGTACACCCGATAAACTTACCATTCCTGCCCCATTTTACAATAAGCTCTCTGCCGCATTCCGGACATTTCTCATCAATTTTTTCCTGCAGTGATTGTTTTATATCCTCCTGTTTGGATAACGCTCTTTCCAGTGATTGAGAAAAGGGCTGATAAAAATCTTTTAAAACATTTATATGATTCTTACTTCCTGATTCAATTTGATCAAGTTCCTGTTCCATATAGGCAGTAAAATTTATATCTAATATATCCGGGAACTGAGAAACCAGTATACGATTAACATTCATCCCCAGCTCCGTAGCATAAAGAGTTCTTCTCTCTTTATAGACATATTTTCTGCTCAGGAGATTTGAGATGGTTATGGCATAAGTAGAAGGTCGTCCGATACCCAGATTGTCTAATTTTTTTACCAGACTGCTTTCCGTATATCGCGGGGGCGGTTTGGTAAAATGCTGCTGAGGATCGAGTTTTTCCAGAAAAAGGGATTCCTGTTTTTTTAATCCTTCCGGAAGATGGATATCTGAATCTTTTTCTTTGGCTATATTATAAACCTGCATAAATCCCTTAAATTTAATAATTGACCCAGTGGTTCTGAAATGATAGAGACCTCCGTTAATATCAATAATTGTACGTAATAGTTTTGCCGGACGCATCTGGCAGGCAATAAAACGCTGCCAGATAAGTGTATAGATTTTCAGCTGATCTGAAGTTAAATGAGCCGCTACACTCTGAGGAGTTCTTTTTATGGATGTGGGACGAATTGCTTCATGTGCATCCTGAACATTCTTTTTTGATTTGTAATAGACAGGTTTTTCAGGGACATATTCGGTTCCATAATTATTAGCAATAAATTCTCTGGTTTCTCCTACTGCTGCGGAGGATAGCCGGGTAGAGTCGGTTCGCATATAGGTAATTAAGCCTGTTCTCCCCCCTGGTAAATCAATTCCTTCATAAAGCTGCTGAGCTATTCTCATTATTTTTTTTGTACTCATTTTACAGCGAACAGCTGCATCCTGCTGAAAAGTACTGGTAGTATAGGGGGGATAGGGTTTTCTGGTAACTTGAGTTTTCTTGATATTGGTGATAAAAAATTCCTGATTCTTTATCCCTTCCGTATGTTTTCGGGCAGTTTTTTCATCCGGAATCTTCACTTCTTTATCATCAATCTTAATAAGTTTGGATCTGAATATATCGTCTCGTCTGGTTTTGAAATCAGCTTCTATAGACCAGAATTCTTCCGGTCTGAAACTGGTAATTTCTTCTTCTCTTTGACAGATAATTCGAAGAGCTGCGGACTGCACTCTGCCTGCAGAAAGACCCCGGAAAATGGTTTTCCATAGAAATGGACTGATCTTATACCCGACTAATCTGTCCAGTACCCGTCTTGCTTTTTGTGCTTCAACCTTGCTTTGATCTACAGATCCGGGATTCTTTATTGCCTCCTTGACAGCTTTATCTGTTATCTCATAAAAAAGAACCCGGTATATATTAGTATTGAATTTTTTTATTTCATTCAGTAAATGATAAGCAATTGCTTCTCCTTCTCTGTCAGGATCAGTTGCAATATATACTTTGTCAGAAGAAGAAGCTGCTTTTTTCAGCATATTAAGTATTTTACCTTTGCCTCTGATAGTGATCCATTCCGGTGAAAAATTGTTCTCAATATCAACCCCAAGACGATTTTTGGGAAGATTTTTAATATGGCCTACAGAGGCTTTAACATTATAGTCTTTACCAAGAAATTTATTTATGGTCTTGGATTTTGCATCAGATTCAACAATAACCAGCGATTTTGACATCAGTTACGCTCCTAAACTTTAATATATTCAACACTATCTTCCACAACAATGTTTATATTTTTTACCGCTTCCGCAGGGACATGGGTCATTTCTACCCACTTTTTTCCCTACGTTTACCGGCTGTTTTTTACCTGCACGTACATTGCCGCCCTGCTGCTGTTCTTCTGATTGACCAGCAAATCCCATACCGACAGTTTCAGCATGCCTGGTTGACATGTCTGTAGATGCAGCTCTCTGCTGCTGTTCTCTGAGATCCTGTTCAACTTCAATATTTGCCTTGAAAACTATTTCGAGAATTTCATCATTTATAGACTCAAGCATTTCTTTAAATGCCCTGAATCCTTCATGTTTATATTCTATCAACGGATCTTTCTGACCATAAGCCCTCCAATTAATACCTTCTTTTAACTGATCCATTTCATATAAATGCTCTTTCCATTTTTCATCGATCGTATGGAGGGTGGCAATTTTCTCCAATTGCCCCATTACTTCATCTCCGAGATTGTTACATTTTCTCTTATAATTATCAATAGCTGCTTCTATGAGACGATCTTTGAGCTCTTCCTTGGAAATTTCCTCTTTTTCCTGCTCAGTAAGGGGAAGAGGAAGCAGTATTGATTTAAGCAAAACATTGCTTAAACCCTGCCAGTCCCAATTTTCACTGTAATCCTTATCAGTAAAAATTTCCACCTGTTCATCAATGAAATCTTCAATAAAAATATAAATATTATCCCTGAGGTTTTCTCCTTCCAGAGCTCTTTTACGTCGTTGATATATTATTTCTCTCTGCTTATTCATAACATCATCATATTCAAGCAGATGTTTCCTGATTTCAAAATTCCTCATTTCCACTCTTTTCTGAGCTCTTTCTATGGATTTTGTGATCATAGAATGAGTGATCACCTCTCCATCCTCCAGTCCGAGCCTGTCCATTACTCCGACAATCCTGTCCGGGGCAAAAAGTCTCATTAAATCATCTTCAAGTGACAGGTAAAACCGTGAAGAACCGGGATCACCCTGCCGGCCGCTTCTTCCCCGGAGCTGTCTGTCTATCCGGCGCGCTTCATGACGTTCAGTACCAATAATATGAAGCCCCCCTTCAGCATAATCTCTTGCTTTAACATGAGTAATTGCTTCATTGCTGATTTTCTTATCCCTGGGATTGCCTTTGGATTTTGGTATACAAATCACATTATGACCATTCCGGGTATCTTTATTGGTAATCAGACTCCTTTTTTGCTCTTCGGATTCAACTACCGTAGGATTGGCGTTTCTCTCTGAAATGAGGGTGGTGAATGTATCAATTAAAGAATCAGGTATTTCATGAATCAGTATCTTTGCTTTTCTGTTTAGTAATGTTTCAATATCTTCTTCAAACAGATCATATCCTTCCTCAGTATAACGGATTACCCCTGCTCCGAGTTTTATATCCGTTCCTCTTCCTGCCATATTAGTAGCAATAGTTACCATGCCCGGCTCTCCTGCTTTGGTCACTATCTCCGCTTCTTTAGCATGATGCTTTGCATTTAATACCGAGTGACGTATATTTTTTCGTTTTAACATCCTCGAGAGTGTTTCAGAAACCTCAACAGAAACAGTTCCCACCAGAACAGGGAGACTTGCGTTATGATAATCTTCAATTTCCTGAATAATAGCATTGTACTTTTCCCGTTTGCTCTTAAATATCAGATCATCACGATCTTCTCTTCTGACAGGCTCATTAGTTGGGATGACCACTACCTTGAGATGGTAAATTTCCTCAAATTCATCAGCTTCTGTCTCAGCTGTTCCAGTCATGCCCGCAAGTTTGGTGTAAAGGCGGAAGAAATTCTGCAGGGTTATAGTGGCA
>Ga0180433_10002141_pt1 | contig 31290 bp, 35 predicted proteins | sample SS_ome_8_FD_132980 | JGI IMG/M metagenome (GOLD analysis project Ga0180433, IMG submission 132980) | Hypersaline lake sediment archaeal communities from the Salton Sea, California, USA - SS_1_D_1 metaG | ecosystem: Environmental > Aquatic > Non-marine Saline and Alkaline > Hypersaline >... | reverse complement strand
TGGTAAGTTTACCCCGGCAATAGATAATGAGTGTACAACGTACATTCTGTGTTCGTCATCAATTGGATTAGAGGATGAACAGAACCCTTCAGTGAGAAAAATACAACTTCTTGGGTTCCTTTCTCCTTCAGGCCAGATGTAGGTCCCCTGAACTTTTCCTGGATGGGACATCTCTGTTGGTTTTTCTCTGCCTTCATTCGATGGTAGAGTGTCTGAACGTGATTATTTCTGAGGGCGAAGGTCTGGGGTATGTTTTTTATTGGGTTATATGGCTGTTTGCGATGATGCATCTGATCCGCTGGATCCATGTCGCCTTCCTTTTTTTCCTTCTTCTCCCAATAGCCCTGTGTTCAAACGGTAAGTTAGGGGTTCTGTTGACGGGAACCGTGGATGAAAGGTCTAATCCCCTGTTGGATTGGTTTAATATCGAGCCTATTCTGGAGACCCGAGTGGTTCCAAGTCGGGGAGTGACTAGCGGAGTTCCGCTTGATGACGGGGACATGAAGCGTTTCATCCGGCTTTATTTTCCGAGGAAGTATGGGGATGTGGCCTCGTATGACCTGCTCCTTCTCAACACGCCCTTGATATACCTTTTCGATGACCACCAGTTGCAGTGGATGTTTGACGCCATCCAGAATGGTACGGGTGGCCTGGTTGCCCCCAGCTGTCTCAGCGTCTATGCGGAGATATACGAGCCTTGGATCGCGTCCAGACTTCAACATGCGTTCCCAGGTGACCCCGCTGCCGTTATTTCGGGCAGGGGAGGACCGGGCGTGGAAGATGTGTGGTTCAATGTCATAGTAAACAGAGACTTCCCGAGCCCTATACTCACCCCGTTTTTAAGCCTGGGGATTGAGAAATTCACCGGAGCTTACGCCTACTTCATCGTTCCCAGGCAGGGTGCATATATAGTCGCTTGGGAGGAGGGATGCTTTCCCAGTGTCGGAAGGGTACCGTACATGGTGACCTGGGAATATGGACGTGGTAGAACCATGACCCTGGCCGATACATTCGGGCAGGTTGCGGGCACCAACTCGGGAGCTTTCTGGAATCCCTACGCACTGCGACCATCGGGGAACCAGTATAGTTTCGATGTACTCATGAATATGGTGACCTATCTTGTCGGTGAGGAACCCACGGTGGATATCATGACGAGACACCGGGTCAGGAACTCCCTTGTAGAGTACAGGACGAAGATGGCACTCCTGTTATCACTGGTGGATTTCGTTGAGCGGTTTGGCACTACCTACCAGGGAACATTCGAAATCCTCTCCAATCTCGAAGACATCCACCGGGAAGCCATGGCCGAGTATCTCGCAAACAATTTTGAGAGATCCCAAGAGCTGCTGGATGAGTTACTTAGTTACTCGTATCCAGAGGCCAACCGGGAACTCATGGAGCTCAAGGATCGGGAGTTGTTGTGGGTTCATATCACAGAATGGCTGGTGGTATGCTCAGCTCTATTCATCTCCTTCTCCCTCGTCTGGACCTTTATGGTGAACCGGTATCTCTACCGCAACATCAATACGACCCGCCTACGCTGAATCCATGTTGTGCTGGTAGTTGTTTATGATTAGTGACGGAATTATGTCCGGGAAGCAGGATTATCACCCATTTCAAGCTGGGTCTGTTGACTATGCTATGTTGATTATTGATAAGCGAGTGGTTTTTCATCGGTTTTTCATTTTTCAAATGGTGTTATTACTTATTCTTTTTTCTTCGGTCCTTGGGGCTGAAGCTAGAACTGATCCAGATTCGGGGCGAATCCGGTTGCTTCTTATCGGTTCTCATTGGTATGGGGGAGATGTCTATATCACAAGCCTTCTGAGATCAGATCCTCGTATTAGCGTTCAGGGAAGCATTGAGACTTCGAACGGGCTTCTGCCAGAGGTTGTTAGAAGGCGGGCGCGCATGGTTTTCCCGAGAACCTTGGAGCGTTTAGTCTCTACCATCGATGTTGTGGAGTATAACTTCGCTCCTCCGTGGTCTCTTAGCGTTGAGCAGCAGCAATGGATTCATAACTCCGTTATTAACGAAGGTCTTGGCCTGATACTGATTCATATGGGGTGGAGGGAGTGCTTGGCCGATCCCATTCTTCGCTGTAATAGAGCGGAGGATTGGGTTAATTCTGTGCTCTACCCATCCTTTCCCATGGATATTGTCTTGGGTGAGTTATGCAGGCCCTCCCGGACTATGGAGGTTGTTCAAATGTCTCCTGTCGTGGACTTGCCCGGCTTCGAGATGCAGTCCTTCGGACCGGGGGGGCCAACTACCTATATAGGCCTAGTTCGTGCTAGATCAGGAGCAACTGTCCATGCTCGGTGGAAGATAGGTGGGGAGGATGCTATCGTCTCCTGGGAGTACGGAACCGGCTTCACCTTATCCATTCCTGTTTCAGGGTCTTCCCTGGGGGATGCCATGAGGGAGTGGAAGTATTTCATCGACCACGTTCTGAATAGGGTTTACGTAGCGGCTAACGTGTCCGTGCCAGAGGATCCAGAGCTTTCCCACAGTCTAAGAGCGGCTTTCCAGCAGTTTAATGAGCAACGATTCCTGGTCATCAACCTCATCGACTTTGTGGATAAGTTCGGTGCTAACACTAGACCTCTTAGCCGGATTGTCGATAATCTTGAAGGGGTAGCGAGGGAGGCCAACTCGCTCTATGTGGCGGGAGACTACCAAGGCTCCCTGAACAAGATCGGGGAGGCAATGGAAGGTCTCCTGGAGCTTTCCGCTGAGTCTACGAAGGTCAGGAAGCGGGCTCTTCTCTGGGTGTATTTGACGGAGTGGATCATAGTAACAGGCACATCTATGGTGTGTGGGTGGCTTGTCTGGGTCTTAATGGTCGAGAGAAGGCGTTATAGAAATGTTAAAACCACCCGGCTAAGTCACAGATGACATCCCTGAGACCTTTGATGATTATGGTCCAGATTACTGAATCTGTGTATAGACTTCATGCATTTTACCGGGGTTGCGTATCTTTGATTTCAGGTTTTGCTTGGGCGTCTCCTCCATGATCAAACTCAAACGGATCGGACTGACCCACGCCCTCCTTCCAAAGGCATCCTCCAGGACGATCACAAGGCGATCCAGAAGTCGATAGCCTGCCACAGCAAACTCGAAGACAAACCGTTCAGCGGATGCCTCACCTCGGGGAGGGAAGACGCTGCTTCCACCCGATCTCCCTCCAACCGATCTGAAGTGGCAGGCCACGCAGGGCGAAGAGGACACGGTCAGCTTCCCGTCATCCCGGATCTCGATGCCCAATACCTCAGGGCCCTCCGATGCGTAGGTGCGTCCCTCCCGTATCGCCTCCAGGATCCCCCCCACGGAAAATTCGCGGGCGAGCACCCCCGTCCACGCTGCATGTGACACCCCTCCCCAGCCGCTGCTGGTCAGGTCCTCATGGGGACGGTGGGCATCATCGGCTCCCAGAGGAATCAGGGATCTTCCATCACGGAGAAGCAGATGCCAGATCTGGTCCGATCTGCCCGCATCCCCACTCGACCCGCGCGTGCTGCAGTTGATAACCTCCAAGCCATCCAGCCCGGCCTCACATAGAAGGTTCAGGTCCTTCCAAGTGTATCCTGACCGGATGGGGTGGGCGAGCACCGCGATCCCACCCCCTTCCTTGATCCTCCGGATCGTGGTGGCCGTTCCCTCGGCCACATCCCCTCCCTGTTCGGGCTGCGGAAGCTCGTCCAGGCCAAATGCAAGCACATGACCGGGGCCGGAGATCTCCGCCCCCGGAATAACCAGCATGTCGGGTGGTGAATCCACGGGAATAACCATGTTGTGATCCATGCCCGCGAGAAAGTCGTAACCCAGCCGGCGATAGTGCTCCACCGCGCCGGCCAGCCACCCTGGGCTGCGATGTCCGCTCAGGTGGCAATGCAGGGTGCCCCGCAACCACATGCCCGAAACAGCGAATTGGTTGTGGACCGTGCCGGTGATGCGGAACGTCTTTTTCTTGCGCGTTCCCGAGATGTCCAGATGAACATCTGCTTCTGTCTCTTGATTTCTCCTTCCCTGGTTGGACATGATGGCATCTCTCTGCATTCCATCCCGTATGTCAGGCCCGAACGCGGGACGGAAGAGGAGTCTTGAAAGCTCTTATGCTGGTCACTCTACGTGGGGCCAGCCCGCGGGTTTCTACTCATTCTTGACAGGTGGTTTTTTAAGGTGGATTTCGATCTCGAAAAAAGATTAATTCGTCTGACTTCCATCCTCCCTTTTCACTACCTCAGTCCCCAGCCTGATATCCTTGTATACGATATCGGGAAGGAAACGGTTCTTGGTCACCTCCACAAAAATAGTGTGTCTTTAATAAGACCCTTGTTTTTTCGTGATTAGTTTGGCGGCAGTTGTGATTGAACCTCGATCTTATCCCTGGTGAGGTAGCAGTCGGTACTCACCAAATAGGACTGGTCTTACGGCCAGCTTTCCAGCCTTGTTGTCATGACGTCCTTGTACAGTCTCCGACGGATCATGATGGACCATAGGACGGAGCCGCAGATCATTGCGGCGCCGGTTACGGCGAGCCACTCGATGATGTACACCCAGAGCAGGGCTCTGTCCTTGAGACGTATCGCGTCCCGTTCGACCGATTCCAGGCCCTCCTCAATTATTCTGTAGGCGTCCAGGGTTTCCTGGAACTGGAGCTGGAGATAGAGAGGCCTTGCCTCTGCCGCCTGGTCGTTGAGTTCGGTTATCCGGAGCATGATCATGTCGGTGTTTGTGCCGAAGGAGTCGCAGAACTCCAGGAGGCTCATCAGCAGTGATCTCCTTATGACGGTTCTCTGCATCGTGGCTCTGAGGGAGTGAACCAAGTCGATATCTTGGGGGACGGTGCGGCCGTCGAGGTAGATCATGAGGTTCGCGCCGAAGTCTAGGTAGTACGTCCACGGGCCGATGGCCATGATGTGGGTCTGGCCAGTCAGGGCGAAGACGTGGTTACCGCCCACCAGCTCCCACGTCACCATGGCCGGGTCATCCTGGGCCGGGTACCGGACTTGAGCGAGGACCTGGGATCCCTCCTTTGCGGTGACTATATTGTGGTGGAGGTCGAACATGAAATGGGCTTTTTCCCTTTCCCAGGGCAGGCTCTTGATGAATTCGTGGTCCCAATCCGTGATTACGAGTTTGAGGCCGCCGCGCGGGTGTGAGACCCAGGAGTCTTCGAAATCCACGGTGGGGAGAAGCTTCCCTATCGAAGTGCTTCCCCAGCTGGGGTGATTGTGGCCCCCGAAACTCTCCCAGCCTCCGGACATGAAGAGTCCGACGCCTCCCTCCCTGACCGCTCGTGCTAGCATCTCGATGTTCCCCGGTCCCACGGCGAACCGGTTTGCGTTAGCGAGGACTATGACATCGAACCCGGAGGTCACCTGGCTATAGGTGCGGGGCATGTAGAGCCTCACCATCCTAGACACTTGTTCTCCCCCTGTTACCTGCTGAATCGGAGCCGATGCTCCCGATGAGCGATAGGTTGCCTGGACGAAGTTGATCGTGAAAAGAGGATCATGCCTCATGTCCCAGAAGGGCCGGGAACGGGCGATGCCTCCGACATACAGAATCCCGATCCGCCCGTCCTCAAGGGCGCAGACCTTGGCAATGGGGGTTCCCGAGAGGACTGCTAGAATGGCAAGGACGGGAATGATAGCGAGCTGCCTGACCAAGCTGGCTGAAGATTCCCCCGAACGTGTCTCCCCGTTGTCCCTCCCTGACTGGTTGTGGATATGTATGCCCTCCCTAGTTGAAACTCACTCGTTGCGTCCTGAAAAAGGCAACGCTATCCGAGTGAATTAGGGAAAGAGGTGATTCAGAAAGGTATGCCTTCCCTTGGAGGATCCTGAGAGCATGAGGTCTATCGGTCTGTGAGAGGTACTGGGTGTAGACAGCACATTTTCGGAAGATTTCCAGATTGAAATAAAGCGGTAATGTGTCTCTGTTTGTTCAAATACGGTGTGAGAGGGCCCAGATCCTTGTTGCTTGTTTTCCGTTTTACGGTATTTAAGTTGCTTGGTCTAGGTCTATCAATCACTGGCAAAATATGTGTCAATAAATCCTGGTTTTCAGAGGGAGGTAAGTCAATTATCTCATGTGATGATGTTCGAAAGTGTTAAAGCCACCAGCACCCCATTTTGGTAGGGGATCATTGTCGTGGGCGAGTGGTCGTTATTCATCTTCGTCGAGTATTTCGGGTCCCCAGGTGTATTCGTCTTCCTCTATCTCCTTGATAATCTCGCCCAGGTTCTCCAGACCACCGTGGCAGCATACTTGGTAGATATTTTAGAACCCGGCAGGCCCATTCTGCTGGGTTACATCTGATAATCCACACCGAACGGTAATTATCGAGAACGCGAAAAACCCGAGTGCCATCAGGACCTCCCTCGACTCGAAGGCCACGTTCTGGACCCAGACATCGTAGGCGGGTTCGTGTAGCCATATCGCCAGGGTAAATATCCCGACCAGCAGGATGGAAAACGCCTGGAGAAGTGGCCGCTCACACCGATCGAAGAAACTCGATGCCCGCCCTGATAACAGCAGGGTGATTGGGAGGGAGATGGCGATAACCGTGAAGATCCCCCCTGCCCAGTTCATCGGGGCTGCGTGGAAGAGGTTCGCTATGAAGAAGATTGAGACCAGGTCTATTCCCAGGACGGGAAGCCGGAAACGCCTAAGCAGCTCCCTGGTTCTGGGGGAGGCATGGTTCGCGATGGGAATGATGAAGCAGTAAACGCCCGTGAATATAATTAGCAGGACGTTGGAGGGGGAGTACATTCCGTACCAGATATTGTGGATATTCATCTCCCTCTGGTAGTTTAATTTCCAAAGGAAGGACGGGGTGCGCCAACCGAAAAGCCTCTGACCCCAGCTAATCTCCTCCATGGCCACGAAGAAGAATAGACAGAATAGCAGGATATGGAAAACCCCCCGCATCCTCTCTCCCCTGATCAGCCGGCCGGATATGTAGAGCTGGAGGGATGCCGCGAGGATGTAGAATAAAAACTGGGCGTTTTCAACCAACCTGTCCTCCGAGGTCGCGTTCAGGATGACATCGGGCAGGAGGAAGGTCAGGGCTACAACCGTCAGAGCTATGGCAAGGGATGTTACCAGGAATATGGTTTGAAGCTTCGGTAGCGCTCGATCACCCCGTGCTAGAACGCACATGCCCAAATAAAACACATTCGGAAGCGGTCAGCGTTAGGATTACGCAATCATGTTAGGATACCGCCAACTGAGACAGGTTTTTATGTGGCAGGTGCTCTGCTGGAACATGGTTGAGAAGGCCGAGTACACCGTGGTCAGGGAGATCGGGAGCGTTGAGATAAGGAGGTACCCCAGCCTGATCGTGGCCAGGGTCGAGGGCCACAGGGATGGTGCCTTCAACATCCTCTTCAAGTTCATTACCGGGGGTAACAGGCAGAGGGCCGAGGTGGCCATGACCGCCCCCGTCATATCCGAGAGCATAGAGATGACGGCCCCGGTGCTATCTGAATCGGACTCCATGTCCTTCGTCATGCCCAAAAAATTCTCGATGGATACCGTACCCGAGCCCCTGGACGACAGGATCAAGATAGTGGAGATGCCTGAGAGGTACCTGGGCGTGCTGAGGTTCTCGGGCCGGTGGAACAGCTCGATTTTCGAGAAGAGATCCGGGGAACTTCTGACGATCCTCGAGGAAGTCGGGGTGCAGACCATGGGGAGCGTTTTCTCGATGCTGTACAATCCCCCGTACACGCCCTGGTTCATGAGGAGAAACGAGGTGGCCATCGAGGTAGAGGGTGGGTAGAAACCCGGGCAGACCTAGTCCTTCTGCCATGGAACGTGACCAGCCCTCTGTATCTCCTCCCTCATCAGCCTTGCCATCTCCTCGTAGCTCTCCCGGTCCTGCGAGATATCAGCTTCCTCGGCAGGATCAGCCGAGATGTCGAAGAGCTCGAGGGGCTCGAATGGGCGGTTGTGCAACAGCTTCAGTTTTCCTCTCCTGACGGCGTGCTGGCAAAGCCCCAGGAACCTTGGTGTTCCCTCTCTCCGTACCCAGTAGAGGGTGCGCCCATCCAGATCTTGCTCTTCACCGAGCAGCGTCGGCAGGATGGAGCGGCCCTCTATCTCGTGGTCGACACCGGTTCCGGCAAGCTGGCAGGTTGTGGGAAAGAGGTCCATGAGCATCGCGACCTGGTCCGTTTCTGTACCGGGTGCGATGTGGTCCCTCCACATGGCGCAGGCGGGAACACGGATACCCCCCTCGTAGACATCCCCCTTCTGGCCCCTCAGGTCCCCGTTATCGGCACCGCCCGGCATCCACCCTCCATTATCCGAGGTGTAGAAGACCAGTGTGTCGTCGGCCCGGCCGGATTTCTCAAGTGCCTCCAGCACCCTGCCGATCCCGGCGTCCATATGCTCGACCAGGGCCGAGTATTTGACCCTCTGCGGGGACGTACCTGGTTCCCGTTCCTGGACCCTCTCGATCCATTCATCGGGGGGCTGGATCGGGGTGTGCGGGGCGTTGTACGCCAGGTACAGGAAGAAGGGGTCGGACGATTCGGCCTGGTTCCCCAGGACCTCCACGGCCCAGTCGGTGAATATATCCGTGGCGTGTCCCTCGGGGTGTATCTCCTCCAGGTCGTGGCGCATGTAGTTGAACCCGTATCGGAGGTGGGTGTAGTAATCGTCCATCATATCGCCGAGGAATCCACGGAAGTGGTTAAAGCCCCGCCTGCATGGGTGGTTCTCGGGCTCCAGCCCCAGGTGCCACTTGCCGACCAGGTGCGTCCGGTACCCGGACCTCTCGAGCATTTCAGGTAGCGTGACCGCGTCCTGGCTGAGGTATCCCCAGTTGCTATCGTCGTGCGTCCTGATAACCCCTGGAACCCCCACCCGATCGGGGTACCTGCCAGTCATCAAGGAGGCCCTGCTCGGGGAGCAGACGGAGGAGTTCGCGTAGAAGTTGGTAAACCGGACTCCCTCCCGGGCGATCCTGTCCATGTTCGGGGTCTGGATATTCGGTCCCCCGTAGCAGGAGGCATCGCCGTAACCGTGGTCGTCGGCAAGGATTACCAGGATGTTGGGTCTTTCCGTTGCCATGCTATTATCGAGGGATTAACCTAGATAAAGATCACGTCATGGCAGGCTCTATGAATGGCCACATCAGGTCCTCGTAGAAACGGTGGCCTCCATCCCCCCACCTGTGGGAGAACCTGTCGGGTACCCCGGCTGCCCGGTATATCCGGGACAGGGACCTGGCCGCCCTTTCGACCTCGTCGGGTGGGAACAGCTTGTCCTGTCTGCCATTAACTATGCAGAGGTGGCGGGGGGCTATCAGCCCTGCGACATCGTGTATGTTCCCGAAGGACAGTATCCCCGGGATGGCGTTGCAGTCGCAGTGGTGTATCAGGCCACCCCTGCCGACGTAGGGGCAGAACGAGCAACTCGGCACGGCCACCGTCACCCTGGTGTCCAGGGCCGAGGTGTAAATCGTCACGACCCCCCCGCCCGAGTTACCCATCACCAGTATCCTGCCTGCATCGATGTAGGGCTGGTCCCGGGCCCAGTCGATTATCCTCATCATGTCCCAGACCCTCTCACCGACGGGGGTCCTGCCGGCAAGGAGGCAGTGAAGGAGCTGGCTCCGGCAGTTGCGGTTCCCGTGCCGACCGGTCAGGTCCGGGATATCGAATGGCTTGAACCCTCTGGTGTTGGGGGCGATGGCAACGAAGCCCCTCCTAACGGCCTGGACGGCGACCTCCCTGTCCTCCCTCCTGTTCCTCTCGGCGATCTCGCCCTCCTTGATGATCCCGGCATATGAATCCATTCCGTTATCAGAGTGTCCATGGGGAAAGATACCCAGTGGATGGGGTCCGCCTCCCTTTGGCCTAAGCAGCCAGAAGGGTATCTCAACTCCGGGCTCGGTCTGGATGTGACCCTTGTACCGGGTGTACCCCGCCTCCTCCAGGGGTTCCTCGAGCCGGGCCTGGATTCGGTGACCCCTAGCAGTTCCGGCAATGACATCCAGGCCAACAAGCTCCCGGAGCCTGGGCCTGGCGGTGGCCGACCACTTCTCGAACTCGCGCTGGCTTCCACCTCGAAATGCGAAGGACCGCCTTTCCTCGCGGTATATTCGTTTCAGGTACCTGAGAACACGGTCATCGTACTTGAGGTCATTCAAAGTTTCACCTGCTGAGGTGTATGGTGGGTTGAATACGATCGATAACTGTTTTGCAGGATGGCCTTACGTGCTCCTGGTAGTCCCGACCTCCCTGTAGAATTTCCTCTTCACCATCATGGACCACAATACCGTCCCGGCCATAAGGGAGACTCCGAGGGTTACCAGCCACTCCAGGAGGTGGATCCACATAAGTGCCCTGTCCTTGAGGTCGGATGCCTGCCCCTCCAGTGCCAGGAGTTCATCAGTTGCCAGGTCAACGATCTCGGCCGCGGAGTTGAACTGCCAGTCAAGGTAGAGTTCCTCGCTCTCCTTGATCTTTTCGTCCACATCCCCGAGCCTGGCATAGATCTGGGTTGGATTCGCCCCGAACTTCTCGGCGAAGTCCACCAGGTTTATCAGCACTGACCTCCGGAGGCGGAAGTTGAACAGGTTTGTCCTGAGCTCGTGGACACGGATGGGGTCAGGAGGGAGATCCCTGCCCGTGCTGAACCAGATTATGTTTGAGATGATGTCCAGGGCGTAGGGGTTCCACCTCATCCTCCCCTTCCAGAAGTCCCAGGTCACCATGTCCTCGAAGGTCCAGGTCTTGGAGTCCTCCCAGTCCCAGTAGAACACGTGGGCAATCCTCCCGGGGGCGGGGGGCCCATCCCAGCTTTCATCGGCCATGTAGGAAAGGACGACGGAACCGGGCCTTGGGACAGTCACCATGCCCCCGTAGGTGGTGAAGATGGCCTCGATGTAGGACTTGAAGGACCTCATGATGTCGGGGATCCCGGGGTCATCGTTGATCCTCAGCGGGCCTCGGGCGTCGCCGTTGATGGAGAGAACTGCGTCTACGTCGTTTGGGAAGGCAGTCGAAATTATGCTGTTCCTCCATGGCTCGTTGTAGGAGCTCAGGGCGCTCATGACGCTGCGTGTGTTAACCCCGCCCTTCTGGCCCTCACCGAGGGAATCGTAGATCCACCTCTCCTGCTGGTCGCTGAAGAAGGTCAGGTCCACCTGGGCCATGAGTATGAACTCGTACTGAAGGAGTTCCTCGTAGTTGCGGGGGAAGTAAATTCGCATGTACCGCTGGATGTCAGTGCCCCCGGCCCACACGTCGCTCCTGGTTGAGATGACCACAGCGTCGGTGGATGGCTCCGTCGTAAACCAGGAGACCAGGACCGTGGCCTCGTGGCCCTTTGCCGGACCCAGGACCTTGATCTTCCGGGGTTTATCCTGTGAATGGGCCACGGTAACGAGCAGCATGACCAATATGATCAGGATGGAACCTTTTCTCACCCGATTGCTGAGGCGCCTGATATCTAATAAGATTACGTAGGATCATGGTAACCCGATACCGAAAGCCTAATCTAGCAACCCGGATGGGTTATCCCATGGCTTCCATACGGGAGGAGGCGCGTGAGATCCCCGTTACCGGCGATTTCGACATCTGCGTGGTCGGCGGGGGATGCACCGGGGTTTTCGCTGCCGTGTGCGCCGCGAGGCTCGGTGCCAGGGTGGCGATCATCGAGGAGAGCGGGATGTTCGGCGGCATGGCGACGTCGGGCATGGTCAACATCTGGCACTCCCTATACGATACCGCCGGGGATGCCCAGATAATTGGCGGCCTCACGGATGAGGTGATAAAGCGCCTGTCCTCCCGGAGCGCGGTCCTGGTTCTCGGGGAGCGGGGTTCCGAGTCGTACGCCCTCAACCCTGCCGAGCTGTCCATCGAGCTTGACCTTCTCCTTTTCGAGGCGGGTGTCGAGCCCTTTCTACACACCCACTTCTCCTCCCCGGTTTTCGAGGAGGGGGAACTCGCCGGGGTAGCCGTCGAGGACGTGTCCGGGCGAAGCTCAATAATGGCGAGGAACTTCATCGACTGCACCGGCGATGGCTCCCTCGTATTCAGGGCTGGACTGCCCGTGCGCAAGGGCGATGACATGCAGCCCCCCACAATGTGCGCGCTGGTACAGGGTCTTGATGAGCTGGGGAAATCATACCCGGGGTTCAAACTCGGCCGGGAGGTCTTCGACCCAAAACACGGGGAGGCATTGCCCGGTGGATTTCTCTGGAGTGCAGGAGTGGCCGGGCTCGAGGACATCACGATGGTGGCCGGGACCAGGGTCAGGGGGGTGGACTGCAGCGAGGCCCCGGGACTTACCAGGGCCGAGATCGAGGGACGGAGGCAGGTCAGGGCAATATGCGATATCATCAGGAAGAACCTTCCCGGGGGCAGGAATCCCCTCGTATCGCTCCCCGCCAGGATAGGTGTTCGGGAGACCCGCCACGGTGTCTGCATCCATAGGCTGTCGGAGGGGGAGGTCCTCCACGGCAAGAGGTTCCAAGACGGCATTGCCAACGGAACATACCCCGTCGACATCCACCTCCAGGACCGACCGGGGGTGATCTTCCGGCACCTGGACGGCAGGGAGGAAACTGTTTCGCCCGGCGGGAGGGAGGACGGCAGGTGGCTGGACTCGGGCAGGGAGGCGGCCAGTTTCTACCAGATCCCATACAGCTCCTTGGTACCCAGGGGATCCTCGAACGTCCTTGTGGCGGGAAGGCTGGTTGATGCGGATCGAGGTGCGTACGGAGCGGTACGGGTGATGGTCAACTGCAACCAGACGGGGGAGGCGGCAGGCATCGCGTCGAAGTTAGCCCTGGAGGAGGGAATTCCCGTAACGGATGTGGATCCCGAGGTGCTGAGGAGAGAGATGGGGAATCAGGGTTCAATAGTCATCTGAGGCTACTTGAAGATGCGGCCCGTCTTCGCGCTCCACATGACCATGTCAAGAGCGTCCAGGGGTATTCCCAGCCTTGAAGAGTACCCGTTGAGCTTCTCCTCGAGCTCCAGGTAGGTCTTCCTGCTGATGCTGAGGGGGTAGCAGTCAATGACGCAGGCCTCGCAGAGGGTCCTGAGGATGTGCCTGTCAAGGATGGCCAGGCCCTCGTATCCAATGTTCCGGAGGAAGTGGCTGGCCTCCTTGTAGCCAAGGCCCTTAATGTTCTTGACTACGTTTTCCCTTGCCTCTCTGGGGTTCTCCACAAGGATATCCGAGAGGGAGAGTGTGGCATTTCTGCCCAGCAGTTTTTCCCGGGCCTCGACTATGTAGCGGGCCTTGTTGTCGCCGAACCTGATGCCGGCACCCGATATAATGGGGATTATCCTTTCCACGGTCCCTTCATAGAGGAGGTTGGTGAGCACAAGGTGCCGAATGGCCTTGTCACCGGCAAGGGCCGAGCTCTGGGGGGTGAGCAGGCAGAAGCAGAGCTCCTCGAAGATCCTCCTCTCACCTGACCTGCCCACGTCTTTAAAATCCTGGAGACGGACCTCGATCTCGGGCCTCTTGCTTGCCCACCAAGCCCTGAGTTTATCCTCGATCTCGCCCATGGTAACCCTTCAGGTGAGTAGATCCGGGGTGAGGTGGGAGACGTCGTTCCCGCGGTAGAGCTTGGCCCTTCCCGGTTTTACATCGATAGTGGAGACGCAGCAGTTGTGCTGGCTGAACCTGGTGTACCCGCATGGGGGCGCCCCGAGTAATGTGCTGATGAGTACTGCGCCGAAGGTCCCGTGGCTTACGGCCACGACGTTCTTCTCGGTGTCCTCACCCAGTTCCCTGATCATGGGGACCAGCCTGGCGGCCCTGCGGTAGAGATCGCCCTCGTTCTCCGCCCCGGGCCACCACCTCTCCGGAATATCGACGGAGAATTCGGGGTAGAGCGAGACGATCTCTGATCGCTTTATCGCTTCCGACCCGTTCCAGCTCTCCATCAGCTCCATCCAGACGACCGGTAATAACCCGATGTGTTTGCCGATGATGTCGGCTGTCTTCAGGGCCCTTCGCAGCGGGCTGCAGAGTAACAGGTCGATTTCCTCCTCCGCGAGCCTCTCGCCGACGAGTTCGGCCTGGCGGGTTCCGATGTCCGTGAGGTCCGGGTCTGAAGTCGGGCTGTCCCTCGGCGTGTTACCGTGCCTGACGAGGTATAGCTTCATGTCGGGTGTGCCGCCGGAAAAGGTCTGATAAATGTGTTGAAAAACCCGGGAAAGCACAAATAAGCCGGCCATAGGCTCAACGGTATCATAGCGTGGTGTAAACATGCCCCAGAGAACCCCAACGGAGATCGTCGATGATCACGAGTCCTGGAGATCCCGCTGCATAAACCTCATACCCTCCGAGAACGTCATGAGCCAACGGGCAAGGTCCCTCTTGACATCGGACATGGGCCACCGCTACACCCTGCCGGGAATAAAGGAGATGGACGGGAGGCTCGTCGAGAACGCATACAGGGGAACGAGGTATCTGGACGAGGTGGAATCCCTCGCCGCGGACCTGGCCTGCGATATATACGGTTGCGATTACGCCTGCGTAAGGCCCCTCTCCGGACACATAGCCGCAATGATAGCCGTTAACTCGGTGTGCAGCAGGGGAGACAGCATACTTGCAGTGGAGTTCGCCAGGGGTGGTTACCCGGGATACGACGAGGAGGAAATGGCCGGGATGCTGGGCCTGATGGTGGGTTTCCTCCCGTACGATGACCTGTCCGGGAACCTGATCTACGATTCCGCCGCGGAGCTGATCGAATCATCCAGGCCCGGGGCAACGATCGTGGGGGCGTCGAAGATGCTGTTCCCGCCGGAAATATCCCGGATAAAGGGAGCATGCGACGGTGCTGGATCAAGGCTCCTCTACGATGCCTCCCACGTTCTCGGCCTTCTGGCGGGCGGCAGGTTCGGCGACCCCTTCGGCGAGGGAGCTGACCTGGTCTACGGCAGCACCCACAAGACCCTCTTCGGGCCGCAGGGAGGAATCGTGCTGACAAACGATGGGAAGATCGCGGAATCCATAGAGCAAGGGCTGCACTGGAAGACACTGGACAACGCCCACTGGAACAGGATAGCCTGTCTAGCCCAGGCGCTGCTGGAGATGAAGAGCTTCGGGCGGGAGTACGCGGAACGGCTGGTAACCAACTCGAAGGCCCTTGCCCTTGCACTTGACAGGAGGGGGTTCCCGGTGCAGTGCGGGGACAGGAATTACACAGAATCGCACCAGGTGGGCCTCGATGCGGGCGATGTGACGACAGCCCTGGGGTACGAGACCTTCGAGGAGATCGCCAAGAGGCTCGAGGAGGCCGATATCATCATCGACTGCGTGGGGCGCCTGGGAACCTGCGAGATGACCCGCTTCGGCATGGGGAAGAGGGAGATGGGCAAGATCGCGGAACTGGTGACTCGGCTCCTTGTTGAGGGGGAGGACGTGGCCTCGGTCAGATCGTCGGTCAACGGGTTCAGGGCCGGTTTCCAGAAGATCCACTACGCCTTTGACTAGAACTTCGTGAATATGGAGACATCCTGCCGTCTTGTGCAGCCTTCAATTGTTCTCAGGGTGATTTCCTGGCTGGGTTTCTACAAGATGCTCCATGAGGTCCATTTTCATCTCTGGATCAGGGCATGGAGGTCTTCCAGCCCGATGATTCTCACGCCACGTTTCTCGGCGTACTGGCGCACACGCTTTTTTCTGAGGTGCCGATCCTCGGTAACCATGTCCACGGATCTCGAAAGGGATGCAGCGAGGTTGATCGCATCTATCACGTAGAGATTCAGTGTACGGAGGAGTTCTGCCGCCCTTTGCCTATCCCCTGCGACGGGTACAATCTCCATGAATCCAAGACGATTCATATCCTCCAGGGTCGTATATGCCTCGGCCACCTTCTCACGTGAATAACCAACTTTGACGAGAGCGCGGCAGACCTCGAGAGGCATCAGCTCCGGGCTCATGGCGATCACGCCCCCGGAGAGCACCTCGGACCTCAGCTTAAGCGCCTGTTCCTCCCTGCCCTCGCCCCTCTTGAACCATTTGGCGATTACCGAGGCGTCGACCCCAATGGTCTTTGGCGTCATGGCTCCTCCTCGTGGGATTCGACTACAGCCTGGGTCAGGCTGGGCATATTTTCTGTGCCCTGCCTAATGATCTCGATTCTCTTTTCAATTTCTGAGGCCCTGCAGGCCCTTATAAGGAGCCCAAGACCCCTTTCGAAGGCCTCCTTCTTGGTCCTTACGTGGCCGTTCTCCACCAATGCCTCGACCTCCTTGACCAGGTGATCGTCAAGTTTCACGTTTATTTGAATGGTCATAAATATACTCTGATTATAGTAATGTAAGATAGCTTAAATAGCTTTATTATTTATATACCATATGGGTATAGATATTGCGATCCCCCCCTTCGCTGGTTTCCTGGATAGCACAGGTTCATTCGTGAAGATATTCCTTGAGCTTGACCAGGTACCACCTGTCCGCCATGGACTTTGAGTATCCCCCCGCTAGATATACGCCCCGGATCCACCAGTTACGAAGTTGCCAATTCCGTTCTGCATCCTCACCTCGGCAATTTCACCTAGACCATCAATTCTGATCAGATGAGCACCGTACTCCCCCACTATTATGAAGGTGTCCGGGGAACTGGAATTCTGGGAAGATGCGTTCACCTGGTTCCAAACATACGCAGGGACAGGCTGATAATACCAGCAGGAGGCAAATCGGCTGAAGAATACCCAATGGGCCGGTTCCCCAGGGAAGGTCATTGAGGTGCAAAATTCCACTCCGTGGCTGGAAAAACAGGTGGAAATCTCGATTAATCGGTTTTCGATCTCTCGGGGGGTTGCGCGATTTCCCCTATGCCTTCATCCGAGATGTCCGGCCTCATCTAGAAGGTAAAAAGTTATTTTTGACTCCAGATCACGTGGGCCCGTGAAGAGATATGTTTGATGATCTCCCGATTAGGAACCACCTCACGCTTGTCTACGCGCTTTCACTGGTTATTGCGATTCTTTTTGTCGCCGCTTCTCTCGGCGGGCTGCTGTTTTCTACTGTTTTTTACCCAACGGATGAACTAATACAGTCATTTCTCGCTAACGACCTAATCAACATAATCGTCGGCCTGCCAATCCTGGCAGGGTCGATGTGGCTATCGAGACGCGGCAGTTTGGCCGGTCTGCTACTCTGGCCAGGCGCGTTGCTCTACGTCCTTTACAATTACATCGTCTATGTTTTTGGGACGCCCTTCAGTTCATTCACGCCGATGTATCTTAGCCTCGTGATCCTCTGTTCTTACGGCATTATCTCCATTTTGAGGATCATCGATTGGGACTCAGTCATGGATCGGGTTTCCGGAAAAGTGCCCGTGAGAGCGCCTGGGTTGGTTCTTGCGGTATTTGGCGTTTTATTTCTAATCAGGGCAATTGGGGTCATGATGGGTAAAACGACCATCCCCATTTCCGAAATGGGTCTTCTTATCGCTGATTCCACCTTATCTTTCCCCATGATAGGGGGAGGGGTTCTGCTAATCAGGCGTAAACCTCTTGGTTATGCAGGCGGCCTGGGTTTACTTTTCGCTGCGAGCGCGTTGTTCGTCGGTCTGATTATGGCACTGGTACTTCAACCGGTTTTTACCGATGAACCATTCCTCCTGATCGATGTAATCGTGGTCTCCGTTATGGGGCTGATCTTTTTCATACCCCTTGGAATATTTCTTAGAGGAGTGAAAGCCGAATAATCTTAGAATTCGGCTCGATTAAGGGAACGGAGTCCATCATGAGCTAATGGCCAGATTCTAGGGTATTCACCATTGGCCTAGGAAGCTAATGTTCAGCGACTTGTACTGACCCATTTGGCCCCTCAACCACAGGTTCAACGTGCGATAAAAAGGTGGTTCAAAGATCCCATTGAACAAAATTATACAGGTGAACTTATTATTGGGGAAGATGGTCGGCAAATCATCGTTCTGGTACCATGAAAAACTCTGCTAAAAAGGGTTACTTGTTGATCCAAATCATGACCTGAATCCGGAAACACCAGTCTTAATTAACTGATGAATAACCCATTTCATCAATTATCAAGCCAGCTAGTGTCGGGTAGATTTGCTAACCCATCTCTCCGAAGGGGCCCCCACCCTTCATCATCTTGCGCATGGAACGGGACCTGAACCGCCTGTTCCTGCCCAGCCCCTTCATCATCTTCTTCATCATCTCGTACTGCTTGATGAGCTCCCGGACCTCGTGTTCCCCGGAGCCTGACCCCCGGGCGATCCTCTTGATCCTGCTGCTATTGAGGGTCTTGGGATTGCGGAGCTCCTTCCTGTTCATCGAGTTCATTATGACCTTGAACCGCTTCATCTTGTCCTCCCCGACCTTGATCGCCTCGTCGGGCAGGGAAAAACCCATTCCGGGGATCATCTGGAGTACTTTCTTGAAGGGTCCCATGCCCTGGAGCATCTCCATCTGCTTGTACATGTCCTCAAGGGTGAACCGTCCCTCCAGGAACTTGTAGACGGACTCCTCCGTGATCTCCTCCTGCTTGGTGGCCTCCTCGAACTTCTCTATGAGGGTGGATATGTCACCCATCCCCAGTAGGCGACCCACGAACCTCTTGGGGTCGAACCGCTCAAGGTCCTCCACGGTCTCCCCGACGCCCAGAAACTTTATGGGTGCACCCGTCTCCGCGCAGGCCGAGAGCGCCCCGCCACCCTTGGCGCTACCATCGAGCTTGGTGACCAGTATGGATCCTATCTCCGTGGCATCCCTGAAGGCCTTCGCCTGTGCCCTTGCCTGCTGGCCCAGGGTGGCATCGAGAACCAGTATTATCTCGTTGGGCCGGACTTCCCGGGCTATCTCCTGCATCTCCTGGATGAGCCCGGTCTCCTCCTTGTGCCTCCCGGCAGTGTCGACCAGTATGAGGTCGTACTGCCTTCCTGCGAAGTCACTGACCCCGTCCCGGGCTATCTTGACGGCGTTATCCTCCCCGGGTTCACCGTGGACCGGGATCCCGAGCCCCTCGGCCAGTGCCTCGAGCTGCTGGAAGGCGGCCGGGCGCCATGTGTCGGAGCACACTATCGCCGTCTTCCTGCCCCGCTTCTGGAAGTACCTGGCCAGCTTGACCGTGGTGGTGGTCTTCCCGGATCCCTGGATCCCGACGAGCATTATGACCGTTGTATCCCTGCCGGGGGCGAAGGAGATGTCCTGTTTCTCCTTCCCCAGGAAGTTGGTCAGCTCCTGGTAGACTATGTTTACGACGTGGTGCCTCTTTGAAATTCCCTGGGGTGGCTCCTCGTTGAGGGCCCTATGCTCTATCCTCTTGGTGAGCTCCCCCACAAGCTGGACGTTGACGTCGGCCACCAGGAGGGCCCTCTGGATGTCCCTCTTGAGATGCCCCACGGTCTCGGCATCGATGCTGGTTGATCCCGTGAGCCTCTCCAGGGCCCCGTGGAGGGATCTACCGAGATTGTCCAGTACCATTAGGGATTCACCAAGGTTCCCGTGTTTGGAGGGGCTGAAAACTATTGCCTCGACCACGCGGTAAAAACCGGCCCCTTCGCAGGGGCTAGTAGTACCTCTTGGAGGTCGAGGAGTTCCTCGCGATCTTCGAGTCAACCTCCCTCATCACGGGGGCAACGAGGGTGTCAATGTTCTCCCTCATTATCTGCAGAACAAGGTTCCTGAAAAGAGGGTCGACCCTCATCTTGGCGACTATGTTTCGGTAATCCTGCTCAGTTACTGGCATGGCCACCACTTCAGATAAAATTATAACTAAAATAGGAAAAGGGACTTGCAATATTAATCTTCCTTTTCCATCGTTGTAAAAACAAACAGTACTGTTAATTCTCGCTAAAAATGAGGTCGACGAACCAGTCGGGGGAGAACTCCTGGAGGTCGTCGTAACCCTGGCCAACGCCGACGTATATTATCGGTTTCTTCGTGGTTTGCGAGACGGAGACGGCAGCGCCACCCTTGACATCTGCATCCACCTTGGTCAGTATGACACCAGTGATGTCGCACGCCTCGTTGAACTCCCTGACCTGCTGGACGATGTCATTACCGGCGAGGGCGTCCCCCACGAATAGAACCGAGTCAGGCCTGTTCACCCTGACGATCTTCCTCATCTCGTCCATGAGGTTCACGTTGGTGTGGACCCTTCCCGCCGTGTCTGCCAGTATCACGTCGATGGCCTTTGACTTGGCGTGTTTCATGGCATCGTAGATAACCGCCGCGCTGTCGGCTCCCCTCTTGTGGGTGATCATCTTGACGCCGAGCTTGTCGGCGTGGTACTGGAGCTGCTCTATCGCGGCAGCCCTGTACGTGTCACTGGCCGCTATGACGCAGGTGAACCCCCAGTCCATGAGCATCTTCGCCAACTTCGCTATGGTCGTGGTCTTCCCGGTTCCGTTGTAACCGACGAATAGGATGAGGTAGGGCCTGCTCTCGCCCTTGGCTCTGGATATCTCGTCCAGAAGTGAGAATCCCTCGACCCCCAGGACGTCCCTGATTGCCTCCATGATCGCGTCCCTCGCAGTCCTCGGGACGCTCTCCGTGACCCCGTAGGATTTGCCAGTTAATCTGTCCCGGGTCTCCTGCATGATCTTGTCAACAACCTCCAGGGCGACGTCGCTCTCCAGGAGTCCTGTTTCGAGCTCCTCCAGGATGTCCTCGATGTCCTTCTGGGTCAGCGCACGGCGCGTCAGCTGCTTGGTGAACCTGGAAACCCTGGTCTTGAGCCGGTCGAACAATCATCTCACCCGGGGGATGGAGTCCTCCTAGCGAGTCTGTTCCTGGAGTTCCCGGTAGAGGTTCTGCCAGCGAGGGGTGAGTTCCTCGAGGCGTCCGGATATCTCGGCAACCCTCTCCCGCGTCTGCTGGACCGCGGAGTCGGTCTCCTGTATCCTCTTGTCGACGATTGCCTTGGCCTCGTCGATCTCCTTCTCCACGGAGAAGCCGGAACCTATCCCGATGATGACCCTGTCGTTTTGCTTCAGTGTCGACCTCAAAAAGCTTCCGGTCCCAAGGGGCAGCAGCACCTCCTGGCCGAGTTCGGTGTTCTTCAGCTCCTCGAGTGTTTCCACGGTCTGTCTCATCTCCTGAACTGACATCGTCAGGAGCTCGAGGTTCTGGTTATGGGCGTTGGCCTGGTTCTGGAGCTGCTCTATCTCGGTGGTCAGTCCCTGAAGCTCGTTCTGCTTTTCCTCCATTCAATCACCCAGAATGTACTTGACCAACGGGTTCTCGGCCTCCGAGGGTGGAACCTCCGTCACGTCCTCGATGAACACCTTGTTTCTCTTGACCTTGTGCTTGCTCCCGAAGTCGGAGTAGACCTTCTCCTCCGCGTCACGGGGCTTCATAGCAATCAGCTCTACCTTGAAGGGCTGCATCCGCTTGCCCATCTGGAACTTGCCCTTGACCCTGTAGACCTTGGTTCTATCTTCTGACATCTAGATCACCACGCATCTTCCTCGAATACCTGTTGAATCTTTCCCATCTCGATTCCGCTGGTTGGAGTTCCGGCAACAACTCCTTTGGAATTGACCAGTATGCAGGTGCCAACATTCCCGACTCCGAAGTTGGCCGTTCCCCTGTCGGCATCCACGTGCAGAACGTCCTTGATTAGTTTAATCTCCTCGTCGGTGGCCCTCGGTGAGACCAGCACCCCCGTGTTGCTTGCCCTTGCAAGGGAGCCGACGATGCTGAGGCCGTTTATCGTCCCGGGTTCCACGGTGACCCCGAGGGCTCTGGATATCTCCTCCCGCTCCTCGTTACCGTAGACGCTGCCCACGACGGCCCCGGAATCGTTGGCGAGTACCAGGTTTCCCAGGGCATTGTAACGGGTTTTCACCGTTCCCACGTGGAGGTCCAGGGACCCGCCAAGCATATCCAGCTCACCATTCGTCGCGTCACCCGGGAGCAAAAGTCCCTTCGAGTTCGCCACCGCAAAGGTCCCTATGATCTCCGTTCCTCCGATGGAGGCGGGTAATGCCTCGACCTCAAGGGAGCTGGATATCTCCCTTATCACCTTTTCCTGGGCACCGCGGGGGTGTATCAGGTAGGACTCGTTCGCGACGGCAAATATCCCTAGGTAGGGGTTTCCATTGATATGGGTCCTATTGAAGTGCATCGAGGCACCTATTCCGCGAGGGAGACCCTGAAGGCGGCGGCTTCCTCCTCCTCCACTTCCTCCTCGGTTACCTTGACCCTTACCCTCGGAGGTATCTTCTCGATTCCCCTCTCCCATATCCTCTCGTTTATGCTCTCGTCTATTACGAAGGAATCCGTCTTCAGGTGCCTTTCCATGAAGGCCCTGATCTCCTTGATGGCCTTGGGGGCTCTTTTCCTCCGTGACTCCCTCTTGACCCTGTTTAGCGGGATGACGTAGATCCTTTCCTCGGGCATGCGGAACCCCCTATATCTTCAGCCTGGACCTTCTCCAGAAACGCATCTTCGGGTGCCTGCGCACGCGCCTGGAGGTCTTCATTATTACCCAAATGGGTACCCTGCCCGTCCTACGATGGGCCTTCGCTAGCCTCGTCTTCTTGGGTCTGGATCTGTGTCTCGACAAATGATCATCTCAAACTCTTTTTATTGTGGTGGACCTCGACCTCTGGCGTGACAGCTTCCGCAGTATCTCCTTCAGCTGGGTGTCCGTGACCTTGCCACGCAGGTTCCCCGACTGTGCGAGCCCTATGAGCTGCATCTCGATGGTATTAGCGTATTCTGGCCGGGAAAGCCTGAGGTTTGTGAGCCTGCTGCGGGCCTCGGGCGTTAGGATTGACCTAAGGATGAGTTGTTTCTGGAGCTGGGCATCCTGCTCCGCCTTCTCCTTGGACTTCTCCTCCTCGGCCCTCCTCTGAAGTTCAGCGAGCTTTCTCTGCCTGATCTCGTCGATGTCCTCCATGGGCTCACCCCGCGGCCACTTCCTCGGCGCATTTGTCAAGCATCGACTTTCCCTTGGGGCTCAGTATCCTGCCTTCCTTCTCTGTCTTCTCGATCAGGCCGGCGGCCTCGAGCTGCTGGCAAACCTTTCTCTGGATATTGCCGCTGCCCTTGGCGAACCTCGGGGGCCTGTTTCCCATGGACTTCTTTCCACCGTACTTCGTCCTCAGCCGCTCTATGCCTACGGGACCGGATGTGTATATCGTCCTGAGTATCGCGGCGGCCCTCACGTACCACCAGTCAGGGTCATCGGGTATCCTCTCTCTGTGGACGCCCGTCTTGGTAAAGGTGGCCCACTCCGGGGGCTTTACCTCACGGTAACCCTTGAGCTTTTCCGAAACATTCTGGATCAAATCATTGGTTTTGACATCAAAAGGAGTGGTCAATCAGGACCACCTGCACGAGAAGGTGGGCCACTATAAAAGGCCCTTGGGGCCTAAAGGCCGATTTCAATTTATATATCTTTTCTGCTTGCTGCCCCTCGCCCGGTAAAGCGTAATTGTGTTCCCGCGGGTTTCGACGATCCTGGATCGCGTTTCTTCTACCAGCCGGGAGACCATCCCCTCCCTCTGGGCGGGGTCGGATGTTCTTAGGAATTTTAACTTGACGATCTCGCCGGCCTCGAGCATCCTGTCCAGTTCCGCTAGGACCCCTCCGGACACCTGGCCCTTCCCGATGGTCATGCCAGGCTTCAGCATGGCAGCCTTCCTGCGGAGCTCCTTGATACTTTTCTCAGACATTCTCGGTACCTCACATCACGGCGCCATCGAGGGCGTGCCTGCACTGGCAGTCATCCTCCAGCGGCACGCGGGGTATGACCTCGGTCAGGAGCTTCTTGACCTTGCCGACGTTCTGCCTCATGGTCCTGACGACCTCCATGCCGTCCACCACCCTTCCCGTCATCCAGCAGTCGTAGTCCGTCACCATGGCTATCGTCGCGTAGCAGACCTGGACCTCACGCGCCAGGACGCATTCCGGGTACATCGTCATTCCAATGACCTCGGCCCCCCATGACCGGAAGAGGTTGGACTCAGCTCGCGTTGAGAACCTGGGGCCCTGTATGCAGATGTAGGTGCCCCGGTCGTGGGCATCCATTCCCAGTGAGGAGGCACTCTCGCGTAGAATCCCGTGGAGGGTCGGGCATACGGGATCGGCGGTGGATATGTGACAGACCTGACCTCCCTCGTAGAAGGTGTCATTCCTCCCACGGGTCCGATCGATGAACTGGTCAACGAAAACCAGGTCCCCCGGCGAGTATCCCTCCTGAAGGCTGCCGACGGCGGCGGGGGCGAGTATCGATTTCACACCAAGCTCCCTCAGTGCCCAGATATTTGCCCTGTAGTTTATTCCGTGGGGAGGTATCGTGTGCTCCTTGCCGTGCCTTGGGAGGAATGCAACGCCCACGCCATCATACTCCCCCACCTGTACCATGTCCGAGGGACTTCCGTAGGGCGTGTAGACCTTTATCTCATGGACATCCGAGAAGAGCTCCGGGTCGTAGACCCCCGTGCCGCCGATGATTCCTAAGGAAATTTCCGTGCTCGACATTCGATCACCTGGTGGTACATTGCCTATGCTACTAAAAGATTTTAACCCCGCTCTGGCTAGAGCTTCACGACCCTGCCCGTCGCGCAGGATTCCTGAAGACCACATATTGTCCGGGTCACCCAGAGACCGTCCTCGCCCCCCACGATTGGGTCCTGATCATCCAGGACGCAGTCCACGAAGTGCCAGATGCTGTACTTGGCAAAGCCAATCTGCCTTCCATGTATGTCCAGTGAGGCCAGCATGTCGGGGTTCTCGCGCTTCCCTGCGGTAAACTTCTCGGCCATATTGGTGTGGCTCGCACTGGCGTTGTACCCGCCCTTGGAGCCGACGAACTCCATCTGGAGATCGTATACGGAGGGGTGTGATTCGGGTAGAATCCAGCAATTCTCCAGGTTGGCGACGGAGCCGGACTCGAAGCTGATGATGCTGTGGTAGAAATCCGCTGTGTCGATTCCCATTCCGGACAGGACTCCCCTGCCCTCGACGCAGTAAACGCTCACCGGGTCGCTGGAGAGCAGCCATCTGGAGAGGTCGATAACGTGGCTGCCCAGAAACCATAGGACGCTGGACCTTGAGGACCAGCCTAGCATTCCGGTGGGGACGTAGATAGTGTCGTTGAGCCTGCCCTGGACGAAGAGGGGGTCCCCCATCTCGCCCTCCTCTATGCTCTTCTTGAGGTAAACGAAGGGCGGCGAGAACCTGTTGTGGAAGTCCACCATCAGCATCGCACCGGATTTTTCGAAGGCCCCATGTATCGCCTCGGCGTCCTCAACCGTAGTTGCCATCGGCTTCTCCAGCAGGAGGGGCAGGCCCGACTCGGCGGCCCGAACCGCCGGCTCCCTGTGCATGAAGTCAGGGGTCGCGACGGAGACCGCGTCCAGACCAGCATCCGAGATCATCCTTCTGTAGTCGGAGTAGTACTCGCAGCCATAGTGACCTGCGAGACGCTTGCCCTTCTCCTCATCGATATCGCAGATCGCCCTCAGGTTCGATCGGTGATATGAGCTGTATGCCTCCAGATGCATGGAACCGAAGGTCCCCGCACCGATAACCCCAACGTCCAGTTTTTCGGCCATGCTGCCACCTATCCCGTTCTCGCCAGAATGTTCTCTACGGTTTCTGAGGTCCCGTCCGCGAGTTCCAGTGCCTCATCCCTTGTCCCTGCCTCGCATATCACCCGCAGAATCGGCTCAGTGCCAGATTTCCTTACGTAGATCCAGCTGAAGTCCCTGTCGATACGAACACCGTCCATAGTGTTTATCCTCTCTCCCCGGAAGTGATCCTGTACCCTCCTCAGGAGGTCCTCTGACCTGGAGGGATCGCAGGGTATCTTTCTCTTTACCATGAAGTAACGTGGAAGCTCCCCGGCAAACTCGCTCATCGTTCCCCCGAACCGGCTGAGCCCCTGAAGTATCAGAGTCATGGCAGCGGGCGCGTCTCTGGCGTACTGGATAGCGGGGTTGATGACCCCCCCGTTCCCCTCGCCGCCGATCACCGCCCCGACCTCCTTCATCTTCTCAACAACGTTGACCTCCCCAACGGGGGAGAGCTCGAAGGGGCAGCAGTGCTTTTTGGCAACGTCCTGGACGGCCCTGGTCGTGGCCACGTTCGTGACCACCGGACCGGACCTTTCGCGTAGCACGATATCGGTTGCAAGCGTGACCGAGTACTCCTCGCCCAGAGGCCTGCCCATCTCGTCCACGACCGATATTCGGTCGCCGTCAGGATCCGTGGCGAACCCAAGGTCAGCACCGGAATCGACCACCTTTTTTGAGAGCTTCTGGATGTTCTCGCGGGTTGGCTCCGGGCCCCTGGGGAACTGGCCGGTCACGTTGCAGTGGATGGGAACCGCCCTGCAGCCGAGCCTTTCGAGGAGGTACTTCAGTATCGCAGAGGAGGCGCTGTCGCAGCAGTCGATAGCGACCTTCAGATTCCTGCCAGCCAACGAACCTGGATCGATCACCCCCAGTATGTGGTCGGCGTGGTGCCTGTAACCATCGGGCTCTCTGGAAACGTCAAGGTTTCCTGCATTAGAAGCGTGATTCTCGCCCTGGTTCCGGTAGATGCCTATCAGCCTCTCTCCCTGGGACCCGTTTAGGAAAACCCCGGTCCGATCTATGAACTTCATCGCGTTCCACTGTATTGGGTTGTGTGATGCCGTGATGGCTATGCCGCCCCGGGCCCTGTAGTGCCCGACGCAGTACTGGATCGAGGGAGTTGCAGCTATGCCAAGGTCTATTATTCGACAGCCGGCGGAGCTCAGGCCAGATACGACCGAGTCCCTCATCACGACGCCCGATTTCCTCGCATCCCTCCCTATCACTATGGTCCCGCCCTCGCAGTAGGCGCCGAAGGCCGCGGAGAATTTAGTCACTATCTCCGGTGTGAGGGTCTCGCCGAATATGCCCCTGATCCCGGAGACGCTTATCATCAGTGTCAAGTGTTAAACCTGCCGGGCTGCGTCGATATCCGGTCTGTCTGTCCCCGGAATGTACTGAAAAAGGTAATCGAGGCTCAAACGAGTTCGTTGTGAACAGACGGGAACAGCGATCCAAGGATTCCCGGGAGATCCCTGACGCTCCAGAGTATCTCTCTGGCTCCCCTGTCCTTGAGGTCGGCCGGGGACGGGGTTCCCAGCCTGTCCGTCACCCGGATCACGGCCACCCCAATGAAGCTAGCCGCCCTGGCGGCGTCCATGTCCCCTGGGTCATCCCCCACATAGACGGCCCTTTCGCAACCCAGCTGCCTGCAGCACCCACCCAGCTTGTCTGGTGCAGGCTTTCCGCGCCCGTAGCTCTCCCTGCCCCAGACGGCATCGAATAGCCTCCACACCCGGTGCCTGCGGCTGACGGATTCTATCACGCGGAGGGAGTTGGAGCTGACCACCCCGATCCTGATATCAAGCCTTCTGAGGAGGGAAAGGGTCTCCCTGATTCCGGGGTAGGGCGTTGCCCTGGGAACGGCCTCGAACTCGCCGGCGGCCATGGCGTCATCCAGGAGTCGCTTTATCCTATCCCTGTCTGGATCCTCCAGTAACCGATCGTCCACGAGGTACCTGTAGGCCGCGAAGGAGCTCTCGAAGGATGAGACCATCGGGGTCAGTCCCAGTGCCTCCGTGGACCTGAGGAATCTCTCCATGATTACCCGGCTGTTTAATTTGAGGTCGAACAAAGTCAGGTCGAAGTCGAATATGATGCAGCGATCTGATCTCATTTCATGCTCCTTGGAATTTCAATGGTATCGATATACTATTAGATTTTTTAGGTTATCCCCCAATTAATTTCAGGTAAAATCACGGTTTGGCTCTGGTGATAGAGGAGAATAGAAAAATTTGGTTGTCTGACCATAGTAAGTATTTCAGCGAGCCCCGGACCGTGAATCCGGGAAAGAGTGGCCTTGTCTGACAAGGAAATAATATCAGCTGGAGGAGTTGTCTATCGAAGGGTAGAGGACATGTTCTTCTTTGCCCTCGTAGGCAGGCGCCGGGGAAACTACTGGTGCCTTCCGAAGGGGAGGGTTGAGGAAAACGAAACCGAGGTGGACGCCGCAAAACGGGAGGTCTGGGAGGAGACCGGACTCACCGATGTCAAGCTCGGGGAGAAGATCGGCACCATCTGCTACGAGTTCTATCGAAAATCGACCGATACCCATTTCCAGAAGTTCGTCCACTTCTACCTGATGACGGCCCTGACCGAGCGGCTTCACGTGGGAACCGAGTTCGACAGGGCGATGTGGTTCCCGGCACGGGATGCCCTGAACATGGTGAGCCATAACAAGGAGAAGGAGATCGTGGTCAAAGCCCTCAAGATGCTGGGCATCAGGAAATCACGGGGGTAGCCGGGTTAATTCTTGGTACGGGCGTGGACGTGGTCGAGGTCTCCAGGATCAGGAGGGCCGGCGAGAGGACCGGTGAGGCTTTCCTGAGGAGGGTCTTCACACCGGGTGAGCGGTCCTACTGTAATGGCTTTCCCGATCCATGGCCCCACCTGGCCTCCAGGTTCTCCGCGAAGGAGAGCGTTATCAAGGCTCTGGGGTTCACGGCGGACCTACTCGAAATCGAGGTCATCCGGCCCGGAAGCGGGCCGCCCGGTGTCCTCCTGCACGGCGCGGCCAGGAGAGTGGCCACGGAAAGGGGCATCCTGGACTTGAGGATAAGCATGTCCCACTCGGGGAACATCGCGGTGGCCACCGCCCTGGCCCTGGGGCGTGCCTAGCTCTGGGATGACAGCCTTTCCTTGAGGTACTCGATCGTCTTTCCAACGGTCGTGTTCTTCTCGGCCTCCTCCAGGGGGATGTCGATATCGAACTCCTCCTCGGCGGCAGCGATCATCTCGATCGTATCGATGCTCTCGACCCCGAAATCGTCCACGTAGTGGGCATCCATCGTGATCTTCTCGCGCTCGATGCCCAGGACCTCTGAAATAATTTTTATCATTCTTTCCTCAACTGACATGCTATCTCGACCTCGTCCTCTTCCGTCGGTCCCTCTTTATCAAACTTTCTCTATCACGGGAGGTGATCTCGAACACGCGCTCGAGCATCCCCACGTCCTCCTCGGTCATCTCGACCCCCCTCCTCGACATAACCGCTCTGGCCGTCTGGGTCAGCTTCTGGAGTCCGAGTCCTCCCCTGATCTGGTTTTTGATTAACAGGCAGAATGATGGGATGTTCTTCGGGAAAACCTCGCCGCTGGGCATGAGGACAGACATGACCCCCACCACGGTTCCCGTGTTCAGCAGGCTTCCTATCCCCGTCTTGACGTGGTCCCCAATCATAGATCCAACCTTTGGGCTTCCCGTGTCCACCAGGCTTCCCTTCACGAACACCTGGACGCCGCCGTAGTCGTTCTTCAAATCGCTGTTCGTGGTCAGGGCTCCGAGGTTCACCCACTCGCCGACGTAGCTGTGGCCGATGAAACCGTCGTGATACTTGTTAGAGTACCCGTGGAAGATGGTCTCCTCGACCTCGCCACCGATCCTGCAGACCGGTCCAATGGTGCAGCCCTCCCTTATCTTCCCGCCGACGAGCTGGGCATTCCTGCCGACGAAGCAGGGACCCTCTACCCTCGTGTGGGGGAATGCCCTTGCTCCCTCGTCGATGTAGATCGGACCGTCGGACGCGTCCAGGACGACCAGGGGGTCCACCCGCGCCCCGGGAGCGATGTAGACATCGTCCCCGTCGCCGATGATGTAGGATCCATCGGCCAGGTCGCCCTCGACGCCGGACCTGCCGAGCATCCTGAAGTCCTCCTCCAGGGCACCCGAATTCCCGAGGATCAGGTCCCAGGCGTAGCTGGCGACGGGCACGTCCACCTCCACGTGGTCGTGGTCCTCGAGGAACCTGTTCAGAAAGGTTGTCAGGTTCGGTGACCATGATTCCCTTATGGACCTGTTGTCTCCCCGAACATAGGCGACCTCGGAACCGCAAATACCGACCTCGTTGGGGCCCTCGACGGGAATTCTTGTTGGATCCAGCACCCGCCCGTTGAGAAGCAGCCAGTCATCATCCCCGGGTTCGATTTCCCCGTTAACTGGAGCCCCCGTCAGCCGGGTCGCGATTGGGGCCAGGTAATCCCTGGTAAGGGCTCCCGAGACCTCCAGCCCGAGTATACGGGCAGATCTTCTGTAGATCTCGTTCATGCCATATTTCAGGCAAAAAACCGGGCGGGTCAGCGCGACCGGATAGAAGTTCTCGTACTTATCGTCCTCGAAAATGCAGAGTTTCAACTAGTCTCAACCTCCCTTGCTCGTGGCGACCCTGAATGTCTCGCTGGCAATCACGTGCTCCTCATCCGTGGGAACCACGACCACCTTGACAGGCGAGTCATCGACGCTCACCACCATCTCGCAGGCGAAACATCTCCTGTTGAGGTCGTCGTCGAGTTCTATGCCGAGCTCCTCTAGCCCGGTGCATATCAATTTTCTCATCTCCGCCGACCTCTCCCCGACTCCAGCCGTGAAGACGATGCAGTCCAGTCCACCCAGGGCGGCCATGTAGGCACCGATGTACTTCTTCACCCTGTAGGAGAAGATCTCCAGCGCGAGCCTGGCCCTCTCGTTCCCCCCGTGGCTGGCCTCCAGGACAGTTTTAACGTCGTTGGTGAGCCCTGAGACCCCCAGGATGCCGCTCTCCTTGTTAAGAAGCCTTTCAACCTGATCTAGGTCATAGCCCCTCTTGTTCACCAGGAAGAAGACGACGGAGGGGTCGATGTCACCGCTCCTGGTTCCCATGACCAGGCCCTCCAGGGGGGTGAGGCCCATCGTGGTGTCGATTGATTTCCCGTCCCTGATAGCGGCCATGCTGCATCCGTTGCCGAGGTGGCAGGTAACCATGCGGAGGTTATCTATAGGTAGGCTGAGGATCTCGGCCGCCCGCCGGGAGACGTACCGGTGGGAGGTTCCGTGAAACCCGTATCTCCTGATGTGGAACCTGTCGTGGAGCTCCAGGGGGATGGCGTACAGGTATGCGACCCGGGACATGGTCTGGTGAAACGAGGTATCGAACACTGCCACGTGGGGAACGTCCGGGAAGAGCTCCTTGGCTATCCTTATTCCCAGCAGGTTGATCGGGTTGTGGAGCGGGGCGAGGTCCTCGAAATCCTGTATCGCACTGATTATCTCGGGGGTTATCTCGGTTGACTCGTAGAAACGGTCCCCCCCGTGGACCACCCTGTGCCCGACACCCGCTATCTCCTCGAGCGAGGCAAGAATCCCGTTGTGCTGGTCTGTGAGGGCTTCCAGAACCAGGGCCATTGCGCGCTTATGGTCGGGAATGTCTTCCTTGTGTGTGAACTTCCCGTTTATCCCTTCATGCTCGATAGATCCATCATGAATCCCAAT
>Ga0180433_10002140_pt1 | contig 31302 bp, 26 predicted proteins | sample SS_ome_8_FD_132980 | JGI IMG/M metagenome (GOLD analysis project Ga0180433, IMG submission 132980) | Hypersaline lake sediment archaeal communities from the Salton Sea, California, USA - SS_1_D_1 metaG | ecosystem: Environmental > Aquatic > Non-marine Saline and Alkaline > Hypersaline >... | reverse complement strand
CCCCCCTTTTTCAAACCCTGGGTGGAATACCAGATCTGGATGACCAGGTAGGCCAGGAAATTGGAGGCGAACATGCCCCACCAGATTCCCAGCACTGCCCGGTCGTTACCGGGTCCCCCCAGAACCAGGATGGACAGGATGTACACGATTGGAAGCCGGAACAGCCAGATGCGCGCGATATTGGCGGTCATTACCGGAACGGTATATCCGCTGCCGGTGAAAGCCCCTCCGATAATCGCGATCAGGGCGAAGAACAAAAGGGAGGGGGTGATGATCAGGAACATGGTTTGACCCAGTTGATGGACCGCCGGATCCTGGGGAATAAAAGCCTTTAAAATATGCTGGCCGGTGATCATGACCAGGATCACCGGCACCACCAGGAAGGAAAGGGAAAGAACCACCGCTTTTTTCAGGGTGTTTCGGGCCCGCTGGATTTGCCGGGCTCCCAGATTCTGTCCTACCATGGCGGTAACGGCCCGGGCGATGGCGGTGCAGGGCATCATGAAAAGGTGAATAACCCGGGAGGCAATGCCGTAGGCGGAGATGACCACGGTGCCGAAATTGTTGACGATCTTCTGAATGATGATGAATCCCAGGGAAGTACCGGCCATCCCCACCGCCGCCGGCAGGCCGATTTTCCAGATCAGGGGAAGGATTTCGCGGTTGGGTTTCAGGTCTCTCAAACGGATCCGCAGTTCCTTGCGGCCGGAAAAGATCAGGAACATGCCGATTCCCGAGGACAGGGTGCGGGCGATGACTGTGGCAATGGCGGCTCCGGCCACTCCCAGCCGGGGAAAACCCAACCAGCCGAAGATCAGCACCGGGTCCAGAAGGAGATTGAGAGCCACGGAGAATATTTCGATTTTCAGGGGGGACTTGGTGTCGCCGTATCCTTCCATCACCGATCGATAGAGGAAAAAGGGAAAGGCCACCGGCAGACCATAGAGAATGATTCTCATGTAGGAATAAGTAAGATCGAAGGTGTCGGCCGGGGTGTCCAGCATGACCAGAATGCTCTTTTGGAAAAAAAGGCCCAGGGCCCCCAGGAGGACCGACAGGACAAAGATGTAAAAGAGTATATTGCCCGCCGCCTGTTCCGCCCGCTCCTTTTTGCCGGCCCCCAGGTACTGGGATACCAGGGTGGTGGCGGGCACCGAAAAGCCGGCGGCCAGAGCAATCAGAAAGAAGATAACCTGAAAAGAGATGACCGGCGCCGCCAGGGCCTCCCGGCCCAGTTTTCCCAGCCAGAAGGTATCGACCAGGTTGTAGAGCATCTGGATGGTGGTGGCAATGGCAATGGGATATGCCAGTTGAATAATCGTGGAATACAGTTTCCCGTTGAGCAGATCAACCTTGTTTTTGTCCATTTTCAAATAGTGAGGTATTATATTACATATCGCGGTGAAAATAAAGGATATCTTTTCAGTGACCTATAAGCGGAAGAGGGGCTACCCCCCGCGGATTGCTTTCAGACGGACCTGCCGATTCCGGGGACCGTCGAATTCACAGAAATAGATTCCCTGCCAGGTCCCCAGCAGCAGTCGGCCGTTTTCGATCATCAGGATTTCCGAAGCTGAAAAAAAACTGGACATGAGATGGGCAGGGCTGTTGCCTTCCTGGTGGCGGAAATAGTCCTGGTGGGGAAAATGCCGGTTCAGAAAGGTTTCGATATCCCCCCGAACGTCGGGATCCGCGTTCTCGTTGATGGTGATTCCGGCGGTGGTATGGGGGGTAATGATGACCACGATGCCGTTGTCCACTCCGCTTTCCTGGACAAAGTCCTTTACCCGGCCGGTGATGTCGATCAGCTGAACGGACCGGCTGGAGTGAAGATCCAGGGTCTCAGGTCCCATTCTGATCCTGTCGGAGATCTTTTTCCCCGAAGACCTCGGCCTGGAAGGTTTCGATTTTGACTCCTTTCTGCCATTCGTTCATGGGCAGGCCGGCTTTCAGGCATCCGTAGGAAATGTACTCCTCCAGATCCCAATTCTGTTCCACCGGCACCTGGGGCAGCAGCAATCCCCGGTTCAGGCCCTTACCGACAATGATCCCGTCTCGTCCCAAATGGATGTCCCGGTAGGACTTGACCGGCAGAGGCTGGGTAAGGATGGAAATTTCCAGATCGATTTCCCCAAATTCTTCCCGGGTCAGCGGGGAAAAACGGGGATCTTCGAAGGCGGCGGCCACCGCGTTGTCCACCACGGATTGCAGCAGGGGGGCCACCGGCAGGGGGTGGCCGATGCACCCCCGCAACTTGCCCTTTCTGTGCAGGGTAACAAAGGCCCCCCGGTGCTCCTGATACTTGGGATTGGAATGGTCCGGGTATCGACGCTCTCCGGTTTCCAGAAATTCCCGGATGGCCTGCCGGGCGATTTTCAACAATTCCTTTTTTTCCGAGATGGAATAGGTGCCCATTCAGCTCATCTCCCAATTGAATTTTTGGATCTCTTCCCGGAAAATCTGAAGATCATCCTGCAGCCGGTATTCAAAAAGCGATCCGTTCTTTTCGCGAAACTCGAGCATCAGATCCCCCAGAAACCACTGACTGCAGAATGGTGAATCATGAAAAAAGAAGGGACCGATCAGGCGGTGGGGAAAGCCCTGGAAAATTTCGGTGTAGATGCGGGGAAGATCCTCAGCCGTGAATGGCTGGGGCATCAGATCCTGAATCAGCAGGGAATCTCCGAGCCGCTCACCGATAATAAATCCCCGCCGGGGATTCTTCATCCGGATCCACAGGTCTGCTTTTTTTTGGGCGAGACGGTCCAGATGGATGTCCATGGACGGTTCACCCCTGGGGATGGTTCTTTTTTTGGACCCGGGTGTATTTCATCAGGTACTCGATCCCGCTGTAGATGGTCAGGAGCAGGGCCAGGTAGAGGGTGATCTTCCCGGTCTGATATATCCACGAGGAAAAGGGGAGTTTGCGGTAAATGATCAACAGCCCGATGGAAAGGATCTGGAAGAAGGTCTTGCTTTTGGCCACCAGGGATACCTTGAATCCTCCCTCATGGACGAAGTAATAGAATCGAAAGGCGGTAATCAGGATTTCTCGGAGAATAATGATGGCGGCCACCCAGGTTTCCACCCGGCCCAGCGATACCAGGGCGATCAGGGCGCCGGATACCAGGAGTTTGTCGGCCAGGGGGTCCAGAAATTCCCCCATTTTGCTGACCTGGTTGTAGCGCCGGGCCACGTAGCCGTCAAAGAAATCGGTAATGCTGGCCAGGATGAACAACAGGAAAGCCACCAGTTCCCCGTTGGGGAATTTGGTCAGCAGGATGGCAATAAAGACGGGGACCAGGATGATTCGGGTGATGGTGATAATGTTGGCAGCGGTCATGATACGGTTTTATTTTATGATTTTTTCCCCCAAAAAACAATAGCGGAAGATTCCTTTTTTATCGGGAAGAGGGGAAACGCCTGGTTCTTTCAGCCCAGCCAGCCCTGCTCACGGTACCAGGCAACGGTTTTGCGCAGGTGACCCGAAAAGGTGTCGCTCTCCTGAAATCCCAGTATATCACGGGCCCGCCCGGAGTCGATGGGTTTCCCCCGCAGGAAGAAGGCCAGCTTGGCCCGGCTCAGGGGAGCCTCTCGTTTGATTGCTCCAAATCCCTTCTCCAGGACACAGGCCAGGGGATAAACAGCGGCAATCGGCAGGCGCAGAAAGATCCCCTTTTTCCCCAGTGCCCGGGCGATCGTCCGGCACATCCGGTTGATGGAGAGGGAGGTTCCCCCCAGGTTGAATATCTCTCCGCTGGGCGCGCGGGCGGCAGAGAGCCAGGTTCCCGCAATCAGGTCGGAGATGTGAATGGGGGAATGCATTTTATGGCCGCGGCCGGCGATGAAGAACCATCCGGAATTGATCTGGCGGATCAGTTTGAGGGTTCGGCGGTCTCCCTCCCCGAAGATCCAGCCCGGACGAATCACGGTCAGATTGACCTGATCGCTGAATTCCATCACCGCCTCTTCCCCCTGCCGTTTGGTGCGTTCGTAAATATCAACCGGATTCAGGGGCGCGGATTCCGGCAACGGTTCGGTACCGGGATTTTTCCCGTAAACCCCGGCGGAAGAGAAATGTACCACTTTTTCCACGCCGGCCCGCCGGGCTTCTTCCATCAGTATCCGGGAACCTTCCACATTGATATGGTAAAAAGCTTTATCCGACAGCAGTTTCATTCCCAGGGCGCTGGCCAGGTGAAAGACCAGGTCGGTTCCTTCTACCAGTTCTCTCACAGTTTGAAACTGGGTCACCGATCCTTTTAATATCTCGACTCCCGGTCCAAAATCCCTCTCGCTCCGGTGCACCAGTACCCGTACCCGGTGTCCCCGGCTGCGCAGAAATGATACCAGGTGGCCGCCGACAAATCCGCTGGCCCCGGTAACGGCAATTGATCTTGTTTCCGTCATGGTTTTTTCCTTTTCCCGATTGATTCATTATACACCAGCCGTAAATAAAATCCGAAACCCGAAGCCCGAAATCCGAGACAAATCCCAATGACGGAAATACGAAATGAGAAACCCCGTTCCATATAGGTTATTAAAGGAGCCACGGTAACCTGAAATGTTGTTATTGTGATCGTTTGTTTACCGTAAGTCTGAATGAACCCGATAATCCGGTTTCCCTCAACACTTTTTACCTGATTTCTGTCTCCGGACTCTTTTTGAATTCCGGCTTTGGCAGGGTGCGGATCATTCGGTCGGTACAATTATATTTTCATTCTTCAATCAGGAATCACAGTCTCCTGCTTTCAAAATTATTGCATTTCGGGATTATGATGGTGCAGAGTGTGAGATATCGTTCCTATTGTGTAATCCCAGGATTACCGCTGACAAAACAGCCGATATAAATCCCGGCTGTGGATTGCGCTAAGATCATGCCAAGATATCAGCTGTATTGGGATTCCAAACCACATCGAACAATATATAGACAAAAAGTCCGGGGGCGATAGGGTGATGACTGATTTTTTATTTGGAATCTGTAATTTGCAATGGTGGATCTCAACCCTTTAACACTTTACCCCGTTAACCCTTTAACAAGCCTCTATTTTCAACCCAACACCCAAAACTCAAAACCTACTTTCCCCACTCCCCTTCCAGGTGCTGGAGTACTACCCCCATCAATTCCCCCCCGAACAGGCACAGGCGGATGTGCTTCAGACGGGCTTGGGAGCGGGCGCCAAAGAACTCCTCTACCGCCCTCCGATAGGCCCGGGCGCAGATATCGTGGGGTACTGAAAAAATTCCCGAACTGACCGCCGGAAAGGATAGGGATTCCCATCCTTTCTGCTCGGCCAGCTCAAAGGCGGACCGCAGGGCGGAGACCAGTTTTTCCTCTTCCCGGCCTTCTCCCTGGCGGGGCCCCACGGTATGAATCACCCCCTTGAAGGGCAGTTGACCGGCGGTGGTGGCCACACTCGCCCCCACCGGTATCGGGCCATCGGTATCCACGATTTCCTTTCCCTCCCGTACGAGTTCTTCCCCCGCCGCCCGGGCGATGGCCGCCGCCACGCCTCCCCCGTGGGCCAGCATCCCGTTGGCCGCGTTGACGATCCCATCCGTTTGTTCCGTCAAAAGGTTGCCCTCGATGATTTCAAACCGGCGGTGGTGGCCAAAATCCCGAAAATATCTTACTTCACTGACCATTGGTTACCCTCCACTGTAATTGTACCTGCCGGGGGTAGAAAATCAACCGAATCACGGGCAACCAGGAGCTTCCTGAACGGATTGCATTGACCCTTTGGTTGTGATACCATCAACACAACAGAGTTTTGCCATGCCGGAGTATCCCTTTATAATCGGGGAGGGTGGAGAACAGCGGAAGCTTGTCAAAAATTTGGCATTCATCGAATGTGGTAAATACAACTGGATTTTATCGTATTTTTAAGACCTGAAGGATCGGACGAGATGTATCTGCCGGTACGATCTCTTCGACCGGTAAAAAGATTGATTCCCAGGAGAAGGGGCCATTTGCCCAATGCCTGATTTGAAAAGACACTGGCATCGGATTGCCCGGCACCAGGGACTGAAAAACACAGGTTACCTGACCGTTGGACAAGCCATTTCTCAAGGCATTTCTCTGGTCGGGGCCTTCTATATTCCAAGATTGCTGGGTCCTGAGCAGTACGGGATCTATCAAAGTGCCCTGGCCTATGTGGCCCTTTTCACCATATTTACGATGACTGGTTTAAGTCGGGTCATGACCCGGGAATGCGCCCAGCGGATCAACGAATCCAGAAAAATCATCGAATCGCTGGTGGGGCTGGCAAATTTCTTTTCCCTGACGGCTACCCTGCTTTCCATTGGGCTGGTGTTTTTGATTGGTTATGACCATGTTCTTCAGATATACATTTTGATTTTCAGTTTTTCCCTGCTTTTTAAGGGGCTGGGGGTTTCGATCAACAGCATTTTTGAATCTCACGAAGACTTTAAAAACCTCGCCCTGATTCTCTGCCTGCAGAACTCACTTCTGGTAATTGGCAGTATCATCATTATCAAGATAGGATACGGGGTGATGACCCTGATCCTTTTTCGACTTGTTCTAGAGTTGGCCATGCTGCTTTTTAAATACCGGATTTCCCGCCGACATCTGATATTCAATCCCTGGACCGGGGTCAAGATCATTAAAAAGTACATTCGACCCGGGATTAATTTCAGCCTGTTGGGATTTATGAATTTTTTAAGCGGGCGTGTGGATCTGGTGATGCTTTCCCTGCTGGCAACCCCTAAGCAGGTGGGCATTTATGCCCTTGCTTATCGGATTGTCCAGAAGGGGTTGATCATGAGACGGTCCATTGCGCAGGGATTTTTTCCCCGTTATGCCAAAAAATTCAAAGAGGGGGGAATAAAAACCAGGATGCTTTGGCGGCACACTTTATTCATTCTGATCCCATCGCTGCTGGTAATTATTCTGACACTGCTCGGTTCGGAATATGTGATTGTCAACATTGTAGGTACCGCTTACAGTGACAGTGTGGCGATTATCAACCTTCTGGTTGTTTTTCTGATCCTGCGCTATCTTTGTCTACCCTGGGCACTGTACCTGCAGACCGGGGGTCATGAAAGGCTTCTGGTTTATGCCGGAGCTCTGGCGGGATTGCTGAATATATCTCTGAATCTGATTTTCTTTAAATTGTACGGCGTTGTGGGGATAGCCTATTCAACCCTGGTGGTTGAGGGTTTGCGTTTACTGGGGGTTTTGTTTCTGGTAAAAGCCCGCACCATCTCCGAACAGATATGAGGAAAACCATTTATTTGATTTCTGCCTGTGACCGGTTCAACTATGGTGATCTTCTTTTTAACCATATTCTCGAAGCTGCTTTACCGGTAAGTCTGAAAGCCGAGTACCGGATTGTACAGGTGGGTGTGTTGGGCAGGAAAATGAGCGCTTACGGGGGGCATGACAGTATCGGACTCAACCGGTTGTACCGTCAGATTCAAGACCATGATGTCATGATATTTGCCGGGGGGGGATTACTGGGTCACCACTGGGATGCGATGTTGATACAGTACGGTTACGGAATTCTGCTGCGAGGTACGCGGAAAGTGATCGGCCACCGGCGTTTTGAAAATTTGCTAAGAAGATTTTTTTTCCGGGATTTGCCGGAGTATCCCTTCATCCACAGTCGAACCGGGTTAACTAAGAAAGTATCAATTATTTACAATTCTGTGGGCGGGGGCGCTCTCCAGGGAATGTCACCGAAGGAACTGAATCGAATCAAGATGAGACTGACCGATTCGGATTATCTTTCTGTCCGCGATAATCATATTTTCAAACTGCTTGAAACAGGGGATAATTCCCCTGCCCTGTCTCCGGATTCAGCGATTCTTTTGAAAGAGATTTTCCCTCTGAGGCAGGTGAGGAAGAAGATGTCTGATCGGGGTAGAAAGATCATTGATAGTATCCCGTATATTCTCCTCCACTGTAACGTAAGGGTGGCAGTAAAACACATGAAACGAATTCAGGAGCTGATCCAAGTACTAACAACGACTTATGACTACCGGATTCTGCTGCTTCCGGTGAACTATATTCAAAATCGGGATCTAGCAGGTTTAAAGAGGATTTCGAGGGGTGGTCTGAATGGAGAGGTGTTGCAAGGCTACAGGAACATCTTTGATATCTGTGGTCTGATCGGACATGCCAGATTGGTACTGGCCACCAGTCTGCATGTCAATATTACAGCCGCTTCCTATGGGGTGCCCCACCTGGGTTTGACCAGAGAAGTTAAAAAGGTAAACGCATATTTTGAGACCTGGTACAACGGTCTGGTACACGACAGCTACCATCCTGACCGCCTCCCCCCGGCTATTGCCCAGGCACTGGCGGATACTGGAATACTCGGGAAAAACACAAATCGGTTATGTCGAATGGCCAGAAATAATTTGGCTGCCATTTTTAGGCGAATTGCGGTGATAAGCTGAGAAATGATAAATTTCGATATCCTTCTGCCGGTTTACCGACCGGTTCCAGGATACCTGGACCGGGCGGTGAAGAGTATAACTGATCAGTCTTACGGGAAATGGCGGTTGTATATTGTCGATGATAATTCCCCGGATGATAGTTACAAATGGATTAAGAGTCGATTTGCCGATTATCCAAAAATATATACTGAATCCCTGGCAAAAAACCGCCGGGCAGCGGTTGCCAGGAATCTCGGGGCGGCCCGAGGCAGGGGGGCTGTTATCACCTTTATTGATCAGGATGATTTCTGGCACCGGAACAAACTCCGGATATATGCGCAGTTTTTTTCCTGTCAACCGGAAATTCAGGTAGTCCATTCGGATATTGAATGGGTAGATGCAAAGGGGGAAAAAATCCCGGGGAAGGCGGAACAGGAAAATGCGATCCGGCGGAAAATTCCCTATTCGGAATACAAGGGGCGGAGACTGGCAAAGGAACTTTTCAGGTACTACAGCGTCCGAATCGGGACCCTGGCGGTACAGAGGAGGGCCTGGGAAAAGGTGAAAGGGTATGATTCCAAACTCTTTGGGGGGGAGGACCAAGATCTGGTCCTGCGGTTGGCAGCCCGTTTTAAAATGGCCCACATTCCCCGGGGCCTGACCTTTCGCCGGCACCATGATCAGCAGGTCACCCGGCAGTATCATAAGAGAAGAGAGTGGGGGAAATTGAGGTTTTACCTGAAAACCATACTGAAATTCCCCGAGCTTTGGAAATCTGCTCTGGGGAAAATCGGCAGCTCTCTGAAACGCTTCCTTATCGCAAATGACAGCAAATAAAACATGTGGGTTTTTGGCTTATCTGAACCGATCCGGTTCTACACTCCTGGCCAGGTTGCTGAATGAATACCGGGATATTGCCGTGGGAATCGAGGGGCTGGAACCACGGTTCCTCCACCATGAGCCGGAGCGATTTCGCTTGCGGGATCCCGATGAACTGGATTGCTGGCTGAACCGGGTATATCAGGATGACCGGAAATTCCGGTACTGGGGGATCGATCGCAACCGGTTGCAAAAAAGCCTGCTGAAGACCGGCTTTCCCATATCCTTCCATGAATTCCTCAGGGCCTGCCTGGAACTTTATTTCCGTAATGATCCGGCCAGGGTTTTGATTCATAAAGCCGGGCGGCATTTTCATAACCTGAAGAAATCGCAGAAGGTTTTTCCCGGGTGGAAATACGTGTATATTGATCGGGATCCCAGGGGTATTTTCAATTCCCAGAAAAAATCTCTTGACAGTGTTACCCGCAGGCCAATGAACACGGACATCGTTGGTTTTGCCTTGTATTACAAAAATCAACAGATCCGGATCCGGAACTACCGCAAAAAACCGGAATTTAGTGAGCAGTTCATCCTTGTACATTATGAAAACATACTGAATGATCGAGAGGATTTGGCCAGGATTCTGAATTTTTTTCACTGCTCGGGCCAAAAAAGTCCCCCGGGGAAGTCTTACCGTGAACAGCTTCCCCGGGAACAGCGGTATTTGCATCAACTGGTGAGTGAAAAACCCCATTTGGGGCGTGTTACCGCCTGGCAGAAAGAACTGCGATATGATGAGATCGCTTTTTTAAACAGGGTGTTGAAACGGCAATTAAAAGACAACGGCTATGATGTTTCTTTTTGGCCGAAATGGCGAGCGATTCCCCGAAAAGGAACATTTATCCGAAACATTGCTGGGTTCTGTCTGCGTTTTTACCCCAGATTTTACTTGAAATCCCTGCTGTTCTTTTTACGATTACGACGGTGCTGGTAGATGAAAATGACTTCCCGCGGAAATCGCTTTATTATGATACTTTCGGATAAATCTTCCGGCTCTTCTATTCTGCAGGCTGTGTTGGCAGATTATCCCCAGATCAATGTGCTGGAACCCGGCAATTTTCACTGTGAAAGCCGGTACTGGATGTATGCCGCGGCAATTCTGGATTCTGTCCGTCAACCACCGATGCAGTATTCCCACGAGTTTCCCGCCCGGAAGAAATGGGCGTTAAAAAGGTTAAACCTGATCATGGAGAAGGGAAAAACTGGGAGGGTATTTCATAAGAATAGTGAAAAAAGTGAATTTCATGCCGGCTGGTTGGAATTGTGTCGGTCCCATGCCCCGGTATTTCTGGAAAAATCTCCGCATCACCTGCACAGCCGGGCGGCCCTGGAACTGATTCTTGAATTCAGGCTGAAGTATTCCCAGGTTCAAACCCGGTTTATCGGATTGATCCGCAATCCCATGGATACCCTGTATTCCATGTACCGACGCTGGTATGCAATTCCGGAGAATCGCCAGTTTGAATGGTTGAGAGCCTACCGGAATCTTGAGTGGATGAAAGCACAGGTGGGAAAGGACCTGTTAACGGTTCGCTATGAAGATCTCATCGGAAATCCTGCCACCCTGGGGAAAATTTGCACCTTCTGTGGGATAGAGTATCCTCGGGGGAGTGATTGTTTTTCCCCTGAACCGGTTCATCGCTGGAAAAAAGATCCCTGGTGGGGTTTTGAACCGGCCCAGAAAATCAAGCGTTTTGCAGGTCGATACTATAATCTTTGTGACTTGGTCCCGGCTTCGTCGTTGAAACTATGGCCTGTTATACGGCTCCTTAAAAAACCCGGATATCGGCTCCTTATGGCGAGGAGAAACCTGAAGAAAGTCTTGAAGTCCTTGGAAAGCAGGTGGAGGGGTGGAGACTGACCCTCCTCCAACCGGGTGGATATCCGATATTGCTGAATTTGAAAATTTTGTTCATTTTAAATTCCTATCACCGGCACTACTTTGGGGGGTCGGAGTACCAGGCTTGTCTGATTGCCAGAGCACTGGCAAAAATGAATTATCAGGTATTCTATATGTGTCTTCACTGCAAACGGAGTCGTTCACAGGAACCGGGGATTACCCTTTATACCCTCAAGCGAGGTATTTTGTCAGAGAAGTTAATTGGAGAAACGGTTCTCTTCAGGAAGGTCAGAAAAATGATCCGGTTTATTCAACCGGACGTAATCTATCACCGTAATTTGACTCCCCTGTTTTTCCCCGGTCTGAAATACTGTCGCCACCATGGCAAGAAATCTATTTTACACCTGGCCCATGAGAAAGATTTGTGTAAGATGAAATGGGGGAAGTACTGGTTGCGGAATTTTCTGGGTAATTATTTCCGTAGCAAGATTATCCAGGAGGTAGATCGAATTGTGGCCCAGACGCGATACCAGGATCGCCTGCTGCGGAACCGATTCGAGCGTCGGGCCGATCTGATCTTTCCCAATGTTCATCCCCGACCGACAGAAAAAATTGTGAAAAAGCCTCCACTGAAAGTTCTGTGGGTCGCCAATCTGAAGAGAAACAAACAGCCGGAAAAATTTGTGGAACTGGCGGAGCGGATGATGTATACTGGAATTCACTTCATCATGATCGGTCGGGATACTTCCGGGCAATGGATGGTCAAAACCAGGCAGAAGATGAGGACCTTGAGAAACCTGGATTATCTAGGTGAGCTGGATATTTCGGTAGTCAACCGGCATCTTTCCGGTGCCCATGTTTTTGTCAATACCAGTGTAAGTGAGGGATTCCCCAACACCTTTGTGCAGGCCTGGATGCGGCGGGTGCCGGTGGTTTCTCTGCAGGTGGATCCCGATAATATCCTGCAGAGAGAGAAAATCGGTTTTTGTTCACGGGACCTCGATCATGTGCAGCGGAACATTCAAAGACTGGCAGATGATGCTGATTTTCGACATGCGATGGGATGTCGAGCCCAGCAGTATGCATTTCGCCATCATTCCCTGGATCAGATAGAGAGAATCACCAACTTAATTACTGGAAAGGTAAGGATATAATTCATGCAAAAGAAGTCTTCCTCACCGAAATTCATCTACGGACTGCTGGTATTCTATATTTATTATGTGTTCTGGCAGATTCCTTTGAAAAAGCTGCTGGAAATTCAGAGTATCGAACTCTTGGACGAAATATTTATGCTCATCCTGTTTCTCTATCTGATATGGAGAAAACGGGATTATTCCGAAATTGACTGGATCCTGTTGGGATATATATTGTTGCTGGGACTGTATCTGTCCGTCAATCCCCTGTTTACCAACAATCACTTGCTTGTATCCTGGGTCTCCATTCGGGACCTGGGGGTTCTGGGATTCCTGTTTTTCATTGCCGGGAAAGACCTGATCGGGCGGGAACATCGGGGGAAATTGGTTCGTCACCTCTGGATCCTGCTGGCGGTTGAAATCCTGTACCTGGTACCGGTCCAGTTACCAAAGGTGTTGACATCGGATGCGGAGGATCAGTTAAAGGGAACCTTCGGACCAGGGGGTGCCCACACACTGGCAGTTTTTTTTTCATTTTTTATTGTTTACCTTTTGCTGGATCTGTTCATGGGGAAAAGAAGGTACTGGTTCCTGGTGCCGGTTATAATGCTGCTGTTTCTTTTTTACGCCGCTTCTTTTCGCACTCTGATACTGGGGCTGCCCCTGGTGTTGGGGGTAGTGTTGCTGATATGGGTCCACTGCCGGAGGACCTTCAGCGGACTGAAAAAAGTCGTGTTGTCAGGGGGAATACTGATCTTGATGATCGGCTCCGTCTACCAGCACTCGATTATCCAATTTTTCAAGATTCCCTATCGACACAATCTCAATGTAAAAAGACTGGTCAGTGTTCAAAACCACATGAATACCCGTGGACGATTGCCTCTGCTCAGGGAGGGGGTGAAGAATATGCAGCGGAGAGCCGGGGGAGTTTTTTTTGGCAATGGCGGTGGTACCTTCGGGAGCAAAACCAGTAAATTTTTCCATTCAAAGTCTTTCATCGGTCAATATCCCCTGCGGTCGTATTCCCGCAGTCAGATTACTGTAACATTCAGTGAACTGGGAATTCTGGGATTCCTGCTGGTATTTGGTTTTTACGGAGTGGCGGCGCTTCATTTAATTCGGATTTATCAAAAGAGGGGAAACTGGCATATATTATACCTTGTTGCCTTGTTGATGATACTTATAGGCAGTGGTATAGGGACCATGGTACTGGAGAGCGAGTATCTTCTCATTACCCTGGCCGTCTTTTTTCTATGCTTCTATCCCCTAGAGGGTTCAGATCAGAAAGGATCAGTTGAATGAACGGCAAATCTGACTCAAGAAAGGTGATTTTTGTGGGGGGGACCTCCTTTAGTGGATCCACTCTCCTGGACATGATACTGGCCAATGACAGGGCGGGATTTTCCCTTGGAGAAATATATGCCTTGTTTCGGCCCGGCAAAAGGCATCATTTAACCGAAATAAGAAGGTTACGGAAGGATACCAGATGGGCCTCGATTTTAAGAGGCGGGGAGAACTGTCTATACCGGAATCTTTTTTCAACTTTCTCGGAAGTGGACTTCTTTGTTGATTCAAGCAAGGAAGTTTTCTGGATGAAAAAACAGCAGAGGATACTAAAGAGGCTTGGAATTCCTTTTCGGAATGTTCTGATCCACAAATCGCCGGCGGAAGTTGCCCTTTCTTATGGCAAGAGGGGCGCCCATGGGCGATGGGCCGCCGCCTTTGTTAAATATCACCGGGAATATTTCAGGCTGTTTGGGGCGGACTTTACGAGTATATCATATAAAAGACTGGTTACAAACCCGGGAGATCTGGAAGAATTATGCACCGACCTTGGTATCAATTATTTCTCCGGCAAGGAAAAATATTGGGAAAAAAGTCATCAGACCTTCTTTGGAAACCAGAGGGCCAAAGCCCATCTGGAAAATTTTTCAATAATCGGGAATGAAAACAAAGCAGATTTAGCCAGGGAAGGGGAAAAAACCCTCTATTATAATCCACCTCCAGATTCTGTGATGGCTGCAATAGAGAGTCAAAAATTATCCTCAGTTTGGCGGATTCATTCAATTCTGAATGGTAATAGGAAGAATGCAGACCTTCCCACCAAAGCGGTGGTTTTACCCAGGCTGCGGAATTTCATTGCCCGGACCCTAAAGAAGGTCTTTTACCGATTTCTTCCTTTGACTTGAAGGAGCGCAGGTTGGGGACGGAAGCTTGAATTTGAGGAAAAGATCCCACGTCGTACTGATTACCCATTCTCCCCTGGGGAAGAGACCTTGCGATGTTCAATATATCCGGTGGGCAGTCAGGAACAGGCCCGGGATTACTTATACCATACTGGCCAATGGGATTCATCAGGATCTGAAGGATCCTCAAATCCAGACATATGATCTTTCCTCCCGTTTTCTCAGAAAATGCCAACTGATCGATCAGCTGATTTTTACGTTCAGGGCTATTGCCCGTATCCGCAAGATAACCGCGCCCGACCTGCTGATATTCACCTATTACAAGTTTGTTTTTTTATTCCGGTTCTGGTTTCCGCGAGACAAGACCCTGCTGGACATCAGAACCGGTTCCGTCGGCAAGCGGTTGATTTCATTTAAAAATAGAATTTTACGTTTCAATGCCGGATTTTTTAAAAACATCAGTATAAATTCCATAAATCTGGGAGAAAAATTAATTCCCAAAAAGCCTTATCATGTAATTCCCCAGGGCGGGATGTATCTGATGGGAGAAAGCGATGAGAAGAAATCCCCGAAGATTGACTTCGGATTTACCTTGTTATATGTTGGGACTTTCACCGAAAGAAACCTGATCAAGACGGTTCGGGCTTTTCATCGGTTTCTGGCGGAGGTAAAGGAGAGAGCCCATTTTTATTTAATCGGCGACGGAGAGGACTATCAACCGATTCGAAAATACATAACAGATCACCGTTTGGGGAACCGTATTCACCTGACCGGGAGAAGAGATATCAGCCAGTGCAGAGACCTTTTTTCCAGGGCCCATTTCGGGTTGTCATATATCCCGATGGTACCCAAGTTTGACGATCAGCAACCTACCAAGACTTATGACTATTTGGTAAATGGATTGCCTGTGATCGGTACCGCGACCAGAGAAAACCGAGCGGTATTGCACCCCGATAACAGTGTGCTGATTGATGATGATGAAGATTCTATTTTTGCGGGATTACAGGTGGCATGGAGGAAAAAGGATCATTTCCAAATGATCGATCTGGTCCAAAATCATGCCCGGTTCAGGTGGGAAGAGGTGACCCGGGAGTATTATTTGCCTTTGATAGATCAGTTGTTGAAGTGACTGGAGTGAAAGAGAAAAGGAAAGTCCTGTTCTGTGTTCAGTTGCCCCCGCCGGTTCATGGAACATCGGTAATGAATCAATTTCTTACCCAGAGTAGACTGCTGCAGGATAGTTTTGTCTTACGGGTGCTGCCTTTGCAGTTCAACCGAAGTTTAAAGAAAATCCGGACCGTTTCCCTGAAAAAAATGGCAATCGCTCTGGTTTATGCCTTCAGGCTGGTCAGGGAAATGATGCAATTTGCCCCCGATCTGGTGTATTATACGCTGGCTCCCCATGGTGCTGCTTTCTACCGGGATGTGATGTATACCTGCATAATTAAAATGTTCAATAAAAAAATACTGTTCCACCTCCACGGGGAAGGAATTTTTGGGAAGGCCAGGAAAAACAGATTGGGCAGGAAACTGTATCAATTCGTCTTTCACAAGAATACACCTATTTGCCTCTCCGAATCGTCCAGCAGGGATATACGGGAAGTATTCCCGGGGAAACCGCATATCGTGCACAACGGCATCCCCCAGACCGTGTCTGAAGGGATGTTACTCGATAAAAAGAAAAGGCGAAAAACCCGGATCCTTTTTCTGTCGAATTTAAAACCGGATAAAGGGATCAGGGAATTTCTGCAATCTCTGGTGTTATTAAAACAGAAAACTCTTGATTTTGAGGCGGTTATTATCGGTGGCGAAACCAGGCAGATATCCTTTGAAGATATTAGACGGTTTGTTTCCGATGCGGGACTGGCTGACAGAATCGAGGTCAAAGGCCCTTTGTATGGACAGGCGAAATTCCGGGAATTAATCCGGTCCGATATCCTGGTACTGCCGACCCGCAATGACAACTTCCCCTGTGTTGTTCTGGAAGCCATGGAAAGCCGTTTGGCGGTGATCTCCTCTAACCGGGCATCAATTCCCGAGATCATTGACCACGGTCGAACCGGGTTTATCGTCGAGCCGGGAGACATATCGGCGATCGCAGATCATCTTCAATATTTCATCTTTCACCCAGAAGAAATAAGCCGAATGGGGTGGGAAGGAAGGAAAAAATTCTTAAATCACTACACGATCGAGATCTTTGAGCGTAATATGAAGAACCTCTTTTCCAGGGAATTGAGGGAGTAAGATGGATAAACCACCTCGGGCGTTTTTTAGGGCAGTCGTTGGCCAACCCTGATATCCGGGGGGAAGGAAAACAAATGAAACAGATCGTACAAAATTTGAAAACCGGGAAGATGGATATTGTCGATGTTCCGGTTCCCGCGGTGAAAAAGGGATATCTTCTTGTCAGGAATCATTTTTCAGTGATCAGCGTTGGAACCGAAGAATCCAAGGTAAGAGTGGCCAAGAAAGGCTATCTTGGTAAGGCCAGGGAAAAGCCGGCCCAGGTCAGAATGGTCCTTGATTCGCTTAAAACCGATGGTTTTAAGACCACCTACCGCAAGGTGATGAATAAACTGGATGCTTGGGCTCCCCTCGGCTATTCCTGTGCCGGTGTAGTGATTGAGACCGGGAAGGGTTGCCATGAATTTAGAGATGGGGACAAAGTCGCCTGTGGTGGATCCGACCTGGCCAACCATGCGGAAGTGGTTTCCGTTCCGGAGAATCTGGCAGTCCGGGTTCCGGAAGGGGTCGATTTGGCCGATGCCGCTTTTTGCACGGTTGCTTCCATTGCCCTGCAGGGGATACGGCAGGCTGATTTGCGTTTGGGTGAAAGCTGTGCGGTAATTGGCCTGGGGTTACTGGGGCAACTGACCATCCAGATGCTGAGGGCCTCGGGAGTAAAAACTGCCGGGATCGACCTGGTCAAAGGAAGGGTTCATACAGCCCTGGAATCCGGAGCGGACCTGGCCTTTGTCAGGGGTTGCGGTTTCGAAGAACGGGCAATCCTCGATATGTCCGGGGGGTATGGGGTCGATGCCGTGATTATTACCGCTGCCACTTCCAGCCTGGATCCCATCGAGTTCTCGGGCAGGTTATGCCGTAAAAAAGGGAAGGTGATCATTACCGGTAATGTCCCCACCGGCTTTCAGAGGGAAGTATACTACCAAAAGGAACTGTCCCTCAAGATGGCCACTTCTTACGGTCCCGGACGATATGAACCGAATTATGAAGAAAAGGGACTTGATTATCCGATCGGGTATGTTCGATGGACTGAAAAGCGGAATATGAAGGCCTTTATCCAGCTGATTCTGGACCGGAAACTGAATCTGAATCTCCTGACCTCCCATCGGTTCCCTTTTGATAAAGGCCTGGATGCTTATAAGATGATACTGGGAGGAATCGAGTCCTACCTGGGCATACTGATTGAGTATGACCGGAAACGGCAGGTGACTGCAACGACCTGTGATGAAAAGAGGTGCGAGAGGGTGTCTGCAGAGAAATCGATCCCCGAAATATCCTTCATTGGGGCCGGTTCCTTTGCTCAAAATTCACTTCTTCCCTTTCTGAAAGATTATCAAAAAATTACGGTGGCCACCAGTCAGGGGCATTCAGCCGGTAACGCGGCCCGGAAATGGAGATTCCCCAGGGCCACCTGTAATGCAGAGGAAGCAATCAATGATCATTCCAACACCCTGTTCATTGCCACCCGGCATGATCTGCACGCGGATTATGTGATGAAGGCACTGGGGAAGGGTAAAAACGTTTTTGTGGAAAAACCCCTCTGTTTGGACCGGCAGGAGTTGGCAGAAATCCAGAACCGGTATCGAAATGCTCCCTCGAAACCTGTTTTGATGGTTGGGTACAACCGGCGTTTTGCTCCCCATATTCAGAGGATTCGGGAACACCTTCATACCCAGGGGCCGATTGCGGTAAATTACCGGATCAATGCCGGATTCATACCCGGGGGACACTGGATCCAGGATCTAGAGACAGGCGGGGGACGTATTATCGGGGAAGTATGCCATTTCCTCGATTTGCTCCTGTTTCTTACGGGTTCGGAGCCCAAAACCCTTTGTGTCACCGGCATGACTGCTCCTCAGAACCTGTGGGACACCTTGAATATCAACCTCTCATTCAAAAACGGGTCAATTGCCAACATTTCATATTTCGCCAATGGCTCAGAAATGCTGTCCAAGGAGCGGCTGGAAATTTTTTCCTCTGGTACTACCTTTGTCTTGGATGACTTTAAATGCCTGACCATGTATACCCGGCGCGGAAAACGGAGATGGAGATCGGCGCGCAACAAGGGATACAAAAATGAAGTGAATGCGTTTCTACAGGCGGTTCAGGAAGGGAGTGCTTCTCCCATCGCTTTTGAACAGATAGTCTGTTCCAGCCGGATCAGCTTTGATGTGTGCAATTCGCTGAGCAGTCACCAAACACTTTTTTATGAATAAATGAGCATTGAGGATTTACTGCAGGGCTTTGAAAACTCCCTGGCCCGTACCGGGTTTAGCGGGTGGGATCCCTTTGACGGGTTGAACAGCGGGCTGCTGAAAAATAATCCGGTCTATAAATCGAAAATATTCAGATTGGGATGGATCCAGTTTTTCAAAAGATGTCCCGTTAATTTCAGGAAGATTGCCCTGGTCTCCAAGGGGTATAACAGCAAAAGCTTGTCCCTGGTGATCCGAGGAATGGTGAAAAGGTTTTGTCAGGGTAAGATTAAAAATCACCTGAAACAGGCCCTCACCCTGGCCCAGGTCATTTTAAGTCAAAGGGCAAAAGACCGGTCCTATTTTTGCGCAGGTTACCCTTTCCCCTGGCAGGCCCGGGCTTTTTATACGGATGCCTATACTCCCAACATGGTGGTTTCAACCTTCGCCGGCCAGGCCTTCCTGGATTTATTCAAGGTGACAAAGGATGAAAAATGGCTTGAGCTGGTGATGGAAATCGGAGAATTTATCAAAGAGGAACTGATTTTGTGGGAATCAACTGACCAGATGTGCTTTGGGTATATACCAGGGGAGCCGGTAATTATTCACAATGCCAACCTTTTGGGAGCGGCCCTTTTTGGCCGCTTATTTTCTCTATGCGGAGAGGAGAGGTACGGAAAGTATGCGCAAAAATCGGTTGCCTATACCGTCCATTCCCAGCGACCGGACGGTTCCTGGTTTTACGGAGAGGCATCTCATCACCAGTGGGTGGATAATTTTCATACCGGATTTAACCTGGTGGCGATCAAGAACGTTCAGGATCATCTTTCGACACAAAAATGGCAGACAGCGCTGGATGCCGGTTTCAGGTTCCATGTGAATCGTCATTTTTTACCTGACATGACTCCCAAATATTACAGCCATAAAATTTATCCCCTGGATATTCACAATTTTGCCCAGGGTATAATCACCTTTCTGGTTTTCAACCGGCCTCGCCCGGCCCGCCAGTTGTATGAAAAGGCAATGGACATACTCTGGAATGAGAAAGGAGGGTATTTTAACTATCAAAAAAACCGCTGGTATACCAATAAAATCAACTATATCCGCTGGTCCCAGGCCTGGATGTATTATGCGCTGGCCAAGATGGAAAGCCCCCCTGCACAGGATGACGAAAGAACCTGAGGGTACTGGAAAGTCCGGCCCGTACTCCATGGAAATACAGGCTTTTGGATTGCGGATTCATCCCTGGTCCATGGCCCAGACCCTCGCTTTTATACAAAAGAATTTGCTTGAGAAAGACACCGATATCGTGCAGGTGGTGGTGAACGCCGCCAAGGTGGTCGATGCCCAGAAGGATCCGGTGCTGCGGGCGGCCATTAATGAATCCCATCTGGTGAATGTCGACGGCCTGCCTGTAGTATGGGTTCTGCGAATGCTGGGACACCGGGTTCCGGAGCGGGTAGCGGGGGTTGACCTGTTTGAACGTCTGCTGCACCTGGCGGCGGAAAAGGGGTACCGGCCCTATTTCCTGGGCGCGCGTCACACAGTGCTGGCCCGGATGATTCAAAAAATCCAGCAGCAGTTTCCCACCCTGGACATTGCCGGATCCCACCACGGGTATTTCCAGCCGGACGAGGAAAAGGAGGTGGCGAATCATATCAGGACCTGTGTTCCCGATCTCCTTTTCATCGGGATTCCCAGTCCCCAAAAGGAGTTGTTCCTGAATCGGTGGTCCGGATATTTGAAGGTTCCTTTTGCCATGGGGGTCGGTGGTAGTTTTGATGTTCTGGCCGGCAAAACCCGCCGGGCGCCACGCTGGATGCAGAAAACAGGGCTGGAATGGTTTTTCAGGATACTCCAGGAACCCGGCCGCCTCTGGAAGCGGTATGCCAGGACCAATATCCTCTTCATCGGATTGTCCCTGCGGGAAATCGCCGTCAAAATCATGACCAGAGACCGGTAACCTGGTTTCCTTTGCCCGGCCCGGAACTTTTCTTCTCCTCCCAAATGGATTATAATCTTGCCAGGAGCTGGAGGTGCCATGATAGATAAGCGTAAGAGCAGTGTGAGCACCCCTGTTTCCTTCTTTCTGGATTTGCTTGGCGTGGCGCTTGCTTATTACCTGGCCTTTTCCATCCGGTTCTCAGAATTCCTCAACCTGAATTCCAAAAATTTTCAATCGTATTTTTCTACCCTGGTATTGATACTGGTGGTCTGGTTTGTTTTATACCTGGTCTTTCAGCTTCACCAGGAAAACCAGGGGAGGGGATTGTTTGAGAATCTGGAGAAAGTAATCCTGGCCAAAATCATTCTGATCGGTGCCCTGTCCCTTTATCTTGTCGCCATCAAGGGCCATTTTATATCCAGGAAATTTCTGGTGCTGTTTGTACTCCTGGACCTGACCCTGTCGGTTGCCCTGCATACGGGATACTACTGCTTCACGATAAGGTACCGCAAGAGGGGAGAGGCCTGCCGGAACGTGCTGTTTGTCGGCAATCTCCCTTCTGATGACCGTCAGCCACCTATTCCCCGTTTTTCCTATCGCCACGGGTACCGTATTCTCAAAATTCTCAACCTTGATGACATCATCGAATCGATCATTTTTGTCCTGGGAGAGGAATTTAAAACCGGGCACTACGACATGTTGCTGATCAGCAATCCCACCCGCTTGGGCAAGGCCTTGAATCCGGTGATCAACCTGGCTGAAAATTACGGCCTGCGGGTCAGTATTTATCCCGATTTCATCAGTTCCCTTAAGAACAAGATCGATATCAATTACATCGGCCAGATCCCCTTCATCAACATCCGCAATGAACCCCTGCGCAGTATGCCCAACCGCATGGTTAAACGTGTGTTTGATTTGGTTTTCGCCCTGTCTGTCATGGTTACCTTCTACTGGTGGTTCTATCTGATCGCGGGGATGATGATCAAACTAAATTCACGGGGACCGGTGCTTTTTAGACAGAAACGGGTGGGTATTAATGAGAAGATCTTTTTTTGTTATAAATTCCGCACCATGCGGGTGATGGACCGGGAAGTATCGGATATTACCCAGAAAAATGATCAGCGCATCACCTGGTCCGGCCGGAAGCTGCGCAGAACCAACCTGGATGAGATACCCCAGATTCTCAATGTTATCCGGGGTGAGATGTCGGTGGTGGGTCCTCGGCCCCACATGCTGGAGGAAGACCTGCATATCCGTAAAAAGGTTCCCAATTATATGGTCCGGCAATTCATCAAACCGGGGATGACCGGTTGGGCCGCAGTGAACGGTTACCGCGGCGGAACCCGGAATATCGAGAAGATGAAACAGCGAATTAACCATGATATCTTTTATATCGAGAACTGGTCTTTGTGGCTGGATATCAAAATAATGTTCCAGACTTTATGGCAGATGGTTACCTTCAACAACCCCAATGCCTATTAATCCATGATGTCACCTCAAGAAGCATCCCCCCCCCGTGCTGACCACGGCACCACTGGTGTGACGGGGATCTGGCTGCAAACCGCTTTTGTTCTGAGCTTGCTGCTGATGGGTTTTACGGTGATTATTCACCTCTCTTTCTGGCATTTGCCCCTGTTTTTTCTGGCTTTGGGGGCAATTTCCTGGTGGCGGGCCCCCCGGAGGGCAATGGCTCTGTTTCTTTTCCTGCTGCCTGCGATCAACGCCACACCGGCTCTTTTCTGGAACGGATATCCCTTCAATTACATGGCGGTTTCGCTTTTTTACCTGTCCGGGATGGGACTGGTGATGATGTTCCGGGAGGGATTGCCTCCGGTTCGACCAAAGTTTTTCCGCTACTACGGGTATTTCCTGGCGATTGTGTTTCTATCCGCCTTTTTTCTTTTTATCCGCTGGTCGAATGTGACCCTTCCCGGCCGGGCTTTTCTGGCCAATACACCAGTAGAGCCCGAGGGAAGCAAGCTGGCATTTGCGGTAATTTTCCCTGCCTTGACCCTCGCCTTGTTTGCCATCTCTCCCCTGGTTTTTCTTCTGATCAGGCAGGTGAAATTCGGGCAGAAAAAGGTCTTCCATTGGCTGGGGGCGGGATACCTGGTTTCTTTTGCAATTGCGGTCGTTCAACTTTTCATTGATGGTACCTTCCTGACCCAGGGGAGGTGGCTGACCAAGGGGATTCCCCAGGTGAATGGAGGCGGATCCCATTTCAATGCATTTGGTCTTTTTTCAGGATTGATATTCCTCTATTTTGCCTGCCGGCTAATGCGCCGGTTTTCCCTCTACCCTTTGGTGGTAACCCTTGCAGCGCTGATGGGAATTTTTCTGTCCGGTTGCCGCAGCGCCTTTTTGGCCATCCCTCTCTGGATGGTCCTGGTGCTGGCAGACAAACGGATTAATACCCGGATCAAATTCCTGGGGATCGGGATTCTGATTCTGCTGATCGCAGGAGCCGGCGGTTCCCTGCGTCAACGACTGTCCGGCAGTTTGATCAAGTTTACCCGCCTGATGGTCAGGGAAAATAAGGTCGATTTGTTGGATGAGTTATCCACCGGCAGGGTTACCCTGTTCAAAAAAAGCTATCGAATGGTCGCTGCCCACTCGATATCCGGTGTAGGATCCGGGAATTTTCTGTTTTATCTCAAGAGATTAAACCGGTCAGGACCGGCCCTGGAGGATCTCCCCCTTAACCATTACCTGTTGATACTGGCCGAGAACGGTCTGTTTGGACTGGCGGCTTTTGTTGGGTTTCTCATCAGCCTGTTCGCTTTCTGCCGGCGGCCCTTCAATCGGAACTTTATGGTGTTGCTGGGATTTTTACTGTTTGTTTTACTGCTGAATAACTTTCTATGGCTTCCCGAGATTATTATATTTTTCTGGATCCTCCCGTCCCTGCAGACTTACCGGGAAACCGTTGCTGCCAGGTACCGGGGTAAAGGTCCGGTCTTTGTGGGCCTGCTGTTAATGGGGCTGCTGGTGGGCTTTCATCTTGCCAATCAGCATGAACTGCACCCGAAAGTGTGGGCCCGAGGGGCCGAAACCCGCTATGATTACGGGTTCTGGTACCCGGAAAAAGATCCGGTGGGGATCACTTTTCGCTGGACCCGGAGCAGGGCCGGTATTTATATTTACCTCAATGATCAGGGAGAATCTGAACAATATCGATTATTCTGCGGCGCCCCCCTGGCCCGCCTGCCCGGCCGTCGTCAGACCGTTGATATTTACTGGCGGGGGAAATTGTACCGGCAGGTGGCATTTACTGAAAATCGGGGGGAGTATTTCAGGATCACCGATCCGGATCATCGGGAAGGATTTCTGGAATTTCGGGTGCATTCCACCTTCAACCTGGAAGAAATGGGCCTTTCGCCGGAGAGCCGCGATCTGGGCATTCAATTCTCCGGAACCGAATCTGATGAAGACTGATTCACTCTTGCCGGGTTTTCGAGGGATGTGGTATCCTGTAAAATGAAAGATCAACCTTTTCCCCTGACCGTCGAGCCGGTGGGGTACATCCGTACATCCGTTACTGACATTCCCCGGCATTATTCGGTTTCTGAAAAAGAAGGAGAGATCGTGGTATATGAGAAGTTTCTGCCCGGTCTGCAAGGATTTGTGCCCGGTGATCCGGATCGGATCATGGTGGTCTTTCTCTTTGACCAGAGTCCCCCATTTTCCGCAGACCGGTTGATGCAGATCCCTCCCACCCGCTCTTCCGGGCGGGGGGTCTTTCTGACCTGCTCCCCGGTTCGCCCCAATCCCCTGGGGGTTTCGATCCTCCAGGTGCTAAGGATCGAAAAGAACGTGATCCGGGTCCGGGGGCTGGATATGCTCGATCAAACCCCGGTCCTGGATATCAAGCCCTGGAAGCGGGAATTTGCCATCCCCCCTCCCCGCCCCTGACTCCTCCATCTCCGGTAAATTTTTTGACAATTCTCTCTCCATTTTTTAAGATAGAAAAAAGAGGATCGATTTCTAATCACAGGAGAATCTGATGGCCAATATTGCGGATGCTTTTGTGGTCGCGATCAATGGAGATACGCCAGCCCGGATGAAAAAGGGGCAATACCTGGCAACCATTCTGGGTTTGCCGGGCGAGCGCCTGACCTGGATCGGAAACGTGACGGTTAACGATCAGGAGGGAGCCAGCACCTTCCTGGTGCGGGGCCATGCCACCCATACCTATACCGATGTATATGTGGCACTCTCGGATTACCGGCTGGTGCTTTTCAAGAAGTGGATGGTCAATTGGCAGTGCCGGTCCTGCTGGTTTAAACCGGATTTTGAGGGGGAGGTGTTCCAGTACAAGGAATGGCTGGGCAGAAAGAGGCGGTACCGGGAGATGCGCCTGGATATCCGCGAAAAAAAAGGCACCTTCGGCCCTAAGCTGGATGTCGGTTACTGGGGTACGAGCCCCGAGGGCAAGGAACGGTGGACGACGGGATTCATGCGTTTTACAGCTGTTCATGGTTTTGATCCGGACAGCGGCAAACCCAAAAAGGCCTACGGCGAACAGGTGGTGCAAAAGATCATGGATGTATACCGCAACCGGCAAAAACCCGTCAGTCTGACCACCCTCAAACACCTCCGGTTCGAACCCCAGAAGCTGGTGGACATGTCTCCAAAAGACTTGGGAAAAAGAGGGGAGGAAAAGAAAGAGTCGATGTCTCCTCAACCGCCTAAAACCACCCTCAACTGCCCTCAATGTGGGAAACCGGTAAAAACAGGGGTTGCGTTTTGCGGTCAGTGCGGGCATCGATTGACCAAAGAAAAACCCCGGTTCCCGGCAGTAGATAAAAATCAAAAAAAAGCCCATCCGGCCCCGCCAGCTGAACCAAACAAAGAACCACCGGATACGACTTCCTCCCCGGCGGAAGAGAAAAAAAAATGCCCCGCCTGCGGCCGGGAGGTGGAGGCCGACTGGAAGGCGTGCCCCTACTGCGCCGCCAGCCTGCCCCGTCCCTGTCCGGCATGCGGACGGGACCTGCAGCCGGAATGGGTGGCCTGTCCCCACTGCGGGAAGAAAAAATAATGGTCCAGAAAACAAACCAGAGAGGAGGTCAATGATGAGTGGCACGCAAATGGGAACCATCGTTTTTTCCGTCCTTTTCGCGATCGTGGTAATCGTGGTCATTGTCCTGGTCGTCCGATCCCGGAAACGGAAAGCCACCGGTACCGGCAATCCCCAAACTTACAGGGAACCCCAATCGCCACCGGCGGAGACGCCGAACAGAGAGCCGGAACCGGTAGTCGCAAAAAAAACGGGTCTCTGCCGATCCTGTGGTCACCGGAACCCTGCAGACAATAATTTCTGTGAACAGTGCGGGGAAAAGCTGGCCTGATGTTTGACATTTTTTCAAAATAATGATGTAATAAATTTTTGGGTTATTTGAAACCATAGATCCGGATAGTTGAAGGAAATTCCTGTGTGATCCAGGATGCTGCCGCGCAACGGTAATTCCGCCTGAGGGTGGAGAGCCCGGTCGATCTGCTATCTCGGCAACTACCTTCGCAGGCAAGGGAAAGGAAAGGGTTGCCCGGAAAGTCAGCAGATTACCTTCTGAAGTTCTGGAAAAGGAGGTAATGTCATGAAAAAAAGTTTGATTCTGCTCAGCAGCATCTTCTGGCTGCTGGTTTGTCCGCTATCCCCGGAGGAAACCGGAGAAAAGGAGGATGAGACCCCGATTCCGGAGCACCACCTGGTCATCACCCCCTCCAAGACCCTCCGGGCGGAACAGGAGGTGGGCAACAGTGTCTCCACGCTGCTCTCCGGGGAGGAGACCCGAACCGGTAACTGGAAAGTGGTGGAAGCCCTCAAAGAGGTGCCGGGCCTGACCGTCAATCAGAACGGCGGTCCGGGACAGACCGCCGGGGTGATGATCCGGGGGGGGAACAGCGAACATTCCCTGGTCATGCTCGACGGGTTCAAGCTCAACGATCCCACCACCGTGGGCCGGACGTTTGATTTCGCCGACCTGAATTTTGGCAATGTCCAGCGGGTCGAAGTGGTCCGGGGGCCCCTCAGCACCCTGTACGGGTCCGATGCCCTGGGGGGAGTGATCAACCTGATTACCTGCAAGGGAAACACTTCCCGACCCCGGTTCTCCTTTTCCGCCGAAGGGGGGATGAATTCCACCTTCCGGGGATCCGCCGGGATTTCCGGCGCCGCCGGCAGGACTCACTATTCGCTGGAGTTGAGCCACCTGACCACCGGAGGGATTTCGGCGGCGGCGGAAAAGTACGGCAATACGGAAGCCGACGGATACCGGCACTCCTCACTCACCGGCCGGTTCGGATATACTCCCCGGGAAAACCTGGAGTTTTCCCTGATCACCCGGTTTTCCGCCGGCCGGGTGGATCTGGACAACGGGGGCGGCGTTGGGATGGATGATCCCAATTATACCCAGGACTCTCAATCCTGGTTGCTGGGGGCCCGGGCCCGCGTCCGGTATGCCGACGGCAAGTGGGAACAGGATATCCGGGTTTCCTGCAGCGGCAACGACCGGCGGCTGGAAAATCCTGTCGATGAACTCCATCCCCTGGATTCGGCCACCTATGATTACCATGGCGGCCTGCTGAACCTGGAGTTGAACAACCGGTTCCGAATCGGTCCCCGCCACCAGTTGCAGGTGGGCCTGGGGTACGAGCGGGAAAACGGCGATGCGCTGGAAGAATATCAGAGTATGTGGGGCGCCGGAAGCAGCCGGCTGGACCCGGTGGATGCCGGCCTGGCCGGTGTTTTCCTGCACGATACCTTCCAGCCGCTGAAAAACCTGCATGTGGACCTGGGACTGCGCCTGGATCATCACAGTACCGTTGACTATGCCCTTACCTACAACCTGGCCCTCTCCTACCTGCTGGAAGAGACCGGCACCCAGGGCAAGTTCTCCCTGGGAACCGGTTTCAAGGCCCCCTCTCTCTACCACCTGTACGCTCCGGCCTCGGCCTGGGGGCCGATCGGCAATGCCGACCTGCAGCCGGAACAAAGCCTGGGATGGGACCTGGGAATCCGGCAGAGCCTCTTTGGGAAGCGGCTGATTCTGGGGTGCAGTTATTTCCAGACCGATTATTCGGAGCTGATCGACTTTGCTTTCGGCATCGGCTATGTGAATGTCAAGGAAGCAATAATCCGGGGGCTCGAGTTTGGTTTTGATTCCCGTATCACCAATGATTTGAATCTCAAGGGAAACTATACCTATATGCAGGCGGAGAATTCTCTGACCGGGGAAGCCCTGCTGCGTCGCCCCGAGCACCAGGGCAACCTGCGGGTTCGCTGGGACCTGTTCAATCGGGTGACCCTCGATACCGGGATCCACTACCGGGGGGAATGTCGGGATGTATTTCCCTACCCCACCCTGACCACGGCCCCGGCCTATACCCTGGTGGACTTCGGTCTCTCCTACCACCTGAATTCCGACCTGGATCTCTTTGTCCGGGCGGACAACCTGTTGGACGTGGAATATGAACCGGTCCTGGGATTCGGCGGCTGGGGTTTTTCGGTATTTACCGGCCTGCGGGGGCGGTTGTAAAACGCTTCTTCAGATGATGATATTGAGAATTTTCCCCTTGATGTAGATCACCTTCTTCACCGGCTGGTCCCCGATGTGCCGTTGAATCGAGGGGATGGCCCGGGCTTTCTCCAGGGCTCTTTCCTCGCCGGCATCTATGGGGATCCGGATACTGCCCCGGAACTTGCCCCGGATCTGGACCCCGATTTCCACTTCCTCCTCCACCAGGTATTGGGGGTCGTATGCCGGCCAGTCGGCGGTGAGGGGGGTGTCTTTAAATCCCAGCTGTTCCCAGAGCTCGCAGGCCAGGTGGGGAGCGAAGGGGGCCAGGAGGAGGAGAAAATCTCCCCAGGTCTCCCTGGACAATGCCGTCTGGTCACCCTGGAGCACGGCGTTGATGAACTCCATGAAGGCTGAGACGGCGGTGTTGAACTTGAAACTTTCCATCCGCCGGGTGATGTCATGGATCAGACGGTGCCGGGCTTTGCGGACGGAATCGGATTCCTGGGCGGGGAAGCGGTTCTCGCCGATCTGCCGGCTGACCTGGTTGTAGACCCGCTTGAGAAACTTGTAAATGCCGACGATCCCGGAGTCAGACCATTCGCTGTCCAGTTCCGGGGGGCCGATAAAGAGTTCGTACAGGCGGAGACTGTCGGTGCCGTATTTCTGGATGATGGTATCGGGGCTGACCACGTTGCCCTTGGACTTGGACATCTTCTCGATCTTGCCGGTCTTTTCGCTCTTCCGGCAGACCATGCCGATGCAGAAGAGTTTCTTGAAGGGTTCGTCGAAATTCACCACCCCGATATCGTAGAGAAACTTGATGTAAAACCGGGCGTACAGCAGGTGTAAAATGGCGTGCTCGATCCCTCCGACGTACTGGTCCACGGGCATCCATTTATTTCCGATGGCCGGATCAAACACCCCCTTTGGGTAGCGGGGGGAGATATAGCGCAGAAAGTACCAGCAGGAACCGGCCCACTGGGGCATGGTGTCGGTTTCCCGCCTCCCCGGTCCTCCGCAGGCGGGGCAGGGGGTCTTTACCCAGTCGGTGATGGCGGCCAGGGGGGATTCCCCGGTTCCGGTGGGCTGGTAGTTTTTTACCTCCGGCAGGGTCACGGGAAGATCTTTTTCGGGGACCGGCACCTCTCCGCATTTTTCGCAGTGGATTATGGGAATCGGTTCTCCCCAGTAGCGTTGCCGGGAGAAGATCCAGTCCCGCAGTTTGTAATTGACCTGGAAATCCGCCAGTCCCCTGCCCTTGAGATCCCGGGTGATCTTTTGAGCGCCGGCAATGGAGCCCAGGCCGTTGTAATCACCGCTGTTGACCATGGTGCCTTCGCCGATATAGGCCTCGGTCAACCGTCCGGACGCATCCTTGACGGCGCCGGGAGACTGGATGACCTCGATGATGTCCAGGCCGAATTTGGTGGCAAAGGAAAAATCCCGCTCGTCGTGGGCGGGAACCGCCATGATGGCGCCGGTGCCGTAGCCCATCAATACATAATCGGCGATCCACACCGGGATTTTTTCCCGGTTTACCGGGTTGACGGCGTAGGCGCCGGTGAAGACCCCGGTTTTCTCCTTGTCCAGGGCGCTGCGCTGCAGGTCGGACTTGGTGCGGGCTTCTTCCTGATAGGCCCGCACGGCGGCCCGCCGGTCCGGGGGGGTGATGGTATCCACCAGGGGGTGCTCCGGGGAGAGGACCATGTAGGTGGCCCCAAAGAGGGTGTCGGGGCGGGTGGTGAAGACCTCCAGGTCGTGGGTGGAATCGTCCCCGGCGGACACAAGGCGGAAGGTAACCGCCGCCCCTTCACTGCGGCCGATCCAGTTGGCCTGCAGCTGCTTGACGTTCTGGGGCCACTCCAGTTTCCCCAGGTCGTCCAGCAGGCGCTGGGCATATTGGGTGATCTTTAGCATCCACTGCATCAGGTCCTTTCTGACCACCTCCTCGCCGCAGCGCTCGCACCGGCCGCCGATCACCTCTTCGTTGGCCAGGCCGGTCTTGCACTGGCCGCACCAGTTGATGGGCACCTGCTGGCGGTAGGCCAGGCCCTTTTTGAACATCTGCACGAAGATCCACTGGGTCCAGCGATAATAGTCCGGGTCGCTGGTGCTGACCAGGCGGTCCCAGTCGTACATGCAGCCGAATTTTTTCAACTGCCGGGTGAAGTTCTCGATGTTTTTCTGCGTGTTGACCCGGGGGTGGATGTTCTTTTTGATGGCGTCGTTTTCCGCCGGCAGGCCGAAGGAGTCAAATCCCATGGGGTGCAGGACGTTGTGCCCCTGCATCTTCCGGTAGCGGCTGAGGACATCGCTGAGAACGTAGCCCCTCGGATGGCCCACGTGCAACCCGCTGCCGCTGGGGTAGGGAAACATGTCCAGGCAGTAGTACTTGTTTTCCGTCTTTTGGGTATCGCAGGCGTCAAAGCCGCTTTCCCGCCAGATCTTCTGCCACTTGGCTTCGTATTTTCCGGGGTCGAATTTCGGTCGGTCCATGAATACTCCCTCGTCACACCATAATATCCCCCAATTTTATCCGAAAATTGACAGGGGTAAAATAAGGGAAAGCAAAAGATTCCAAAAGCATTGATATAAGTTCACTTCCAAGCTTTCTTCTTTCTTTTCTTTTCTCAATATTTTTGTTACTTTTCATTTTTTTGTTACTATTTTGTAACTTTTGTTGTACCATTATAGCATACATAGGGGGAAAACATGAGTGTTAAAATCAGAAAGAAGGCCCTGGCCAAAGGGGGCCACTCCCTTTACCTGGACATCTACCACAATGGCAACCGGAAAACGGAATTCCTGAATCTGCATACCAGAAGGAAAACCAGCGAGAATAAAACATACAATGATGAGATCTGGAAACTGGCTGAGAGCATCAGGGCCAAGAGACAGATCCAGTTGAACAGCTCGGAACATGGGCTGATTCCTTCCATCAATCGAAAAATCAACTATGT
>Ga0180433_10002139_pt1 | contig 31330 bp, 35 predicted proteins | sample SS_ome_8_FD_132980 | JGI IMG/M metagenome (GOLD analysis project Ga0180433, IMG submission 132980) | Hypersaline lake sediment archaeal communities from the Salton Sea, California, USA - SS_1_D_1 metaG | ecosystem: Environmental > Aquatic > Non-marine Saline and Alkaline > Hypersaline >... | reverse complement strand
TTGATATAATCATCGATTACGGAATTAGTACTGAGGAGTTTTTCGACTTTCTTGGTGATTTTATACTTGAGAATTTGAGATGTTTCGCTTTTAATCCGATTAATCTTATAGCTATCGATAATTCCAGAACTTTTTAAAAAAGATTTATGTTTTTTAATAATCTCGAGGAGTTCCTCAAAATTTTCGCCAGTTTTCGAATTAACTTTGACAATTTCTGGTGTCCATTGTTTTATCTTAGCAAAATCTGCTTCTGTTTTTGCTTCACTATATTTAAAATTCATACCCAATTCTAGCATTTGCATAATTTCTGATACTTTCTTATCTGCTCCTTCTAAGTCCATCTTATTGACAACAAATATATCGGTAATTTCCATTATTCCAGCTTTTATGGCTTGGATATCGTCTCCCAATCCTGGAACTAATAAAACTACGACAGTATGGGCTGATTTAAAGATATCTACTTCACTTTGCCCGACACCTACAGTTTCTACAATGATAATATCACAACCATAAGCATCTAGAATTTTAATAACATCTTCAGTCGCTCGCGCCAAACCTCCTAACTGCATACGATTTGCCATACTCCGGATAAACACATTTTCCAAAGAGAAGTTCTCTTTCATCCTAATACGATCTCCTAATAATGCACCTCCCGATAAAGGACTAGTTGGATCAACGCAAACTATACCAATCTTTTTTCCTTGATTAATTAATTTCTTTGTAATGGTCGATATAAAAGTACTTTTTCCGCTTCCAGGAGCTCCCGTGATGCCAAGGATGTAGGCATTACCCGTATGCCTATAAATAGAATTGATAATTTTTTCTGCTGCTTGAATATCATTTTCTACTAAAGTAATCAATCGAGCTGCAGCTCTGGTATCCCCTTTAATTAATTTGTCGATTAGTTTCGAAAAATCCATTGTAGCGTTATCTTTTTAGATTGTTTTTTACGAATTCTACAATTTCTTTTAATTCAGTACCAGGCCCGTAAAACCCTGCTAATCCTTGTTCCTTCAAGAAAGGTTTATCCTCATCAGGTATTATACCGCCTACCGCAACTAGAACGTCATCAATTCCCTTTTCTTTTAATTTTTCCATTATTACTGGACATAATGCATTATGAGCTCCCGATAAGATACTTAACATAACTGCATCAGGGTCTTCTTGAATAACAGTATTAACTACATCTTCAGGGGTTTGATGGATACCGGTATATATAACTTCCATTCCTGCATCTCTTAATGCCCGAGCGAGGACTTTAGCACCTCTATCATGTCCATCAAGTCCTGGCTTGGCAACGAGTACTTTAATTTTTCTCTTATCATCCATTTTTTTAACCTCTTAATAAATTGAATCCTCGACATATGTTCCAAATACTTCTTTAAGCGCAGATATTATCTCACCAATTGATGCATATTCTCTTACGGCTTCAATAATGAAGGGCATTAGATTTTCCGTTCCTGTTGCTGCCTCTCTTAGATTGGAGAGTGCTTCTCTGACTTTTTCATTATTGCGTTCACTTTTTATCTTATTAAGTCGTGCAATTTGCTCGTTCGCAACTTCCTCATCAATCTTTAAAAGTGGCGTAGAACATGGTTCTCGTAATTTAAAGTCGTTAACTCCCACAATAATTCTTTCCCGAGCCTCAACTTCTTTTTGATACCTATATGATGCATTTGCGATTTCTTTTTGAAAAAAGTTCGCTTTTATTGCGGGAATCACACCTCCAAATTCCTCAATACGATCAAAATAATTTTCTGCTTCTTCTTCCATTTTATTAGTTAACCACTCGACGTAATATGATCCAGCTAGTGGATCGACAGTATCAGCAACTCCAGATTCATGAGCAATAATCTGCTGCGTTCTAAGAGCAATTTTAACTGCCTTCTCCGTTGGTAAACATAAAGCTTCATCAAATGAGTTTGTATGCAAGGACTGCGTCCCACCTAAAACAGCAGCAAGACCTTGCATTGTGACTCGTACGATATTGTTTTCAGGCTCCTGAGCACTCAGGGAAACTCCTGCTGTTTGGGTATGAAATCGCAAACGTAATGATTCTGGCTTTTTTGCACCGTATTTATTTTTCATTCGTTTTGCCCAGATTCTTCTTGCGGCTCGATATTTACATATCTCCTCAAAAAAGTTATTATGTGAATTGAAAAAAAATGATAACCTAGGTGCAAAATCGTCAACATCTAGTCCTCTTTCCATTGTTGCTTCAACATAAGCAAAACCATCGGCTAATGTAAAGGCTAACTCTTGGACTGCAGTTGAGCCTGCTTCTCGAATGTGATATCCACTAATACTTATTGTATACCATTGAGGTACATTTTCAGTACAATACTCAATAGTATCCACTATTAAGCGCATTGAAGGTTCAGGAGGAAATATCCACGATTTCTGAGCTATGTATTCTTTTAAGATATCATTTTGTATAGTACCTCGCAATTGGTCGGGAGAATGACCTTGTTTTTCAGCAGTAACAATATACATTGCCAACAATATTGACGCAGGACCATTAATAGTCATTGAAGTAGAAATACGTGATAAATCTATTCCACTAAAAAGAGTTTCCATATCTTTTAAGGTATCAATGGAAACGCCCTCTTTTCCAACTTCACCAAGCGCTTTCTCGCTGTCTGCTTCGAAACCATAGATTGTGTGCAGGCTAAAGGCCACACTTAATCCAGTTTGTCCATGTTCTAATAAAAACTTATAGCGTTCATTTGTTTGAGATGCGGTTCCAAACCCCGCAAATTGGCGCATTGTCCAGAGGCGCCCACGATACATGTTCTTATAAGCACCTCGCGTGAATGGAAATTTCCCAGGCTCGCCTAAATCCGTTGTATAATTCAAATCATCTATATCCTCAGGGGTGTATAATCGCTTAATCTCAATATTAGAAAGATTTCGGAATTTTTCCTTTCTTTCTTCTTTAGCGGGTTTTAATGTCTTGCTTTCATCTATTTCTGTCATAATTTCTATCAATTAAAATAAAAGTTTAGATATAAATACGAAATTTATATCATTATTCTTCTATTTTTTGATAAGGATTTAGAATTATTAATTTTTTCTTAATTGGTGATAATCATGTAAATCGAGTAAAAATTTGAATTCTAACTTAGAATACATTGACATTATTGTTTAAATCACTAAGACTATTGTTTAAATAACATAAGATTCAATATTAAATTAATTAAAACTCTAACATTAATTCTAAAATGTCTGAGAAAATACCTCGGGATATTATATTTAGGATAATTTTTTTCTCGCTGGCAGGAGAAATTGCGTGGGCTGTTGAAAACCAATATTATAATGTTTTTTTGTATGAATATATTTCCCCTATGCCAATCTACGTTTCTTTAATGGTTGCAATAACTACTACGGTTGGTACTATTGCTACAATTATCATGGGATCGTATAGTGATGTCACGGGGAGAAGAAAACCATTTTTACTATATGGCTATATATTTTGGGCGATAACAACGGCTATATTTCCACTAAGTGCATTTTTCACTCCCGTGGGAGTATTTTTCGCTGTATTTATAGCGATTACGTTTGATTCTATCATGACTTTTTTTGGAGCAACTGCCAAAAATGCTAGCTTAAATGCATACATTACAGATGTCACCACTTTACAAAATCGAGGAAAAGCGACAGGAATAGCTCAAATGATGGTTTTAGTTTCATTACTTGTGGTCTATGGTGGTGCTGGTATTTTAATTAATTTATTTACATACTATGGATTTTTTTATTTTACTGGGTTTTTAGTAGGATTATTTGGAATTCTTGGAAGTATTAAGATGCAAGAACCAACCAATATCAAAAGATTAGACATATCCGTCCTAACGCATATAAAGAATACATTTAAGCGATCGAATTTAGCTGGTTCAAAAAATTTTTTCATAGTATTAGTTGTAATTGGTTGCTGGGGAATTAGTCTTAATATATGTTTTCCATTTTTAATTATATATCTAAATCATTACATAGGATTAAATGTCTTTGTCTCTTCAATATTGCTGTTTATCGCGCTTTTTATATCTATAATTCTTGCCTATCCAATAGGAATCTTAATTGATAAAGTAGGAAGAAAAAAAATAACCTTTTTCTCCATTTTCTTGTTTAGTCTTTCATTATTTCTTTTTGGTCTCTCTGAAAATGAAATAACATTACTAATAACAGGAACGATGTGGTTAGTGTTTTATACAGCATTATCTGTAGCGACGTTTGCATGGGCTAAGGATTTATATCCTGCAGAGGGTAGGGGACAGTTCAGTGGGTATTGGAATTTGTTCTCCGGGACAATTCCAATGGTGATTGGACCACTTATAGGTGGTTGGATTGCTACTGAATACGGAACAGAAGCGTTGATTGGTGGCCAATTAGGCTATATCCCTCCTCCATTAATATATTTTGCAGCAGCAATATTTGCGTTAATAACATTCATACCACTAGTATACGCAAAAGAAAAGAAATCTGATTAAGCTGCTCTGCAACATTTTTTCCTTTTTCATTTTACAGGTATCTTAGGTGTGATTTCCGCTGCATTTTCACCCGCTTCAACCATTTTCTGTAATAACAATTTGCTTAGGTTATTTTTAATTTCACTATACTCTACATTTGAAATGAGATTATTTCGTTCATGGGGATCGTTTTCAAGATCATAAAGGAATTCCTCCTCATATAGGTCACTTTTAGAGTATAGCATTCCATCCTTATTAGGGGCTTTAACGGAATACTTCCATTTTTTAGTCCTTAGTGCGCGCCCAACTTGAGTTTCACTTATTTGAATTAGGATTTCCTGAGGCCACTCTTTAAAAGAATCTTCATTCTGAATTAAATTCTGCAAGGGGGTTCCCTTCATGAATTTCGGAATATCAATATGAGCCATCTTCATGATTGTTGGTGGTAAATCGATTAAGCTTACTAATTCCTCTATTATTTCACCTTCTTTAAAATCCTTCCCTTTTATCACCAAGGGAATCCGAGAAGAATTATCATGACAAGATCGTTTATATTCTTGATTTCTCGTTCTAAAATGACAACCATGGTCGCTAGTGAATATAATATTAGTATTCTCATAAATATTTAATTCTTTTAGCTTTCCAATCAATCTTTTCAGGTTTTTGTCTATGGAATTACAGCAACCAAGATAATCTGGAAAAAATTCTTCCCAGTCTCCCTCCTTACCTTTTAAATCTTTAGGTATCTCATACTCTTTAAATTTTAATTTACTATCTTTTGGACCTTCAAAAGCGTTATGATCATTTTGTTGATGAGGTTCCAAATACGATAGGAATAGAAAAAATGGTTTTTCGAGTCTTATAGATTTTAGATAAGAAATCGCAAAATCAGTTAAACAATCTACTCGATACCCTTTGAATTCCTGTTTCTCGCCATTTTTATCAAATAGATGTCCCTCATATGCATGAGAAGTAAATTCAAGTAAATCAGATGCTAACCAAAAATCATTATAACCCCCTCTAAAATCATAAGGTATAGGTGTGGTCATCTGTTTAACTTTCTTCAATCGTTTCTCTTTAGATCTACCGATAGTGCTAGCAAGATGCCATTTTCCGATATATGCTACTTGATAACCATGATTTGTTAATAGCCTAGCTATTGTTTGGATATTTTGCGGTAAGGCAATACCATTCCGATAACACCCCGTCTCAGTTGGATATATTCCAGTCTGAAGTATAGATCTTGCTGGACCACATACTGGTTGATTAGTGAAAGCATGCTTAAAGCAGACTCCCTCTTTTGCTAAATGGTCCAGATTGGGAGTAACTTCTAACTTTTGTCCATAGCAACCACATGTGTCAAATCTTTGTTGATCTGTTAGTATAAAAAGTATATTAGGTGGAACCATTTGCATATATTAATTAAATTACTTTAAAAAGTTTTAACTTATTCAATTTTCCTTCATACCGCTAAATAAGCTTCATTTATAGCCGAACAGCCACCACACTTTACACATCCCGCTTTGTTTTTTAAGGGATTAACTCCCAAATTTTTCATTATTTTTGCTGCTTCTATGTAAAGTTTAATCAGATCAGCTGGTTTAGTTGGAGGTAAATCTTTTAAGCTTGGAATAGACCTTGCAGGTGTAATGAAAGGTATTACTCCTAATGAAATAACTCTTTCAAGGTCTAATATTAATTTTTTATAAGATTCGCCAAAACCTGTGAGAATAAATGTTTCAACTTGGTTTTTTCCAAAAATTTCAACAGCCTTTTGCCAATTTTCCTCAAAAGTAGAGTATGAGATATGATACTTGCCGGGAGTAATTCTTTTTCTAATTTCTTCATTAAGAATTTCAATATGAATCCCAATAGTATCCGCTCCCGCGTTCTTTAATTTATAAAGATACTCAAAATCTTCCAATGGTTCGATTTGTACATGAAGTGGAAGATTTGGAAAGTTTTTTTTAATTTCTTTTAATAATTCAATATATCTCTCAGCGCCCTTATCATTTCCTTCTTCAGTACCACTGGTTAATGTCATATGATTACATCTTCCTTCTTTTTTAGCTACTTTTATTACTTCAACCATTTGTTGAGGCGTCTTCTCTAAAATAGTACTGTCTTGAGTTAAACTGAGTTCAATCGCACAAAAAGCACATGCCTCTCCGCAAGCCCAATACTTACACTTCTGATAAATGGTGCTCGCCAAACAATCAACACCATGAACTAATGCTATTTTCTTCATTGGAGTGCCATCAGATGTGAGATAGTCTGGGCTATAATATTGAGGTTCATCAACTAACTTTAGTTTAGTGAATAACATTTTGGTTTTATCATCAACTATTTTCAGAAACTCTCCATCTCGCTGACCAAGAACAAGGTTGGTTTTCTCTTTATTATCCCATAGTGCAACGTTTACTAACGTTCCGTTTTCAAATGTGAAATAACGTCCTCCTAATGGACCTGCTCCTCCTCTACGCCCAAAATCTATATTAATCCCTTGGTTTTTGTAAAATTCACGCAATTCTTCATCGAGATATAATCCTTTACACAACAATTCTGCTTTTTGTAAAAACACCTTGTTTATATCCAGCATAAATATACTCTATTTTCTAAAAAGTTGATTCTTCTATATAATATCTAATATTTATAGATTTTATTTTTATTTCTTATAATAATTAGCTACAAATTTACAATCTAAGGTTATATTGTTGTTAATCTGAAATTTAGAAAGGAGCTTCTGAGTAATAATTATAACGAACGATTTCTATTTTTTTTATATATTAATCGGAATTTCTGATAAAAATGAAGGAATTAGAAAAAGTAGCCAATTCTTTTAGAGAAGATTTCAATTGTGCGCAATCAATATTTGGCTCTTATTGTACTAAATACGGACTGGAGATTGACACTGCATTGAGGATTGCCACAGGATTTGGGGGAGGCATGGGTCGTAGCCAAAGGACTTGTGGTGCTATAACTGGTTCTTACATGGTTCTGGGATTAAAATATGGCATGGGTTTAAAAGGCGATAAAAATGCAAGGGATGATACTTATCATTATATCAATGAGTTTTCTACCCGTTTCAAGAAGGAATTTGGCTCCTTAATCTGTAAAGAATTGCTTGGTTGCGATATTAACACTCCTGAAGGTAAAGAATATTATGAGAGAAATAATTTTTTTGAAAATAAATGTTTTCAATATGTAAAAAAAGCAGCAGAAATTTTAAACGATATATTAGACTAATAAGGAGTAAATTTATCCTCCCATCCATCGTTCTAAGTTAGCGACTTCTTCCTCGTTCACTATCTGAGTAGGATGCCCCGAATGAGCTCTATCAAATGATTGAATATCTTGAGTGTTACGATAATCATTTTCACGAATGGGAATATATTGCTTACACTTAAAACATAGTTTTACTTTCATCGAACTCACATCCAATTAATTAAGTTTACCTCTCACCAATTAAATGGTAGCAATTACGGATATATAACATTTATGTTAAGAAATTCTAGAAAATTATCTGAATTAAAATATATTTTATAATAGGAAATAGTGGAACACTCATTTGGAATAAAATTTATTAAAAGTGCTTAATTTTACAATCCATTGATTTAAGTTATTCTTTTTGTCTTTTAGAAATGGACAATTGAAATTTACTGATAAGTAATAATATTAGCTGAATAGGTGAATGAAAAGATATGGCACATAGAAGACCATGGCGTTGTTATTCTAAGTGGAATAGACGTCCCTATCAACATAAGCGTAGTAGTAATCATAGACGAGAATATGCTCGTGGAGGATCTCAATCCAAAATTCAGAGATATTGGGGTGGCGCGAAACATATTCCCTGGGAAGAATGGGATCTTGTAGTTGGATTAAAAGTTGATAAACAAGTCCAAATTTCCTCAAATGCACTAGAAGCAATCCGTATCACCGTGAATGCAGCACTTCAAAAGAAATTAGGACGAAATGCCTATCGCTTCCGAGTTCGTTCAAAACCATTTCAAAAATATCGAGAAAATCGAATGTTAGCCTTCGCCGGAGCAGACAGGGTGCAAAGCGGGATGAGAAATTCATTTGGGCGCTCCACTGGCGTGTGCGCACGAGTTCGGGCGGGTTCTATTATCTGTGAAATAGGTACGCACATGAGAAATATCTCATTAATACGTAATCGATTACGAATTGCATCAATGAAGGTACCCTGCTCTTGTTCTATCGTAGTCATTAAGTATAAGAGTGAAGAACTCCTAAAGAAGTCAGGATTAATGCCCTATGACGCTAAGAAAAGAGAGGCAATTCCTTTATACGAATTAGCTTCAACCTAAATCCAACTTATTAAACGTTTTCTAGTTTCCTTTTAAATTTATTTTCATTTTAATTTTATATATTAAAATTGCATTTGTCTTTATTGATCTATATGACTGTTAGAGTCGGTTTACTAGGAGCTGGCGGGTTTGGAAACATCCATTTAGAAGGATATTTAAAAAATCCTAATTGTGAACTTATCGCTGTCTGTTCACGCACGAAAAACCATGCCGAAAATGCAGCAAAAAAATTTTCCGTGAGAAAAGTATATTATGGCGAAAATAGTTGGAAAACTATGCTTAAATCGGAAAAATTAGATGCCGTAAGTATTTGTACCCCAAATTATCTTCATGCTCCAATGGCATTAGAGGCACTCAGTAATGGAATTCATGTTTTATGTGAAAAACCTATTTTTATTAACCGTGAAGAATTAGAGGAACTCGATAATATGATAAAAGCAACAAATCTCGTTTTTATGACCTCATTTCAAAAACGCTTTAATCCACTGATTCCTTTACTTAAATCGATTATTGATGATGAGATTCTAGGAAATATAATTCTAGTGAAATATTATTTCAGTCATTATGGCCCATATACTTCTTGGAAAGCATTGTCGGAAGAAAAATGGTTCTTTGACTCAGATATGGCTGGTGGAGGAGTATTACTGGATTTAGGAGTTCATTGTATAGATATTCTCCATTATTTAATCGGAGATTATAAAAAAATTGATGGTGTAAACTCAAATACTTCTTGTATTAATATGAAGGATGAAGACAATTGCAATGTTTTACTGACATTTCAAGATAATATTTTAGGTATGGTTTCTGTCTCTTGGTGCAATTATCCTTCAGAAATAATTGAAATTTACGGAGCAAAAGGAAATTTACGTGTAGATTCACGGTCAAAACGTCCCCTCTCTTACCAGCCTAAAGCATTGAAAAAGAATAAGCTCATCAAAAAAGCTTATTCCATTAAAAGGCTTTCAAGTAATTATCAAGATAGAGTTATCGACCATTTTATAGATGCAATTATCAACAATAAGCACCCTTCTCCCAATTTTGAAGATGGCAAAAAAGCGGTCGAATTTATTCTTGAAGCTTATGACATTTTAGGGAAATAAGATTATAAAGATAAACTCAACTTTTTAATTATAGTTTTTTCATATATAATTATTGAAACGAATTTTATTCTTAATCTGAGGATCATTAGTGAAAAATCTGGAACCTTTCTTCAATCCAAAAAGTGTTTTAATTATAGGCGTTTCGCGAAAGGCTCTCTCCTTTAGTTATACGGTTTTAAAGAACCTTTTAGAGATTTTTTACCAAGGAAAATTATATATTTTAAATCCAAACGCCAGTGAGATATTGGGGGTAAAATCATATCATTCATTTGAAGACTTACCTGAAATACCGGAACTAGCTGTAATCGTCCTTGGAAAAAATATTGTGAAGATAATTGAAAAATTAGGAAAGAAAGGAGTTAAATATATCGCCATTCAAACCGAACTTAAACCTGGAACTAACGTGAACTTTGTTCATTCAAAATTAAATGAAATATGTGAGAAATATGGGATTACTTATTTAGGGCCATCCATGTTAGGAATCATTAATTTTATCGATAATTTTACCACCTCGATTATCCCTGTTAGACAACATATTATGCGGGAAAATAAAAACATTAAAGAGGGGATCAGTTTTATTGCCCAATCTGGTGGCTTAGCAGGGGCATTAGGCTGGTGGACACCTTCTCAAAAACTTCCAATCTCAAAAGTGATCCATTTAGGAAAAGGATATCATATTGATGAGGCTGATATTCTCGAATTCTTCTTAAATGATCCAACAACAAAGGTTATTTCACTTTTTTTACGAGAAATTACTCCTGGACTTATTCTTGCCATAAAGAAAGTCTCTCCATTCAAACCAGTGATATTTTTTTATGTAGGCAAGGATCAAAAAAGTGAAGAGCAAATCATTGCTGCAGGCGGCATTCCCGTACAAAACTATATTGAGCTTTTTGAAATTGCCAAAATATTTCTTTGGTGTCCAGAACCAAAAGGCACGAATTTAGGAATAATTGGACCAAGTTCGGGAGCTATTCACTTAATTGTAAGGGAGATGCGAAAGCAAAATCTTAGTTTAGCTAAACCGACTGACAATTCAAGAGATATTATCATTGACAAAATCGGAGGTAGCACATGTGCCTATGGAAATCCCGTTGACTATTGGCCTCCAGAAAAATTTATTGGGATTAAGATCTGTGGAATTTATAATACTTCTGCTGAGACTTTATTAAAAGATGCTAATGTTGATGGATTAATTTTAGCTTTAGAATTTTTCATTGAAATTGAGTTTGATTTTAGTATATTTAAAGCATTAAAAGAGAAATATCCATTAAAACCAATTATTACCATCCTAATTCAGGCAGAACATGAGGGAGCTAAGCGAGTTATTAAATCTGCTTCCGAATTGAAGATTCCTACCTTCGATAATGAAGTAGAACGAGCAGTTCGAGGTTTTCGATTATTGTATGATTATTATTCTAAAATTAAAAAAAGAAAATAAAAGTTTAACCTAAGAAAATATCTTTTAATTCTTCTGGAACTTCAGTAGAATCATCCATTAAGGATATCGCATAAACAGTTTCTCCACAATTACACTCTTTCCCTTCAAATAAGTAAAATTCAAATTTATCTTTCCAATTACTTATTTGAACATTTGAAATTTCCACAATCTCACCACATACACAGTATATAGCCATCTCATTAGAGTAATTTGGAATAATTTCATCAAATTCTTTAGATGAATCAGAAAATTCCGATTGATTTAAGATTTCATTTATTTGTTTCGATAAATCCTCTCTAAGAGTAGGAACAAAACTTTCAATAACACCATCCTTCGCTTTCAATTCCTTCAATACTATGAAATTCTTTTCTGGTTTTTCCTTTTCAAATTCAGGTTGTTGATACTGTTTCAATGTTTCAGGAACAACAAAAGGTTCCATCCCTTCTGGATATTCAAATGAAAAGTAATATTGAGATAACCCCCTAATATTTTTCGTATTAAGCAGTTTTAAATTCTCATAATCCCGACTGTGAAGTACGAATTTTATCAACTGTAAAGGAACCTTTTCTTGTAGAAGTTTAGCCCTTATATTATTTAGTAGCTCTCCTACAAAGCTCTTAATTACCATAATGTCTTCTCGATTTTGGGTATAGATCTCATTTTTATTCTCTTCTTTAAAGGTGGACCATTTTTTCAAAACAAATCCTCTTAGGAATTGTGGAATCATACAAAAAACACATAATATGGGAAAGAGAAAAATGATATCAATATTCAAAAAGGATAATAAGAAGACCAATGCTAACAAAGGAATGGTAACTCCTAAACTTAACCATCTTAACCGTTTATCAGGTGAAGTTTTAACACCTTTAGCTTGAGCTATACTTTCAGCATTCGATTTTAAGTCATATACGGTTTTAGTAATGTTTTTTTCTTCAAAACTCATTTTTAATAATTTATCTTCTTCATTTCCCTGATCCAATTTATCGACTTTTTCTATTACTTTCTTCATATATTGATTAGTTGGTTTATCTTTGTAAATGAAATCTAATGTATCCTCAGAAAAATAATCAAGAAATCGAGCGATGAATAATTTCTCTTCAATGTCTTGTATTACTTCAACACCCACTCCTAAAGCCTCCTGTAATGACTGTTGACGAGGCTTCTCAGTTTTTTTTCTAAAGAATCTTGCTTTTGCTCCTTGTTCTTCAGAAGTTTTCTCGCTTTTATCAGTAGTTTTTTCGTTTTCGGTCATGATTTTTCTTAAAATTTCTTTAGTTCTTAATATGTTATTAATTATTGTAAGATAATTAACTTTGCGAAAATCGTTCAGAAGTAAAAATGAATTGCCTCCTATAATTGAATAGTATGTGAATATTTCTTATAAAAATAATATCTATAAATATGTCTCTCACCCAATCATATTATGAGTAAAAGTTCAACTCTAAGAACTAAAGTTCTTCTTGATGGATTGAAATTTCCCGAGGCCCCTCGATGGAAAGATAAGAAACTTTGGTTTTCCGATATGGAAGATCATAAAGTTTTAACGGTTGATATGGACGGAAATGTAGAAGTAATTCTTGAAAGATCGAACCGCGTTTCAGGATTAGGATGGACACCAGAAGATAAGTTGCTCGTTATTTCAATGGAAGATCGCAAGCTCCTTAAATTTGATGAGGGAGAAGTAAAAGAAGTCGCTGATCTAAGTGCACATGCTACCTATCATCTAAATGATATGGTGGTTGATAAAAAGGGAAGAGCATATATTGGTAATTTCGGTTTTGATTATTTTAATAATGCAACTTTCGTTCCTGCAGAGTTAATCCTTGTTTATCCTGACGGAAACTACAAGATCGTTGCTGAGGATATGGCATTTCCTAATGGTACAGTCATTACTCCCGATGATAAAACACTTATAACAGCAGAAACTTTTGCAGCAAAACTTACATCCTTTGATATAGATAAAGATGGAACCTTGAATAATCGACGTGTGTGGGCTAAATTAAGAGCCTTAGCACCAGATGGTATATGCCTTGATGAAGAAGGAGGGATTTGGGTAGCTGCACCAGGAAGACATCGTGTTGTTCGGGTGATTGAAGGAGGTAAAATAACCCACAAAATAAAAGTAGAAACAGATGCCTATGCATGCATGTTAGGGGGTAAAAATAATACCACTCTTTTTATTACGACTTCCGCCCATTCAAGAGATCAAGGCCGTATCGAATATGTGGAAGTGGAAGTCCCTAAAGCTGGGCTCCCTTAACAAGCCTTTTTTTATTTAATATATGGTGTTATTATTTCTTTAGGGATATGTAGAGCGATTTTGCATTCCAAAGCTCCATCGAGCGCAGTGGATATGGGTTCAGCTATAATTGGATGGTCAAAAATCTTATCCCAGTATAATTTATACCACCCCGCACTACAATAGCAGAAGTGACGCAAACTTTCATCTACGGAATTTTCTTTCATTGCTCCACGTACCCAAGGGCAATAACAAATATAAAAACGTTTGAGATTCTCCTGTTTAGCGTTTAAAAATTTCTTTGATTGATAAGGAATTTTCTTTACTAAAATTGTATTACCTTCTCTAATCCCGTGTCCAAATCTTTGATCTTTGCGAATAAATTCTATGACTTCATCATCTATATATTGAGCAAATTCTAAAGTTCCGTCATTTCTATGTTTTTGGAGTCTCTTTACCAGTTCTTTATGTTTTGATTTTAAAAATTTATCAATTCCGAGTCTTCTTAGCTCCTTTTTATCTCCAATTATATCATCCGGAGGTCTTCCATGTAAACAAGGGGAAAGTAAATCTATTACACTTTTTACTCCAAGTATCTCCTCTACTCGCTTCATAATGGTTTTGGTAAATTCAGGCTTTTTTTCTGGATCCACTCCTAATGGTGGAACCGGCATGTCTTTGAAAATTTTATCCCGTATTTTTTTACCATGAATATCAAAAATCCTTGTATATAATGTATCCATTGCATTGTAAGATTCAGAGATGTCGATAACGCGTATGATCAAATCATAATTCTTAGTAAAGTTAGCATAGTTAATGATCGCTCGAAGGAAATCTAACACTAATTCCTTATCTGTAGCAACTAAATATTCTGTGTAGTCTACTAATTCATCTGGATTAATAGTATCGAGACCCTTGTTATCTTTCTCAAGAAACTCAGAATAATCCTTGAGTTGCTTAATATATTTATCAATTAGTTTGTCATCAGCATTTTTTTCCTTCAAAAACTTTCGAAAACTATTCTCTTCCATAATTAATTATGAAAAGTAGTATTGTAGTAATATAGATTATTCTCGGTCACTTATTAACACCTATCTCAATCATTTGAGATTGGTAGTATGGAAAATTAAATAAAACGACTAGTTAATAAAATAAATAATTTAGTCGAAAATTTTTTTTTAATTATGCTACATTCACAACTTGTTTAACTTCAGGTACGAATTGTTTGAGAGCTCTTTCCACACCAAATGTCAGCGTTTGCTGTGCGTGCATACAACCGGCACAATGGCCAAGTAATCTTACTTTTACTGTACCATCATCTTCTACACTTATTAATTCAATATCTCCACCATCCATTTGTAATTGTGGTCTAATCTTTTCAATTACCTGTTTTACTTTTTCTCTATCCATTTTATAATCATCTTTTAAAATTTATTTTCTATTATAATCAAATAAAATTTCCTATAAAAACAGTTTGTTAATATTTTAAAGCGTGTGGAGAGGAAGATATTATTTCTAGCAACTTTTAAACGTGGATTACTAATAAAATAAAAAAACGAAGAATCACTATTTTATATGTTATGCCAGAGGTTTCTTCTCAAGAATTTATCAATAAGCTCAACGAAGTGCAAGAGTTAATGCTTAAGGAAGATTATAAAAAAGCTATACTCATATTAGATAAACTGAAAACGATTGAAAAGGAAAATAATTATAATTATAATTTAACTCATAAATTATATCAGCTCGATTCGAATATACACTCGCTTTTCAATCAGCAACTAATATTAAAATTCATATTTAACCTTTCGAATAAGAAAAAGGAAATTTCCTTTAATGAACTTTTAAATTTATTGAAACAAGAAGAGTCAATCGAGATGGATATCGGGACATTGAAACGAGAGATTGAAATATTGATGCTTCGTTCTCTTTTATCATGTAAAATTGAAGAAAACAAAATCATTCTTTAATTCTCTACTTTTTACCTTTCTCATAATCTTGGGATTTAATTTTTTTAAATTTTATTCGAAAAAAAATTGTCTTTTTTATATTTAGGTTTTAAATTATTAGAAACAATCTTGATTCATTAAATTATGATTATCGATTTTTTAGAAAAAAAGTTGCAGCTTAAAATTGTATTTTATGGTCCTGCCCTGTCGGGAAAAACCACTTCGATTAAAGCTCTGTTTAAACATTTTGGATTAGAAGAAGAGATAGAATCCATAGAAAGTTCGGTTCGACGAACCCTATTTTTCGATTACGGTCATATATCTTTCCAAAATGAAAAATGGCTCTTAAAAATTCATGTGTATAGTACAACAGGTCAGGATTTTTACATTGTGACACGCCCCATTACGTTACAAGCTATAGATGGCATTATTTTTGTAGCAGATTCTCAGAGGAAAGCTTTTGAGCGTAGTTTAACTTCTTGGAATGAATTATGTACCTTTTTTGAAGAAGATCTTCAAGATATTCCCAAAATACTTGCGTTTAATAAACAAGACTTAGATGCAAAATACAATCCCAAACGTTTCCTTGACCAAATAAACTATTATAACCATAAAAACATAGCGATAAAGTACACGATTGCTTTAAATGGAGAAGGCATATTAGACTCGTTTGAAGAGATCTTAGGTTTAATTATAGGTAACTTGTATAAAAATCAATTAGTTTCAGCGATTCAATAAAAAAGACTTAAAATTTCTTTTATCTTTCTCTTATCGTAAAGTTAATGCACGTTGAGGTTCTATTCTGTAAATTTACGTTTATTTCTTGCTTCTTGAACTAATATTTCAAAATTTTTCACCATATCTTCTAAGCTAGGAAAATCAGGTATATCATGTTCACTCAGAAAGCGAGAAGTCTTTTGTACCTCTCTTTTATCCCCAATTAACCAAAAGAAGAATGGTTTAGGATTGTTCCGAAGTGTATCTATAATATCAGTCAAATCATTAAATTGTCTATAAAGTTTCGAACAAAATAGCATATTAAACACTCCCTCGATCTTATCGTCTTCAATCAATGCATTATATACCCTTGTCATGACTTTTTGTGGATTAATACCATTCATCATTGCTTTTTCCATCGCAGGCCAAATATCGACTAAAGAAAATTTATTTGGAGGCATCCATTCAGGAAAAACATCAATTAAAACTTCGTAACTTTTTTTACTGAGAACTGGAAAGTCTAAATTATGTTTGTGAGTCAAATCTGCTGTAATAGTACCAGCGCCCCCTGAACCAGCAATCATCGAAGCATTTCCACGAACTGGTAGCGTTTTCTTAGTAGTATACATCATCGAAAAGGTCCGAGCATATTGGAATAACTCATGAAAACTGTTTGCTTGAATAACACCTGCTTGTTTAATAATAGCATCAATTAACCGTTCATTTTCTGCAAGAGTTCCCGTATGGCTATGTGCTGCTTTTTGTCCTAACTGTGAAATACCTCCCTTTACTAAGATGATAGTCTTATCTTGCCTTTTTCTAACTTTTTTACATAACTCAAGAAACCTTCTTGGCTCTTTAAATGATTCTAAATAAACTGCAATTACATTAACAGTAGGATCACCAATTAAATATTCTAAAAACTCATTTTCTCCTAAATCCATTTTATTCCCTATTGAAATCGAATAGCGAAAACCGATCTTTGGATATGAGGAGAATATATGCATGAGATAACCCCCGTTAAGCATACCTGATTGACTGATAATTGCTATATTTCCTCTATAATAATGAGAAAATACCCCAAAACTACTGAAAAAACCTCCTTTATTTTCAGATTTACTATCCCCATCTATTCGTGTCAATCCCATACAGTTCGGTCCCACAATATGAAACTTTTGGAAATCATCAGTGATTTCTTTTATCTCATCTCGAAGTTGGAGTCCTATCTCGCCAACCTCTTCAAACCCGGAAGCTTCAATAATTGCACCTTTAATGCCTTTTTGAATACACTCTCGAAGCAAGTTAGGAATCATTTGGTTAGGAACGTAAAAAATCGCAAGATCAACATTCTCTTCAATGTTTAATACTGATGGTATGAATTTGAGTCCATAAATTTCCCCTTCAGCATTCGGATTTATAGGATACACTTTTCCATTAAATTTATTATTAACGAGGTTATTCACAATTCTATTTCCACCTTTAAGTGGATTTTTCGAAGCGCCTATAACTGCAACTGATTGGGGATTCAAAAATGTATGAATTATATGAGAATCTGACACATTTATCATTTAAAATAATCTATTCTAAGTTATTTTATGAAATAATTTTCTTTAGAAATAGTTTTCGCTCACCATTAATTTGCGTATCCTATACTCGCAATGTTTTAGGAACGATAGTTGTAGCTTTACCTCGAGTTGAGATATACCAAAGATACATACAATATTTAATCTTTTTACCAAATGGTTTAGCAAAATTCATATGACCAAGATTTCCAGGAAAGAAGACACCTCCTCCATCAGTAATATCTTGACACATTGAATTTCCCTCTTCATTAATTAAATATTGAGTTACCGCATATTTATCGTCATCAATACAAAAAATATATACTTCAGGAAATTCGGGATGAATGTGTGGAAATATTTCTCTATTACTTTCAAAATTGGCTTCGATATTCACACTTGTCACAACTCCCTGCCTTAATGCTTTAGTTGGAATATTTGTAAAACCCGACATAAAATAACCATTTTGGATTGCGGTCCATACGGTTCTATAGGTCGCCATTCTTTTTTCTGAACCAAATTCTCCCCTGGGAACAAATTTTTTTAAATCAAATCTTTGTAGTTCAAATTCCGCTGTTACCGGTTTATCTACACTGCTATAATAAAGACAAATTTTATGTCCTTTCTCTTGTTTAGACTTTGAATTTATAACTACTTTTGTATTTGGCGGTAAAAAAAATATATCAAATCTGTGTAACTTAAGGATCTTATTTTGAAATTCTAACTCACAATCTCCCTTTAATACACATCCATTTAAAATTTCATTTTCTTTGGTAAAAAGCTCTAAATCTTCATCAAAATAGAAATAATGTAGTTTATTATTTTCTAATTCTCTTTTAATGGGATTTAATTTAGGATCTACAAAAAAAAAATTTTGCATTTCAGCCTTATCCATAAATCCTCAACTATGTGTGAATTCTATAAATTAAAAGAAATCAGATGATAATGGAGATTGAAGTCGGATGGATCTCTGAGAATTATCTTCAATTACAGAGATGAGAGCAGAGATATTTTGTTTTGAGGGGTATTCTACTTCTTTTTCCTCACCACTATCCCATTCCTTAAACCCAGTTAGAATGGGTGCAGATTCAAATAAAGCCTCTTGTAATCCAATTAGTTTAACAGTTACTCCTTCCAGTTTATCTTTTGAAATGTTTTTTATCCGCAGACGATATTTTTCCAAATCAGAATCGATAGAGACAATTTTATAGATCTTCTGAAATTTTGACGACACACCTTCAAATAAAGATGGTGCACTTCCAGTATCTCTTGAGAATAAATCGATATCATCTTTCTTCTCAATAATTGGTGAAGGAGTAATAGTAATAGGAATGTCAAACTTTATTAGTTCTCGTCCAGTCTTAGGTTTCGCTAATACTTGTAAAAACCATTTGGAATAGTCTCCAAAATTGAATCCCCAATTTTCTTTCTCTTTTGGTTCCCATAAATAATTATGCGTTGATTCTGCGGTTTCCGGGACTTTTAGTAGGAGATATCCCTTGTCAATATCGGTAGTTTTAGCATCCCCAGCAATGGCGGGGGGCAATTCTTCTACTTTTCGACAGTTCTGCCCATATGCTTCACAATAACAAATAACATTTGCTTCTTGAAGTAATCGTATTTCAATCTGTTTTATAACTTCTGAAGTAAAGTTAATTTTAATCGTCTCTCCTGGTTTAAAAATATCTTTAGAGATCATTAAATTTAGCCCGGACATCGAAAATGATATGGAATTAGGCTTCTTATTGATAGCACCAGATTGCTTGGTTTCTATAACTATATCATGAACTTTATGAATTAATAGGTCATCCTCCTCAGGATTAAGAGGATGGGGCTGACGCAGAGTGAGCTGAACTTCATAGTTCAAATTACGGCTCTTAATAGTGGGAACCACATTATTATTTATTAATAAAGCTCGATCGCGATAATAGTCCCCTGCTTCAAACTTTCCTTGAGAAAAAATCTCGCTTTTAGCTATTTGAATTTCCTTTAAACATGGCGAATGAGCAAGTAATCGAAGACCAGCCCATAAAATCGAAGTATTATCGTCAAAATGGAACTTAGTCCTTACATTCAATTTATCGCCAATATAAACGGACCCATTGTTTAAATCGCTAAGTTCTAATTTCATAAGCTATAAAACTATTGAGCGGTTGTTATATTTATAATTAATATGGAATTTAATAAATATTTTATATTATTCTCTTGGGTTTATCCTAATGATATTGATCGAAAATAATTGCTAAATCAATTAAGGTTAAAATGTCGATCAGTTGATATAGTTTCGGGTTTAAGAATATAAAATTAAAATATTCGAAACTTATAATTTCAATCAAATCTTTTATATATTAATAGCATTCTATGGAAGAATGATATACGTGAAGCAAAATCATAATATAAAAGCAGTATTATTTGACTTAGATGGTACTCTAATTGATGTAGACTTAAAAAAGTTTATCCCAGGATATTTAAAACGCCTCTCAGAAAGCATATCTCATTTAGTACCACCAAAAAAGGTAATCTCGAAACTATTAAAGGCTTCTGAAGCGGTAAATCATAATGATGGAAATCAAACAAATGATTCCGTTTTTGCTGAAATTTTTTTTCCACTTGAAGGATTCACACGGCAAGAAATTCAGCCTTATTTTGATAAGTTTTACGAAACTAAATTTGTAGAACTTAAAAAATTCACTAAAAAGAAAGAGAATGCTCGGCACGTTGTGCAAAAAGTATTTGAAAAAGAATTGAAAGCTGTTGTCGCTACGACCCCCGTACTTCCTTTGACTGCAATAAAACAGAGACTTGATTGGGCTGGAGTGGGTGATTTTAACTTTGCATTGATAACCCATATAGAAAATTCGCGAGCAAATAAACCAAATCTTTTATATTATGAAGAAATTATTGAATATTTGGGAATTGCTCCAGAAAATTGTTTAATGGTTGGAGATGAAGCAAAAGATATGGTCGCTGCAAAAATTGGATGCCCGACTTTCTTTATTGAAAGTTCAAATACAGATCTTACTCAAAATATGGTTGAACCAACCTATAAAGGAAGTTTAAAGGACGTTTTAGAACTACTGTAATTAATCTTATTAAATTAATGATTATGAATTATACTGCTTTAGATTCCGATAATATAGAAGATGTTTATAATCTTTTCAGAAGAAATAAGGTGGTATCGTTAATTCCTTTCGAATCTTTTAGACGAGGGACAATAAATGATACGAATTTTGACCCCAAACTTACTTTAATGGTAGAAAGTAAGGATAAACAAGAAATAATAGCGGCTTTTATCGCTATTATTCGAACTGAAATCTCAGGAAAGATTTGTTACTTGAAAGCGTGTTTAGTGGACAAGCGCTCGCAAAGAAAAGGAATTGGTTCTCAGCTACTTAATGAACTAATCTCGAGAGCTCAAATGAACGGAGCGAAGTTCATATCCTATGGAGACTCTACCCCTAACTATTGGCAACCAGGACTCGACTTAAGACATACAAGTCTCTATTTTTTCTTAAAAAAACATAAGTTTCGCACATTGAAAATGCGACAGAATCTTACTGTAAATCTCGAAAGGTTAGAATTAACTCCAAAAAACCAGTATAATCAGTATTCATTTGAAAGAATTAATAAAAATGAATTTCAAAATTTATTCCAATTTGTAAAAAGTAACTTTCCAGAAGGAACATGGGCAGAAGAAGTGGCACTTTCTTTTGAATGTGATCCTCCAACCTCTTTTGTAGCGAAAGATCTTCAGAATAATATTATTGGTTGGGCAAGTCATAGTCAATTATTTCCAGGTTCATTTGGCCCAACTGGAGTGCTTCAAATATTACGTGGAAAAGGAATTGGGACTGAACTTCTAAAATGGGCGTTATGGGACATGAAAAAAAATGGGATAAGAGAAGCGACTATTATGTGGGTGGTAGGAGATACTGTTAAGTATTATTCTAAGGCTGTTGGTGCTTTTATTTTTCCGATTTTTATTCCAATGAGAAAAAAGTTATCATAAGTTATTGGATGGGAGAGGAGGAACTACATCATCTTTCCATGTCTCTGGAACAGGATGGTTCCACCACTCTTCGGGGATCTCAGAATATGTACCAAAACGCTTAATTCCTTTTTGAAATGCTTTGATATTTTTTCGAGGAACGCCTAAATCCTTAGGGTTATCATAAAAATACGCACCGTAACCTCCGTGCATCGTCCCTAAATTTCGTATCATATGCCAAACTTCTCTCTCAACTTCCTCAGGAGTGCCTAATGTATAAATTGATTGAATGTTTACACATCCCCAGAACATAATTTTTCCTCGATATTTATTTAGATCGGGATACCCGCTCATTCGAGGACTATCTAATTCGATGGCATCCAAACCCCACTCAATTAAATGAGCGAGCAATGGATCTATCTTCCCACAACAATGATGATGTACCTCCAAGCCTAAATCATGAGTACCTTCGATAATGAGTCGATAAGATTCTTCATGAATATTTGCAAATGTTTTTGGACTAAAATAGGGACCAGTTTGAGCACCTAGATCGTCAACGATCCAAAGCCCATTTGCTTTAATTCCATACTTTTGAGCATATTTTGCAGCATCTAAATGATAGTTTGCAATTATCTTCAAAGCCTTTTTAAGTTCCTCTGGGTGTTTTCTATGATCTACCAAATATCTTTCGAACCCTCGCATATTGGAGACCATCTGAGATGGACCATTGCAATTCAAGTGCAGAGTAATATATTTTTCTTCGCTAAGATTACTTTGAAGTTTTATAGCAGCCTCATACCGTGTCTTGTCGCTCGCATCGGGAGTATATTTGGCAAAGTAATTATCGAAATCATCCCAACTGCGAAGAGAGGGTCTTCCTGGATGTCCTTTATCTTTATCCCCCCCTTTCAAGTTCCAGATACATCCAAATTCATCTATCTCTTCATGAGGTATCTTTTTCCAATTGTATCCTTCATATTCTGGACTTACTTTAGCCCATTCAGGTCGATCCCAATCGTAAAAACCCCGAATATAAGGAAATAGACCCTCTTCATTGTCATTCCACCCAGGTTTCCAACTTTTAGAGTGAGTAATGGGTAATGGAAATACGTCTCCACTCACCATATTGAAGACAGGGATTTTATCAGGATCTTTAAACTTTAGTGCTGCTTTCACACGTTCTTTTGAATTCATGGTCTAAATTTCTCCTAAGAGAAATACTATGATTGACTGTATAAAAAATTATGAATTACTTATAAAAATGGTGAGATGAGGGGGAGGGAGAGATCATTGGAAGTAAAACTAAAAAATCCGACATAATAATCCAATACCTTTTTCTTCAAAAAAGAAGAAAGGAAATAGAATATCAGATTATTTTCCTCATAATGATGAGGGATTTTTTTTAATATGTGAAGATGTTGGGTTAGAAACTGAGTTGCCGTTTTTCTCTAACTTCGATTTGATGCAATCTTCGCAATATTTTAACCAAATTTCCGAACTTTTTTCCGATTTTTCGGTCATTTTACATCAAAGCGTTATTAATGTAAATTCAAATCATTAACAGAATTACTATATTTTAAACTTTATTAAAACCTATGTTTTTACACATGATAGTACGACAAAAAATTAATTGTACTCTCATCATTCATTTTTGAGATCAAATAAATTTATTTGTGAGTACTTTTCGAAAATAGTTTTTTAGATAAATTAGTCAAAAACCGAAATATTGTGATTAAAGATTAAATTAAGCTTATTATCATTAATCTAGGTCTTCTTTGATTGTACCATCAGGAAGCATATTGTTGGGATGATATTGTCCTTTTTCCTCCATTTGATACCGAATGCAATCATGATTATCAACTAAACAATAGTTTTCGACCCACTTTTTATCCAATTTACCCTTATCCACGTAAAATTTTATCGGGCAGCAGTAATACCATTTACAAATCTTTTTCATAGGAGGATAAGAATAAAAATTTCAAACAATTCTTAAAAATTAGCTTTTTTATACCATATCTGTATTATTAGGAGCATAGCCTATATAACACAGTTTTTTATTAAGAGGTTAATATCTTTTCTATTTAACCTTGCTTACTTTCAAAATTAAGCAAAAAAAAATCGCGTATTATCTTAGTCATTCTTTTAATGCTATTGGTTTTTCATCAAAAATCTTCTATTGTTATCTAAAACAATGGAATCATGAGAATATTGATACTTCATCCCAAAAAAATATTAAAAAAAAAGAGGAATGTTCTATTCCTCAATAGGTACTTAGATACTGAGTAATTGAGATAAATTTTTATCTAACAATTATACATGAATGTCCTTTGTACTAGAACTCCCTAATTGATTAAATTTTACATGTTTCAAATATCTAATTAATTGTAAGATTGTCCCTACAACTAAAGTAACAATCAAGAATCCTAAAACAAACATTAAAACTCCTTTTTATAATTTCTCACTTCCTTCAATAGCTTCTGTGGTTATTACTTCCGGAAAAGTTCCTTTGGTTTCCTCTAAATATTTTTTAAAGTTTTTCCAATCACCCATTTCAAGAATACCGCTAATTAGTAGTAATACAAATCCTAACCCTACCGCGATTACTACGTATAAAGCATTCTCGAGTCCTGCATATACAAAAAACATTCCAAAGAATCTTAAAATAAACGCAGAGGTAAATTTAGATCGAAATTCATATAAGAACCGATTGTTTGTTTTAAAAATCATGAGTAATGAAACTTTTATGAATCTGATGGAACTTAGATGAAAGTGGAAATAAAATTAAAAATTAGTAATGAAAAAACCTTTTGCGAGTTTTTTCAACTTGATGCCCTTCTAAATGTGATTTATATTTTAGAACTGCATATTTAAATATAATATTTTTCTTCATTTGTGTATAACTTTAAAAACTTCAATAATAATTAATGTCAGCTGGCATCTTTAAGGGAGATCTAATTAAAAATAATGTTTTTCTGGTAATACCCAGTTGGGGGAAACTTTTAGGTTATCCTACATTAGGAACTTATGCGAATCATCATGTTGTAAAAATTTCTGAAGATGTAGTGGTCTTTTTTGGTGGTATGGAACGTCTTGTGCATACTCCTAAAGGGTTAGTTTACTATCTTTTAGGTTTAGGATACTATTATACGAAATTTGAGATTCAAACGGGACGATATATAACAGATGGTAGATTGCTAACAGGATTGATGCTTTCTGATTTTGTATATGATCGTTTGGCTACATCAAGAAATTTAACTTTACAGAATGACCCGGATGTGGTTATCGCAGAAGATGTAGTGAAAGTACCCATTGATTTATCATTAAAGCCATCTAGTAAACAAACTTTCATTCAAGGTACATTGATGAGAAATCTTTTTATACCCTATAAAGATGTTATTTTAGATTTTATGGGAAAAATCAAAGATCCTAGCACTTTCAAAATTCGAAAAACAAATCACATGTTTTTAGCAACGCATTGGGATTATTTCAATACCATTCTAATTTCTGATGCTATGAATGAGAAACTTAAGATGAAGTATTTGGAGCCTACTGCCGGTTTGAATCCGATTTCATTACGATTATATCGTTTTTTAATTGAACATTTTTCTGATGCCGATATTCAAAAAATTAATGAAAATATCAATGTCCTAAAGAATGTTTATTCTACGATTGAATTTGATCCAATGCATCTCTATTCATTAATTGAACAAGCTAACATCTGGTTAAAAATAAAGATTCCTAATGTTCCATTACATCAGGGACCCAACTTTGATACGAAGCAGAAGAAGGAAATAATATTGCAATCAGGAAATAAATATATTGATGTTGTGGTAAATTGGCCACAATCTTTCAAACGACAGAGTAAGAAAAATTTAGAAGAGGCTGCACATGTAGTACAAGACCGATTATATCAACCTAAAGACATTAAAAAAGAAGGAATAAAGTTGGATCCCAAAAGAGAGCATTTCGAACCCAGATTTCTTGAACGCCCTACTGTTAAAATTAAGCAACTCCCCCCAATACCGATGAATAATATCATTGATATCTTATCAATATTAAAAACTATTGTAGAAGAGGATTATGATATTCGATCAATTGGCAAAGCATTTGCTATAGGACGAGATTATATTAAATCTATGGTATTACATCAAAATTTTTTATGGAATATGAGCAAGTTAGCAAATATTTATCAGCGAGCACCTCTTAATAAAGGGATGAGTTCTAAAGAAAAATATGAATTACTGGAAAAAATAGACAGCTGGATAGATTTGAATAAATAGAATATTATAGAATCCTAATAGAGAGAGTTGAAGGCGATGACTAGCTTTAAAAGTGTGGTTAATAAACTACAAAAGCATTATAAGGACGCAAAATCAGTTGCAATCATAAGCAATAGGGGCAAATTATTATATTCAACGAAGAAATGGAATATCAAAGGTGATGTTAAGAATCTTTTAGCATCTTGGGCTAGCAACTCCGCTCAATCAGTCACCATCGATTCTATTCGCTATTCAATCGTGCAAATGGAACCAGAGCGCTTCATTGCTACCAATCGCCACAAAAAGGGCCATCTAATCGGAGCCACTACTCCCGATGGAGATAAATATATGGTGGCTCACGTCAGCCCAAAAGCAAAGGGTTGGTTCCATTTAGCATATCCTGCCGTAGCGAGAGCAGCTGCAATGCTATCAAAGGGTACAAAATCAGAATTTGTTGAGACGAAAGTTGAGACGGATAAAGGAGATTTAACTGAGACTTATGAAAGTCTAACTAAAGTTGGGGAAATACATGTGGATCCGATATTGAAAGCTGAGGCTGAAGCATTTTTAGAATGGATAAAAAATCCAGAAGGATTATCCAGCTATATTACCTATTATCTCCAACAAAATAATCCTGATGTAATATCTCAACTAGCTAAATATTATGATGAACTTTATCGTTTATTTTATGGCACATAATAATAAAAATGCTAAATCGTTGAATTTAGGGGCGCAATCTCGGAAATATCATTTAAAAAGTGATTTTTAGAACGGAAAAATACAGAATTAAGATAATAGATTATTGACGTCCTTTAATATTTAAAGATTTTAAGCGTATATAACGATCATCTAATCCATATTCAGTAATTTTGTTTTCAAGTAAAGAAAAATTTATCTTGTTCTTATTTGCATGAAATATAGTTAAGAAATCTACTACATCTTGATATTCTAATAACTCATAATCAGCGATATCTCCAATATTACCCATATAAAGCAACTTCCCTAATAATACATATTCTAATGGAGCTATTTTTATTTGTAAACCGAAAACATCTTTTGATATCGCATTATTCAATACATCAAGTTCTCTCTTATTATTAACCGCTTTAATATCTAGTCTAAAAAAGCTTTTTTCATCAAAAACAGAAGCACTCGTCCCTTCTCGATGCGCCATTCTGAATTGATCTTCCATTATGTCAAAATCTTGAGCTCGCAATAACCCAATTAATTGTCCGATTTTGCTTGGATCATTTTCAATAATGATGTCAACATCTTGCGTTGTTCTTAAATGCCCATAATGTATAACTGCGATACCTCCTACAATCACATATTTCAACTTTATTGCACTGAAAACAGAGTCTAACCGGGTTAAAATATCTTGAATTTCAGCCATTTAGATTCACTCCGTCTTAAAAGACCTAATTTGTTTTACTAAAAGCATATTTTTTCTAACAATCTTATTAACCGATTTATGATCTAAGTTTGGATTTTCACTAAGAATACCATTTTTTAAGAGTAAAATCATGGAATGCAAAAACTTATCTGCTATTACCAGAGGTTCAACTCCACCATCTAAGATTTTTCTTGCTGAAATAATTTCTTTATTAATTTTCTCTATTCTTATTTTAAATAGAATGGCATCTTTATTCAAATCACAGGACTTGTTAGATTGATTTTTTCGCTTCATAGTCTCCGATAGATATATTATATATAGATTTAGTAAAAATAAGTATTTATTCTAATATACACTATTTTATTATTAATTTTTGACTGATATTACCTTCCAAACTTAAAAATTTCAATGCTCTTTTTGGATCATCTAATATGTTCATTAAAATAATGAATATGAAATCCAAAAATATTATAGAAAAAGATATAAAAAATATTGTATTGAATTCTACTCTGTATGAGCTGAAATGATTAAATCTGCAAACAATTTCATATCGTTAAGTAGAGTATTAAGTTTATCTTGAGATTCGCGATCTATTTCCCCTGATTTCATGACCAAGATGGAAATGATGTATTTGAATATGTATAATTCAATCTCTTTTCCATCCTCATTCCTCCCTTTAAACTCCGCAGAATCCGACATAAACATATTTTCTCGAACAGTATTACAAGCATTAATGAAATCTCTCAAATCTCCTCTTAGTGTTAGTCCACTGCTTACACCTTGTACATTATGTACAATCACATTTCCAGATACATCAGATATGATGATTTTAGCTTCAATTTCTTCTAATTTTTTCTCCGCTTTTTCTACGTGAGTTTTAAGCTCAGCATAGGAAGAAATTAAAATATCTCGGAAAATTTTCGCCAGTTCATCCTGTAAATAAATGCTGGTCAATTTATAGTCGAAATCATAATCTTTAAACATATCAAGGAAAATTTCTTTTGCCGTTTTAACGTTAGTATCGAGTAGTTCCTTTTGATATTTCTCAACATCATATTTATGGAGAAAAAGAAAGATCTTCGGCTTTTCGTTATTCTTTCGGTATATATCAAGTAAGCCCTCAAAATATTCTTTAGCTTGTTCAAATGAATCGGGATCATGCAGATCCACGATAGGAATGAGGATATCTGTACCTCGAAATACTTCTGGCTTCTCCATATATTCCTTTCTATACTGCTCCTGACCTCCAAAATCAAATATGCCCACCTGTAGTCCAAGGAAAGGATGCCGGCGGGTCTCATACAAAATAGTAGGGCTAAACTTCTTGGTATCTTCCGGACTTTTTTCTGCGAAAGCAACAGAATAAAGGGATGTTTTTCCACATCCAGATAATCCTACTAATGAAATTTTCAATTCAATCTATCTCCTTTTTTTCTATTATTATTTAATAATACATTATTTCATTTAACTTTATTAAAAATTTTTAAAAATTATTATTCTTTCGGTGCTAACTTAAAAGTTTTAGAATAGATTTTTCCGAAATCATCAGTTGAAGCTTCAACTAAAATATTCCCGTATACAAGTTCGCCATCCTCCTCTTCTAACGGATAATCAATCTCAATTGCTTCGTAAGGAAATAATTCTTTGATGGTTGTCAGCCATGGTCTTTTTTCGAATAATTCTTCAACAGTCACTATTCGTATCTTTAAATCTTCAAGCACGTACCCAACCGTGTTGGTCATTGAGATTGTAAGTGTCTTATCTTCCGTATCAATGGATTTTTTAACACTTAGAAATTTTCGTACTCCTAGCTCGGGGCTCACTTTTGATTGATCCGCTTCTGGTTCAGTTTTTATACGAGGTTCTTCTTCGGATGTATCTTTAACAATGAATACCTTACGCTTTTGGATGTTATATTGGGATACCTTTTTAAGTTTAGCCAAAAATAGAACTGAATTAAGATTAATAGCATTAAAGGGCTCAATTGTTAAAAAACCCTTTTTTGCAGCATCTTCTATAATCTCTGCGCCAATGCCAGTTCTAGCAAACACCGTATTCTTATTTGGACCACTCCCCACTGATCCTACAGAAATATCAGCATTTTCCGCAGTCAAATCAGTACAAAAATTACAGCTTGAGGACTTAAATTTATCCAACTGTTTGATGGTATAGGATTTCACTGGTTCTTCTTCGGGATCGTAATAAATATGAAATTTTCCTTTATTGATGTCCATCTTTTCAACTTTCTCTAGATCAATTCCCTCTTTTCGGAAGAAAGAATATAATGCCTCTGGGGCAAATGAGTCCATACAAAAAAGACCAATCTTTAACACATGTGCCCGCATAAAATATTTAAGCATTCCTGCTGGAGAACTCAACATTTTATCGACAGCATCGATATTACATGGAGTTCCTACAAATGCTATTGACCTATAATCTTGACGAATGGCATCCATCAACGCCTCAACAGTTTGAGAATGACTATAAATCGATCCAGAAGCTTTTATAGCATCATCTTTGCTAGTTATTATTTGAGCTACGGGAGTCCAAGGATCATCCGGATTCTTCATGGTGACCACTGCAGCATCAATTAAGTGTTCATCAAACATATAACATAATAGGGAAGTTACCGTACCACCATCTTGCCCCCCAATAACTTCAGGAATATTGGTATTTGAGACATACCCTGATTTAAATTCACCCATTAGCTGAATAGGATCAGTAATAGTACGAGGGCATTGATTGTAACAAATTCCGCATCCAGTACACTTACCCACTAGTTTAGGTTGACCGAGAATATGATCCCACTCCAATACAGGACACACAGCAGCACAAGTTCCACATTCAGTACATATTCCTGTCCGAACGATCTCTTTCATTAACATTCCATAGCTATCTTTTTTGCCTTCAAGTTTCTTTTGAATATAATCAAAAGAATATTCATATTGAGAGGCTTCTTGATGATCATTTGTTTGGTTTTCAGTCATATCTTCTTTCCTATTTTACTATTAAAAAATGGTTTTTAGTTTTTTGTGTTTTACTATTTAAGTGATGTAATTGCTAACCAATAAAAAAATTTATTAAATCCTTTGATAGCCTTTTTTAAGATTTTAATTAATTGCAATAAATTATAGGTTTTTTCCTATGATCTCGCTATTTTAAAAGGTTAAAAAAATTGGAGGCCATATAAAGATTGGAAAGATAGCAATGCCCAATGTGAATAAATTAGCAATAAAAACAATTGAATAAACTTGGGAATTTTTTGATTCAATCTCAAGGGAAGCTAATCTTTCAATTAATAGAATCGACTCTAAATATATGGAAAGAATTTCACCAATAACTATAGTAAGGATAAGTATTAAAAGAGGTCCCGTTAGAGAGAATGTCCAAACAAATAATTGATAAGCGGGATTCGTAATTAAATTGATCCATAAAATGGTTATTACTAATCTTTTTGAGTAGTTAAAAAAAGCAGTTATAACTAACATTTCAATGATAGAGGTTATAAAGTAGTTTATTGTTAAATTCTTGATTAAATTAAATAGATGGGCTGGTAACTCAAATTGGAAATAATTTGCTTTTACTGAAGGAATAGTTTTTATCAAGATTACAATAAAGATTATCAGAAATAACAGAATTTGCTTCTGCCAGAGAAGTATTTTTTTAGATCTCATAAATATTAATTGAGATTAATAAACTAATAAACCTTATCATGGAATTTAATCTCCATCTAAGAGTTCTAATCGTTCTTCGATTTTTTTAATAGCATTTGAAGCATGAATTCGCACTACACGGTGAAAATCATTAACTCTTTTGAGCAGAGCATCCAAGGCTCTCTCATCTCCAAACGTTTCCAAGAGTTTAATTAAACCTAATTTTACCTTATAATTTTCTTTT
>Ga0180433_10002136_pt1 | contig 31358 bp, 25 predicted proteins | sample SS_ome_8_FD_132980 | JGI IMG/M metagenome (GOLD analysis project Ga0180433, IMG submission 132980) | Hypersaline lake sediment archaeal communities from the Salton Sea, California, USA - SS_1_D_1 metaG | ecosystem: Environmental > Aquatic > Non-marine Saline and Alkaline > Hypersaline >... | reverse complement strand
TACGGAGATGACCGGACCGTCCTTTGTCATCTCCCCGAGTCGCTGCGCGGCTTCCAGACTCCCCGGTGTGAAGATCTTGTCGACGTTGTGTCGCGTCAAATGCGGCAGATGAACGAACTCATAGACGAACCGGCCGAAGTTCGCGAAGATGTCCATCCGCAGTTTCCGCAGCTCGGCGGGTGATTTCGTCGTGCCGAACGCCACCTCGAGATTCCGATAGAGTATCGCGCGGTTGCGCTGCTGCAGATGGCACATCAAACGGCCCACCGCAGACGACACACGTCGTGCGATGGGCTCAGGGATCCACCTGACCAGGAATTCTGAGAACCGGTAGACGCGGTACACTGACACGGTGCCGTCACAGTTTCTGGCCGAGCGGTGATTGGTTGTGATGGTCGGGGCGACTGGATTCGAACCAGCGACCCCTAGCCCCCCATGCTAGTGCGCTAACCGGACTGCGCTACGCCCCGACGCGGCTTAATCTAACACACGGCCCCATCGTAGACAAGACCGAATGAGACCGACCTCAGGGCCGTGCGGACACGGTACCGTGCTGGACCACGCCGCGCCGCCATGTGCTCGATCAGGCTGCGCTGTCCCCTGCGGTCTCCCGCTTGGGCTCTCTGAGCATGAGCTCCCTGATGGCCTTCTCCGGGCTCTTGTTCTCGAAGAGCACCTCGTGCATCTGTTCACTGATGGGCATCTCGACGTCATGCTTCCTCGCGAGCTCGGCCGCGCTCCGCGTCGTCTTGACGCCCTCTGCCACCATGACCATCGAATCCAGGACTTCCTGCAGCGTCTTGCCCGCGGCGATCTGGTCGCCGACGTAGCGGTTCCGACTGTGCTGCGAGATGCAGGTCGTTATCAGATCACCCATCCCGGAGAGACCGGCGAACGTCTCCGGGCGGCCACCCATTGCGATACCGAGTCTCGTGATCTCAGCGAGTCCGCGGGTCAGCAGCGCTCCCTTCGTGTTGTCTCCGTAGCCGAGACCATCGCAAATGCCGGCCGCGATCGCGATGACGTTCTTGAGCGACCCGCCTACCTCGACTCCGACAAGGTCCGTGTTCGTGTAGACGCGGAGATGTTCCGTCATGAAGAGGTCGCGGATGAGCACCGCATCGCGCTCGGCGCGCGCGGCGGAGACGATCGTCGTCGGGAGCTTCTTGCTGACCTCCTCGGCGTGGCTCGGTCCGACGAGAGAGACGACGCCCTCGGCGTCCGGACGGTCGAGCCGCTCGGAGAGAACCTCGGACATCCTCAAGAGCGTGCCGTTCTCGATCCCCTTCGCGACGTTCGTGACCGGGATCGAGTGCGGAATCAGACCGGCCGCCGCGGTGGCAACCTCGCGCACCGTGTGTGACGGGATCGCGAAAACGACCGCTCCGGCCCCGTTCAGCGCATCGGTGAGGTCGCCGCTGATGCGCAGGTCCGAGGGGAGCGGAACGCCCGGCAGGAATTTCCGGTTCTCGGCATCCCGAGCGAGAGCGGCCACCTGCTCGCGGTCGAACTCCCACATCGTGACCGTGTGGCCGTTCCCGTGGAGCACGAGGCCGAGGGTCGTGCCCCAGCTCCCTGCTCCAAGGACTGTCACGCGAGCCATGTCAACCGCCTCTCCCCGGTCTTGCGAACCGGTTCTCCTCGCCGCGTCTGAGACGCGCGATGTTGCTTCTGTGCCTGCTTATGATGGCGACGGTCAGGATCACGGCTGTCCCGACCAGAACCCACGGCTGTGGGGTCCCGCGAAGTCTGGCTTCGATCCAGACGGTCAGCGGGAGCACCAGTGACCCTCCGAGCGAGCCGACCGAGAAGTAGCGTGTACTGAGAGCCAGCACCGCCCAGACGACGATACCGGCGAGCGTCGCGAGCGGAGAGAGCGCAAGGAACGCTCCGGCCGCAGTGGCGACCCCCTTCCCGCCGCGGAAGTTGACGAACGGTGACCAGATGTGTCCCGCGACTGCTGCCAGTGCGGCCAGCGTACGAATGCCGGTCGGGCCGAGCGGTGATGTGGCCGCGAAGAGCGGTGCTATGAACAGCACCGGTACCGCGCCCTTGACGATGTCGAAGATGAGAACCGGAGCGCCGTATCTGGGACCGAGGATGCGGAAGGCGTTGGTCGCGCCGAGGTTGCCGCTTCCGTGGTCGCGCAGATCCACGCCGGCCACTCGTCCGGCGATGGCTCCCGCCGAGATCGAACCCATGAAGAAGGCGATGATGGCTGTAAGAGCGGTTCCCACTCGGGCCGGTCCCCTCTGGTGCTCCCTGTGACGTCGAACGACGTCTGGTCCGCCTACCTGCGGCGACGGACCAGAATGCGAATCGGCGTTCCGACGAAACCATACTCCCTGCGGAGCTGGTTTGCAAGATACCGACGATACGCGTTGTCGACGGCCCGCGGGTCACTCACGAACACGACGAAGGTCGGTGGGAAGACGTCGATCTGGGTCGCGTAGAGGATCTTGCCTCGACGCCCCGCGCGCGGCGGCCGACGGTCGGCGGCTGCCTGGATGACATCGTTCACCTTGGATGTCTGGATGCGCATCCCCGCCTGATCGTAGACCTCCCCCGCGAGTGTGAGAAGACGGCGGACACGCTGTCCTGTCAAAGCCGACACCTGAACCACCGGGGCGTAGCGCGCGAATGGGAGCTCGTCCTCAGCGATATGAACGTACTCGCCGGCCGTGCTGTTGTCCTTGACGAGGAGGTCCCACTTGTTGAACGCGATGATGAGGCCCTTTCCCGCGTCGTCAGCGAGACCGGCGATGCGCGCGTCCTGCGCGACGATCCCGCTCGGGGCGTCCGCGATGAGAATCACGACGTCGGCGCGTTCGATGCTCTTGAGCGTCCGCATGGCGCTGTAGTACTCGACACCACGCTCGATGCGCGACTTGCGTCGGAGTCCGGCCGTGTCGATCAGGACGAAGCTCCTGCCATCGTGCTCGACGACGCTGTCGATCGAGTCGCGCGTCGTGCCCGGCACGGAGTCGACGATCGCGACATCACTTCCCATCAGGCGGTTCGTGATCGAGGACTTCCCGACGTTCGGTCGACCCACGAGCGCCACGCGGATGCCGGCCTCCGCGGGCAGCGCCGAGGTCTCGGGGATCAGAGCGATGAGGGCATCAAGCATGTCGCCGGTGCCGCGGCCGTGGAGCGCCGAGATGGCGTGAAGCTCACTGATGCCCAGTTCATGGAACGCGTGCACGTCCATCTCCCCGGCCTCGGAGTCCACCTTGTTCACGGTCACGATGACCGGCTTCGACGAGCGACGAAGGAGTGCCGCTATCTCGAGATCGACCGGTGTCGGGCCGGTGGTTCGGTCGACCACGAAGAGCACGGCGTCAGCCTCATCGAGAGCGACCATGGCCTGTGTCCTGATGAGCACAGGCATCCCCTCGTCCTCGGTGGGAACAAGTCCGCCGGTGTCGATGACGACGAACTCCCGGCCGGACCACTCGGCCTCGTGGTAGTTCCGGTCGCGGGTCACGCCCGGGAGGTCGTCGACGACGGCCGTCCGCGTACCCGTGAGCCGGTTGAACAGGGCCGACTTGCCGACATTGGGACGGCCCACGATGGCCACGACCGGAAGCGCTGTTCTTCGGGCGGTGCTCATGATCCCTCCTGCAGTGATCGCTCGATGGCGGCGACGAGATCGCTCGTTGCCTCGACATGGTTGGCCTCGGCTCGGTCCCGGACGTTCTCCAGCGTGAGCCCGTCGAGGGTGACTCCCTCCGTATTGAACGCCTCCCCCGGCAGCAGAAAGAGATCCGAAGCCGCCGCGTCGCGGATCGTGTCGGCGATGTCGCGTCCCGCGAGGAGGCCGGCGACCGTGACCGATTCACCCAGGAGCTGATTGACGACCGGAAGGACTCGCAGGTCGAGTCCCTCGACACCGCTGAATGCCTCGCGGACCGTCGTTTCGATGAACGGGGCCGCGAGCGTCCCGGTCAGTATCGTGATCACGCGGGCCTCTGCATCGACGCCATGAAGCCGAGCGGCCCCGTCCACGATGTCACGCTCGAACCGGCGAAGCAGCCCGACGCCGTTCTCGAGCTGCGGGAAGTCACCGTAGTCCTCGAGGTGTGGTGGGTCCAGCCCGGCCAGCAGGTAGAACTCATCCGCGGCGTACGCGATGGGTTCCTGTCGTTCGTTCACCACGCGCGTCCGCCATCGGTTGACGATGGCGAGGGTCTCTCTCGCACATTCGGGTGACACCGGTCTCAGCGCAGGTAGGCCGTCGCGGTGTGACGTCAGTCCCACCGGCACGACCGCGACCGATGCGAGACCATCACCGAGCGCGGTGAGGTCGCGGAGTGTAGCATCGAGCACGTCGCCGTCGTTGATGCCGGGACACACGACGATCTGTGCATGAACGGTGATGCCTCCGCCCGTCAGTCTTCCGAGAGCCGGCAGGACGGGAGGTGCATCCGCATTGCCGAGGAGCCGGCGCCGGACGTCGTCGTCGGTTGCGTGCACTGACACGTAGAGCGGAGAGAGACGCTGGGCGAGGATTCGTTGGTAGTCACCGGCACTCATGTTCGTGAGCGTGACGTAGTTGCCGCACGTGAACGAGAGCCGGTAGTCCTCGTCCTTGATGTAGAGCGAGGAGCGAAGACCGCGCGGGAGTTGGTCGATGAAGCAGAAGATGCAGCGGTTCCCGCACGTTCGGAGCGCGTCCGGCTCGAGCGAGATCCCGAGATCCTCGGGGTGGACCGACGGCAGAACGAATTCCATACGATCGCCGTCACGCTCGAACACGACAGGAACGTCGTCGTGATCGGTCCAACCGATGGCGTGCGCCACGTCGATGCCATCTCCAATGGCGAGCCCATCGATCTCGACGAGGTCGTCGCCGATCCTGATACCCGCGCACGCCGCCTCGGATCCGCTTTCGATCCTGAGCACCTTCATGAATGCCCTCCGCCCGCAGAGACGTTTCCCGCCGCTTTCCGGTGCCATCGGTGATGTGGAATAGTTCGGCTGGCGGGCGGATGCCTTGCGGGGGCCGCTCATGAGCACCGAGCGGACAAGATATGGAGCGGGCAACGGGATTCGAACCCGCGACTCTCAGCTTGGGAAGCTGATACTCTACCAACTGAGTTATGCCCGCTCACGGATTGCGCTGGTGTACTCACTCCTGCGCTGATGAGCATAGGCACGAAAGCCCCATGTGTCAAGGCGATTCCCCCCATCAGGGCCTCAGGATGGGGCATTGCGCGACCCGCGAACACGGTCTAGAATGGCGTCTCCAAGGGAGGGACGATGACACGATCCACTGGACATCACATCCGCGGCGGTGTTGTCGCCGGGTCGCTCGTGCTCGCGGTCTGCGCGGTGCTTGAGTGGGGCGTTCTGTTCGCCAAGGCTCCGCCCGCGCTCTCGCCCGGGCTTGCCCTCGACCTCACCTGGAACGTCCTGCTCTACGCGGTCATCGGCGGCATCGTCGGGTTTCTCGCCGGCGCTCTCGTCACGGCCGTCACTCGTTCCCGGGGTGCGGCCATGTTTCGGCATGCGCCGTGGGCGCTCGTGATGGCCGGAGTACTCGCGGTGTACTGGATCTTCGCGGTCAATCGGCTGTATCCCGGGAGCTCGCGTGAACCTGTCGCGCTGGCGTTGAGTGCGGGGGCGGTGCTGGCAGCCGGGATCGTCGGTCTCATCCTGCTCGTCCGGGGCGGACGGTGGAGAAGCCTGGTCGTCCCGAGTCTTTTCATGATCTCGGTCCTCTGGCTACCGCTCTACATCCTCTCCGCGGAACCTGCGATGGAGCGAACGCGTCGGGGCACCGATCGACTCGTCGAGACTGCGGCGCGTGAGGGCGCCCCGAATGTCATCCTCGTCATGCTCGACACGACGCGTGCCGACTGTCTCGGATGCTATGGATCGACTGAGTGTCCGACGCCGCGCCTCGATGCGCTGGCGCGTGAATCCGCGCTCTTCGAGCAGTGCGTGTCTCTGCAACCGCTCACGCGTCCGATGGCGTGCACGCTCCTGACGGGATTCCATCCCCGGAGACACGGTGTCGACACGAACACGAAGTCGCTCGATCCGGGATTCGATACGCTGGCCGAGTCGTTCGTCCGCGCCGGATACACCACCGCCGCCTTCACGGCGGCGAGCGTTCTGAGCGGGTACTACGGGACGGCCCAGGGCTTCGAGCTCTACAGCGAGCCGTCCGAACCGTGGTGGTACCTGCGATCCGATCTCGCCATTCGAAGGCTCTACATATCACTGACGCAGTGGGGAAACTGGTGGGTCGAGATCCGCGCGGACGAGGTCTCGGATCGCGCCGGTCGCTGGATCGGTTCGCGCGCTCGCGGTGACCGCCCCTTCTTCGCGTTCGTTCACTACTTCGACCCGCACGCTCCGTACGATCCGCCGGCGCGATTTGACCTCGCGGCGCAGGACGGAGTACATGGTGTGGCCGTTCCCTACGAGTACGAGAGCCAGCGTTTCGAGGACGGATTCGAGATGCCGCAGGCGTTCGTTCGCCAGGAGTGGCGGCGCTATCAGGGCGAGATCGCTTTCATGGATGAGCAGGTCGGCCGTTTGCTCGACGCGCTCGACGACGCCGGGGTGGCTGAGGAGACGATCGTGATCGTCGTCGGTGATCATGGGGAGAGCTTCGAGCACGATTTCTACTTCGCGCACGAGTTCCGTCTGTACGACGCGCTCGTCCACGTGCCGCTCCTGGTCCGTTGGCCGGGGCGAATCCCCCCTTCGCGCATCGCGAGCCAGGTGACGCTGGCCGACATCGCACCGACGCTCCTCTCCCTCGCGAGCGTTCCGGTGTCGCCGGAGGCTCAGGCCGCCCCCCTGCCGGACGGCGTCGTGCTGACGTCCCTCCTGGTGTCCGGGAACGGCTCCTCGCGGGGGGCGCCGGCCTTCTGCCAGACGAACTCCGAGGAGGGCCGGCCGTTCTACGGCTGGGCTTCGCATGCCGTTCGTGACTATCCGTGGAAGTACATCGATTCCCCCGAGGTTGACCTCAGGGAGCTCTACGATCTCGAGGGCGACCCGCAGGAGCTCCGGAACCTCATCGGCGACGAGCCGCAGCAGGCGCGAGAGATGTCGACGATGCTGTCCGACTGGCTTGAGCAGACGGAGCGTTTCGAGGTCGAGCCGGAGGAACTCTCGCCACGGAGGATCGAGGAACTCAAGTCACTCGGGTACCTGCAGTAGAGGGCTACCGCACCTGGGCGGTAGCCATGCGCCAGTCCGACACGATCGCTTCGGCCGTCGCCGCGATACCCAACGCACCCACGTCCAGCCACACGACCTCGTCCAGCGAGCGGAACCACGTCATCTGCCGGCGCGCGTAGCGGCGGGTGCTGGTCTTGATGTCCTCCGCCGCTGCGCTCAGATGTTCGGGGTCTCCCCCGCCCGCCAGTGCCTCGATGACCTCGCGGTACCCGACGGCGTCCGCGGCCGCAAATCCGGGCCGAAGACGTCGCGAGATGAGCAGGTCGCGAATCTCCTCGACGAGCCCGGCCTCAAACATCCGGTCGACGCGGATCGCGATGCGTTCATGGAGCATCTTGCGGTCGAGCGTGAGCGCGTAGTAGGCCGGTCGGTAGCGCGGCTGTCTCGATGGTCCGCGCTGCCACTCCGAGAGCGGGATCCCCGTGAGCGTGAGTACCTCGAGAGCGCGCACGATGCGCGTCGAGTCGTTCGCGTGGATGCGCTCTGCTCCGGCCGGGTCGGCCTCTGCGAGTTCGGCGTGGAGCGCCGGAGCTCCGTCGGCGATGACCCGCTCCTCGAGCGCGCGTCGTATCCCGTCGTCCCGGCCCGGTCCCTTGAACAGCCCATCGAACAGGGAGCGCACGTAGAGTCCCGTCCCACCTACAACGAGCGGTTCGACGCCGCGCTCGATGAGCGTCGCGATAGCGTCCTCCGCGTCGTCGGCGTAGCGTGACGCGTCATAGCGTTCCGAGGGCTCCAGAATGTCGATGAGGTGGTGCCGTGCGCGGGAGCGCTCGGCGTCCGTCGGCTTGGCCGTCCCGATGTCCATATGGCGGTAGATCTGCCTCGAGTCGGCGGAGACGATCTCGCCACCGACCGCCGCCGCGACATCGAGAGCGACGGAGGTCTTGCCCGATGCGGTCGGCCCGACGATCGTGATAATGCGGTGCTCCATGGGTGTTCCTAGGTGCGACCGAACTTCCGGTCGAACTCGCTGAGGGTCATGCGCATGAACGTCGGACGACCGTGGGGGCATGAGAAGGGGAGCTCGGTCGCGAACAGACGATCGACGAGCCCTCGCATCTCGTCCTCGTTGAGCCTTTGGCCGGCCTTGATCGCGGTCTTGCAGGCGAACGTCGTGGCCATGCTCTCGATGAGATCCCGCATCGCGGAGCTGCTCGTCGGGATCTCGGCGAGAACCTCCTGGAGGATCCTCTCCTGCGGCCACTTCTGAAATGCACCCGGCACCGCCTCGAGCATGACGGTGCGTCCACTCATCGGGCGCACCGAGAACCCGAGACGCTCCAGGAGTGTGTCGATGTGACCGAAGGTCTCCCACTCGGCGGGCGAGAGCTCGACGGCGATCGGGAACAGCAGCTGCTGACTCGGTCCCGCGTCGGCGACGCCGGAGAGTCGCTCGCGCGCCTCCTCGTAGAGGATGCGCTCGTGCGCCGCGTGCTGATCGACGACCAGGACGCCCTCGCGGGTCTGAATGAAGATGTACAAGCCGTGCAGCTGCCAGAATTTGGCGGCCTCACGGGCTGTCTCACCTGTCTCAGATGCGTTCAGCGATTCCCCGGTCTCGCGGAGCGTGTCCGTCTCGCCGGCGGTTGCCGACGGCGAGGCGGCGGTTCCCCAGACGCCGACCTGCTGCGTCGCATGCGCGTCGGTCGCCCGTGCATCAGGAAGCTCGAGCTGGGCTCCCCCATCCGTGTCCGGGTCGCGCGTCGTGTTGCGCCACGCCTCGGAGGCGGGACCGGCGAGGCTCGGTGCGATGTCATGCGCAAGCAGCGTCTCTCGAACGGCTCTCTCCACGAGCGCGAAGATGCGGCGGTCCTCACTGAAACGGACCTCGCGCTTCGTCGGGTGGACGTTCGCATCGACGAGGCGCGTGTCCGCATCGATGAGTATGGCGAAGACCGGATGACGCGATCTCGGGAGAAGCTCGCCGTACCCGTTCCTGACGGCCGCGGTGACCAGTCTGCTGCGCACGGGCCTGCCGTTGACGGCGAGGATCTGGAGTGCTCCGCGCGTACGCGCCGAGGAGGGGCTCCCGATGAGTCCGCGGACCGTATAGGGTCCGTCCTCTGACTCAAACTCCATGGTGTTTCCCGCCCGCCCGGATCCGATGATGGCCGACGCTCTCTCGGCGACGCTTGCCGCCGGCGGCAGGCTCATCGCCGTCCGTCCCTCAACGGTTACGTCGATCCGCATGGCCGGATAGAGCACGGCGTACTCGCCGACGAGTTCGAGAATCCTCCGGAGTTCGACGCGATCGCTCCTGAGGAACTTGCGCCGGGCCGGTGTGTTGAAGAACAGCGACGAGACCTCGACCGTCGTCCCGCCGGCACGGCCGGTGGGACGGACGTCACGAACCTCTCCGCCGACGAGAGTGACCTCGGTGCCTTCCTCGGTGCCCGGTTCGCACGTCGTGAGCCGGACACGCGAGACCGAGGCGATGCTTGGCAGCGCCTCACCACGGAACCCGAGTGTATCGATCGCCTCGAGATCATCCCGCCCCGTGATCTTGCTGGTAGCGAACCGGTCGAACGACGCGAGCGCGTCGTCGCGGTTCATGCCAACGCCGTTGTCGCTCACGCGCACGAGATCACTCCCGGCGCCCTTGACGTTGATGGTGACCGCGTCGGCGCCGGCGTCGATTGCGTTCTCAACGAGCTCCTTTACGACGGAGTGCGGACCTTCCACGACCTCACCGGCTGCGATGCGGTTCGCCAGGTCCTCACTCAGTATCCGGATCCTGCTTGGCACCTTGGACTCGCTCCTTGAGCTCTGCCAGTTTGGAGAGCGCCTCTAGAGGGGTCATGTCGTTCACTGCGAGTTCACCGATCTCACCCTCGATGGCCGACGGAGTCGGGAACAGCGGAATCTGACGCTCGGACGCCGAGAACGGACCGTGCACGCCCTCGGCGAGGCGCGGTACCGCCTCGGATGTATACTGCGCCGCCTCGAGATTCGCAAGCACCTCTCTCGCACGGACGATGACCTCGTCCGGGATCCCCGCCAGTCTGGCAACCTCTATGCCGTAGCTCTGATCGGCGCTTCCGGGGCCGATGCGGTGCAGAAAGACAATGGTGTCGCCGGTCTCACGCGCCAGCGACTGGACGTTCTCAACGCGCGGCAGGATATCCGCGAGCTCCGTGAGTTCGTGGTAGTGCGTCGCGAACAGGGTCTTGGCGCGCGATCCCGGGGAGTTGTGCAGATACTCGGTGACCGCCCAGGCGATAGAGAGCCCGTCAAACGTGCTCGTCCCGCGACCGATCTCGTCGAGCAGGATCAGGCTTCGCTCGGTCGCATGGTGGAGGATGTTGGCGGTCTCGCTCATCTCGACGAGGAACGTGCTCCGTCCCCTGGCCAGGGCGTCGGTCGCGCCCACGCGCGTGAACACCCGGTCGACAAGCCCGATACGCGCGCTGTCCGCCGGGACGAAGGATCCCATCTGCGCCATGATGACGATCAGCGCGATCTGCCTCAGGTACGTTGACTTGCCGGCCATGTTCGGGCCGGTGATGAGAAGCACCTGGCGTGTCTCGACATCGAGCGACGCGTCGTTCGGTACGAAACACTCCGAGGCGAGAAGCTGTTCGACGACCGGGTGTCGTCCGGCGGCGATCTCGAGCGTTCCCGAGTCCTCGATGTCGGGCCGGACGTAGCGGTTGTCGACGGCGACGCGGGCGAGCGAGAGCAGGCAGTCGAGCCGCGCCAGCGCTGTGGCGGCTGCCTGGAGCCGCGCCGTCTCCCCCGCTATCTCGTCCCGCAGGCTCTCGAAGATCTCGGTTTCAAGCCGGACCATATCCTCCTCGGCCGTGATCACCCGACTCTCGTACTCCTTGAGGTCCGGGGTGATGTATCGCTCGGCGTTGACGAGCGTCTGCTTGCGCGTGTAGTGCTCGGGCACGAGCGCCGAGTGCGTCTTCGTGACCTCTATGTAGTACCCGAACACCTTGTTGTAGCCGATCTTGAGGTTCGGGATGCCTGTCGTCTCCCGCTCGGTCGTCTGGAGGCGGCTGATCCATCCCTTCCCCTCTCTCGCGATGGTGTGGACCTCGTCGAGTTCGTCGCTGACCCCGGCGCGGATGACGCCGCCCTTCCTGAGGCTCGCCGGTGGATCGTCCACGAGCGTCTCGGCGACACGGGCGGCGACGGCCTGCATGTCCGGAATATCGCCCCGGAGCGCAAGCAACGTGGGTGCGCCGACGGTCTCGAGTTCCGCCGTGATCGAAGGGATCGCCTCGAGCGATCGCCTCAGCGCGATGAGTTCGCGTGGTCCTGCCTGTCCGGCCGCGGTCCTGCCCGCGACCCGCGGGATATCGCAGACATCGGCGAGCGTGTCTCGGAGGCGGTCTGACGGTTGGCGCGCCCCCATGATCGCCGCGACCGAGTCGAGTCGCGCGCGGATCGCCGACGCCTCCATGAGCGGATAGAGAACCCATTGTCGGAGCATCCTTGCACCCATGGCCGTGACCGTCCGGTCGAGGACCGCGAGCAGCGTTGCCTCGGCCAGACCGTGCTCGAGCGGTTCGACGAGCTCGAGATTCCGCTGCGATGTCTCGTCCAGGACCATGTGGTCGGAGACCGCGGAGGTTCGGATCGCCGTGAGCTGCTTGAGATCGCGGCGCTTGAGGTCCTTGAGGTATGAGATCGCGGCGCCTGCGGCGCGAATCGCTGCCGTCATGTCCGCGAGGCCGAATCCGTCGAGGTTGGCGACCCCGAAGTGCCGCGTGAGCGCCTTGTGAGCGGACTCGAGCGCGAACTCCCACTCGGCGATCGGCGTGAATGGAACACCGTCAAGGTCCGCACGGAGCGAGGCGAGCGGTTCGGTGTTCGCTATCGATTCGGGGATGACGATCTCGGAGGGGTCGGTCCTGAGCGTCTCGCGGCGAAGTGCGTCCGGCGCGACCTCGGATGCTGTGAATTCACCGGTCGAGAGATCGACGGCCGCAAGTCCGACGACGTCCCCGTCCGGCAGGACGGAGAGGAGGACGTTCGAACGGCGCTCGTCGAGCATGGAGCTTGAGAGGATGGTCCCCGGAGTGATGATCTCCGTGATCGCGCGCTTGACGATGCCCTTCGCGGACTTCGGGTCCTCGATCTGGTCGCAGATGGCGACCTTGTATCCCGCGGCCACGAGCCGTCCGAGATAGGACTCCAGCGCGTGGTGTGGAAGACCCGCGAGCGGCACGGGATTGGCGCTGCCCTTGTCGCGCGTCGTCAGTGCGAGACCGAGAACGCGCGAGGCGACCTTGGCGTCTTCGAAGAACGTCTCGTAGAAGTCGCCCATGCGGAAGAGGAGGATGGCGTCATCATGCTCCGCCTTGATCCGCGTGTACTGCTGCATCATGGGGGTCAGTTTGCTCATCAGACACGTCCGGATCGGTGCGGTCTCGGTGTCGTCGCTACTCACTCTCCTCGACGGCAGCGGCATCGTCAGGCGGCGTCTCCCCTGCCTGTTCGCTGAACTCGGCTAATCGTCGGTCGAGCATCCTCACATGGTCCTCTGCGAGGGTTGATTCGAAGGTGTCGGGGAACTCGCTCGACACGAGCAAGAGGAGCTCACGCGCATGTGTGAGATCCCCGTGCGCAATGAGGGCCTCAGCTGCGGCTGCGAGGGCGTGAGCCCGCGTCGGACGTCCCGTCAGTGCCGCTGCGGTCCGCTCCAGCTCGCGGGCTGCCTCGACTGCGTCTCCCCCCGCGAGCAGCGCCCTTCCACGGCCGATCGCTGCCCAGTCGGCGACATCCGTGTCATCGTGAGGCGCAGCGTCAACGGAAGATGCTGCGGCATCATCGGACGCCGCAGCGTCATAGACCGCTATGGCGCCGGCGATGTCGCCGAGCGCCAGGAGGGAAGCCGCGCGCCGGAGAGTCGAGTGATCCGGGAGACCGCGCTTGGCCGCCTCGGCGTACTCGATGACCGCTCCGCCGTACTGCCCGGCGGCATACAGGTAGTCGCCACGCATGACGTAGGCGCGGGCACGGAGCTTCGCATCCCTGGTAACGGCAAGCGCCTCATCAGCAAGCACCAGGGCCTCGTCGGGATCGTCGGTCAGACGCGCGAGTTCGAGAAGCAGGGCCGCGTCCGTGCCGTCTGGCTCCTTCGCCAGAACCGCGCGGAGATGCTCGATGGCCACATCGATGCGTCCATCCGCTTCGAGAGCCCGGGCTCGACCTATCTCCTCGGCCGTGTCGGCGCGGGCCGTCGTCAAGACAAGAACCGCCGCGGCCATGCAGACCGCAACGGTCATGACGGAGCGTCGTCGTGTTCGCGGGTCAGCGGGCATCCGTCCAGGCCTTGCAGCCGGCGCAGCGCCAGTGGGTCGCGTCCCGGGCTTCGCCGCAGAACGGACATGTCTCGACGTCTGCAGATTCGGAGATGGATTCGAGATAGGCCAACGCAGTCCGCGACGCCTCCTCGAAGCGAGCGCTCGCTACGAGCACTTCGATCAGACGCTGATGGCCGACGGCCGTGTTGCCTTCATGCTTGATCGCTTCGCCCGCCAGGCGTGCGGCCTCCTCCATGTCGCCTTTTCTTTCATGCATCTTGGAGAGTCCGCAGAGCGCTGCCGTGCTGGATGGTGCGCGCGCCACAACATCCTCATAGACGCCGAGCATCCGGCCGAAGTCGCCCATCTCGAAGTAGGCCTTCTCAAGCCGCTCGAAGGCGAGGTGGGCCTGGTCGGGTGCGTCCGCGACGAGCTTCATCCAGAACACCAGAGCGCGGTCGGTGCTGCCCTCGTCGGCGGCCATGTCGCCGAGATAGAGATTCGCGACCGCCGTCCCCGCCGGATCGTCCTTGAGGGCCGTGAGGAACTCGGCTCTCGCCTTCGCAGCATCACCACGCCTCAGTGCTATGAGTCCGATATGCGCGCGGTAGATCGCCATTGTCGGCTGTTCCGCGGGCGCCCGCTTGAGGATCTCGGCATGCGCCTGCATCGCCTGGTCGAGCGCGCCGGTCGCCTCGTGTGCATCGCGAAGGAGCACGAGCATATCGATCGCCATCCTCGCGGGCTTTGAGAGACCGCCGAGGGTTTCAATAACCTCGGGCCACCGCTCGGCGGCGGCGAGATCGAGCGCCAGGCACTGGGTGATCGCCGCCCGCGTTTCCTTCGGGAGGCGTCGCTTGACGAGAAGCTCGCGGTGAAGCTGAGTGGCTTGCTTGACGTGGCCGCGCTGACGGAGGAGATCTCCCAGATTGATGACCGCATCGAGGTTGCGGGGATCCTCGCGTACAGCGCGCTTGAGGTGTCTGACCGCAGCCTCGCGCTCCCCTGCGACCATGGCGTCGAGCCCGAGCGCATAGGAGGTCGGGCGTTCAGCCGCACGCCGCGCGCGGCGTCTGGAGATCCGGGCAAGGAACCAGAGAAGGAACACTGCGGCGGCAGCGATGGCGATAACAGCCAATGGGCTCATGGAATCACCTTGAGATGGCCCGGGGCGCTAGCTTCCGGGTTCTTCCTCGTCTTCGATATCCTCCAGAGAGATCTCTCGGAGTCCGGAGATCTCACCACCGAGATCCATGATCTCGCGCTTCTGCCTTCTGATGGTTCTCCGCAGGACGACCTCGTGCCCGATCGATACGATGAACCAGACCACCGCACCCAGCACGAAGGCCTCGAACAGCAGGAGGACGAGGGGGATGTCGCGGAACGTCAGACTCTCGGTGCCGAGCGTGATCGTGGCACGCTGGGCGCTGTTGAGCATGGCGAAGCCCGTCACGATGATGACGAGCACGAGCAGAAGCAGCATTCGGAAGATCCACATGGCTCAATCCTCCCGTTCACGAGCGAGCGTATGTCGTCTCCCGGGGGCGGACCGCGCCGGGTGCGGCCGGGACTCTGCGAAGTGCCTATGGCGCGGGCGCTTTCGGCTCACTGCTCCACCCGGGAGCAGCGGTCAGTCTAGCAACCGACCGACGGTCCGGCAAGGTCTTTCTCCCCGGCTCGAAGCCTCGCGTGGAGCGTCCACGCGCTTGCCTCCGTCACGACCGCGCCGGCCAGCCTTCCGGGCGGCGGCTCGAGGTCGTCGGTCGACCTCCCGGCACGGGTGAGAACGACCGCTTTGCCGGTCCGCGTTCGGCCGAAGAGCCTCGATGGGTCTCGCTGGCTCGGCCCCTCAACGAGCACTTCGACCGAGCTGCCGACGAGACCGGTGTTGATCTCCGTTGTGATCGACTGCTGGAGCGCGATGATCTCCTCGAGACGTCTGATCTTCTCGTGCTCCGGAACGTCGTCGTCGAACTCGGCGGCCCGGGTCCCTTCCCGCACCGAGTATCGGAACATGAACGCCGAGTCGAAGCGGACCTCGCGCATCAGCGAGAGCGTTTCCTCGAACTGTCCGTGCGCCTCTCCCGGAAATCCCGCGATGATGTCGGTCGTGATGGCCGCGTCGGGAACCGCGTCGCGGAGCATGGCGATGAGATCCATGTAGTGTTCGCGAGTGTAGCGCCGGTTCATGCGTCCGAGCACGTCATTCGAGCCGGACTGGACGGGCAGATGCACGTGCTCGCAGACCTTGTCGAGATCTGCAACCGCGCGGATGAGACGCGGAGAGAGATCTTTCGGGTGTGATGTGGCGAATCTGATTCGCTCGAGACCCCCGACGCAGTCGATCCGTTCGAGGAGTCCGGCGAAGTCGAGTCCGTTATCGTCGTATGAATTGACGTTCTGTCCAAGGAGCGTCACATCGCGCATGCCGAGGTCGACGAGCGCGCGGACCTCACCGATGACCAGATCCGCAGGGAGGCTTCTCTCCCGCCCGCGGACGTACGGGACGATGCAGTAACTGCAGAAGTTGTTGCATCCGCGCATGACACTGACGAAGTCGCGGAGACCGGCGGACGAGGGCGTCGTCCTGGATGCGTAGTTCTCATCGGGATCGACCTCGATCTCCGCCGTCGCGTTCCCGCTGCGCGCCCGCTCGATGACATCCGGCAGGAGGGCATAGCGATCGGTTCCGACCACGAAGTCCAGACCGCGCACGGAGGCGAAGAGATCCTCTCCCATCCGCTGGGCGACACACCCGACCGCTCCTATCACGGCATCGGGTGGCGCGAGTCCACGAAGATGCCGCAGTCGTCCGAGGACTCGTACCTCCGCGCGCTCCCGGACGCTGCACGTGTTGACGATAACCACGTCCGCGCCTTCGGGGCCCGTCGCAAGCGTGTATCCCGCGCCGGTGAGCATCGAGGCGATCATCGACGAGTCGTACTCGTTCATCTGGCAGCCGTATGTCTCGATGTAGACGCGGCACGGACTCATCGCTCGCTCCCGGGTATCATCGTCGCGAATGTCGTCGGGCCCTCGATATCCGTGACGCGGACGGTGACGAAGCGGTTCGCGAGCGACGTCGGTCCGTCGAAGGTCACGGTGACGTACTCCGATGCCAGTCCGCTCATGTGCCCGTCTGTCACGGCGCGGTCGAGCACGAGCACGTCGAGCTCCTCTCCGACCAGCGAGCTGCGGAATGCGAGCGACATCTCCATGCCTACATGACGCAGGACCTCGCTCCGACGCTTCTTCTCGACGCCGTCGATCTGGTCGGGCATCTCGGCCGCGTCCGTTCCCCTGCGCGGCGAGAAAGCGAAGACGTGGAGGTAGGTGAACGGGAGACGCTCGATGAGGTCACAGGTTGCCGCGAAATCGGCCTCGGTCTCGCCGGGGAATCCGACCATCACATCGGCGCCGAGTCCAAGCCGCTCGGTTCCGCTCGCGACGCGCCGGACGGACGCTGCGTACTTGGCAGCCGTGTAGCCGCGACGCATCCTCGCCAGAACGCGGTCCGATCCGCTCTGGAGCGGCACGTGAAGGTGCCGGCAAACGGCCGGGTTGACCGTGATGACCTCCGTGAGCTCCTCGGTCAGCTGAAGCGGCTCGATCGAGCCGAGACGCACGCGCTCGACGCCACCAACGTTCGTGAGACCGTCGAGCAGAGCGGCGAGATCCGTCCCGTCGTTCGCTGCGTATGCGCCTATGTGGACGCCGGTGAGCACGAGCTCCCGGTAGCCGGCTTCCGCGAGGCGCCGGGCCTGTGTCAGAACGTCGCTGGCCGGTCGGCTTCGGGACGGGCCTCGCGCGTCCGGGACCGCGCAGTAGGCGCAGCGGGAATCGCACCCGTCCTGGATCTTGAGGAAAGCCCGTGTGTATCCGCGGAACCGCTCGATATCGAGTCCGTGAAAATCGTCCCCGACGATCGGTCCGACCGCGACCCTCGGTTGTGTTGGGTCCCATCCGGACGTGACGGCATGCAGCAGCAGGTCGGCGGTTCGCGGCTTGTTGTTGTTGCCGACCACCAGCGAGACCTCCGGCATGGCCGCGAGAGCTTCTGCGTCGCGCTGAGCGTAGCATCCGACCGCTGCGATGAAGGCGCCGGGCGACCGCCGTGCGGCACGTCTGAGCATCTGACGACAGCGGTAGTCGCTGCGGCTCGTGACGGTGCACGTGTTCACCACGTAGGCGTCCGCCGGCGAGTCGAACGGGACGATGCGACATCCGCGCGACTCGAGCAGTTCAGCCAACCCCTCGGTCTCGTACTGATTGAGCTTGCAGCCGACCGTCATGAGCCCGACGGTCGGTGCGGGCCGCGTATCCACGCACTCTCCCGGTCAAAGGCGTCCCCCGTCCCGGTCGGTGAAGCCCCGGGCATCCGTCGGAGCCGGACGCGCCTGGGGGGACCCGCGATCGAGCCCCCCCCGTACGTCGTTCATGCGCCGGCATCCAGCTGTGGCGACGCCCTACTCCTTCTGCTCCTCAGCCTCGACCTCGGGCTCAGGTTCGGCCTCGACCTCTGGCTCGGCCTTTGCCTCGGATTCAGGCTCTGCCTCGACCTTTGCTTCGGCTTCGGGCTCGGCCTCGACCTCTGAGTCTTCCGACTGCTCGGGAGCTTCCTCAGTCTCCGCAGACGCATTCTCCTCCGTGGACTCGGTCTCGTCGGAAGCCTCGGCCTCCTCCGTGGACTCGGTCTCGTCGGATGTCTCCGGAGTCTCAGCAGTCTCAGCGGCTTCGGTTGCACCCTCGGCCGCTTCGGCTGCCACGGCCTCAGGCTTCTCCTCGTCGCCGGACTTCTCCTCCTCTTCAGGCTCGAGCAGTTCCGGACGAATGCCGTGCTCGTTCAGATACTCCTGGTGTACGTCCGCAGGCTGCTTCTCCATGTATGTCCGAACGGACAGGACGATCCTGCGGTTCTCCGAAGAGACCTCGATGACCTCGAGCGGGAGCGCGTCCCCTGGTGCGAACCTCGCCTCGATACGGTTGATCTCGTTGAGGGCGAGATGCGACATGGGCACGAATCCCTCCACATCACCGGGCAGGTCCACCACGATCCCCGACTTGTGGATCCGGCTGACGCTTCCGGTGACCTCGGTCCCGACGGCGTACTGCTCGGCCAGCTCGTTCCACGGGTTCTCCGTGCACTGCTTGATGCCCAGCGAGATACGATGTCGGTCCTTGTCGATGCCGAGCACCATGACCTCGACCTTCTGGCCTCGGTGCAGGACCTCGCTCGGGTGCTTGATACGCTTCGTCCAGGACATATCGGAGATGTGGACGAGTCCGTCCATTCCCTCCTCGAGCTGAACGAATGCGCCGAAGTCGGTCAGGTTCCGGACGCGTCCCTCGATCTTGGTGCCGACCGGGTACTTCGTGTCCAGGTCCTGCCACGGGTCGCTCTCGGTGCGCTTCAGCGAGAGGGATATCTTCTCCTCCGCCTTGTTCACATTGAGGACCTTCACCTCGACGATGTCGCCGATCCCCAGGATCTTTGAGGGGTGACGGATGTGCTGCGTCCAGGACATCTCGGAGATGTGTATGAGTCCCTCAACACCCTCCTTGAGTTCGATGAACGCGCCGTAGTCCGTGATCGACACGACCTTGCCGCGCACGCGCGAGCCGACGGAGAACTCCTCCTCAACATTCTCCCACGGGTACTCGGCAAGCTGCTTGAGGCCGAGCGAGATACGCTCTCTCTCCGGATCGAAGTTGAGGACCTTGACCGTCAGCTCGTCACCGATCGCCACGAGTTCCGAGGGATGGCGAATGCGTCCCCAGCTCATGTCGGTGATGTGCAGGAGCCCGTCGATACCGCCGAGGTCGACGAATGCGCCGAAATCGGTGATGTTCTTGACGCCGCCCTGTCTGATCTGTCCGACCTCGAGCTCCTTGAGGAGAGCTTCCTTCTTGATCTGCCGCTCCTCTTCAAGCACGACGCGTCTTGAGATGACGATGTTCCTCCGGCGCTTGTTGACCTTGAGGATACGGAACTCGAGCTTCTGTCCGAGCAACTCCTCGAGGTTCGGAATGCGCCTGAGCGCAACCTGCGAACCGGGCAGGAACGCCTCCACGCCGAAGAGGTCGACCTTGAGTCCGCCCTTGATCCGGCGCTTCGGGATACCCTCGACGACCTGCTGGTCATCGTGGGCTTCCTTGATCTTATCCCAGACCTGGAGGAAGTCGGCCTTGCGCTTCGAGACCTTGACCTCGCCGTCTGCGTCCTCCGTAGCCTCAAGCAGTACGCTGATCTCGTCACCCACGGACAGCGTCTCGGGCTCGGGGAACTCATCTATCGCGATTCGTCCTTCCGACTTGAAACCGATGTCGACCATGACGTCGGAGTCGCTGATGGAGAGGATCGTACCCTTGACCAACTCTCCCTCGTCGATCGACTTGAGGGTCGAGTCGTACATCTCGGCCATCTCGGTGTACTGCTCGAGCGTATAGCCGAGCTCCTCGAGATCCTCTTCGCTCGGGATCGGCAGAGCGATCTGTTTCCGCCCCTCGGGCTCGTCGTCGTCGCGCGACGGTTTGGCCTCATCTCCCTCGACCGCGGTCTCGGTCTCGGTGGTCTCCTCCGACGTACCGGCCTCGTCCGTGGGCTTATCGGCCTTGACCGCCGGAGTGTCCGCCGGCGTCTCGGGGGTCTCATCCTGCGAAACAGCCTCGGGCTCTGTCGTTGTCTGCGTGTCGGTGGACGGCGTTGCGTCCTTGCTCACGACTGCGTCCGTTCCCTCCAGCTCGTTCGAAGGGTCGGAGTTCGGGTTTGCTGTCTTGTCTTCGAACATCCGTCTCTCTTTCTCCTCTCTGGATCTGCTGCTACTACCATGCCGGCTGAGGGCGGCTTTCCTCTCCCTCTCGGGAGCCTCTACATGGCTCCGACGGCCCGGACCACCTCGTCGATGATCCACTGCGGCGTCGAAGCCCCTCCTGTGACACCAACCTGCTTCTTCCCCTCGAACCACGTGGGCTCGAGTTCATCCGCTGTCTCTATGTGGTAGGCGTCGCTCCCCGCCTCGCGGCAGAGCTCCCACAGACGCCTGGTGTTCGCGCTGTTCCTGCCCCCGACGATCAGCATTACGTCGACCGCGTCCGCGAGCTCGAGCGCGTTGACCTGGCGCTCGGACGTCGCGTTGCAGATGGTGTTGTAGACCTTCACCTCCTGCGCCGTTTCGAGCAGTCTCGCCACGACGGCCTTGAGCCGTTCGATCGGCTGCGTCGTCTGACAGACGATGCCGATCCGTTCCGCGAGAGACCGTACGGGCAGGTCGTCCGGGCCCGTCACGACGGTCGCGCCGGTCGTGAGACTGCCGGTGATCGAGAGCACCTCCGGGTGGTCCTGCTCTCCGACCACAACGACCGCGTACCCGTCCTCCTCAAGCTGCGCTGCGCGGTCCTGCGCCATCTTCACGAACGGACAGGTCGCATCAACGATCTCGACCCCGCGTTCCCTGGCGGCTTTGAGCACCGTGCGGGGAAGCCCGTGCGAACGGACGACGAGCGTCCCGGATTCGATGTCCGAGAGGTCGTCCACGACCCGCAGCCCTTCGTCCTCAAGCCTGGCGACGACCTGCGGGTTGTGGATGATCGGTCCCAGCGTCACCATGGGACCGTCCCCTTCGTGCGCGGCGTCAAACGCGAGCTTGAGCGCACGCTTCACGCCGAAACAGAATCCTGCGCACGGGGCGACCATCACGTTCATCCGGTGACCGCCTCCCCCCTGAGCGCGGCGATCGACGACATGATACGGTCCGTGGTCTGGGCGTACGCCTCGGTCGACGCCGGGCCGTCGTGCACGATCGGTTCCGCGAACGAGACCCGGATCGAACCGCGCTTCCGAAACGCTCCGCGAGGATCGTTCGAGCCGGTGATGCAGGTCGGTATGATCGCGGACCGCGCGCTCGCCGCGATGAAGGCCACGCCGGGTCGCCCCTCTCCGAGCTCTCCGGTGCGGCTCCTGGTTCCCTCCGGGAACATCAGGAGCGCTCCGCCGTCTCCCAGTACGCGACGTGCCGTCCTCAGAGCCTTCCGGTCGCCGCCCGACCGGTCAAGCGGAATGGCGTTGTATGCCGTTATCAACCACGCGAATGCCCGGTTCTCGAACAGCTCCTGCTTCGCCATGAAGAACATCTCGCGCGGACATCCCAGGCCGACCAGCAGCGGATCCCAGTTCGAGATGTGATTCGACGCGATGACGACCGGCCCCTCCTCCGGGATGTGCTCACGGCCCGTCACGCGGAAGCCCCAGAGGAGCTTCAGCACCCCGGTCGCCAGGAGCCAGCCGAGCCGGTAGTTGAGCTTCATCCGCGGCATCCCGTCTCGCAGTCGTCCGGCAGGACGGCTCCGCGATCCGTCGCGAGGCGGATGACCTCGGCGACCTGGTCGTTGATGGAAAGCCCGGTCGTGTCGAGTTCGATGGCATCGACGGCCCGTTTGAGCGGACTGTCCTCGCGTGTTGAGTCGCGACGGTCGCGCTCGGCGATCTCGTCTCGTACTTCTCTCGCATCAGCGGAGCGGCCAAGGGCGTCGAGATCCGCCAGGCGGCGACGCGTGCGCTCTTCGAGTGTCGCAATGAGAAAGATCTTGAGCTCCGCGTCGGGGAACACGACCGTGCCGATGTCGCGACCCTCCATGACGCAGTCCACGCTGTGGCCGACGCGGCGCTGTTGTTCGACCATGGCGCGGCGGACCCCTGAGACGGTCGACATCACCGACGCGCCCCTCGTGACCTCGGGCGAGCGTATAGCCTCGCTGACATCCTCTCCATCGAGTAGCACGGGGCCGTGACCGACCAGTTCTATCTCGACCGACTCGGCGACGTTCGTCAGCGCCTCGTCGTCGTCCATGGACACGCCCATGCGGATCGCCGCAAGAGCTCCGGCACGGTACATCGCGCCGCTGTCTATGTAAACATAGCCAAGCCGCTCGGCTACGAGCCGCGCAGTTGTACTCTTGCCCGAGGCAGCGGGGCCATCGATGGCGATGATCAGCCGTGTACCCTCATGGATAAGAGGATGGAGGTTAGAGGCCTGTTCGGGAGTATCCCCTGCCTATCACTCGAAACAAGAAAGTATAAACCAGACAGCGCCGCCCTGCAAGCCCCATCGCGACGACGCCTCACCTATCCCCGCGCCGCCCCGCCCTCATTGGAGAGCCCCACGGCACTGCGGAGGGCGGCGAGCTCCTCCGGCGTCAGGTGGCGCCAGCGGCCCAGACGGATGTTGCCGAGTTCAATGGGACCGACCCTCGTTCGACTGAGGCGCTTGACCGGGTGGCCGACCGCCTCGAACATCCTGCGGATCTGTCGCTTGCGGCCCTCGTGGATCGTGATGAGCGCGTGCGTCTCGTTCCGGTCTGTTCCGAGGACCTCAACGATCGCGGGGGCCGTGCGCTGGTCATCGAGGACGATGCCCATCTCGAGAGCGTCCACGTCTTCTTCCTTGAGAACGCCCCGGGCGATGACCCGATACACCTTGTCGATCTCAAAGGATGGGTGGGCGATCCGGTGAGCAAGCGCGCCGTCGTCGGTCAGCAGCAGCAGCCCCTCGGTCGGCGCATCGAGTCGCCCCACAGGGACGACGGCTTTCGGTGCATCCCTGATGAGCTCCGCGACGGTCTTGCGGCCCTGCGGGTCGCTCATCGTCACGACGTATCCGGCGGGTTTGTTCAGAGCGATGCAGGTGAGTTGATCGGGAAGACGAAGGATGCTGCCGTCGAATTCGACGACGTCGACCTGTGGATCGACACGGACGCCGACCTCGTTGATGACCACGCCGTTGATGCGGATTTTGCCGTCCGCGATCAGGCGGTCCGCGCCGCGTCTGGAGGCGGCGCCGCAGCGTGCGATGTATCTGTTAAGCCTCATCAACAGGCTGGATGATGGCGGCATCGCCGAGAGCGTGCGCGCCCTCGGTCTCATCGACCACGGTGGTCGTGTCGGATTCACCGACGGGTTCATCCGGCGTCTGCTCCGGCGCTGCGGGAGACGGCTCCCCCGGCGTCCGCGGATTGAGCACCGGCGCGTCGATCCCCGGGCGCGTGACCCTATCGACATCGGCCAGCGGCGCACCGGCCTCGAGCATGGCCTCGGCCTCTGCGATCGCGCCGTTTTCGGGCGCCGACTGCGTCTCGGCTGCCACCTCGACTCCGGCCATGACTTCCTCGCCGGTCGCCTCTTCGGTGGTTGATTCGGCGCCCACCGTCGCGTCACCAACGGTTCTCTCCGGAGTCTCCGACATGAGGTTGGACATGTGCTCCGCGCCCTCGACCGTCATCTGGAGTTCGCCCGGCTGCAGGCCGAGAACCTCCGCGAACTCCTCGAGCCGCGGCAGGTCGGTGATCGTGTTGAGACCGAAGTAGCGCAGGAACTCCTTCGTCGTACGGTACATCAGTGCGCGTCCCATGCCGGGAGCGCGTCCTGCGATCGTCACGAGGTTGCGCTTGAGAAGGGTTGCCAGCACGCCGCTCGAGTCGACCCCTCGGATCCCCTCGATCTCAGCGCGGACGAGAGGCTGCTTGTATGCGACGATAGCGAGCGTCTCCAGCGCGGCCTGGCTCAGTCGCGGCGGGATGCGGCCCTTGTGGAGATCGCGCGCGTACTTCAGGTACTCCGGTCGGCAGTAGAGCTGCCAGCCGCCGGCGAGCTTCGAGATCGTGATGGCTCTCTCGGTCTGTTCGTACTCCGCCGAGAGCTCATCCAGGGCCTCGTTCACCCTGCCGCGACCGGCGTTGAGCGGCCCGTCCGAACCCCCCGTGATCTCAACGATGCGCTCCGTCGACACGGGAGCGTCCGATGCGTAGAGTATCGCTTCGATGATGTGCTTCAACTCCAGCTCAGCCACGCTCACACCTCCGTCCGTGCCTGGATCGCGATGTCTCCGAAGCTCGAGTCCTGCACAGCCATGATAGCGCCGAGGCGGACGAGTTCGAGAAGCGCGATGAATGTGGTGACGACCTCCACCTTGGTGACGGCGCCGGCGAAGAGCCTTCGAAATGTCGTGGCTCCGCGGGTGATCTCGGAGCGGATGTGTTCCATGCGATCCTCGACCGACACAACCTCCATGTCGACCTCATGTACGTCGATGCGGCTCGGCACGCGTTCCAGCACCTCACGCAGGCAGTCGACGAGGTCGAAGAGCGTTACGTCACGGAGAAACTCCTCGGTGTCGACCTCCTCATCATCGACGGCCCGGTACGGTCTGGTATCGACCGAGTGCCGGACGAAGCTCTTGCGCTCCTCCTCGTGAGTCGAGAGGACGCCTGCGGCCTCCTTAAACTGCTTGTACTCGACAAGCTTGCGGACCAGCTGCTCGCGCGGGTCCTCATCGTCCTCGGTCTCGTCGATGGCCGGAGGCAACAGCATCTGGACCTTGATTCGGATGAGCGTTGCCGCCATCTCGAGGAACTCGCCGGCCAGCGAGAGATCCAGCGACTCCATGAAGCTGATGTATTCGAGGTACTGTGACGTGATGGTCGCGATCGGTATGTCGTAGATGTCGATCTCATGCTCGCGGATGAGATGGAGGAGAAGATCGAGCGGTCCCTCGAATGCGTCGAGTCGGACCTCGTAGACAGGGCGGCGGACGAGCGGCACGCCCTCCTCCGATGCACGCACATCGGGTCGCGCCGTGGGCGTGTCAGCCGACGCACGTTCGACCGACGGTGCGGTCTGCACTGCCGACGCATCGGGCACACCGGTCTGCGCTTCCGGGGCTTCCGCCTTTTCAAACTCCGTTCGCTCGTTCACACGTCGCCTTCGACAAAGGAGATCTCTCTACGAATGTCACAGGACGCTAACAACTCTTTCTATCCTCGTCAAGTACCGGCTTCGTCCCCTTCGGGGGGGGGGCGTCGCCTTCGTGGCTGCCGGGCCAGCGCGATCTCGTCGTCGCGGGACGTCACGCGGCCATCGAGCCGGGCTCGACGGAGCGCGTCGAGCATACGACCGACTTCCAAACCCTCGGTGTAGCCGAGGCTGAGGAGGTCCGCACCGGAGAGCAGCGTCCGGACCCGCGAGAGTTCGTCGGTGTAGAGGCGGATTCGCTCCGCGGCGCGACCGAGGGGTGCGTCGGCGGTTGCCAGCTCAAGCACCTCGAGCGCATGGTGGTGGAGCAGGTCGTGAATCTCGCTCCGTCTGAGCTCTCGCTCCGACGCGAGCGCACCGGCCGTCTGCGTTCGGTAGCGCTCCAGGTCCAGAGCCGCTTCACGCAGATGCCTCCCGGCCTTGAGGCGGTCCATCACGCTCTCCCGACACGCGGGCTCGACCGGTGCGAGAAGCGCGAGAAGCGGCGTCGTGCGCGCAGTTTCGGCACACGGCGGTCCGAGGCCGGCCAGCAGTCGCTCGACCTCCCCGACGACCGGCGTCCAGCACGGGTGAATGGCAGCAGTGAGGCCCCATGCGAGCAATCGCAGAAGCGCCGGACGCGGGTCCGCCTCGGCGAGCATAAGCGTGAGCTCGTTCATGATCCGCTCACCGCTGACGGTGTCGAGCGCACCCGAGCCGGCGGCCTCGTGAAGCAGCGTCTCCGTGGCTGGCTCGATCGAGAATCCGAATCGCGCCTGGAATCGCACGGCCCGGAGGACACGGGTCGGATCGTCCGTGAAACTGCTCTCGTGGAGCACGCGGAGCACTCCGTTGCGAAGGTCCTCTCGACCGTGATGCAGGTCCACAAGACGCCCGAAGTCGTCAGGCATGATGCTTGCGGCCATGGCGTTGAGTGTGAAGTCACGCCGGATGAGGTCCTCGGAGATGAGTCCGGGCTCGACATCGGGGAGCGCTCCGGGCGCGGCATAGGTCTCGGAGCGTGCCGTCGCGACATCGATCTTGACTCCCCCGCCTGGGAGCAGCAGCGCCGTGCCGAATCTCGCATAGTGCTTGTACGTCCCGCCTAGCTCCCTCGTCACCGCCTCAACGAAGTCCTGCGCCCGCTCCTCCACGACGATGTCGACGTCTCCGATGTCGCCGCCGAGCAGAAGGTCCCGCACGACGCCGCCGACGACGTACGCGCCGACTCCGCGGGTGCGTGCGATCTCGCCGAGTCTGCGGAGCAGCTCGACATACTCGGGCGCGAGGTTGGACATGGACAGGACGGTCGCCGGTTCCGGGGTCACGGATCGTCTCCAGGGCGCTACGCGCGCGGGTGGCAGGTTCTGTGGATCTCCTTGAGGTACTCGCGATCGACGTTCGTGTAGATCTGCGTTGTGGCGATGTCGGCGTGACCGAGCATCTCCTGCACGGTCCGGAGGTCGGCGCCCGCCTCGAGCAGATGTGTCGCGAACGAGTGCCGGAGCGAGTGCGGCTTGACGCGGTCGCGGATGCCGGAGCGCGCGACCGTCTTCTGGAGGATCTTCCAGTAGCCCATGCGCGTCAGCGGACGTCCCCGCGCGTTGAGAAAGAGCACACCGGTCGGCGGCGCTTTCGCCGCGAGCGTTGGCCGGACGCTCTCACGGTATCTGCCGATCCACTCAAGCGCGTACCTGCCGATCGGGACGACGCGCTCCTTCGATCCCTTTCCCAGGACGCGGATGAAATGGTCGTCCGCGAAGATGTTCGTCACCTCGAGAGTGATGATCTCGCTGACACGGAGTCCCGCTCCATAGGCGGTCTCGAACATGGCTCGATCCCTGACCCCGAGCGACGCGGTCGAATCGACCGCCTCAAGCAGGCGCTCGACCTCGTGAACAGCGAGGACGTCGGGAAGCCGCCGCACGTGCTCGCGCGCGTGCTGGTGGAGCGTCGGGTTCTTCGGGGGCCGAGGGTCATCGGCCGAGTTGAGGAGATACGTGTGGAAGCCACGGAGGCACGACAGTCGCCTGTTGGCGCTCCGTGCCGAGAGTCCGGTGATGACGACGTCCCCGAGGTAGCGCTCCACGTGTTTCGCGGACACCTCTCGGGGAGCGCTGACGCCCTCCTTCGCGAGGTAGCGCGTGTAGTCGGCGAGGTCGCAGCGATACGAAGCAACGGTGTTCTCGGAGAGTCCGCGCTCCGTCACGAGGTGGTCGAGATAGTCCTCGACGGCCTCGTCGAGCAGCGTGGAGGGGTCACTCGGCATCGTCGTTGCCCTGCGCGTCTCCCTCGAGCTGGAAGAGCACCTGTCTCTTCGCCTCGTTGCCACCGTGCTCGAAGGCGAGACCGATCTGTCCATTCTCGATCTCGATGAGGCGGCGCTTCATGTCCGTGCCGCCGCCGGAATAGCCGCCGAGGGTCCCGTCGCTGTTCACGACGCGGTGGCACGGTATGACGATCGGGAGCGGATTGCGTGCGAGCGTCTGGCCGACCGGGCGCGTGGCGCGCGGCGAACCTATCTGTTTCGCCACCCACTTGTACGAACGAAGCGTGCCGTACGGGATGCTGTTGACCGCGCCGAGAACGCGTCTCGAGAAGTCCGAGAGTTCGTCGAGTTCGAGCTCGTGGTCGAACACGGGCCGGCGGCCTTTGAGATAGTCGCGGATATCGTCGACGACGCGCTTGAGTGTGATCCGGTCCTCCACCGCGAGCACCCGGCCGCCGCGCGTCAGCAGCGAGAGCTCCCGCTCGACGTCGAGCTCTCCAGAGAACCGCACGGCTCTCAGGCCGTGGCCGCCGCGGACCACGAGGAATCGGCCGATGTCGGCCTCGAAGGTCGCATACTTGAGGACCGTTGTTTGCGCTCTGGGCTCGCTATCCTGCTTGAGGATCACGACCTTCGGTTTCCGAGAGCGCTTCGACGATCCTTCGGGCTGTTGCGATGCCAATGCCGGGTACCTCCGCGATACGCTCAGGAGAGCTCTTGCGAATGGCCGCCACCGATCCGAACTCCTCGAGAAGCACCGCCTTGCGGGTGTCGCCGACTCCCAAGATGCCGTCGAGAAGGGAGCGGCGAGCCTCCTTGTCGCGGAGGCTCCGATGGTACGTGACGCTGAAACGATGGACCTCATCGCGAGCCCTGACGAGGATCCTCTTCGCCGGGGTCATGCCGGGATCCGGGAGCGGACTCTGCCGGCCGGGGACGAAGACCTCCTCGTTCTGCTTCGCGAGCGAGATGAATGTGACGCCCCGGACGCCCTCCTCGCGACCGGCTTCGATGGCCGACGCGAGCTGTCCCTTGCCCCCGTCCACGAGGAAGAGGTCCGGGAGCTCGGCGTCCTTCTTGATGAGCGATGCGAGGTGACGTCGGACCACCTCACGAATCATAGCATAGTCGTCCGAGCCTTTCACGGTCCGGATGCGGTATCTGCGGTAGAGGGATCTGTCCGGACGTCCGTCACGGAATGAGACGACCGTGCCCACTGCATTGGTACCCTGGACGTTCGAGATGTCGACGGCCGAGAGAAGTCGTGGTGGCCGGCTCATCTTGAGATACTCCCCGAGTTCGACGATGGCGCGCGGTGCCCGGCGGGATTCGAACGCTCGTCGGAGTGCCGTTCGCGCGTTCTGCTCGGCGAAGTCGCCGAGCTGGCGCCTCTCTCCGCGCACGGGTGTTGCGACAGCCACCTTGTGACCGTGTGTCGCCGTCAGCCACTCCGCGACCTCACCCAGCCCGGGTGTCTCACCGTGGACGAGGACCTCGGGTGGGACGTCCGTCGCAACAGCGTAGAACTGCTTGAGCACAGCTTCGCGGATCTCCCCGTCGGTCGTCTCGGGCGAGAACTCCAGAGGGACGTTCTCGCACCCGACCAGCTTGCCGCGGCGAATGCGGACGATCGACGCGATGCCATACCCGGCATGGCGTGCGGTGGCGACGACGTCCCGGTCGACCAGCTTGGCTGAGAGGACGCGCTGCCGCTGTGTGATCTTCTCGATGTCGCTGAGCCGGTCGCGGAGCGCCGCCGCCTCCTCGAACTGCTTCGCGGTCGCGGCCAGGTTCATCCGTGCCGTGAGCCGCTTCGAGAGTTCGTCGCCGCGACCGCTGAGGAAGAGCACGAGCTCCGAGACGACCTCTCCGTACTCCTCAGCGGAGACGGCGTCGATGCATGGGCCGAGACACCGACCGATCTGGTAGTTGAGGCACGGTCTCGGGCGTCTCCTGAAGGTCTTGCATGTTCTGAGCGGAAAGCTCTGCTGGACGAGACGGAGCGTCCGACGCATCGCTTTGGCGTCGGTGTACGGACCGAAGTACCGGGAGCCGTCCTGACGGACCACACGCGTGACGTGCGCCCTCGGGAAGGTATCAGCCGTGGTGACCTTGATGAACGGGTATCGCTTGTCGTCGCGGAGCTTGACGTTGTACCGCGGCCTGTGTTCCTTGATGAGGTTCGATTCAAGGACCAGGGCCTCGGTCTCCGATCCGGTCACGATCGTGTCAAAGGAGGCGAGCTTGGAGCGGATGATGGCGAGTTTCGGGTCCGGCGAGCCGCCGGACGACGTATAGGTCCTCAGGCGGTTTCTGAGATTCAGAGCCTTGCCGACATAGAAGATCTTCCCCGAGGCGTCCTTGAGAAGGTAGACACCGGGGCTCTCCGGCACTGGTGGGTGCTTTCGGGGATCTCTGGCCACGCTTTCCTCCTGCCGAGAGCCTATAGCTCCACGAGGCCGGCGTCAACCGGCCCTTGCGAAGGCCGCTTGACTGTGAGGGTTCTGACTGGTATATTCGTCTGGTTACAGAGGAACGGTGTCCGCCCCGGGCGGACCTGGGGCCAGACCGGAGGAATCCATTTGCCGCACAAGAAGTCCACGATCAAGCGACTCAGGCAGTCGAAGAAGCTCAACGAGCGCAACCGCGCCGTGAAGTCGAAGGTCGCCACGGCGATCAAGCGTGCCGAGACGGCGCCGCCCGAGGAGCGCGAGGCCCGCGTCCGCGAGGCCACCTCGGTCATCGACAAGGCCGTGAAGTCGAACGTCATCAAGAAGAACACGGCCTCACGCCGCAAGTCGCGCATCATGAAGAGCGGCGACGCCTAGCCGTGCGCCGGTCGATGCCTCGGCGGCGTTCGATCGCTCGATGAGACGATGAAGCCCCCCCAGGCTCGCCTGGAGGGGCTTTCGTTCATTCGTCTTCCTACTGATTCCGCCTGCGCATCCGCGATGCCGCGACGGGTCTCTCGCCGGGCCGCTCGCCGAGCGGCCGCGGTCACGCGGCCGCCTATCCCCGCAGCTCAGTGACCATCCGGAGGATCTCGGCGCCCGCCCTCTCCCTCGGTACCTCGGACTTCTCTCCCGACTTCCGGAGCCTGATCTCCATGATGCCTTTGTCGAGCCCTCGATCACCGATCGTCACGCGAACGGGGATGCCGATGAGATCGGCGTCCTTGAACTTGACTCCGGCGGAATCGGCGCGATCGTCGAGGAGAACATCGATCCCCTGCCCCTTCAGCTCCTCGTAGAGCGCCTCGGCCGCCTCGCGGACCGCGTCGCTCTTGAGATTGTTGAGGGCGACGATGAGAACCTCGTATGGCGCCACGCTCATGGGCCAAGCGATACCGTCGTCGTCGGAGTGCTGCTCGATGACGGCGGCCACCGTTCGTGAGACTCCGAGTCCGTAGCACCCCATCACGAACGGCCTCGCCTTCCCGTTCTCATCGAGGAACGTGGCGTTCATGCTGTCGGAGTACTTCGTCCCGAGCTTGAACACCTGGCTGACCTCGATGCCCCGAAACGAGTCCATCGCCTTGCCGCAGCCGGCGCAGGCGTCGTCCTTGCCTATCTGCGCGATGTCCTCGAACGACGAGACAGTGAAGTCGCGGCCGTGGTTGACGTTCCGGATGTGCGAGTCGGTCTTGTTGCCGCCCACGACAATATTGCGAAGCGGTTCGACCGAACGGTCGACGACCCGACGGACCCCGTTGAGTCCGACCGGTCCGGCGAATCCGACCGGCGCGCCGGTTGTCTTCTCTATCACGCCGGGCGGCGCGGCCTCGATGACGCCGGCGCCGAGAACTCGTGCCAGCTTCTCCTCATTGACCTCGCGGTCGCCACGGATGACG
>Ga0180433_10002134_pt1 | contig 31374 bp, 34 predicted proteins | sample SS_ome_8_FD_132980 | JGI IMG/M metagenome (GOLD analysis project Ga0180433, IMG submission 132980) | Hypersaline lake sediment archaeal communities from the Salton Sea, California, USA - SS_1_D_1 metaG | ecosystem: Environmental > Aquatic > Non-marine Saline and Alkaline > Hypersaline >... | reverse complement strand
CCTTGTGTTCCTGTTGCTCCTTGTGTTCCTGTCTCCCCTTGTGTTCCTGTCTCTCCTTGTGTTCCTGTCTCCCCTTGTGTTCCTGTCTCCCCTTGTGTTCCTGTTGCTCCTTGTGTTCCTGTTGCTCCTTGTGTTCCTGTATTACCAGTATTACCGGTAGTCCCTTGCCCCCCAAATGGAATAAAATTTATAATTACTGTTTCTGAATTTGAAAATGTTGCTGATTCATTAGGACCAGCATCACCATTTGTTACTGTTAATTTATAGCCAGCTCCATCTCCAGATGCTCCATTTGATACAATATTAGTTACTTCATATGTTAAAAAAGATCCTGATTCATTTTTTATTTGTAAGAAACCTTTTTTTGTATTGCCAAATGTTCCCCAACTATTTATAAATGTTCCTACATTTACAGATCCTAGCATAACATAACTTATATGAACTTCTGTAGAATTTTTTTGTTGAGAATTATTATTTACTTTAAATAATCCACTTGTTAATTTATTAAAAGATGCAGTAGAAAATGTATATAATAAACCAGCGTGTGTTCCTGTTGCTCCTTGTGTTCCTTGTGTTCCTGTTGCTCCCTGTGTTCCTGTTGCTCCTGTTGTTCCTTGTGTTCCTGTTGCTCCTGTTGTTCCTTGTGTTCCTGTTGCTCCTGTTGTTCCTTGTGTTCCTGTTGCTCCTTGTGTTCCTGTTGTTCCTTGTGTTCCTGTTGCTCCTGTTGCTCCTGTTGTTCCTTGTGTTCCTGTTGTCCCCTGTGTTCCTGTTGCTCCTTGTGTTCCAGTCTCTCCTTGTGTTCCTGTTGCTCCTTTTGTTCCTTGTGTTCCTGTTGTCCCCTGTGTTCCTGTTGCTCCTTGTGTTCCAGTCTCTCCTTGTGTTCCTGTTGCTCCTTGTGTTCCTTGTGGTCCTGTTGCTCCTTGTGTTCCAGTCTCTCCTTGTGTTCCAGTCTCTCCTTGTGTTCCAGTTGCTCCTGTTGTTCCTTGTGGTCCTGTTGCTCCTTGTGTTCCTGTTGCTCCTTGTATTCCAGTCTCTCCTTGTGTTCCCGTCTCTCCTTGTGTTCCAGTTGCTCCTGTTGTTCCTTGTGTTCCTGTTGCTCCTTGTGTTCCTGTTGTCCCCTGTGTTCCAGTCTCTCCTTGTGTTCCCGTCTCTCCTTGTGTTCCAGTTGCTCCTGTCTCTCCTTGTGTTCCTGTTGCTCCTTGTGTTCCCGTCTCTCCTTGTGTTCCTGTTGTCCCTTGTGAACCGGTTGCTCCTGTTGTTCCTTGTGTTCCTGTTGTTCCTTGTGTTCCTGTTGCTCCTTGTGTTCCTGTTGCTCCTTGTGTTCCTGTTATTCCTTGTGATCCTGTATCTCCTTTTGCAACTGCAGTTCCCGATACTCCTTGTATTCCTCTATCTCCTTTTTCTCCCTGTATGCCTTTTTCACCTTGAGAGCCGCCTCCCTCTGTTAATGTAGGTTTATCAGTTAAACTACTATAACTTCCAGTAAATTTTACACCTGTATCTTTAAAGTTAATAGAATCTTTGACTTCAATATTGGCTCCATTAAATTCTAGTACTGTAGGATTATTATGGTTTGCTGTAATTCCTTCTAATGTGCTGGTCATATATAATAATAAATTATATAATTTTATTATATAATAATTAATCTTGATAATTAGATATATATTTATTAATTAAATCTAAATATTTTGTAAATTTCATATTTTTATAATAATTACATAAATCTATAAAATTTTTTTTATCTTTTTTATTATAACTATTTTCTATTTGATAATAAATATGATCTTCAAATGTAATAGTTATACCAATAAATTCTGAATTATTTAATAATCTACCATAATTACAATTATCTTTATTATAAATATCTTGAGTATTACTTAAAATACCAAACATATATATATTATATATACATATTAATAATAATTAAGGATTCCAATTAAAATAACATGGAATATATACGTCCTTTTGGCTACTTCCAATCCGTCCTAAATTTGCTGTTGCTAGTAAATAACAAAAAGAATCGACTTGTGGACAATAATTTCGCGCGGCCGACGCCCCGCCGCCAGCGACGTAATAATCACCAGCTGGTAAATATGAATGAGTTCCTCGCGCAGGAATTCCTATACTAAAATTTATAACGGGACTGGGGTGTAGCATATTCCCATCGAATAGCGCTGGCATTGAAACTGGAGGGGCGGACGGGTTAGTCCGTCCCACACCTGTGGGAATCAAACCACTAATCCCTTGTACTCCTTGTGCTCCTTGTGCTCCTTGTGCTCCTTGTGCTCCTTGTGCTCCTTGTGCTCCTTGTGCTCCTTGTGCTCCCGTTGGTCCAGTTGGTCCCGTTGGTCCTGTCGGTCCAGTTGGTCCCGTTGGTCCCGTTGGTCCTGTTGGTCCTGTTGGTCCTGTTGGTCCTGTTGGCCCTGTTGGTCCTGTCGGTCCAGTTGGTCCCGTTGGCCCAGTTGGTCCCGTTGGCCCAGTTGGTCCCGTTGGCCCAGTTGGTCCGGTTGGTCCTGTTGGCCCAGTTGGCCCAGTTGGTCCAGTTGGCCCAGTTGGTCCTGTTGGTCCTGTTGGTCCAGTTGGTCCAGTTGGTCCAGTTGGTCCTGTTGGTCCAGTTGGTCCAGTTGGTCCAGTTGGTCCAGTTGGTCCAGTTGGTCCAGTTGGTCCTGTTGGTCCCGTTGGCCCAGTTGCTCCGGTTGCTCCAGTTGCTCCAGTGGGTCCTATTGGTCCTCTAATTGATGCAGGTCTATAAGCACTCATATTAATAATATTTAATATTATTATTTAAATATTATTGCGGAATAGGAAAAGGGCGTTGTTCTTTTTGTAGTAAAAGAGGATTTGGCAGTATTAAAGGTAATGTTTCAAAATAAGATTTAAATTGAATATCTTTAAGTTGAGGAACAACATCTGGTTGTGGTTCTACTAAATTATTTGCATTAATTCCAAATAAAGCCGATTCAATTTCGACTGAATTTTTAGAAAATACATTTCTGTTCATATGACTAGGTGTATATCCTAATGTAGGCATAGCAGGATCATAAGCAGCACCATTAGATGCATTTTGATATAATCTATAATCTTTAACTAATCTATTTTGTCTTTGCTCTAAACAATAATTAGCAGGATTATTTATAGATCTTGTTGAGGCCATATAAATTAGTTAAATATTGTTTTTTAAATTTATTATATTAATTAATTTATTATAATTATTATCTTGAATTTGATTATTATAATATAATTCTCTTAAACAGGCTAAAAAGATATAAAAATAATCATAACTAAATAATAATTGAAATATAATATTGTCATCATTAGAATATAATTTATATTTTTCTTTTAGTAATAATATTAAATTATAGATTTGTTTGTGTTGATTCCATTTTTCAAATATAATATTTTGTTCTTCTATAATTTTATTTTCATCAAAATCTTTTAAATCGAAAGCTTGTAATAATTGTATTTGATATAAAAGATTGGATTCCTCTTTATCATCAAACATATGGTAGGTACAAATAAAATCAAAAATCATTAAATAATTATTAATAATAATATTTAAATAATTATTTAATTAATTATCACAATTATCTCTGGCAATTTCTCTAGATGGAAGACCACCACGAACCCAACCGGCAGCCATATCACTTTCAATTAAATTACCTGCATTAGCAGTTGTTTCTTGAACTTCAGGAATTAAAGGATAATTCTTATAATTAATATAACTAACTTCACTAGAAGGATTCGTGCTTTTACTATTATAAACAAGTTCTCCTTCTCTTAATAAAGATTCTAAATTAATATTAGATCTTCCTCTACCTAAAAACGGAACAGTAGCAAATGGGCGTTGTAAAAGATTAAGTCGACATGGAGGACGTGTAATAGGAGTTCTAGATAATTCTGAATTAGTCTGAATATTACAACCATTTATTCCTACTTGATGACTTCCATTATAAAAAATATTTGGTTGTTGAGTAGCAAAATCAATAGCTTTATTCATAGGACAGGCGGGAAAAAAATTATCTAACATATAATTAGAAGCTTGAGCATTTTCAATATTATTTTGAGTTATAGCACAATTATCATCATTTATATTAGTCATTCTATTAAAAGTATAATCACTGGCAATCATATATATTTATTGAATATAATATTTTTTTAAAAAATAATATATTTATTGATTACCATTAATCCATCGAGGATCCCATTGAGAACAAGCAATAGGATCTCCTTCTTTACATGATATCATATCACCATAACAAAATTCAGCAAATCCTTTTTGATCATTTGGAATAGTAGTGTTAGCAGTAGAATAAAAATTTCTCATAGATTGATTAAAAACAAAATTATCTCCTAAATCTTGAAATAATCTATTTTTAATATATTCATCTTGACATTCATTAGAATTATTAAATTGAGAAACAACAAAATCTTTAGTTTTTTCATTTACATTTTCTTCAACAATAGGATTAAATGATGGAGCAGCAGCTTTTCTTTGAGGATTTTCTTTATAGTCTGTTAAAGCTACATTCATTAATGGATTATTAGTTTTAGGTGGTTGATAATTTTTATTAATAAAATTAAGAGAAGAAAAGCCTTCTTTATTAGATTTATCTTTTTTTTGTATAAAATAAAATAGAACAATAATAACTAAAGTTATAATCCCAGTTATTACCATGCGAAAAGATTGTGTAATAAGTGTTCCAATAATTGTTAAAATAATTACTAAACGTGATATAGTATTTAATTTTTCATTATTAGACATATTTTCAGTTGGCCAAAACTGTAATATATGTTTTTCCTTAATTAATATAGAAGGATCAGTTATCCAAAATGGTGTAGACATTTATATATATTTCGAATTATTTTTTTTTACCACCTTTATTCTTCTTCTTTTTATTGCGAGGAGTATTTGAATCTAAATTTAAATTTTGTTGGGAATTCATTTGTTGCATTAAATCAGGTATATTATCTAAATTTAATTGTTTCATTATTTCCATTAAATTAGCATTTACAGATTCTAATTCAGATTTGCTATTATTTTTATTATCATTTTCAGTAATATTTTTTTTTTCATCTAATTTAGTGCGCATGCGTTCTTTTGTTTTAGCTTTTTTAAGATTAGTATTCATCATTGACTCAAAGGCATTTTTATTAAATTTACCATTTCCACCTAAATTAGGAAGATTTAATTTATTTAATATATCACCCATTTTATCCATACCAGGTAAATTTTGCATTTTATGCATCATATCAGTTGCTTCTTGAATAAGTTCACTTTCTTTTAATTCACCACTTTTCATTTTTTCATCTAATTTACTGCCTACATTTTTAACAATACCCATTAATTTTCCAGGATCTTTAAAAAGTTTTTGAAATACATCGCCAACATTATTAATATTTTCAGGATCAATATCTAAATTTGCAGCAGTATCATTTGCAATTTCTTTAGCAAGATTTCCTAATTTTCCATCCATTAAATTATTAATATGATCATGAATTTCATTGGGATTAGGTAAATTATCTACATTTATACCCGACATATCATTTGTTGAATTTTTTAAAACTTCTTGCATCTCTTCCATCGTTTCCGTAATTTTATTTTTAAATTCATCTTCTCCTATAGCTTCAAATAATTTAGCTGTATTTCCAAAAGAATTATCGCTTTTAACATTAGTAATAACAGTAAAGAGTATAAGTTGAATATATTTCCAAATAGTTTTTTTAATTGTATCACTAATATCTAATTGCCAAAGTTCACTAAAATTAATATTAGGTAAAAAATAAGTATTAATAGATAAATCAGAAAAAATTTCATTATTTTGGTATAAAATATCAAAAAAACGTTCAGGATAAAATTTTTGACAATATTCATAAATATTTTTTAATGCAGTTTCTATATCATCACTAGTTTCTTTCTCTCGATTATATATAATTTTAAGATCATTAGTTAATTTCTCTCTAATTTCAGGAAAAGTTAATAAAAGATCATTTAAAAAATCAATTAGAATTTTAGAAAACTCTGTAATATCAACAATATTTTCTGTATTAGTATTCTCTGAATTAGGATTCTCTGTATTATTAGAATTATCAGTAATATCAGTATTATTATTTTCTATAGTGCTTGGATAATTAACCTCATAATCTGTAGAATCTTTCATATATATTTATCTTAATTTATATATTTAAATGCTTGTTACAGAATTATATAAATCACATATTTTTACTAAATTTTCAACATATTTTAATGCTTTTAATTTATTAGTTTTACTTAATAATCTGACTGATTCTCGTAATTCATTTATTTTTAATAAAATAGCATCACGATATTTATGTGTTATAATAGTTGACCAATCTTTTTCAATAAAAAAATCATAATTATTTTGATCTATTTCATTTCTAAAATTTTTTATTACATAATTATTCCATGCATTAATGCATTTTTCTTTATCAAATTCAGCTGCTAATAATAAACCACCTTTAAGTAATTGAACTTTATTATCTTCAGGAAAAATATAAGCAATATCTGTAACAAATTCTATAAAATGATCTATAAATATTTCTAAATATTCTTCTTTAGAAAATGACATTAAAGATTAAATAATTTAAATTAATAATTTTAAATTATTTATAAATATTATTTTTTAAGACTATTATTTCGTTCTTGTTGTAATTTTTCAATAGAAACTTCACCAATTTTATCAGGAGAATAATCATCGATGGGTGTATTTATTTTACTTTCATTATTAATTGTAGAATAATTATATAATTGTCTCATTCCTCCATCCCCCTTAGCAGAAAGTGATTCAGGATCTTGATCCCAAAAACTATAATTATCAGATACTACACATGAGCCAGAACCAAAAGCAAATGCTACAGGTTCTTGTGTATTTTTTATAACCTCTACTTTATTAGTAAAAGCATTTTCTTGAGGTTTAAGTTTTTCACTAATTTCTTGACCAAAAATTATGGAATGATTAGGATCATTTAAATATAATAATGCAGGAACTCGATTAATAGTTGGGGGTAATAAAATTTCTTGATTATTTTCTAATACAACATATGTTTTATTATTTTTTTGAACACGTTGATCAATACAAATAAAATGTATATCTTTTTTTTCTTGAGATTTAGCTAAATCTTGTAATAAATTTTTACAATTATTACAATAATTACTATAATACAAAATTTTGCTCATATACATATGATATGGCAATATTTAACTAATTTTTACTAAAAATTGATTTAATAATTAAAATATATATTATTTATATTATGAATCCCACAATTGTAGAAATCATAGATGAAGATAACAAACTAAAATTTACTATTAAAGATATTAATAGTAGTATTATTAATAGTCTAAGAAGAGTAATATTAGCAGAAGTTCCTATTATAGTTTTTAGAACATTTCCTTATAATGAAAATAAAGCAGATATTGAAATTAATACTACAAGATTTAATAATGAAATAATTAAACAAAGATTAAGTTGTATTCCAATTTATATTAAAGATATTAAATTTCCATATAAAGATCATATTATGGAAGTAGATGTATATAATGATACTCAAGAAATTATATATGTTACTACAGAAAATTTTAAAATTAAAAATAAAACAACAAATACATATATTAGTGATATGGCTCTTCGAGAAATATTTCCACCTAACAATATAACAAATAATTATATAGATTTTTTAAGACTACAACCTCAATTAGGAGAAAATATACCAGGAGAACATATTAAATTAACATGTGAATTTGATATAGGAAAAGCTAAAGAAAGTGGAGCATTTAATATTGTTTCTACTTGTGCATTTGGAGGAACAATAGATAAAATAAAAATTGAAGAAAAATGGAAAATAAAAGCAAAAGAAATTACAGAAGAAGAAAAAGAAGATATAGAATTTATTAAAAAAGATTGGCTATTAATTGAAGGAGCACGTAATACTATTCCTGATTCTTTTGATTTTATTATAGAAAGTATTGGAATTTATTCTAATTTTAAAATTATGGAGATGGCATGTGATATTATGATAGAAAAAATAACAAATTTTATTAAAACTTTACAAGAAAACCCAATTATAACATCTGCTAATGATACTTTAGAAAATTCTTATAATATAACTCTTGATAATGAAGATTATACATTAGGTAAAGTAATAGAATATCTTTTATATACATTATATTTTGGAACAGAAATTACATTTTGTGGATTTCGTAAACCACATCCTCATATAAATTCTAGTTTAATTAAAATAGCTTTTCAAAGTGAAGTTGATAATGATACTATTATTTCAAAAATAGTTAAAGCATTATTAGAAGGGATTAAAGTATATGAAGAAATTAAAGATAACTTTATGGAAAAATAATAATTAATTTAAGTTATTATAGAATCATAATTTAAAGCATACATAAATTGAGCTGGATCCAGACTATTAATATATTTAATAGTTTCTTCTTTTGTAATAGGAATTTTATTATTAATATAATATTGATGGAGATTATACATATGAATTTTAAAGTGAAATGGATATTCCTTAAGGTGTTTTTCTTTATTAATAAAACAATTTATATAATTCTGCCATAATGTATGTGTATATCTATGAATAATATTTCTGAATTGATTAAGAATTTTTTTATGTTCAGGATAATAGATTAAATAACTTTTTATTTTTCCTTGTTTTCTTAAATTAAGATAATGAAATAATAATTTTGGTTGATTTCCACGTAAAAATTTAACATCTTCATAGACCGGATTTCGTAATTTTGTTCTTTCTCCACTATTATGATAAATCATAATTCCTGGATAATAATAAGGTGTATTTGTTGAAGCATAATAATTTGATAATTCTTCATATGAATTAATAGGATAAATATTGGGAATTGTTATAGACCAGTCTAGATGAGTTCTAAATATATTACTATTATTAAAATAAAATTCTTGTAGATTAATAGTTTCAATTATATTTTTATTAATTTTATAAACTTTTATTAAATATAAATAAGGATTAATAATTGGTATAACAATTCGATTATTTGGATGCTGTAAAATAAATGTATAACAATAATCTTTAATTAAATTATTTATATCAAAATTACACATTTTACATGCTTCGATAAACATATTATTAAATGTAATATTTTTATCATAAAAATATACATTTGCATCAATAGAAGATCGTGTTGATATTTTCCACTCATTTAATTCTTTAACATAAAATACATTTATCATAGTTCCTTCTATAAAATCTTCAGCATAACATTCTTGAATAGGATATTTATTAATAAAAGTATGAAAATCTATACATTTAGGTGGTGAAAAACTAACTAAATTTTTTTTATAATATACTATAGAACGTAATTTACCTAAATTTATATATTCATCCTTTGTTAGTAATTTTTTATTATATTTAATAATATATAAATCATTATTTGTAGTTTCAGTATTCAAATTTTTACATATAAGTTTTTTTTTTGATAATATTTCTTTCCAATGACTTTCATTTTCTGTTCTACTATTTAAATTATCATCACTTATATAATCATTTATATTCAACATTATAATTAATTATATTTATATATTGTCTTTAACTACTTTATTTAAAATTTTCCTAAAATATAAAAATTTTAAATTTTCGTAATGAATATTAATTTCTACTATAAATATAAGGTAATGAGTGCTTCACCTAAAAAAGATAATTTAAATATACAATTAGGAGATATTATTGAAATAAATGCACCTTCAAATCCAGAAATTAATAATAAATTATTTTTTGTTGAATTTATTAGCAAAGAAAAAATAAAATTAATAGGAAAAGATAAAAATAATATTACTTTAACATTAAATAGTGATGGAGAATTAGATGATGAATCCATTGATTCTATTAGTATTATTAATAGACCAGAAGAAGAGGGATATGCTAAACAAAATAAATTAGTTCCTAATACATGGGTTGATATATATTTTGGTGGAGAGATACCATTAATTATTACAGGATTAATAACTAATTTAGAAAATGATATGATTGAAATTAAAACATATCCAAATGAAGAAATAATTTATATTGATTTTGAATATCAAGGATTACCAGAAGATTTATTAATAGAAAAGATAAATATAAGAAATCCTCCTACATTAAGTAGTGAAGGTATCCCATTAACTTCTGAAGAAATAAGTGAAGATGCACAATTTGCTAGCATTGAAGATTCAGATTTAGTAACTTTAGAAAATACGCCATTAAGAACCGATACAATATTATTAGAAGCAGACCAAATAGAATTTGGTGTTGATTTAGATGAAGTAACACAAATTATTGAGGTTCCAGAATCAGAACAAAGATATGGAATAGAAAAACAAACAACAGATATGTTAAATGAGTTATTATCTACTATTCCAAATGCAGAAAGGACACCATCTAGATTAAATTTAATTCATACAATAATAGAAAGATTTAAACAATTAAGAAAAGATTATTCTGTATTTGAAGTAGATACAAATATAATTAAACCAAAAATTGTAGGTGAAAATTTTAAACCCTTGGTTGAAAGTTTAAAAAATTTGTCTAAAAAATTATATTGGATATTTCCAATATCTATTAATAATAAAAAAATTTATGATATTGATATAGATGGAGAAGTTTCATATCTTGATAATTTAACTTTATCACAGGTATTAATTGAAAATTCAGAATATACAGAAAATTGGAAATCAAATTTAATTCCAGATGAACAAAATAAGTATGATTATTATTTAAAACAATTAAGTAATCTAGCTACACCTTTTACAAATACTCATTTAAATGAATTTATAACTCAAATCCCAGTTAATAGTAATTTATTTACAATAATTGATACATTAGGTGATGAACAATCATATGCTGCAAATGAAGAATTAATAATTTCTAGATTTATTAGTCAAGTATATAATATAGGATTATCTAGACTTAAAAGCGATATAAATGAAAATAGAAAAATAATAAATACTCCAATTAAAATAACAGAAAATGATATTATTTCATTAAAAGGATTTATGTTTCTTCCTTTATCAGTTTATAAATTTTCTCATATTAATTTACCTACTACAAATATCTTAACTAAAAGTAACTTAAATTATAATTTTTTACAATATTGGAAAGTTTTAAATCATAAAACAATAATTAATAATACATTTCTCTCTAGTTTAAGTAATCCAGTAGAATGGGATGAGAGTAATTTTTTAAATAATATAAAACAAATTTTCTTAGATGAAACAATAGATAAAAGTCAAGATAATTTATATGAAAAATATTTAGATACAATTATACCTAAAACTAGAGTTATATTTAATTTATTAAAAAAAAATATTAACTCAGCTTTATCTTTTAATAAGATAATTCAATATTTAGAACCATTTTTAATTTATGATAATACAATTTCTTATAAGCAATATGAAGATATAACAAATTTTTTAAATGAAAAAATTTTAGATTTTAAAAAACGATTTGCATTAAATAGTAAAAAATTTTTACAAATATATCAAAAATTAATTAATAAAGAATCTCGACAAAAAAGTGGAATTAATATAATTAATAATTTATTTACAAATGATGAAAAAATTAAACAAGAAGTATTTAAAGCATATAATATAAGTGATGATGTTAAATATGTAACTAATATTGAACTATTAGATAAAATGATTCGAATAGATAATGCATCATTATTTATGTCTTCTATATCAAAAATTACTTTAGACTTAATGGTTTCTAATATTTTAGATCAATTTTTAGAAATTGAAGAAACTATGAAAAAAGAAAAAACAGTAAATGATTGTAAAAAATATGTATTAAGTAAAAAATATTTTGCATTAGATGAACTAGAAGATGATAATGATAAAGAAATATATTTCGATAAAAAATATGATAATACTTTTTATGATATAATAAATGAGTATAAAAATGAAGAAGAAAGTATGTCACCAGAAGAATTTAATAAATTTTTAATAGAAAAATTAGAAATGAATATTGGTTTGTCTAAATTAGAGGCTGAACGAGAAGCAAAAGCTTTATTATTAAAACGGCGACCTATAATAGATGGTGACTATGCAATTCTTGAAGTTGATAGTGGAGATAGTAAAATATATAAACGAGATAAAATTATATGGATATTAGATCCATCAATTAAAGATACAGTATTTTTTGAGGGAAATAAATTTTTTTGTGAAAGTCAATTTCAATGTTTTGAAAAAGATGAGAAATGTTTAGATGATAAATCTGTTATAAAAGAAATACAAAAAAAAAATTTAAAAAAAATAATAAATGAATTTGATCATGAATATAAAATAGATCTTCAAAGAATAAAAACTATTATTGATTTTCAATATAATTATAATTTGGAAAATATAAAAAAAATCATTTCAGTAGAGACTATAAATAAATTAAAATATAATAATAATTTTATTAATTTTGGCACATTAATAGAAGATACTGATATAATTATATCACCTCATGAATTATTGAAAGAATATATATTAGGTCAGGAAGATTTTGTTAAAAAACAAATTGATATAATTCAATTTACTCTTAAATATACCCGTGAAGCTTATCTAAATGAAGATAAATATTGGTTATATTGTAAAGATAGTAATATTAAATTACTGCCAAAATTTATATCTGATTTAGCACAAGTTTTTATAAGAAAAGAAGATTACAAAAAAGCATTAGATTTTATTTGTGCTGAACAAGGAACTATTAGTGAGGATGGAGATAAATGGATAGATAAATATAGTGGATATGAAATTCGAGCAATTGATTTAAATACAGAAGAAGGGTTTGATGAATCAGGTTATAAATTACAAACTCGAGAATTATTAGAAGATGATGCAGGTAATATTTTATTAGACTCAACTCAAACTAATCTAAATAAAAAAAAAGAAATAATAAATCCTACTATACGAACTATACAAAATGTAGTATTATCTTTATCTCAGCAAATGTCAATTTCTATACAAGATCAAATGGATTTTATAATTAAAAATGTTTTAGAAATTCAAAGACTTAATTTACCAAGTGAAAAAGATTATAATTTAGCTGTTGAAAAAGCAACAAAAAGAGGAGAAAAGAAAAAATTACCTTCATATGAAGAAGCAACAGATTCTTCACTATTAATGTTAATATTTGTATTTTATTTAATAGCAATACAAATTAGTATACCTACTATTAAAACACAAAAGACATTTCCTGGATGTATTAAGTCATTTACAGGGTATCCTATTTCAGGAAAAACAGATAAAACTGCATTAACATATATAGCATGTGTGGTTAATAAAATTTCTAGTTCAGTTAAACCATGGAATTCTATATATAAATTAAAAGAATCAACTATTGCAAAAAAAATGGAAGGACTTATAGAAGAATATATAGTTCCAAATAAAGAAATTCAAGAATTATTTAAAAAAAAATTAGTATTTTTATCTTTAGATGAAAGTAAAATTATTCCCGATGAAGTTGATTTAAAATTATGGACTTCTTTTTTACCACCTCTACTTCCACTTAAAATAAAAGATATATCTCCATTTCCAGCGCTTTTTAAAGATGAATTGGCAACAAGCATTAAAACAGGAAAACAATCACAACTTAAATCTATCGATCTTATTAATATTAAAATTAAAAAACTTAGTTTATATATTCAAGAAGAAATACAAAAAGTAATAGAAAAAGAGAAACCTATATTAACTAATAGTAATGGAGATCCATTTTTAGAAAATGCTTGTTGTAATTCTACAAATAATACTATAGAATATTTTATTAAAGCATCTCCTAATATTATTACTACAAATAATCAAGTTCTTTATTTATCTAATATTTTATCAGATATTATGATAATGGTATATTCTACTTTATTTTTAGATCCCCGTAATACTAGAGATCCATTTCCAGAATTAAATCCAGAATTTTCAGAAAATGTAATATATAAAGGTTTTATATATTATTGTAGATTTGCAACTAATTTACCAATAGATGAAGAATTAAGGGCTATTTGTTCTGAAAAACCAAAAAATATAACCACAAATATGTCACTAGAAGAACAAATTAATATATTAAAATTAAATGGTAGAAAATTTACTATAGAAAATTTTAATCAATTAATTTTATATATTTCCCAAAATAATATAATAAATATTGAATATACAAGTAATATTGTAAATAATTATATTATATTTAAAGATTTATTAATATATTTTAGTGAACAATCATCTTCATTATTATCAAAAGATTTATTAATTAAATTAAATAATATATTAGATTCATATGATTTAACTTATCAAGAAGATAGTGAAGAAATCAGAGATTGTAAAAATTATTTGGTAAGACAAAATGATATATTAAAACAGACTATACTAGATTTTATGAATAAATATAGTAAACTAAATAAAAGTAAAATAAAATATTTTGAAGAATGTATTAATAATTTATGTAATTTTAGTGATAATAATAAAAATAATAAAATAAATAAAATGATTAATTTTAGTAAAAGAAATATATATAATTTAATTTCTATATTACCAAATATAGTTATAAATCAAATAGATTATAATAATATTAATATACCAAAACATTGGATGTTATCAGAAAAACATGTAAATGATATTAAACAAATTATTAAAAATTATTATAGTAACTTAAGTATTTTATATGGAGATAGTCAAATTAATATGGTATTAAGTAAAATCCAAGAATTATGTAAAGATATATTAAAAATTGTAGATAAAATATATTATCAAGTAAATATTATAAGAAATTATAAAGAATATTATTTTGCTCTTGATGAAAAAATTATAACACAATTAATGTTATACTTCTATTATACAATATTAAATCAGTATATAAATTTAGCTAAAAATGTAGAAATATTAGATAGCACTATTTTAAAAAGTAAAGATGAAGATATAGGTATTATGGCAGAAGAAGAATTATCTGAAACGTTAGATATAATTAGTGGAGAACAAAAATTATTAGCTACAAAAATTGCTGATATAATTAGTGAATTTATAGATATTATTTGTTCTAATAAGGAAATAATAGATATATCATATGATAATGTTATGGAAAAAGTGTTAAGATCTAAAGAAAAAGAAAAAACACAAATAACTGATTATTTAAAACATTTAACTGATGAAGAAAGAGAGATCGAGAATATATTTAAAAATAGTAAATTAGAAAGATGGAATGTTGGTTTACAAAAAGGATTAACTCAGTATGTTAAAGAAACTTATGATGATGAAAGAGAAAAATTAGAACAACAAGCGATTTTAGAAGAAAAATTAGGAATTAATGATTTAGTAACTAATATGAATAAAGATATCTATATGTTAGATTTAATTGCGGAAAAAAGTATAGAAGACCAAGAAAATCTTGAACAATATAATATTGCACATATTCCAGATGATGATGATTATGGAGAAAGAGACGGCGATGAAGATTTTTAATATAATTATATATATATATAATGAGTGTTAAATATAAAAGATATAGTCGTAAACATACTAGAAAACAAGTTCCTTGGGCTGGTTGGTCAAATCAAGCACCTTTTGGTGCTGCTCGTACAAGAATGTATAAAAAATGTGGAAAAAAATGTTTTTTAGGAAAAAAAACTCTAAGAAATAAACAGCATCCTGATTTTCCAATTTGTACAAAAGGAACATGTAAAGTTAATCCTAAGGGATTATATGCTGCTTATATTAGAGCAAAGCAATGGGGAAAAAAACAAAGTTCATATAAAAAATCGGAACATCCTAGATTACAACAAAAAACATATAAACGTATTGCTTCTACTGCTAGAAGAATGTTAAAAAAACGAGGTTATAAAGTTGGTAAATAATTTAATAAAGTATTAACAATATAGTTTAATATATATAAAATTATTATCTTATATATATAATGTTTATAACTTTTGTTAAAAATAACATGACACTAGTTGCGGTAGCTCTATTTGTATTATCTTTTTCACTTATTATGTCTTTTAAACCAGGATTTTTATTTAATAAAGATGGAAGTATTCGTAATTTTGGATTAGGATATAAGAAAAAAACAGTAGTGCCTATTTGGTTAGTTAGTATAATTTTAGGTATTTTAGCCTATTATATAGTTTTATATCTATCAAGTTTACCTCGTTTTAAAAATATTTAATTAACCAACTGTATATGAAGTGCTAAGTTTACTTTGTTTTTTGTCTAGTTGTTCTTGTAATTTAATATAAGCATTATGAGTAGCTTCCATTTCTTTAACAGAACGTTTACATGAACTATTAACAATATAATTATATCCTACAGATGTAACTAATAAACCTGATAATAAATACCAAATAACTTCAGCAATAGTATTTTTTAATATAATATAATTAAATAATTCATTTTTTAAAAATACATTATTTTCTTGTTCCTCTTCTATTTTTTTCGTATTAAGTAATTTAGCATTATTAAACCGGTCCCAAAAAATTAAAAAATTATCAGGAGTTATTTCATTAATTAATAATGATTGATCACCATATATTTGTGTTAAATTATATTGAATTAATTGTAAATTAGATTTATCTTCAGAAGATGTAGATGAATCTTCTTGTGAACTATCAGTATAGACAGATGATTGAGGACGCAGAATATTATTAACAAGTGTCTTTAATCCGCATGCATTAGCTATCAAATATCCAACTGTATTTGAAAATGGAGATAACCATCCAGGAAACATTTTTAATATAATGACTATAGTTACAAATATAAGTACCCAAGGAAGAAGTGTTATTATAAATGTTTGAAACCATTGAATATTACCACAAACTTCTTTAGATATATTAATATTTATAAAATAATTACCTAAGATTAATAATAAAATATAAATAAATAAACTTGTTGCTCCACCATTATTTAGTTTATATATATCTTCTTGCTGTTTTAAATAATCATGATCTACAGGAGCACAATTACTACCATAATTAAGATATCCATAAATAGCAGTTACAATTATAAAAAATACAAGTGGTTGTCCAGCATCAGGTACATTAATTTTATGATCACAATCTTTATCTTTATCTGACATATAGATAATATGTATAATTTATTTTCAAAAAATAAAAGTAATTATTAATGGAATCAAATCCCAATCTTATTGAACCAGGCACAAAGTATTTTTTAAAACATACTTTACAACAATGTAAAAATTTTAAAGATAAATATTTTAATTCAATATTTAATATAGGTTTAGTTTTAGCATTTTTAATTATATTATTTTTAATATTATATTTTAGATTTAAAGGTAATATTAATCCTCAAGAAAAAAAAGTAAAACAAAAAAAAGAAAAAGAATATATTATGACTAAATTAATACAATTAAGTGATTATAAAAGAAAAAATTCACAAAATTTAATTACAAATTTACCAGATTGGTCAAATAATCCAGAATCAATTATATTAAATAGAAAAATATATTAAATATATATTATATGAAATCAACTAAACTAGATGAAGCTATTATGCAATATTATAAGTTAAAAGAATTATATGAAGATAAAATAAATCAAAATAAATTAAAAATAATTAATAATCCAGTATTAACATTAAACGAAAAAGAAAAAAAATTTAAACAATTAAAAAAACAATGTATTAATTGTAAAGCAGAGGGAGGAACAATATTTTCAAATAAAGATGGTATATTATTAGCTAAATGTGGATGTAGTAAACCATGTAATCTAAATATAGAAATTAAAAAAGGTAAATATGAATTAAGTGATAATTTAGTTAAAGATTTACAAATAAAAATTAATAATATTAAGATAGAAATTATAAAAATAAAATTAGATTTTCTTTTTAATTATATATCAGAGAGTGAAGCTTTAGCTAAATTTAATACTCTTAAAGAAGAATTAAATAAACAAAATAATTTATATCAAAAGGTAGAAATATTTAATATAAATATAACAGATAATCCTGAAACAAAATCTTTATTGGATGCAGCAAATCATGATTTATTTGTAGAAGTTCAAAAAATTAAAGATTATTGTAAAGTATATAATATTAGTAAAAATAAACTATTATTAGGAAATGTTGCTGAGAATTATATATCATCTATATTACCTTTAAATAAAACAATTAGTGATTTAAAATATATTTATAGAACAATTGATAATGTAGAAGATATTTTTTATTTAATAGAAAAAAAATTTACTTTAGAAAGTTTAGAATATCCTTTAGAAGAAGGAAAAATTTTAGAGAATAAAAAATAAATATATATTTTATATGTTTAGTAAATTATTTAATTTTCCTGCATTTATTATTGCACTTTCTTTAGGATTATTATTTGTATATTTAAGTGATGCTGAAAAAGATATTATTTATGTATATCCTACTCCAAATAATTTAAATAAAGTAGAATATAAAGATTCTGCTGGTAATTGTTTTAGTTTTGATGCAAATAAATTAAAGTGTCCCGAAGATACAAATAAAATAAAAACTATACCAATTCAAACTCTTAAAAAAAATTAATTATTATTAATATATATATATGCTTAAAATAATTAAAAAAATTTTTTATAATGATTTTGGAGCAGTATTAATATCTATTATTTTAGGAATAGGATTAGCTTCTTTATTTAGAAAAGCATGTAAAGATAGACAATGTATTACATTTAGAGGTCCACCATTAGAAGATATTAAAGATCAAATTTATAAACATTCTGATAATTGTTATAAATTTAATGAATATTCTATTAAATGTGGAGAACGTGAAAAAAGTGTTGAGTTTGCGTAATTAATATAATTTATATATATTTAAATTATACTAATAGACAATGTCAGATACTACAGCTCTTGGAGAATTACCTACTTCTGGATTATCAAATTCAAATATTCCTGTTGTTCAAACGGAAAATATTAAAATTAATAATCCATTACAGCAGCAAATTTCATCTAGAGAAACAGATATTAATAATCCATCTGAACAAAATAATACTACACAATCTTACAATGAATTAATTTCTGGTTTACAAAATGCATCTCAAAATGGTCTAACTGACTTACCTGATCGTAATATTCCAAAAGAAACAACTAATTTAACTACAGATGAAAAGATACAACCAGACTATATTCCAGAATCTCAGGACAATAAATATATAGAAAATGAAATAACAAATCAAGATATAATTAATTATAATAAAAATTTAGAAGATCAAAATAATAATTTAGATAATATTTATCAAGAATATCGATTACCTATTTTAGTAGCTATATTATACTTTTTATTTCAATTACCTATTATCCAAAAATATATATATAAAATAATCCCTGGTCTTTTTAAATCTGATGGAAATCCTAATATTTTTGGATATATATTAAATAGTATTATATTTAGTATAATTTTGTATGGTTTATTAAAAGGTTTAGACTATTTTTCGTCTATTTAAATATAAATTTTAATTTTTAATATTAAAATTTGAAAATGATTTACTTCTAGATAAATAAAATATTTCATGAGCATGACTAATAGTTTCTGAAATATCATTAGATAAATGAAATCTAGAAAATGTTGGAGCTTTTATAAGTATTTCTTTTTCTTCGTCTATTTTATTATTAAAATTATTGCATAAATTTCCCATTTATATTATATAATAATATAATATGAATATTATTATATTATATAATATGAATATTATTATATAATATGAATATTATTATATAATATAATATGAATATTATTACTTTTAATAATAATTTGTATAGAATAGGTGATTATATTGATAATGATAATTATGAAATTTATTGTTATATTAAAAATAATATTAATTTATCAAATAGTTTTATTGCAAAATTTATAAATGAAACTTATAATAAAAATATAAATAATAAATGTCAAAGAATTAATATTGCATCCGATGTAGTTAAAAATATGTTAAATAAAAATAATACTGCTCCTACAGATTCACTAATTATACATTTACGTTTAGGTGATATTCTTAATGTAATACCTGGAATTTTTGAAAAAAATCAATATGAAACATATATTTATCCACGAATTCCAAATATAAATTTTTTATTAGAACAAATTGAAAAAACAAGTAAAAAAAAAATAATTATAGTTACTGCATATCATCATAATTTATATGCATGTAAAAGAAATGATAATAATTATAAAAAATATATATCTCAATCAAATAAAAATTCTGAAGAATTTTTAAATAATTTTTTAAATAAAATTCCTAAAAAATATAATGTCTCTATTAGATCTTCTGAAAATCCAGATGATGATTTTATATTTCTTTGCACAGCAGATGAATTAATAATATCATCTAAATCACATTTTGGAATAATAGCTAAATCTATACAAAAAATTTTTAAAAATAATAAATATTTATAATTAATAATAATTAATATGTATTTTGAATAATCCATGCTACGATACTAATTAATAAACTTCCAATATAATCTAATTGTTGTAATCCTAATACTGAATATTTTGCTACTATAGGTAAATTATGTTCATAACCCCACGTTGAAACTTCAGCTACTGCATGTGAGACACGTGTAGCAACATCATAATCTATTAATGCCAAATTTTTAACAGCCATAATAGCTATAGGTCTAGAAAAATGAATATGTATCATTTTATTAATAATTTTTTTATATTTAATTTAATTTATTAATATTAATATTTGTTAATTTAGATAAATTTTCTACTTCAATATCATTATTATAATCATTAATATAGTTTATTTTTATTATACCACCTGCTTGTAAAAATTTAAAACAATTTAAACATGGATAATGAGTAATATAAGCTATACTTCCTTCACATGATACACCACGTTTTGCACAATCAATAATTGCATTTTGTTCTGCATGAATAGTTCCAATATTATGACCATGACGTATTATAGGGATATGTGGTAAACCAGATAAATATCCATTATATCCTTGAGAAATGATTCTATTATCTTTAACTAAAATACAACCTACGGCTAATTTATTACAAGCTGATCTTTTTGATGTTAATAAAACAAGTTCTTTAAAATATTGATCCCAAGTAGGTCGTTTTTTTAATTCTAAACAAACAGATAGTTCTTCTTTAGTATCCATTATATAAAATAATTTAATAAATATTATTTACATTATTTTTGAATATTTTTTAATATTTATTTTATGTAATGATAAGAAAAATACAAAATAAAGACTATGATTCTATATTTCCATTATTGAATCAATTAACCAGTTCTCCTAGTATAAATAAAGATAATTTTAATACTATTATTAATCATTTATCAAATAATCATTTGATTTTAGTTTACGAATTAGATTCAAAAATTATTGGTTGTATAACTATTTTTATTGAACAAAAATTAATTCACTCAGGTAAATGTGTTGCACACATTGAAGATTTAGTAGTTGATAATAACTATAAAAATAGAAAAATTGGAACTGAATTAATTAATTATTGTATCGGTATAGCAAAAAATAATAATTGTTATAAAATAATATTAGATTGTAATGAAAATTTAGTAAATTTTTATAAAAAAATAAATTTTAATTATCAAGGTATTTGTATGAGATTTAACTGTTAAATTATTTTCTTAATTTTTAAGACTTTTTATTAGTTGGAATATATCTTAAAAAATTATATTCAAATTCTTTTATATTTTTTTTTGTCCTTTTTTTAGCCTTTAATTTTTTAAATTTATTTGTTTTTTCTGCCCTAATAGCAGTTAATGTTTTTTGTGTTCCATAACATTTAGTGCTAAATCTTTTTAATAGTCCTTTTTGTTTTAATCTATTTTTTGCTTGAACATTAAACAAAAATTCAGCCATACATAATATTCGATTACTATCATAGTATATTCGATTTGCATAAAGAAAAGCTAAATAAAAACTTAACATCGTATCAATTGATGCTATTTTTAAATTTTTTCCATTAATTTTAATAGTATTATAACTATGACATGCTAATGGTTGATAAATAAATGCAACAGTATCACCATCAATATTTAATTCATAATGTGGAGCTATAATTTCACCAATTCCTGAACTTTTAAAAATTTTAACATTATTTATATTTGCATCAATTAATCTTTCTTTTGTAAGTTGTGCGCTAGATTCTGGATTGTCTGATAAAACATCAAAGTCTGGAATTTCTTTAATTATTTTTTTAGCATTTTTTGGCATATATCTACTATATAATAAATTAGCATATCCACCAAAAAATACTAAACCTTGATTAATAAAACTTTCTTTAACAATATCATATGCTTTTTTTGATATATTTTTTTTACCCTCAAATTTTCTCTGAATATCTTGATTTTTACAATTATTTCCTTTAATTGGATAATGTTTATTAAGTAATATTAGTCGTTTTAATATTTTTTCCCATCTACTTACATCACCAGCAGGTCTAGATAATTCAAGATACATAGACATTCTTAAAAAATTAGGAGGAGCATAAAAAATTCCATCAATCTTAATACTATCTTTCTTAATTGAATTAAAAATAGATTTATTTAATTGAGTTATATCTGCAACTGGTATATAATTTACAAATACTTTAAAAGTGCCTTCATGGATACCAGCTTTCGCTTCAACATCTTCATAACCCTTTTTAAAATAAATATTTGCTAAATTTTTAGCATCTTCTAAAGCATTTGGCGAAAAAAAATCATAATCAGGCATTTCTATATCATAATTATAAAACTGATCATCTTTTGGTAATATATTATTAATTGCTGTTCCTCCATAACAAATGACTTGTTTGTTTCTAATAAATTCTTCAACTATATTTATAATATTTCCAATAATTTTTGAATCTAATAATTTTTTATGAATTTCAATTTCTGCCGCATCAACAGCTTTTCTTAATATTGCTAGTTCTTTTTTTTGAAATTCTTCTTTATTCATATATTATATTATAATATTTAATTTTAATATATTAGTCTTATGGATGACACACTGTATCTGTTTTTGCAGGAAATGTGCCACAAGAAGCTTGTTTTTTGGTAGGAACTCGTGGATCTGCAGACGTTAAATTAATTGGCATTCCTGTTGCAGTTTTAACTATTAATGTTTTTCTATTAAGATCAGTAGTAGCAGGATAAGTTGGAGGAGCTGGAGCTATTAGTTGTTCATATCTTAATAATTTAGGTTTATAAGCAAAGGCATATCCAGCTTTATTAAAAAATAAACTATAATATTCCATATTAACATCAAAATTTTGAAATGACATACCTATTAATTGACAACCTGTAGAAAATCCTAAACTAGGATTAAAATTATTTGAATTTTTATTAAAATCTGGTAGTAAAATAGTCATCATAGTTTTATTTGCATATTTAAGTTGATCAGTATCTGCTAATTTTAATTGATTTAATCTTAATGTATGAATATAAGGTGATCCGCTGTGCATATTTATAAATTCTAATAAATTCGGTGATTGACATTGTGATGTATTAATTCCTCCTTCTGAATCAGGTAACTTTTCATTTAGTGATATACTACTACTAGATTGTGGAGAAGGAGTATTTGATGTCAGCTCGCGCGGGTTTTCGCAATTTTGTGAAGCTATAACTGGGCAAATTAATTTTAATTGATTATATGTATTTGAATCAATTATAATTATTACTTTTTCTTTAAATTTGGATAATGGATTATGTGCTAGATTTTTACAACTATTCATTAAATTATATTCACTACCTAATAATCTATCTCCAAAACTAGATAATAAAGTAGATGCCATTATAGGATATATTGGATTATTAGTACGATCACTCATTACTCTAAAATTTAATATTAAAGGATCTGTATATAATCTAGTTATACTATTATCGAATGCAGCTGATGCAATATATTGCATTGCTTCATTAAATTTTAAATAATTAAATGTTTCTTTTATAAAAACACTATCTATTGATGAGGTTGCTATAACTGGTTCATTATTATATGAATATATTTCAAAATCTAAACATCTTGCTCCCTGTTGTAAACAAGTTTTTAAAGCACAAAATGGTGGATTAGTTGTATTTGAATCTACAAAACTATTTTTAAAATTTCCTCCTGATGCAGCATTATATGCTGTTTTTATATAAAAATTATATAAAGGATTATCAAATACAGAATCATTTGATATAGGATATATAGGTGCTAATTCATTTTTATAAACTTTTTTTAAATTTTTACAATTAAGTTCTGCTTGTGAAAATATACTATAAAACCATAATATAATAGCAATTATAACTACACATAATATTAAAAATATTACAGTTTTAAAAAAATTACTACTACGTAGTCGTTCTCTAACAATGTCTAAAGCTGCATTTCCTATTTCTTTCATTTGATCAAAAGTATTTGATGTTGATGCCATATTATATATTTAAAATAATATAATTTTGAATAAATGTAAAAAATAATATTAAAATTATATTATATTTATAATATAATAAAGATATGGCTGGAGGTTTAATGAATCTTGTTGCATATGGAAATCAAAATGTTATTTTAAATGGTAATCCTTCAAAAACATTTTTTAAATTTGTATATAGTAAATATACTAATTTTGGTTTACAAAAATTTAGAATTGATATTGATGGTCAAAGACAACTTAATATGACTCAAGAATCTTTTTTTACTTTTAAAATTCCTAGATATGCCGATTTATTAATGGATACTTATTTAGTTGTTAATTTACCAAATATTTGGAGTCCTATTTTACGGCCTGAAGTTGTTACTTCACTTGAAGATATTAATGGAAATAAGCGCCCAGCAATTGATCCGAATCCTGCAGGATTTGAAGATACTCAATGGCGACCATATGAATTTAAATGGATAGATAATCTTGGTTCTCAATTAATTAAAGAAGTAACATTTGCTATTGGTGGTCAAATAATTCAAAGATTTTCAGGTGAATATATGTATAATCTGGTAGAAAGAGATTTTCGTGGAGATAAAAAATTATTATATTATCAAATGACAGGAAATACTAAAAATTTAAATGATCCTGCTAACTATAATAACAATAATGGCAGTTACCCAAATGCTTGGTATACTACATCACCAGTTGGTTCTGAACCATCTATTAGAGCTCAGACATTATATATTCCTATAAATATTTGGTTTACATTAGCTAGTCAAATGGCATTTCCTTTGGTAGCATTACAATACAATCAATTAGAAATAAGATTTACATTACGTGCTGTAGAAGATTTATTTGTTATAAGAGATGTTCAAGATACAACAAATAATTGGCGAATTCCTCAAAATGTTCCAGAATATGAGTCGCCGCCGCTGGGGACGCTAGTAGGACAACAATGGATTAATCCTATTGATACATGTCAAAAAGCTCCTTATATACGCCCAAGACAAACGGAACAAGCATATAGTTTTTATAGATTTTTATCACAACCTTATTATGAATTATTAAATGATTTAGATATGAGTGGAAATATAGATCTGTTTCCTAATAAAAGAACAAATTGGAATGCAGATATTCATTTAGTCTCTACATATGGTTTTCTAAGTGAAGATGAAGTAAGAGTATTTGCTATTAAACCACAAAATTATCTTATAAAAGAAGTTTATGAATGGGATGAATATAATGTATTAGGAACTAGAAAAATTTCTCTAAATTCCTTAGGAATGGTATCTAATTGGATGTTTTATTTACAACGAACTGATGTTATTAATAGAAATGAATGGAGTAATTATTCAAATTGGCCATATAATCAAATACCAGATCCTATTAAAGATGCACCCGGTTATGGAAATTATGAAGTATCTACAACAGGTGGTATTTTTACTTTAGCTCCATGCTGTCCCACTGGTCCCAACAGTGCAGGGCTGGGAGGACCACGTCCAGCAAAATTTTGGTTATATGGCCCTCCTATAAACTGGCCTACCATCGGTGTGGGAACTGCAATAGAAGGTAATCATTGGTGGAAATATAAAGAAGGATATGGACCTGGAACTCATCCAGGATATATATATAATGGGAGTGGTATTAAAATAACAGGAGATTATAGTGACGAAAATCAGAAAACAATATTACAAAGTGTTGGTATACTCCTAGATGGAAAATATAGAGAAAATATATTTCCTACAGGAATTTGGAATCAAATAGAAAAATATACAAGAACATTTGGTTTTGCTAAAGATACTGGACTCAATTGTTATAATTTTGCTTTACATTCTAATCCTTTTGATTTTCAACCAAGTGGAGCTATTAATTTGAGTAAATTTAATACTATACAATTTGAAATTCAAACATATAATCCTCCTCTGGATCCTTCTGCTCAAACTCTTGTAATTTGTGACGGATCTGGAGAAGTAATTGGTATTAATAAACCTCTCTGGTCAATTTATAAATATACATATAATTTTAAATGTTTTGAAGAAAGATATAATATTGTTAAATTTATAAATGGAAATGGAGCTTTAGCATATGCTAGATAATTATACTATTTTATCATTTAATGTTAAACAATTATAGGCTATAGGTGGACATGAAGTATTTTTTGTTGGTTTACATTTCTGATTACAACTAGATAATTGTTCAAATTCGTTAAGAATTGCATAAGAAGGATGAGGATATCCTAATTTAGTATTTCCAGCATTTAAATTATTATGTAATTCAAACATAAAATCAGGACTAACAGTAGATAATGAGTTTACTAAATTAGTTGAAAATGAACAATCATCGCATTTTTCATTTGAAATTGTTAATGAATAAGATAGACCATCTTGTATTTCAGGTTTAAGATATTTTTCTAAAACAATTTTAATTATAGAATCATATAATTCTGGGTTATTTTTTCTAAAATTTTTATCTAATAGAACTCTTTTTGTAAAATCATCTGTTTCATTATTAATATTAAATTTATTATTTTCTATTTTTGTTTTAATGTAGTCAGGAATCTTATTTAATATTTTATTTTTATCGTTTAAAGATGTTGGCATATTAACTGCTATTTCATTAGGATTTTGTGTAATAAAATGTGTGCTATCATTTTCATCATTATTTAAGCTATCTTCATCATTACTAGATCCTGTAGCATTAGTTGCTGCATAATGTGGACTCATTATTGGTGAAAAAGTAGATTGAAAATTTTCTTTTTGTTTAAATATACTATCTTTAAATAAACAAAAACAAATTATAATTATTAATCCTAAAGATATTAATAAATATTGATATCTCTTCATATATTAATAATAAGATAAAAATACCATCTAAATCATTGTCTTTCAGTTATTTAAGTTGTTTAAAAATATTATTTTATATATATATGAGTTGGGATAAAATAAAAGTATTTTTAAAAGATTCTTTAAATGTTCTAATATTAGGTATTATATACATTCTTGTATGTAGTAATTCAATTGCTTTGGTTAAAATTTTTCCATATACTATTATAGAAAAAACCTCATGTCAAAATTTAACATTTTTAGATTATTTGTATCCTACAGATTTAGAACAACCACCTTATCAACGTTCAGAAATTACATGTTCAGCACCACCAAAACCATATATTCCTCCTAATACTGACTGTGGATATCAAGGTGTAGACTATGCAAAAAAATTTGGTGAAATGTATGCTGCATTAAAAGATAATCTAGGAGAGGTTCATTGGCCATATGATTATTTAAAACAAGATCCTGATAAAACAAGTTGGCAAAATTATTGGCAAAAATTTAAAATAGCGAATATGGTTTTAAATCAAACTTATACAGCAAGATGGATTATGAAATCTTTTTTAGGCCTCCATTTATTTCGGTATATACCAGATTTTGTATTATTTTTAGTTATACCTATATTAGGAACAACCGGAAGTTTTACTCCACTTTTACCAGCAATAATTTATCTCTTAACAATGTTAATTTTACCAATTCTTATTTTCATTACTTTTTTTACATGGATTGTAACTTGGTTTCCTTCCGGCAAAGATTTATTTAAATGTAAAGATGATGCAGATCCTTCAAATACAGATGAAAATAGATGTATTCCTAGTATCTGGTATCAATTATTAATGATTTTATTACAAGGAGTAGGGTTATGGTTAACTAGTTGGACTGGACAAAATTTAAAAGCTGATTGGGGTGAGTTTTGGCATACATTATTTTGGGGTATTTTATGTATTTTAGCATTTTCTCTCTTTGTTTGGTCAGGAGGCTTTTTATTAGGTCTAGGTTTATGTAGTGCTACTATAGTATTTATTGGAACACTTCTTAGTACTATATATCCTTTATTTTTAGCTCCCACCGCTATATTTAATATTTTTTATTGTAATAAAGATATAATTGCCTTAATTTTAACAGCCGTAATTACTCTAAGGGCTCAAGAACAAAAAACTTTAAATTCTTCTGTAATTAATACTATGTGGGGTGTTTGGGGATTATTATTGTTAATGAAAATTATAATATTAATACATAGCACCGTTTCAAATTAATTTTTGATTGTATTACAGTATCTATTTTAAATATTATCTTATTTTTTTAGTTGGTTTTATACAAATAATTTTTTTTTTAAGTGTTTTATTTATTTTAGGTTTTGGATTATTGTGTTTTGTATTTACTTTTTTTGCAAATCTATATAATACTTCTGCGCATCTCTCTACTATTGGATATTTTGTATCTTTAGCTAACATATTTGCGGCTAAAGTTTCAATTTCATTTACAAAATAATTTTCAGGACAATCTCTACTAGTTTTTATACAGCATCCAAAATCTATTCTTAAAAATGGTTGGCCATATTTATATTTTGGTAAAATTGATATTATTTTTTTACCTGTATTTATTATTTTTTTTTTAAGTTCATCTGATAAATAACCTCCTTCAGATTTAAATGTAGTTTCATCATCTACAGATAATCCTTCATTATCATCATTAATTTCTTTTGTTAATGTGGCGATTGAATATGCATATTTTTCATTTAACCAATATGTTCTTATTTCATAGTTAGACCCAAATGAAGGTACAAATTCAGCTACTGTAAATGAAGGATATTTATATTTTTTTAATTTGTTAACTTCTTTTTTAATATCAATTAAATTTGTGTTATTAATATCTTTAAATATTTTTATCCCAATTGAATAACCTGCAAATGTAGGTTTAATTATTATACCTTTCCAGCCCAATATTTTAATTTTATCTAAATATTTTTGTAAATTATTTAAAAAATCACTAGGTGTTGATCTAAAAAATGGAACTACTGGAATATTATTATTTTTTAAAGTTGTATAATATCGTGATTTATCTAAAATATATTCATGAAAATCTGGATAAGGAAAAACAAAAGCTTTCGTATTTTTTAATACATATCTTAAATGATTTACTTCTTTTAAACATGTTTTAATTATATCATCATCGCCACAATTAAATATTTCAGTATAATCATATATTACATATATAACATCAAATTGATTTGCAAATGTTAAACTTATTTTATCATACCCATTTTTACAAAATATCTCTTCATTTGGATATTTATATTGTAAATATATTGCCATTGCTACATCAGAGGGAACAGTTTTATTTTTATTATCTACAAAATTATTAAATTTTATCCAACCCTTTTTTAACCATAATGGTGCTGTTCTAGAAGTATATTTAAATGGATATTCATCATTCATTTTTCCAACAATAAATAAAATTTTCATATATAATACATTTTTATAATAAAATTTATATTAAAAATAGAAATATTATTACATCTATAAGAATATATAAAAACTAGTTAATAAATAATATATATGGGGAAAAAAAATAAAAATAAAACACCTAAAATATTACCATTTGTAAGTGTTTGCACGCCTACTTTTAATCGTAGACCATTTATTCCATATTTGATTAAATGTTTTGAATCTCAGGATTACCCAAAAAATAGAATTGAATGGATAATTGTAGATGATGGAACAGATAAAATTGAAGATTTAGTTAAAGATATTCCGCAAGTTAAATATTTTTCATTAAATGAAAAATTAGTTTTGGGTAAAAAACGTAATTTTATGCATGAAAAATGTACGGGTGAATATATTGTATATATGGATGATGATGATTTTTATCCACCTCAACGTATCTCTCATGCTGTTAATATGTTACAAACTCATCCATCAGCATTATGTGCTGGAAGTAGTGAAATATATATATATTTTAAACATATTGAAAAAATGTATCAATTTGGTCCTTATGGTGAGCGTCATGCAACAGCAGGTACTTTTGCATTTAAGAGAAAATTATTAGAAAATACTCGATATAAAGACGAAGCAGCTTTAGCTGAAGAAAAAGTATTTTTAAATAATTATACAGTTCCATTTGTTCAATTAGATCCATTAAAAGTTATTCTTGTATTTTCTCATAATCATAATACATTTGATAAAAAAATATTACTAGAAAATAAAGATTTAAAATATTGTAAAGAATCTGATAAAACAATTGATAATTTTATTAAGGATCCTATACTTAAAGATTTTTATCATAAAGAACTACATGAACAACTTGAGAATTATCCAGATGGATTACCAACAAATAAACCAGATGTTTTAGAACAAATAGAACAACTTAAACAAGAAAGAGCAGCTATTATAAATAAACATAATCAAAATAATGGAGCTATTTGTTATTCAGAAAATGGTAGAAATGTAGAATTAAATAATGAACAAATTGTAAATATTTTACAAAAGCAACAGATGGAAATAGAGAGATTAAATAAAGAATTACAAATAAAAAATAAATTATTATATGATTTAACAAAAGATACTAATGAATTAATTTAATTTATTATCTTTATATTTTTTATTATTTTCTCTCTCATTTTGTTTAATACGAATATGTTTACTAGAATATCCATTATTTCTTACATATCTTTCTCGTTGTTTATCTTTTTTTTTACTGCGTTTTGTAGAATCATCAGTTTTATGGGGCATATATAATATTTTATTATTTTATTATTTATTCAATTTTTAAAAAATTGATTTAATATTAATTAATTAATTAATATTAAATCAAAAATGTCACTGAAAGTCGAAGCCTTTACATCTAACTTGCGTGAATATTTTCCATCAAATATTAATGGTATGAGAATTTTAAATGCAGCTACAGGTATTGCATATGATGATTTTGTAGGATCAACAAATGAAAAAAAATATTTTAGAGTTCTTGATTCAACTGGTAAAATTAATAAAAATGGTTATAAATTACCCCAAGGATGTTATAATCCTACTAGTAATAAATTATTTTACGATAGTTATGAAGAGTGGCAACGACATAATAAAATGCGAAAATTAATGACAGAATATTTAGTCCTTGACTCTTAAATAAATTAAAATAATATAATTTAGTTAAATAATTATTATAATAATTATTTTTTTTTGTATAAAAAAATAATTAT